>Ga0326727_10016184_pt1 | contig 15807 bp, 12 predicted proteins | sample MB2enrmetagenome_FD_207643 | JGI IMG/M metagenome (GOLD analysis project Ga0326727, IMG submission 207643) | Lab enriched peat soil microbial communities from McLean, Ithaca, NY, United States - MB29MY | ecosystem: Environmental > Terrestrial > Soil > Wetlands > Peat | place: USA: New York... | reverse complement strand
AGCCTTCGCGTCTTTTGCGAAGGGTGGGATGGTACGCCAGCCCAAAATTCAATTTGAAATTGTCTTATAACTCGGCTTTGTGTCAGAGCACGACTTCAGTCGTGCCACTAGGTAACAGGTAAAACCGCGGGCTTCAGCCCCTGAGGGAATCTTCGCTGCGCCGGCATGACCTGCGCAGCGATTTCCTAATCAACCCCCGCAAGCGCTTTGCGCAGCCGCAGCAAAACCCACGCCAATGCCGCCAATCCCGCGCCCCACACTCCGTACAAAACATTCACCACCCACATCGGTGTCTCGCCGATGCGTTTCAGCAGGCAGGGCAAAATATTCCAGGTGTCGATGTGAAGGTAGTCCCACGGATCCTCGCTCATCGCATTCGTGCCCAGGCCCCATGCGTCCACTTTTCCCAACGCGAACGCAACCACATTCTTCAGCCGCAGCAGAACCACAAACGTAGGATGGCCCAATATCTCCATCTGGTACAGTTCCAGCGACAGCCAGAACGCGCATGATGCAACCTGCACCACCACGCTCACGGCAAGCAGCGCCATCCCCGCGCCCCAAATCAGTTTCCCCACATCGCCGCGATGCCGCATCAGCAGCGGAATCGCAAGCAGCGCCGCCAGCTCCGCGCTCGTGGAAACATAACGGTCGCCCCATGCTGAATCGCCGCTCCACACCGTATATCTCGCGTAAAAACAGATGTAGGCCATCAGCAGCAGCGCGCTGGTAATCACATACGCCTTCTGCGCTTCGCTCCATCGCCGCCACGCCACCACGGCAAGCACAATCATCAGAATCAGCAGCGGGTCGAAAAGAAAAATCGATTTCTCCGGCGTAAACAGCGCTCCTAAAAATCCCACGTGAAAAGGCGTCTCAAAGGGATATTTGGGGCTCAGCGTTGGATCTCTCTTCAACGCCTCCTGCGCGAATATCGTTACATAGGTGTTGGTGAACGATCCAAACCGGTAGTACTGATAGAGCCGGTCAACCAGCCCGAAAAACGCATACACCGGCAGAGCCGTCGCCAGGTAGCTGCAACATTTGTTCCAGAGCTCCCGCCCGCGCACGCCTTCCATCCACAGCACCAGCAGCAGAAAAACGCCGCCGGCCATCAGGTCCAGCCCCGTCGTCAGCCGTGTCAGCAGATTCAGTCCCAGCGCGCCTGAGCCAATCAGCAGCGCGCGCCGGCTGCCCGTCCGCAGCCATTCAAACTGATACGCAAACCCGGCCAGCGTCAGCAGGAAAATGTAGTTGTTCTCCATCAGGTTCTGCGTGTAATGCAGATGCGTCGTTGCCAGCAGCAGCGCCATCACCCCGGCCACCGATTGCTTCACGCTGAACTTCAATTGCCTCAAAAATTTGAAGCAAACCAGCGCGGTCAGCACACACAGCAATATATTGGTGCTGTAGCTGACAATGATGTTGCGCACCGTCGGATCGTTCCCGGCGTAGTTGGCGAAAACCGGAAGCCGTTCCACAAAAGTTCCCACCAAATCGGCCGGCAGCATCAGCAGCGATTGTCCAATCCCATACCATGTTTGCAGTTTGCCGTCGCGCCCATGCAGGCCGAACTCGGGATACTCGCGAGGAAACACCGGCGGTTCCGAGGTCCACAGCGCATGTGTGGCCTGCAGCCGGTGCGTCGTGTCCGACGTGGCCAGTTCCCCTGATTGCACCGCAAACGCGATCAGCCCTGCCGTGAGCGCCAGCAGGAAAACCGGATCGCGAAACCATCTCCGAATGGAAGTCATCATCTCTTTACAGGCTAAACCAGCAACCCACGGAATATTCCGCCATCCGAAAAGGCAGGGCCGTATCAGTGCCGCAATGCAACAAGCGTCAGTCGCCCACCGGCTTCGCCGGTTCCTGATCTCTGTTCTCCGTTCCCCGTCATCTGCTACACTCGCTTGAAACCTCCCTCATGCTTTTCAAGGCTCACAGCGCGGCTGTCTACGGAATCGACGCGAACCTCATTGATGTCGAGGTGGACTATAGCGGTGTGGTCGCGGAGAAAGACGTCTTCCACACCGTGGGCCTGCCCGACGCTGCGGTGCGCGAGAGCCGCGACCGCGTCCGCGCCGCCATCAAGAACTCAGGCTACCTGATTCCGCCCACCCACATCACCATCAACCTGGCGCCGGCCGACCTGAAAAAAGAAGGCTCGGGCTTCGATCTGCCCATCGCCGTCGGCATTCTCGGGGCTTATGGCGCGTTGCACACCAACGACCTGAGCCGCTTTCTGCTGGTGGGCGAACTGGGACTGGACGGCAGCATGCGCGCCGTGCCGGGCATGTTGCCGGTGGCCATCCTGGCGCGCGAAAAGAATATTCCCAACCTGATCTTGCCCGCCGCCAATGCTGCCGAGGCCGCGGTCGTCGAGGGCGTCAACGTCTATCCCGCCTCTTCGCTGGCGGATGTGCTCGAGCTACTGAACACAATGGTGGTGGGCGTCGTTCAGCGCGAGCCATATCGCGTTTCAACTGAAGCGCTGCTCGGCGAGTTGCAGCATTTTGCCGTGGACTTCAAGGACGTGCGGGGGCAGCAGACGGCCAAGCGCGCTCTTGAAGTGGCCGCGGCCGGCAGCCACAACATCCTCATGATTGGCCCGCCCGGCTCAGGCAAAACCATGCTGGCCAAGCGCCTGCCCTCGATTCTTGCGCCGCTCACCTTTGAAGAGGCTCTCGAAACCACCAAGATTCATTCCGTCGCCGGCGTGCTGGACGCCGCAGCCGGCCTGGTTACGCAGCGGCCTTTCCGCTCGCCGCACCATACCATCTCCGACGCAGGGTTGATCGGCGGCGGCATCATCCCGCGCCCCGGCGAGGTATCGCTGGCCCACAATGGGCTGCTCTTTCTAGATGAACTGCCGGAGTTTCCCCGCAATGTGCTCGAAGTGATGCGTCAGCCGCTTGAGGACCACACGGTCACCATCGCGCGCGCATCGATGTCGCTCAGCTTTCCGGCGCGCTTCATGCTGGCCGCGGCAATGAACCCCTGCCCGTGCGGCTACTTCAATGACAAATCGCGCGAGTGCATGTGCACCCCGCCCATGATTCAGCGCTATGTGGCCAAAATCTCCGGCCCGCTTCTGGACCGCATCGACATTCATATCGAGGTTCCGGCGGTGAAATACAAGGAGTTGCGCGGCTCGGCGGCCGTCGAAGGCTCGGCCGAGATTCGCGCACGCGTATTGGCCGCCCGCGAGCGCCAACGCGCGCGGTTCCGCAAATTCGGCGAGAAAATCTACTCCAACGCCCAGATGACCACCCGCCAGATTCGCGCCTATTGCGAACTGGGTGAAGACTCCGAGCGCCTGTTGGAGCGCGCCATGCAGCAGCAGGGGTTGACCGCGCGCGCCCACGACCGCATTCTCAAAGTCGCCCGGACCATCGCGGACCTGGAAGGCGTTGAACACCTGGGGGTCGCCCACCTGGCCGAGGCCATCCAATACCGCACCCTCGACCGCAGCTATTGGGCGTGAAAAGGCAGGGAACAGGGATAAGGGAATAGGGAACAGGGACAGGGAATAGTCCTCCGTTTTACTGGGGATAAAGCGCCCCCCTACAGGCTGCCGTCATGGAAGCTCAGCGGAGGCCTTGCAAATAGAGTCAGTTACGCTACTTGTATGTCGATGCCTTTACCAGCCTTGTTCCCTGTTCCCTTTTTTTCTGTTCCCTGCCTTGAAAAAAATGTTGACCTCGGAGCCAACTCGTTATACATTCATTATTGCTATCCATTAAAGAGCAGAGATTTAGTGAGTTTGTGTGCGCTCTTCTGCCGTATTCCGCATGAAATCGAGCTGAGGCTCACCTTTGATGCCCCAGTGCGTTTATCTCGATCGGAATGGGAATGCGGGATGGATGGTTTCCAAGGCGGTAATCTGTATCACTGATACTGCATGAGGCCTGTTCCAAATCTGAGAAAGTGCGTCAGATTTTTGAACTCGTTTCTCGATTTGTGCGTCTAAGCCTTGGAAGCGGAAATTTAAGGGAAGTCCCCCGGTTGTTTTTGACTCCCCTGCTGCACTGCCGGCGACCATCGCTTGCCGGCGGAAGCCAGTTTGCTTTAAGGAGATACTGTAATGCGTTCTGACTTGGTTTTTGGGGCACTCTCTCATGTGTCTAATCGCTACCAGCTTTGTCAGCTGGCAAGCAAGGCAACCCGCAAGCTGCACAAGCCGAATACACGGCTGCAGGATACCACCAATGACGTTCTTGGCCGTTTCCAAACCTCTAACCCCAGTTCCTCGGCGCCCCAGATGGCGACCGCTCAGGAGCCGGTCGAAACTCGCCGCGCCGCTTGATCTAGCATCCCGAAGGGTATAGTTGAGTCAAGCAGCGGTTTGAGGCGGTATGGTTCAAGGCCGTCGCGAACTCCGGTGTACTATGCTCTACTTGATTTCAGGATAGTCTTCTAATTGCGGCCGGGTTCGGCCGCCAGCCTTGAAATCCCGCCTGTACGTTCCCCGGAGCACTTCCCCTTTCCGGATACCCCCACTCGCATCCTCACGTTTCGCAGGTGAACATGACCATTGCCGAACTAAAAGAAAAAAACATCACTGAATTGACACGCATCGCGCGCACCCTGGAGATCCCAGGCACCAGCGGCCTTCGCAAGCAAGACCTGATCTTCAAGATCCTTCAGGCACAAAGCGAAAAGGAAGGCCACATATTTGCCGAGGGCGTGCTCGAGATTTTGCCAGACGGCTACGGCTTCCTGCGCTCCCCGGACTACAACTATCTGCCCGGCCCGGACGACATCTATGTCTCTCCCTCGCAGATTCGCAAATTCGACCTCAAGACCGGCGACTCGATCAGCGGCAACGTGCGCCCGCCGCACGAGGGCGAGAAGTATTTTGCCCTGGTCAAGATCGAGGCCATCAACTTCGAGTCGCCCGAGGAGACGCGCAACAAGATTCTCTTCGACAATCTCACCCCGCTCTACCCCCAGGAACGCATAAAGCTGGAGACGGTGCGCGAGGGCATCAGCGGCCGGGTGATGGACCTGCTGACGCCGGTAGGCAAAGGCCAGCGCGGCCTCATTGTCGCTCCGCCGCGCACCGGCAAGACCATGCTTTTGCAGGCGCTGGCCAACTCCATCTCCACCAACCATCCTGAAGTCGTGCTGATTGTGCTGCTCATCGACGAGCGGCCCGAGGAAGTAACCGACATGCAGCGCTCGGTCAAGGGCGAGGTCATCAGCTCAACATTTGACGAGCCGGCTGCCCGCCACGTGCAAGTCGCTGAAATGGTCATCGAGAAGGCCAAGCGCCTGGTCGAGCACAAGCGCGACGTGGTGATTCTGCTGGATTCGATTACGCGTCTCGCACGCGCCTACAACACCATCGTGCCGCCGTCGGGCAAGGTGCTCTCCGGCGGTGTGGATTCGAATGCCCTGCAACGGCCGAAGCGTTTCTTCGGCGCGGCCAGAAACATTGAAGAAGGCGGCTCCCTGACCATCATTTCCACCGCGCTGATTGACACCGGGTCGCGCATGGATGAGGTCATCTTCGAGGAATTCAAGGGCACCGGCAACATGGAAATCATTCTGGACCGCAAGCTGGTGGACAAGCGCGTCTTCCCGGCCATCGACATCCAGCGCTCCGGCACGCGCAAGGAAGAGCTGCTCATTCCCAAGGAGGATTTGCAGCGCATCTGGATTTTGCGCAAGGTGCTCAACCCGCTCTCGCCGGTCGAGGCCATGGAGCTGCTCATCAGCCGCCTGGAAAAAGTGCGCAACAACGCCGAATTCTTGGCCAATATGAACCAGTTGTAAGCGTCAGCGGGCGGCAGCCCCTTTCCGGATATGCCGCTCGCTGATAAAATAAGAATGTCGTGGGGCTGTAGCTCAGCTGGGAGAGCGCCTCGTTCGCAACGAGGAGGCCAGCGGTTCGATCCCGCTCAGCTCCACCATAGAATCAATAGTTTTTGACATCCCTTCCATCTTCCTGCGCGTCATTGTGTCGCTGTTTGTGCCGTAACCCTTCCCTGCGCCCCCGGAATTGGTCTTCAACTCTTGCAGCGCAATACGCGCTGTTCACATTGAGCGGCCAAAATCGGCTTGGATTTAATAATGTCCACACAAGCGCGAGGCCGTTTGAGGGCGCCGGTCAGGGCTCGAAGACAAGTTCACAAACGCCGACGTGGCAGTTGACGATGGCGTTGCGAACCAGTTGGGCTTTCGATCCCTTTGGCCAGAAGTCAGGAATTTTAACGCCTTTGATTCGTTCGAGCGCCGTGGGCACGTCCTTATCGCCAATCTTTTGGGCGTCCAGAACTTCTCCATTGCCCAGCAGAAGGCTATATTCAGCGGCGCCAACGAAACCGCCTGATGCGCCAAGAGAGATGGTGCGAAGCTGCAGGAGGGTATCATCCGCATTGATGGATGGCTCTTTTACGCCAGCTTTCCGGAGAGCCTCGATGTGTTCGGTCAACTCCTGTTGGGTGGCGCCGGGAGTCTTTCGGACAGCGGGTCGAAGGTAGCTCGGAATGGCAGCCAAGGCAAGTTCGTAGAGGCGCAAAGCTTCTTCCCGATTGCCTTTGGCTTCTGCGATTTCGGCCAGGTGCTCGCCAATCTCGGCGTGTGCCCCGTTGGCCCAGGCAGGTTGGATGCAGGTTTCGGCTTCGGCCATCTTTCCCTCGCGGTACAGAATCCAGCCGAGGGTGTCCCATGTAGCGGGGATGAGGCGGCTCTCCGCCATAGCGTATTGGGAATTCCCCTGGAGAGTCCAGGTCTTGCTTTCCGCGGTAAGTCTTTTCAAAACCCCTCTTGCGGTGGACTCGGCGAGGTCGAGGTCGATGCCGGCCTTGGCCAGCTCATACGCAGCATCGTTCAGCATGTTTGAGCTGGTTGTGGTGTGGATAAGAGCCAGCAGGGTGGCTTCACCTTTTTGCTTCATGCCGGCAGCAAACTGGGCTTGGCCAGCCTGCAATTGAAAACTCTGGTCGCTCTTGCTCGTCTCGGGGAGGCGGGCCATGAAAGCCTCCGCGACCGCAGCCGCATCGGTGGCGTGGCCTTCATCGAGGAGCAAGTAGACCAGGGCGGTGACCGGTTTGGGGCTGTCGGGCTGCGCGTCGGCCCAGTCCCGCAGCGTTTTCTGAGCCTCTTTCTCTTGACCGAGAATGCTCTGAGCACTTGCCAGCGAGAAGTACGTTCCGTAACTGCTGGGATGGAGGGCTAGTTCCTTTCGGTAGTCCGGAATCGCGGCTGACATATTCCCACGCTGGTATTCGAGATAGCCGTAATTGGCCCAGAGGTGCTCTTGTTCAGGATTGAGTGACTGGGCTTCGTCGAGCTGGGACTGGGCTGTCTCGAATTCATGGTGTTGGATGGATTGATACCCTGCTGAGACGAGCTTGGCGGCTTTGGGATTGTATATGGGCATGGTGACGATTCCGCTGCTGTTTCCGCTTGGCGCTGGAGAAATAACGTAGGGCTCGCGCTGTCCTTGGTCGATTCGGGCCTGCGTTTGCTGGAACTGGCGGACGTTTTCGATCTGGCTCTCGGCCATAGCCGCCTGCTGCTGATTGCGGGCAAGCTTGACGGCGGCTCCGAGCACTGCAATGGCATCGTCATACTTGCCCATCGTCACCAACACGTTGGCGGCGTTCATGCGAAAGGCGAAGTTGCTTGGATCAAGCTTGATCGCGGTCTTAATCAACTGAAGGGCCGCCCCCGTGTCTTTGCGCTGCATGCTCAGGTAGACGGCAAGGCGTTCATAGGCAGGAGCAAAATCAGGATTGATTTCGATGGCCGCGCGGAGGCTCGGCTCGATAGCGCTGTCGTCGTTATGACCGGATTGCATGGAGGTGACCGCGAAATAGTAATTCGCGAGACAGCTCTTCGGATCCAGCTTCACGGCCTCGCCATACCATTTGCGAGCCTCTTCGAAGTTTCCGCCGCGGGCCTCGATCTCGCCCATCGTCTCGCGAGCCTTTGCATTGTTGGGGTCAGCCTTGAGGATCGCAGCGATCAGGTCGCGAGCCTCCTTTTCGCGTTGCACGTTGGAAAGAATCTCGGCGCGGTCGGCATCGGCATCGGCCTGCGTGATGGCGCGGGTCACAAACGACGATCCGTCGATGGGCGCGACGGCGCTATTCAGCACGAATTGCCTGTACTGCCCCATCCGAATGTAGGCATCCAGATCCGACTGAAGCTTTTTCAGATCGCCGAAGGCCTTCTCCGCGGCCGCTACCGGGTCTTCGTGCCGGCTCGTGAGCTGCAGGTAATCCTGCACCTTGTGCGTATGTTTGTCGAAGTCGTTGATTTCCAGATAGTGCGTCAGCGCCCAGGACTCGGCATAGAAGATGGAGCCCTTGTCTTCCTCGTGATAGTAGGGCGAGGAAGCATCGACCTTGAAGAGGACCGGAAGCGGAATCCGCCCATGACTCTGCAGGAAGAGAATTTCATTGAAGTCGGGTTGGCCGACGAGCACGTCTTTCTCGCGGACTTGCGTGTTCTGGAAGAACTCGGCGAAGCCCTCGTTGAGCCAGAGCGGCATCCATGCGGCGGCGCTGCGGAACTGCAGATGCGTGTACTCGTGATAGACAACGGCGAAGGGATGCTGCTCTTCGTTCACGTCGAGCCGCAGCAGAATGAAGTTGCGGTCCTGCGTGCGCAGGAAGAATCCGGCTAGCTCCAGCTTCCCATTGCCGAGATAGGCCGCCGGCTCCAGCGTCTGAAAAGTTTTGGTGTTTTTCGCGGCCAAAACCAGAATCGGCTCGGTCGGGTCGACGTTGGCGTTGGGATTGAGCTTCTGAAAGACCCAGCGCATCCGCTCCAAGTGGTCGAGAATGTGGCGGGCCTGCTTCTCGCCCGCATCGGAGACGACGGTAAAGTGGGCGCTGCCAACCTCAACCCACTGCGGCGTACCGGCATAGACCGCAACCCGCGTCACGGCCCAGAGAAGAATAAACCCAACAAATTTACGCGTCATAATTGGATGGCCAGCTTACTAGCAGAAATCGGAAACGGCCGCCGGGGCGAGTTTCCCAGGGCTCATTTCATCCAAGATTTCCATATGGTTTCCTGGACGCTGCAATTGTATACACCGGGGCCGCTTATGCAAGATCATTTCCGGGGATTGATTTTCTGAGTGACTCCAATGGCGCGCCGGTAATCGTCGATCTTTGACTCTTTGTCCAAAGCCAGTTTCGCCGCAGGCAAAATCGGCCCCAGGTCGTGGTAAGTTCACTCTGCCGGACAGGAAAGGTCAAAACCCAAATCACTGGAGAAAAGGTGCGTCCCCGGTGTCGCCGCATGGTCATGGTTAGATCGCGGCGACTGAGCGTGGCCTTGCGTACAAAGCGCCGCGCCCGTAATCAGCATGAAGAAGGCTGACGTGCAGGTTTTAATTTAGTAGCAAGTCTACCATTCAAATTTTCGTTGTCATCGCTTTCAACTCCGGCAGCCCTCAAAGAAGGTGTTCACCGCGTCCAGCACCTTGCCGCTGAGCTCGTGCTTCTCGATAAGTGGTCTTTGACAAGCATGCAGCAACGACTGGCAAGCAAGCTCAATCGCACTCAGTCAAAAATCCGCCCTAAGATTTTCTAAATGCGCCCGGCGGCGCGCAGCTCGCCAATCTCCGCGCCGTCAAAAATCCGTGAACGGACGAGGAAGCGCACGCCCTCGGCGTTATCCAGCGAAAACATGCCGCCGTGGCCCGGCACCACGTCGAGCGTCAGTTGCGTGTGTTTCCAATACTCAAACTGGCTGCGGCTCATGTAAAACGGCTCGCCATCTACTTCGCCCAACTGCACATCCGAGTCTCCCACTAAAAACTCGCCGCGCGGGTAGCACATCGGGGAGCTGCCGTCGCAGCAGCCCCCCGACTGGTGAAACATCAGCGGCCCGTGCTTCGAGCGCAACCGTCGTATCAGCTGAACGGCCTTATCGGTCGCCAGCACTTGCTGAGGAAGTTCCGTCATCGCTGCACCGCCTTTCACGGGAATCACGAGCCGCACTGTTCCCTATTCCCTATTCCCTGTTCCCTGCTTTTAGAAGAATCCCAGCTTCTTCGGGCTGTAACTTACCAACAGGTTTTTGGTCTGCTGGTAGTGGTCCAGCATCATGCTGTGGGTTTCGCGGCCAATGCCCGATTGCTTGTAGCCGCCAAAGGCCGCGTGCGCCGGATAAGCGTGGTAGCAGTTGATCCAAACGCGCCCCGCCTGGATGCCGCGTCCCAGCCGGTGGCAGCGGTTCACGTCGCGGGTCCACAAGCCCGCGCCCAGCCCGTAAAGCGTGTCGTTGGCTATCTCCAGCGCGTCGGCTTCGGTCTTGAAGGTGGTCACGGAAACCACCGGCCCGAAGATCTCTTCCTGGAAAATCCTCATGCGATTGTGGCCGCGAAAGACGGTGGGCTGAATGTAGTAGCCGCCTTCCAGGTCGCCGCCCAGGTGAGCGCGCTTGCCGCCGCACAGCAGCTCGGCGCCCTCCTTGTGGCCTATGTCAATGTAGCTGAGAATCTTTTCCATCTGCTCGCTGGAGGCCTGCGCGCCGAGCATGGTGTCGCTCTCCAGCGGATTGGCCTGCTTGATGGCCGCCACGCGCTTGAGCGCCCGCTCCATGAATCTGTCGTAGATGCTCTCCTGAATGAGCGCGCGGCTCGGACACGTGCACACTTCGCCCTGGTTCAGCGCGAACATCACAAAGCCTTCGAGCGCCTTATCGAAGAAATCATCGTCTTCCTGGAGCACGTCGGCGAAGAAAATGTTCGGCGATTTGCCGCCCAACTCCAGCGTGACAGGAATCAGATTCTGGCTGGCGTATTGCATGATCAGCCGGCCCGTCGTGGTTTCTCCGGTAAAAGCGATCTTGGCCACGCGCGGGCTTGAGGCCAGCGGCTTGCCCGCTTCCAGGCCATAGCCGTTCACGATGTTCAACACGCCCGGCGGCAGCAGATCGCCCACCAGCTCAGCCCAAACCAGAATGCTCGCCGGGGTTTGCTCGGCCGGCTTGAGCACCACGCAATTGCCCGCCGCTAGCGCCGGCGCCAGCTTCCATGTGGCCATCAGAATCGGAAAGTTCCATGGAATGATCTGCCCCACCACACCCAGCGGTTCGTGATAGTGGTAGGCGACCGTGTCGTGGTCGATCTCTGAGATCGTGCCCTCCTGGGCGCGAATGCAACCCGCGAAGTAGCGCCAGTGATCGATGGCCAGCGGCATATCGGCCGCCGTGGTTTCGCGAATCGGCTTGCCGTTGTCCCACGTCTCGGCCAGCGCAAGCACATCAAGGTTGTCTTCCATGCGCTGCGCGATCTGGTTCATGATGATGGCGCGTTGCGTGGGGCTGGTGTGTCCCCATGACTCGCGCGCCGCGTGCGCCGCATCCAGCGCCAACTCAATATCCTGCGCGTTGGAGCGCGGAATCTCGCAGAAAAAATTTCCGGTGATGGGAGTGATGTTCTCAAAGTATTGGCCGGACGTGGGCCCTACCCACTTTCCGCCAATGTAGTTGCCATAGCGCGGGCGAAAGCTCACCTTATCGCTGAGCCTGCCCGGATGCAATGCTGTTGCTGCTGCCATGCTTGTGCCCTCCTCGGGGAAGTTCTCGGGGTGCAGCCCATGGGCAGTTTCAAATTTCCGAACCCTCAGACAGAAATTCTCGCCCGGCGGCGCGCACGGGCTATGGCTTGGGAGACCAGAACTCTGAAAACTGCGAAAGGGGTCGCAGTGCAGAAATCATACACAAACCGATGCACGTTGGGCAGCCCCTGCTGCAAGCCATATAAAAGGAATGGCATCACACCCAACCCGCGGCTTGCTGGTGGGCTGCCTTCTAGGGACCGAGCACGAGCGTAGTTGCGGCGCAGTGCAAAATGCTGTAAGTTTGCTGGCGAGGATTCCAGCTATGTTTTTACGTTCTATTCCTGCTCTTATTGTGGGCGGCGCACTCCTTGCCGCGCCCGTTGCCGCCATTGCCGCCGACCGAGGGCCCTCAACACCGGAGGAGCGAAAGCAGGCACTCGGCTACATTCAAGACTTCCAGGCGGAACCGCTTAATCCGAAACTGCAACCGGAGAAGGAATGGTTGACGCTCTGGATGATTCAGGTTCCCGATCTCCATGTACATGTGTGTGTGTTTTTCGACAAGCTGCCGAAAGGCGACAAGAAGAACAGCCAGGCTATCTTCAACGCCATGTTTTTCTCACAGATCGCGTTCGTGATTCAGAATCCCGATCAGCAGAACGGCCCCTTGGCGGAGTATCAGGCCGGCGTAGAAGGCGCACTGCGCGTCTATGAGGTTCTGGTCAAATCCAACTCTAAAGACCAGCAACCGTTTCTGGACGACCTCATCAACCGGCGCAATGCTGGGACACTGGCGCAATGGGTAAAGGAGCGCGCAGCCGCTACTTGTCATAATTGACCCGCTGGGCTGAATCGGCCCTTCATGTTCGTCGTGGTCACGCCGTCCATGACTTACGGCGTGTGTTTGCCTGCTATTCCTCCAAGAAAAATCGTGGAGCCCACTGTGATCAATGCGGCCCAACCAACGTAATCACCGGTGCCCTCAACTCAGCCGACGGATGCGCCCGCATGGCGCAACACCGCGCTGGCAGCGGCTATTATCGCGCTCGCACGTCCACCGCTTCTCGCGCTTTCACATCTGCGCGTGGGCATCGTCGCGCATGCCTGCCATGATTTGATCGTCGGTCTCGCGCTCGCCTTGCTCAAATCGCGCCGCGTGATCTGATCCGAACCGAGCAAGGCCCGCCTTCGCGCTCCAAACAATTGTTGACTATTTTTCCACTGTCATGTCGTTTTTCTCTTGACACTGGCGATGCAAGATTCTATACATTCTTCAACTGCAGTAACGTTTGCAGGATCGATGCAAAAGCATCGAAAGGGAGAATAGGAAAATGGCAACCAAGAAAGCAGCTAAGAAAGCGCCCGCGAAGAAGGCCGCCAAGAAGAAGAAGTAGCGGCAATCCAACCAAAAGGCAACACATCAGGGGAACGCTTCGAGCGCTCCCCTGATGTGTTTTTGGGGAAAGGATTAAACTGGTAGGCGCATGGATCGGAGAGAACGATGACACGCCGCCGCTGGATTGCAGAGCATTGGGACGAAGCCACCGCAACGCTGGTGGGCGCGCAGGCCGAACACATGGCTCGTGTTCTGCGCGCGCAGCCGGGCATGGAAGCCGACGTAGTGGCCGGCGGCCATGTCTTTCACGCGCAGGTGGCCGCGGTCGCTCGCGATGAGGTCCGCTTTAACCTGATCGCCGAAGTCGAGGCCGAGCCGGCGCTGCCCGTTACCCTGGTGATGGCCGTTTACAAGTTCGACCACATGGAGTGGGCCATTGAAAAAGCCACCGAGCTTGGAGTTGCCGCCATTGCGCCGGTGATTGCGCGGCGGACGGAGAAGCATCTGGCACAGGCCTCCGCGCAGCGCTCCGAGCGCTGGCGGCGCATCGTGCATGAAGCGGCGCAGCAGGCGCGGCGCTCCGATGTGCCGATTGTCTTTGATCCGGCGCCGTTGGCCACGCGCGTGCGGGCTGCTTCAGAAGCCACGTGCATTGTTCTGGCCGAGCAGGAGCGCACCACCACCCTGCGCAACGCTATAGAAGAAGCCGTCGCCGCGGCCGGAACGGAAACACCCAGCCTGGAGATTGCCATTGGCCCTGAAGGCGGATGGGCGCCTTCGGAAGAAGCGCTCTTCGACGCCAACGGATGGCGCGCCACATCGCTCGGACCTCGCATTTTGAGAGCCGAAACCGCGGCCATCGCCGCGCTGGCCGTGGTCGCTTCGTACCTGGAGTAGGATTAAGTTTTTTCTGTGCGCGGTTGACTTATAGCTTGCGCACCAATCCGCCATCGACCAGCAGACTCTGCCCTGTGATGTACGACGCATCTTCTGATAGCAAAAACGCTACGGTCTTGCCGACTTCCTCCACATTGCCATAGCGCCCCAATGGGATTTGATCTGTGTGCGGAGCCGTCTGCGGGAGTGTGTCAATGAAACCAGGCAAAACAGAATTTACGCGGATGTTTATGGCCGCCGCGTATTCGGCGTAGACACGTGTCCAGGCGGCAAGCCCGGCGCGAAAGATGGACGAGACCGGCCGCTCCGCCTCGGGCGAGAAAGCGGCATAGCTCGACAGGTTGACGATGGCTCCGCCGTCCTGCGCGCGCAGCAGCGGCGTCGTTATCCGCGCCATGCGAATGACGCTTCCCAAAATCAGATCGTATCCGTTCTGCCAATCCTGGTCGGTGAGCGCCAGCAGGTCGCCCTTGGCCGGATGCCCGGTGTTGTTCACCACCGCATCAATGCGCCCGTAGCTTTCCATGGCCGCAACCACCAGCCGCTGCAAGTCGGCTTCACGCTCGACTGTGCCCTGTACGCCGATGCCGCCAAGTTCGGCGGCAAGCGCCAGCACGGCCTCTGACCGGGCCAGGAGCGCCACGCGATACCCGCGTGCCGCCAGAACTCTTGCGACACCCGCTCCGATGCCTTGACTGGCCGCCGTCAACAACACCACTGGACTCTGACTCGTTTTGCTTGACATGTCGCATCGACCTCCAGAAATGTTGTCGCAGACTGCGCGACGCATCAAGCCTGCAAGTTGCCTCGTTGGAGCGCCGTCCTCAGGCTGAAGCCCGCCAGCACAAGCGCGGTAACCCAGTGCATCATTGGCCGCCAGTCGAAGATGTTGCCGATCAGCACGCCTGCGGTGAAAGCTCCAACCGCCCACGACAGGCTTCCGCAGAAACAGATCCAGGCCAGCGGCCGGTCCGATGGCTGCTCTACCCGAAGCAGGTTTATGGCCGCAATCAATAACGTCAGCGCCGTAGCGCAGAGCGACCAAAGCAATGTCATGTGCGAATCTTTGTACATCACAAACGATCCCATCCCATGCAGCAGGCCGCCGATGATGAGAATCAGCGAAAAAATCCGATCGACAATTTTCATGCAATAACCCCAGACGAAATTTTCCCGTGAACGCCAGACAACATCTCTCTTTTAAGATGTCGGGTGCCCCATCCTTTCGCCGCTTTTTGGCGAAAGGGCAGGAATCGAAAATCTAGAGATGCGCAAACTTCAACAGCACTCCGGCCAGCGCGCCGCCCAACAGGGGACCGAAAACGGGAATCGCCGCATAGCTCCAGTTCGAACCGCCTTTACCCGGAATCGGCGCAAGCCAGTGAATCAGCCGCGGACCCAGGTCGCGCGCGGGGTTGATGGCGTAACCTGTGGTCCCGCCCAGCGAGAGGCCGATGCCCCAGACCAGGCTGGCCACCAGCCACGGCCCCACTCCCGCCGCCGGTCCGTTTGCGGAAACTCCGCGCGAGAAGATCGCGTTGGCCACCACCACCAGCACCGCCGCGCCCACGACCTCGCTCAAAAGGTTGAACAGCGGATTGCGTACCGCCGCATTCGTGCAGAAGATGCCCAGCTTGGCCGCCGGGTCGTCTGTCAGCTTCCAGTGCGGCCCGTAGTGCAGCGCCATCAGCGCCGCGCCGCTCATCGCGCCCAGTAACTGCGCCGACCACAGGCTCGCCAACTGCGAATAATCTCCGCTTGTCACTGCGGCGGCAATCGAGATGGCCGGATTCAAATTGGCGCCGGGGCTGCCAAAGGCCTGCGCTACCAGCACGCCGCACAGCACCGCCAGCGCCCACCCCGTGGTGATTGCCATCCAGCCCGAATTGGCCGCGTAAGATTTGCGCAACGTGACGCCGGCACAAACGCCGTTGCCCATCAGCACCAGAACCAGCGTTCCGAGAAACTCGCCGAACCAAACGGAATGCATCCAGTCTCCCTTACGTTTTCACTGCTGCGGCGAGCATAAAAAGCCAGAACGCA
>Ga0326727_10016183_pt1 | contig 15807 bp, 14 predicted proteins | sample MB2enrmetagenome_FD_207643 | JGI IMG/M metagenome (GOLD analysis project Ga0326727, IMG submission 207643) | Lab enriched peat soil microbial communities from McLean, Ithaca, NY, United States - MB29MY | ecosystem: Environmental > Terrestrial > Soil > Wetlands > Peat | place: USA: New York... | reverse complement strand
TCAAGCTGTTCCATAGCATTGCCGATACCGTTCACAACTATCTGTTCGATCCCTGCGCCTGCTTTTCGAAGGTTTGCCGCTGCAGCCACGGAACGGGCCTGGTCGCCGTCTAACAAAGCCTCGATCAGTGAATGCATAGCTGGATCATTCATGGTCTACCTTTTGTCAAAACTGAATTCCACCCAGGCGATCTCCCCTGGACCAGAAAGAAAATCAAATGATATGAGTCCTAAATTTAACATGCAAGTGATATAAAAGTGAACATCGAATAAAGGCGTGAGCACTGATAATGAAGTTTCCGGATGGACACCAGGGAGGTAAAATCATGAGTAGATCGACGCAATGGGTCAGCTTAACAGGAGGTATCGTGATCCTTGGGTACGGGATATTCAAGTTGCTTGCTCCACCTCAACCGGATTGGATTCCAATGGTATTGGGGCTTCTGATTGTGGCGTTTTCCGTTTCCAAGATTCTGAAGAGCAGGACTGAAAAAGGGGAATCGGACCAAAGTGACGGGTCTTGACTTCAAGGCGTGATCCATTGTTACGTTAAGGTCAACAGCCTGCAAAGACAAGTAAAAAGATAACCCCCTTGACGCAGCGTGCCAAATCAATTAACGTCACTTCCTTTCTGACGGGGGGATAATGAAATAGTGAGCAGACGAAAACGGGCGCGGCGAGGATCATCCAGGGGGGCGGCCGACATTCCTTTTTAAGGTTTACGAGATGGAAGATTTAAACATAGTGCTCCGGGAGCGGCTGGAGAAGGCTGCTGAACTAGAACGGAGGAATATAGCGCTCTACCCCAACGCCTACCAGGTTCCGGACAGGATTAAGGATCTGTTGGGAGGTGCAGGCGATAAGAAGGGACAGGAGCTGGAATCGGACCAAACGGCCTATACGATCGCAGGCCGGGTCCTTTCCGTTCGTTCGTTCGGTAAATCAACTTTTATGCATGTCGCCGATGCGGATGCAAAAATTCAGATATACTTTCAGCAGAACCGGATTGGAGAGGAGAATTATTTTAAGGCCAAAAAAATTGACATTGGGGACATAATTCGAGTTAGAGGGCCGCTTTTCAGGACAAAAACGGATGAATTAACGCTTCTGGCGCAAGATCTGGTGCTCCTCACAAAGAACCTGCGGCCGCTGCCCGAAAAATATCATGGTCTCAAGGACATCGAGCTTCGCTACCGGCAGCGGTACGTGGATCTGATTGTAAACGAGCAGGTGAGGGAGACTTTTCGCAAGAGGGCGCAGATAATCTCAGCCATCAGGAAGTTTTTTACCGAACACGGATTTTTGGAAGTTGAAACTCCCATGATGCAGGCAATCCCTGGTGGGGCGGCGGCGAAGCCGTTTAAGACGCATCACAATGCCCTGGACATGGATCTCTATCTTAGGATAGCGCCGGAGCTCTACCTGAAAAGGCTCCTGGTCGGTGGGTTCGAGCGGGTCTTCGAGCTCAACCGAAATTTCCGCAACGAGGGGGTTTCCACTCAACACAATCCGGAATTCACCATGCTCGAGTTCTACCAGGCCTATGCAACTTACGAAGACATGATTGGGCTGACCGAAGAGCTTTTCCAGTATATTGCGCTTGAGGCAAATGATGGGAAAATGATCCTCGAATACCAGGGTGATGTGATTGACATATCGGCGCCATGGGCACGCTATAGCTTTGTTGATTCGCTCACCGGCATCGGGGATGCGCCGCAGGAGGCTATTGACGACTTCGATGCCGCAGTCGCTTTTGCAAAGTCTTTGGGGATAGGTATCGAGCGTTTTGAGGGCCATGGGAAGCTGCTCACCAAGATCTTCGATCTCGTGGTAGAGCCCAGGCTTATCCAGCCGACCTTTATCTACCGATATCCCATCGAAGTATCGCCTCTTTCGAGAAAAACGGAGGGGGCTCCGGAATTCGTGGACCGATTTGAGCTGTTCATTGCGGCTCGAGAGATGGCCAACGCGTTCTCGGAGCTAAACGATCCCAGGGACCAGCGCGACCGGTTCGAACGGCAGCTCGCTGCCTTTAAGGCGGGCGACGACGAGGCTCATCAGATGGATGATGACTATATCAGGGCACTCGAATATGGCATGCCGCCGGCAGCCGGGGAAGGAATAGGCATTGACCGGCTGGTTATGCTGTTCACGGATTCACCCTCGATTAGAGATGTCATTCTTTTTCCTCATATGAGACCTGAAAAAAAGAGCCAATAAGAGAGAGCATGGGCTTCGAGTTTTTCATAAGCATTCGATACCTGCTGGCTAAGCGCAGGCAGACCTTCGTGTCACTTATTACTTTCATTTCGATTGCCGGAGTGGCTGTTGGAGTGACCGCTCTCATCGTCGTTCTGGCCGTGATGAATGGATTTCATGAACACTTGCGCGACCGGATTCTGGGTGTTACTTCTCATGTGAATATCATGAGCTATACCGGTTCGATTCCAAATTACCGGGAAGTGATGGGCCAAATTGAAAATAATGGAAGTGTCATTGCGGCAACTCCATTCATATACGCGCCGGTCATGATGACGACATCGGGCAGGAGCGCGGGAGCTGTTTTGCGGGGAATCGACCCGCTTTCCGCATCCAGGGTTTTAAGACTGAACCTCACACGAGGTAGCCTCGCAGACCTGGTCGAATCAGCGCACGAGACCCCAGGCCGATCCTATCCCGGCATTATCCTCGGTGCCGAGCTGGCAAATAATCTTGGAGTCAGGGTTGGTGATTATTTAACGATCATCTCTCCGCTGGGCCGATTGACCCCGATGGGACAAGCGCCCAAAACCGGACTTTTTGAAGTTGTCGGACTGATTGAGTCCGGGATGTACGAATACGACAGGACGCTGGCATATGTGGACATACCGGTGGCCCAGAAATTCCTCGGAATCGGCGACTCTGTCACAGGAATCGAGGCCAATGTCCGTGACATCTACAAGGCAGGCGAGATTGCCGATGCTTTGAGAAAGAGCCTCGGGCCTCCTTTTTATGTCAGCGACTGGATAAAAATGAACAGCAACTTTTTTTCGGCTCTCAAGCTGGAAAAGGTGGTAATGTTCGTAATACTGACGCTGATAATCCTTGTGGCGTCCTTCAACATTGTAAGTTCGCTGACTATGCTGGTCATGGAGAAGGGCCGCGACATTGCGATATTGAAAGCCATGGGCGCCACCACGGCCAGCATAAGGAAAATCTTTGTCCTTGAAGGATTCTTCATAGGCATATGCGGGACGGGTCTCGGCGTTTTCGGCGGCTATGTTTTGTGTGATCTGCTCAGCAGATACAAATTCATACGTCTGGATCCGGTGGTTTATCAGTTCGCCTACCTTCCGGTTAAGATGGAAACTCTTGATTTCGCAGCGATTGCCTTTGCGGCAATCTGCATAAGCCTGGTGGCGACCCTTTATCCGTCGCTCAGGGCTGCCAGTCTCGATCCCGCGGAAGCCTTAAGATATGAATGATGTCAGGCAGAGCATAGAAGTCCATACACTGGGACTTACGAAGGTATTCGGAAACGGAATGAATACTATCGAGCTCTTCAGGGACATCGAACTTGTCATTCGAAGGGGAGAGAGGATCGCCATCATTGGCAGCTCAGGCGCCGGAAAATCGACGCTGCTTAATATCCTGGGCACCCTTGAAAGACCTACCGGGGGAAAGGTGCTCTACGGCGGGGAAGATGTATTTCTTTGGGGCGAGCGGGAATTGGCCAATTTCCGAAACCGGAACGTCGGGTTTGTTTTTCAATTTCACTGCCTGTTGCCGGAGTTCAATGCAATTGAGAATGTGATGATGCCCGGTTTGATCTCCGGTCTTCCGAAGACGGAAGCAAGATCCAGGGCGGAAGAGCTGCTCGACACACTGGGTATGTCCGCGCGGCTGAAGCACAGAGTGGGAGAGCTGTCCGGAGGCGAACAGCAAAGAGTGGCAGTGGCCAGGGCGCTCTTGCTTCGCCCGAGATTATTCCTTGCTGATGAGCCCAGCGGAAATCTCGACGGCCGTACAGGGCGCATTCTTCATGAACTCTTGGTTTCGCTTAATGAGACGCTCGGCCTGACCATGGTAATCGTTACTCACAACCAGGAGCTTGCCTCCATGATGCACCGGGTTTTGCGACTCAAGGACGCTCATCTCAAAGAGGACCGGGATCGATCTGTGGCAAGCTCAACAGCTTCAATATGATTCGGGATTTAAAATTGTATTGGGCAGTGCGCCGAGAAGGTGGTATTAGAGAAACCCGAACGGAGAGGGTGATTTTTTCCGGACAATAGAGAGAACGTGGGCTTTTGTCTTAAAATGATTCAGGGCGCGCAGTTTCGGACTGAATTTGCCCGGAACGCGTGTTAGCGGAGGGGTCTGAGAATCATGAAGGGCACGGTAAAAGCGGGGGGAGTGGTATGGTTTTTTATTTTCTTTGTCCTGGCCTTTCAGACTGCATGGTCTCAAGATAAAGAACCCAAAGTCGCCGTCTTGCCTTTCGTGATGCACGGCCAGCAAGATGTCGTGAAGACCCAAAAGTCAATCGATGAAGTTTTTGCCAGGCTGGGTGGTCGAGAAGGCATGAAACTGATTGACGCACAGGAGGTTCAAAAAGCTGCCGGCGGTCCAGTCAGTTCCGAAGAACAGGCGCGGTCCGTCGGGAGCAAACTCGGGGCTGCTTACGTCGTGTTTGGCAGTTTCAACCAGATCGGCAATACCATCAGTATCGACGCTAAGCTGCTGGATCTATCCGGCCGCAAGAATCCCATCACACTTTTGGCGGAAGAAAAAGGGGCCGAAAATCTGGCTTCAGCGGTGGGAAAAATTGTTCAGCAGATGAGCGTCCAAGTGCTCTCGAAAGCATTGATCGCCGATGTGAAAATCAAAGGAAATGACCGTATCGAGGCTGAGGCAATAAAGCGCGAGATCAAAAGCAAGAAAGGTGAAATACTCAAGCCTGAACAGGTGAGTGAAGATATTCGGGCCGTTTACAAGATGGGCTTCTTCGAAAAAGTGGACGCTGAAGTTTCCGACTCTGCTACCGGAAAAATCCTGACGTTTATTGTCCAGGAAAATCCGGTAATTGCGGAAGTCAAAGTGAAAGGCAATAAGAAGATAAAGGAGAAGGACATCCTGGCAGCTATCGTTACTAAGCCGTATGCGATTTTACAACGCAACGTAGTCAGCGACGACGTCCAGAAAATATTGAAGCTCTATCAGCAAAAGGGGTATTACAACGCCGAAATTTCGTCTAAAATCGATTTTCCCAAAGATCCGCGCAAGGCAGTTGTCAGTTTCGATATCGATGAAAAAAATAAAGTTTATATAAAATCAATAAATTTTGTAGGCAATAATCATATTGCTGCGCGTAAACTGCGGGGGGTCATGCAAACAAAAGTTAAGAGCATTCTTTCGCTTTTTACCGAAAGAGGCGTCCTGCAAAGAGACATTCTTGAAACTGATGTAGACCGCGTAACTGCGTATTATCACGATGAAGGTTATATGGATGCGAAAGTAAGCTTGCCTAATGTCGAGCTTGAAAAAGATGGATTCCATATCAATATGACGGTTGAAGAAGGCGAAAGATATAAAGTGACTAATGTCATGGTAACAGGGGACATGATCGAAGGGTACGAAAAAAAGATATTAAAAAAACTGGAACTCAAGCCTAAAGCTTATTTTAGCCGAGAAAAAATCCGTCACGATATGGACTTGATAAGAGTGGCTTACATGAACGAGGGTTACGCGCGGGTTGAAGTCGACCCTAGAGTTAAACGCAATCCTGAAGAACATACTACTGAGGTCGCTTTCAATGTCCAAATGAAGGACAAGGTGCGGATTGGTCAGATTTTCGTTACGGGTAATGTAAAGACCAGAGACAGTGTCATCAGGCGAGAATTGAAGATTTTTGAAGGCGATCTTTTCAATGCTAAGCTGCTGGAGGACAGCCAGAACAGGCTCAAGAAGCTGGACTTCTTTGAGAGCGTTGAAATTATCCCGGTCGATACGGCTCAAAAGGACGTTATGGACCTGAATGTAAAAGTAAAGGAGAAGCAAACAGGTCAGATAAGCATTGGCGGCGGTTACTCTTCTGAGGATGGTCTGTTTGTGACCACCCAGGTTCAGCAGAAGAACCTGTTCGGCACAGGGGAATATATCTCCGTGAGGGGTTACTTGGGCCAATATGCTCAACGATACATCCTTAATTATACCAAGCCGTGGGTTTTCGGGACTCCACTTTCACTCGGGTTCGACGTATACGACTGGCTCAGGGCATATTCGGATTTTGAGGAGCAAGCCATCGGGTTTAAGCTGCGCGCCGGGTATCCATTGGGCCAGTATAGTAATCTGTCAGGGTATTATGGGTGGCAAACGGCTAGAATTACCAACCTGGATTACGTTGCGTTGATTGACCCGCTTTTCTCGACCAATGAGAACCAGTTTCATGCCAAGAGCGGTGTGGGACTTGCTTTCGAAAGAAACACGACCGATCATCCTTTCCTCCCGACTACTGGCACCTATGTCGGCGCTGCGATGGAATATGACGCTAAAGCGCTCGGAGGCGATTATGATCTTTTTAGGCACGAGTACCACATGGGCTTATATGAACCTCTTTTCTGGAAACTGATTTTGCATTTGCGGGGCCAGTTCGGATGGGACGTTGCTCCGGAAGGTAAGGAAGTTAAGATCAATGTCGGCTATCCTCCGGTTTACGAGTTTTTTCCCTCCTATCCTCTGTATGAACGCTTTTTTCTTGGGGGAATAAATTCACTGCGCGGCTGGAGGTTCGGTCAGGTTGGACCTGAAGATAACTACGGCTTGGTGTATGGGGGTGACAAGTACGCTGTGGCCAACATCGAACTTCTTTTCCCGTTATTGGAAAAGTATGGAGTGCGGGGAGTGGTTTTCTACGATGCTGGAAATGCATACGCCGAAAATCAGGCCATGTTTTCGAGTTTCAGGTCAGACGTCGGTCCGGGCATCAGATGGAATTCGCCTTTTGGACCACTTCGAATAGAGGCTGGATACAATCTTGACCCGCGTACTGGCGAGAAGCCTTTTCAATGGCAGTTTTCTGCCGGAGCATTCTTTTAAGGAGTTGAGAGATGAAGAGATCTTTTGGATGTGTCCTGGTGGCGGCAGGTATCACACTTGCCTTTTGTGCGCATGCGATTGCAGCCGGTGGCAAGATTGGCTATTTGGATGTAACCGGGGCGGCGGCCCAATCGCAATGGGGTAAGAAGATCAGCGATGATCTGAAAAAAGAACAGGAAAAACTTACAGTTACCGTTCAGCAGAAAAATGATGCGTTCGTTTCCGCCAGAGACGACTACATAAAAAAGAAAGACGTAATGGATTCGAAGGCTAAGGACCGCAAGGAAAAAGAGTTGCGGGACATGGCTGAGGAACTGCAGAAACTGGCGAACGATTCGCAGAGTAAATGGAACGAAGAGAAGAACACCGCGATGGCTCCCCTTTTCAAGAAAATCGTGGAAATAGCGAATAAGATCGCCAAAGATGATAAGTATGATTTCATTCTCGACAGAAATGCCCTCGTAGTTCCCGGTGAAAAAGACGACATCACCTCGCGGGTAGTCACTGAACTGAACAAAGCGGCCCCTAAATGATTGAAAAGGGATCTTATTCGCTGAGCGAACTTGGCCGTCTGCTGGATGCTGAGGTCAAGGGTGACCCGAGTTTGCGCGTCTGTGGAATTGAGGCCCTGGAAAGTGCAACCTCCGGGCAGTTGAGCTTTCTGATCGATTCCCGCTATCGTCATCTGGTCTCCGGATGCAGGGCATCGGCTCTTATTGTTTCTTCGAAATTCCAGGAACTGGAGTTCAATCTTTTAGTCGCCGGCAATCCCCAACTCGCTCTGGCTAAGGCGATCAGGTTGTTTTTGCCTGATTCGTCAGAGCCGGCGGCAATACATCCGGCCGCTTTCATCGGCGAGGATGTGTCGTTAGGGGAGGGGATTTCTGTGGGCCCGCTTGCGCATGTCGGAGACAATTCGAAGATAGGCGCCGGAACGAGAATAGACGCCGGCGCTTACCTGGGCAAAGAGGTCCGAATCGGCGAAAGGTGCCTGATACACCCCAGGGCTTCGATCCTTGATCGATGCGTAATAGGCAACGGTGTTATTATACATGCGGGCGCCGTGATTGGAGCCGACGGATACGGGTATGCCCATGACGCACAAGGCAGGCATATAAAGATACACCAGACTGGCATAGTGCAGATCGACGATGATGTTGAGATCGGCGCTAACACTACTATCGACCGCGCGACTTTCGGCAAGACCTGGATAAAACGAGGCGTAAAGATCGATAATCTCGTCATGGTTGCGCACAATGTCGTAGTGGGCGAGGATAGTCTCCTGGTTGCGCAGGTGGGCATCTCCGGCAGCACAAGGCTTGGAAACCATGTCGTGCTGGCCGGACAGGTCGGAATAGTCGGCCATGTTCAGATCGGAGATGGCGTAATAGTCGGCGCGCAAGCCGGCATTCATCATTCGATTAAGCCCAATCAAATTATTGCCGCCGGTCTGCCTGGTGTACCCCGCGATGAGTGGCTCCGCACTTACGCTAATATACAGCGTCTCCCCAGGCTCCGGGAAGCTTTGAAACGATTGGGCGAAAGGGTGCGCGGAATCGAGGAGGTAATGAAAAAGAATGATGGACATAGCCCGGATTAAGGAAATCATTCCGCACCGCTTTCCTTTTCTCTTCGTGGAAAGAATTGTCGAATGTTCCTCTCATGCGATAGTGGGGATCAAGAACGTCTCGGTCAACGAGCCTTTTTTCCAGGGACATTTTCCAAACGATCCTATTATGCCGGGCGTGCTCATATTGGAAGCCATGGCCCAGACCGGAGGCATTCTTATACTTACCGAGTTCCCCCAGCATTTGGGCAAGCGATTTTATTTTGCTGGATTGGACAAGGCGCGTTTCCGAAAACCGGTGCGCCCCGGAGACCAGCTTGTCATGAAAGTAAAGCTCCAAAAACACCGCGGTGGTTTTTTTAAGATGCTGGGCGAAGCTTTTGTGGATGATGTGCTGGTGGCTGAAGCTGAAATGACGGCAAATGTCGACTTGGGTGAGAGTAAAGAAGACTGAAGATATTGTGCCTCTCCGAAGGTCGATTCAAACCATAGTGGAGAAAAGATGCCGATTCACCCTACTGCAATCGTATCCCCAAAAGCTGAGCTTGCCGAAGACGTTACCATAGAGGCGTACAGCATTATCGGCCCTGACGTTAAAATTGGTTCGGGAACCGAAGTGGGGCACCATATAGTAATAGAAGGCAAAACTACAATAGGTGAAAACAATCGGATATTTCCATTTGTTTCGATAGGTCTGCCACCACAGGACATCACTTACGCAGATGAAGCGACAAGTGTAAGTATCGGAAATAATAATATAATTCGCGAATATGTAACCATTCATCGAGGCACTTCAAGAGGTCGAAAAGTCACCGTGATCGGGAACGGGGTTTTTCTGATGGCCTATGCGCATGTTGCGCATGACTGCCGGATCGCAAATGGGGTGCTGTTGGCGAATGCGGCCACTTTGGGAGGCCACGTTGAAGTGGGTGAGTGCGCTGTGCTCGGCGGGATTGTGGCCATTCATCAGTTTGTCAGGATTGGGGAATACAGCTGCGTCGGGGGATTTTCCGGAGTGCGCATGGACATTCCGCCTTATATGCTGGCCACCGGCGCACTTGGCGCAGAACTCCACGGTCCCAATCTCATAGGTCTCAGGCGACATGGCTTTTCGGCAAAGTCCATCCAGGCGATCAAGAAATTTTACAAAATATTCTGGCGATCAGGTCTCACTCTGAAAGAAGCGGTTCAAAAAGTCCGCGAGGAGATAGAGCCGCTGCCCGAAATAGAAAAACTTATCGAGTTTGTCTCATCTAGCTCCAAACGAGGATTATCCAGATAATGTCTTTGGAAAATGCACAGAACGTTGACGGCAGGATCAGAGAAGTAGGACTCATTGCAGGCAGCGGGCAATTTCCGATTCTTTTCGCCCATGCTGCCCGTCAGGCATCGGTCCGGGTCCTGGCTGTGGGCTTCGATGGCGAAACAGATCCGGCTCTTTCCAAATACGTGGACGAATTCCATCTACTTAGACTCGGGCAGTTGAATCGGCTTATCAGGACTTTCAGGAGCGCCGGAATAACCAGTGCCGCCATGGCAGGCGCAATCAACAAGACCCGTTTGTATTCGAAAATCCGGCCTGACTGGAGGGCTGTGCGGTTTCTGAACAGGCTGAGAAATAAGAAGGATGACTCTCTTTTGAGGGCCCTTGCAGACGAACTGGAATCCGAAGGGATACTCATCCGGCCTTCCACCATTTTTTTGCCCGAACTCCTTGCTCCGGAAGGGATACTCACCCGCCGAAAACCAAACCGCCGCGAACAGGCGGATATCGCATTCGGATGGTCCCTGGCCAAGGCGATTGGCAGACTTGATATTGGGCAGTGCCTGGTGGTGAAGAATCAGGCTGTACTCGCGGTTGAAGGCATAGACGGCACCGACGCCACCATTATGCGAGGAGGACGTCTTTGCCGGGAAGGGGCGATAGTCGTCAAGGTGAGCAAGCCCATGCAGGATTTGCGTTTCGATGTGCCGGCGGTCGGTTCTGACACGATAGAGGTGATGAAAAGAGTCAATGCGCGGGTGCTGGTCCTGGAAGCCGGCAAAACGGTGATATTTGACCGGGATAAGATGATAGACATCGCTGATTCGGCTGGGATTTCGATACTGGTCCAAGACAAGGAATATCGGCCCGGGGAAAACCAGGACCAAGATGCATTGTCTGTTTTGGAATCGGGTATTTTCGATCGGAATGGAGACTGGCAGCGTGTGGGCGAGGCGGAAGAACAAACAGTGCCCCCATCAGCCATTTTAATCCGCAGCCCCCGTACGGACGCTGTAAGGACAGCCGTAATAGGAGTTGGCTACCTCGGCCGTTTTCATGCTCAAAAATACGCGCGGCTGCCCGAAGCAAATCTGGTCGCCGTTGTAGACATAGAAGGCCAACGCGCGGCTGATGTGGCCGGAGAGGTGAAGACCCGGGCCTTAACCGACTACAGAGACCTGATTGGCAATGTTGATGCCGTCAGCATCGTTACACCCACGCCCCAGCACTTCGCTATCGCTAAAGAGTTTCTCTCTGCCGGGGTGCATGTTCTCGTCGAAAAACCGATGACAAAAAATCTGGAGGAAGCGGACGAACTGATTGCAACAGCAAAAAAGAGGGGTCTAATCTTCCAGGTGGGTCACCTGGAGCGGTTCAACTCCGCATTTGCTGCTATTCGCCCGCGCCTGCGGAATCCTATGTTCGTTGAAGCTCATCGGCTCGCGTTGTTCAATGAAAGAGGTCTCGAAGTTGACGTCATACTTGATTTGATGATTCACGATATTGATATCGTGCTCAGCATCATAGATGCCCCATTGAAGGAAGTTCATGCTTCCGGCATTTCCGCCCTCAGTGCTCTTCCGGACATTGCAAGCGCGCGAATGGAATTTGAAAACGGCGCAGTCGCTAATCTCACTGCAAGTAGAATCTCGATCAAGAGCATGAGGAAACTGCGCATTTTCCAGGAGAACTGCTATTTTTCGGCTGATTATGCCCAAAAACGTGCCTATGCAGTTTACAGAGAAGCGGAATCCGGTGACGATGGCTTTCCCCAGCTTTCAATCGAACAGTTTGAAATAATCGAGAAGGATTCCCTGGAGGAAGAGATCAGCTCTTTCTTGAGGTCTGTCAGGACTGCTGCGCAGCCTGAAGCGGATGGCGAACAGGGGCGCCGGGCTCTTGCCGTCGCACTGGAGATATCGAATAGGATTGAAGAACAAATCCTCGCTAAACGCGTTCTTCCGGAGACCGGGAATTGGAAATCTTCATAAGTGCCGGAGAAGCCTCTGGGGATTTGTACGGTTCCCGCCTTGCCAGCGCAATATGGTCGATTGCCCCTCAAACGCGCATCTGCTGCCTCGGTGGACCTCAAATGCAGGCGCAAGGCGTTTCAACCATCGTGGATAATAGAAAAATTTCGGTGGTTGGAGGCACGGAAATCGCCGGTCATATTCGGGCGATATACGCTGCCTGGGCAAAGATCAGGTCTTACCTCCTTGCAAGTCGGCCCAACCTTGTCGTATTGATCGATTTCCCGGATTTCAATCTGTTTTTAGGAAAGTTTGCTAAAAAGATCGGCGCAAAGATCTTCTATTATATCAGCCCCCAGATCTGGGGATGGCGTGAAGGCCGCGTAAGGAAAATCAGAAAACTCGTTGACCGTATGGCGGTGATCCTGCCGTTTGAAAAAGAATTCTATGCCTCTCACGGTATGGATGTTGATTTTGTAGGGCATCCTCTGATTGATATAATGGCTGATTCGCCGGACAAAACTCAGTGTGATAGCATTTACCACCAATTCAACGCGCCTCTTATTGGACTTCTCCCCGGCAGCAGGCACGGCGAGATCAAACTGCTTTTTGACATTCTGATGGACGCAGGCCGAATCATTTCGCGCTCATTTCCGACGGCCAGGTTCATAATGCCCCTTGCGCAGTCGCTCGATCCCGCCGAAATGCAAGCTAAGGCTGCGCGATGGCCCTTGCCGGTGCAGATCGTGCCCAACGATACCTATAGAGTAATCAGGGCGTGCGATATCATATTGACCGCTTCAGGCACAGTTACCCTGGAAGCCGCAATCCTCGAAACCCCAATGATTATTTTTTACAAACTTTCCAAACTTAGCACGCAAATCGGCAGCCTGCTCATTCGGGCCAAGTTCGCCGGGCTGCCCAACCTGATAGCGGGCAAGGCCATTGCTCCCGAATTCGTGCGGGAAGAGCCTACCGGACCACGTCTGGCCGGCGCCGCCATCGAGCTTTTAATGAATCCGGCTCTTCTTGACCGGCAAAGGCTGGAGTTCAAGAGTATTCGCAATCTGCTCGGCGCCCCTGGTATTTCCGCACGTGTCGCTCGGCTCGCCCTGGATACGGCGGGGGCAGATCTATGAGGTTATGCCGGAAAGCCGCATGGACCGCATACGAGGCGGCCATTTGTTTTAGCTGGCCGGCACTCTATTCATATTATTTTTGCAGGGCTCTGACAGACGGGAAATACCGGGGCAATTACCTGAGCCGGATGGGCATCAAACTTCCCGCGACTCTACAGTGGTGTCCGGTACGGATTTGGATCCACGCCCTTTCAGTGGGCGAAACGCTTTCTTCGATTCCCTTGATAGCTGAACTAAAAACAATGCGCCCGCGCATCGAAATTCTTTTTTCCACCGCCACGGAATCAGGAATGTCCACTGCGCAACAAAAACTCAAAGGCTTGGTGGATGGCTTTTTTTTTATGCCGCATGATTTTCCATGGGCTGTGGACAGACTCATTAAACGCATAAGACCTTCACTCTTCGTATTGATAGAAACCGATTTCTGGCCCAATCTCGTTTGGGGGCTGAATAGAGAAAGCATTCCCGCCGTACTGGTAAATGCGAGGATGTCACCAGGTTCGTTCCGCAGTTATTCCCGGCTGGGCGCACTGGCTCACATCATGTTTGGCGGATTCGGCCTGATCCTTGCCCAGACGGAACTGGACAGAGCGCGTTTCGTTTCCTTGTGCGGCGTGGAGGAGAGGGTCGCCGCTACCGGGAATCTCAAATTCGAATCGTCCATACCGCGGGTTTCCAAATCGGAGATATATTCGCTAAGGGCAGATATGGGGTTGGAATCGGGCAGGCCTGTATGGGTGGCGGGCAGCACACACGAAGGGGAAGAACAGGTTCTGCTCCGGGTTCACCGCGAGCTGGCGTCCCGGATTCCAAACCTTCTTCTCATTATCGCCCCAAGAAACATTCAACGCGGCTCAGAAATCGCAGCCCTGGCTGGTTGTCACGGTTTTCACAGTGGTATGCGGTCAAAGGGAGAAATTGCAAAGGGTAAAGAGGTTTATATTCTCGATACCCTTGGTGAACTTGCCCGGATATATGCGATTTGCGATATCGCTTTTCTTGGCGGCAGTTTCGTCCCGGTCGGAGGTCATAACCCTCTCGAAGCAGTTGCGCAGGGCAGACCCGTATGCTGGGGACCGCATTTCTTCAATTTCGGCGAAATCGAACGGGACCTGCTGGCGGCCGGTTGCGCAATGAGGGTTTCCGTCGAATCGGAATTGAAAAATTTTCTTGCGAAAGCTTTAGTCGATCCCCGCCTGATTTCGGAAATGACGAAAGCCGCTACGAATTTTGCCGGGCTTCAGCGAGATGCAGCAGGGCGGATAGCTTCCGCTTTGCTTGAAAGTATGGGATAAATTAACCCCGTGAGAAGCTTTGACTGACAATGGCTTCGATCTCGTCGGCTATCCTGATTGCCTCTTTCCCTTCGGTATCGATCTCGATATTGGCAACTCGTGAGTATAGCGGCTCGCGCTCAAAGAGCACTTTTATGATTTCCTCCTTCATCGGTAGCTCGGAAAGAGCAGGGCGTGTAAGAGGCGAGCCGGGATCTGAGCTTAATCGCGTCTGAATTGTTTGGGGCGCGGCCTTTAGCCATACAGTGAAGAAATCCTTCCGGAGCACTTCGTCATTTTGTGGATCGAGAATGATGCCGCCTCCGGTGGCCACCACCAGCCTCTTCTTCAAGGCAAGGGCCCGCAACAGACCCGATTCTGCCCTTCGGAAGGAACCCCATCCCTCCTGTTCCACCCATGCGGCTATGACGCGCCCGGATTCGGAGATCAGCCTCACGTCCATGTCAACGAACTCTCTGCCGAGCTTATGGGCTAAAATCCTGCCGACTGTACTTTTGCCCGTTGCTCGAAATCCAATTAATGCTATATTGCGCTCTCTCATTTGAGATCCATTGATAATCCAAAAGTGCGCTTGACTGTGAACATCGTAAATTCCAATATACATAAAATACGGGCAAAACGCCGCAATATTGCGGAATCCATGCCGGTTTTGCCTCATCTTGCCGCCGCCGCCCTCAGACTTATTCACCGAACCTGCCGGTTTGAGATCGTCGGGAAAGAACATTACGGGCTTTCACAGGAGATGGAAGGGGCCATGATTGCCGCTTTCTGGCACTTCTGCTATCCTTCTATCCTTTACTTCTTCCGTGATCATGGATACCTCACCATAATCAGCCGAAGCCGCGACGGTGAGTTTGCAGCACGGATGGTCAAAAAGCTGGGGTACTTTCCTTTCCGGGGCTCGCCGGGAAAAGGCGGAGCCGCCGCCCTGAAGGGCATAATTTCAGCTTTCAGGGGTAGTCCTGGAGGGGGGTTCGTGGTAGATGGCTCTCAGGGTCCGGCGCAGGTGGCTCAAAAAGGTCTTCTGCTTTTAGCAATGTATTCAGGCTGCCCTGTCTTTCCGGTCAGTATCGCCGCTGACAGATGCTGGCGATTCCAAACATGGGACAGGACCCTTCTTCCAAAGCCCTTCGCCAGAGTGGCTGTCGCATTTGGCCCAATGATGCGGATCGAGCGGGGGGCTTCCTCGGCTCAGATTGAAGAGTGCCGCGTCAAACTTGAGCGAACGCTAAACGAAATCACCCTGCAAGCCCAGGCGGCGGCGGGAGGCAGATGACGGTTGACGGAGGTGGACTTTCTTTCGTCTTCCTGCCTCCGTCGTGCGCAGCGAGCGTTTGCATAAAGCAGCAAATCTGCTAATATATTAAATCAAAGGAGTAGTCCTCGGAAAGGATTGAAGTTGTTGTACCCGGAGTAGGGCACATGATCGCCGGTCGCATTTTCGTGATCGGAGGAAAGTCCGGGCTCCGCAGGGCAGGGTGCTGGGTAACTCCCAG
>Ga0326727_10016180_pt1 | contig 15809 bp, 14 predicted proteins | sample MB2enrmetagenome_FD_207643 | JGI IMG/M metagenome (GOLD analysis project Ga0326727, IMG submission 207643) | Lab enriched peat soil microbial communities from McLean, Ithaca, NY, United States - MB29MY | ecosystem: Environmental > Terrestrial > Soil > Wetlands > Peat | place: USA: New York... | reverse complement strand
GCCAGCGCCTTCACCAACGCCTCGCGCGCATCGATGTCCAGATGGTTGGTCGGCTCGTCGAGGATCAGCAGATGCGGTGCGTCCCGCGTCGCCAACGCCAGCAGCAGCCGCGCCTTCTCGCCGCCCGACAGGTTGGCGACCGGGGTCTCCGCCCGATCCTTGTCCAGACCGAACCGCGCCAACTGCGCGCGGACCTGGGTCGGCGCGGCCCGCGGCAGGGCGCGCGCCATGTGGTCGAGCGGCGGCTCGGTCAGCACCAGCTCGTCCTCCTGGTGCTGGGCGAAATAGCCCACGCGCAGCTTCGGCCCGCGGCGCATCTCGCCATCCAGCACGTCCAACCGCCCCGCCAGCAGCTTCGCCAAAGTGGACTTGCCGTTGCCGTTGGCGCCGAGCAGCGCGATGCGGTCATCGGTGTCGATCGACAACGAAATGCCGCGCAACACCGGCACGCCGTCATATCCCACCGAGGCCCGCTCCAACGCCAGGATCGGCGGTGCAATGCGCGCCGGTTCGGGGAAATTGAACCGGGTCGGCGCGGCCTCGATGATGGTCTCGATCTGCGGCAGCCTGGCCAGCGCCTTGATGCGCGCCTGCGCCTGGCGTGCCTTGCTGGCCTTGTAGCGGAAGCGATCGACGAACGTCTGGATATGCGCCCGCTCGGCCGCGACCCGCTTCGCCGCACTGACAAGCTGCATCGCGCGTTCGGTCCGGATACGGACGAATTCGTCGAACCCGCCCGGGGTCAGGGACAACTTGCCGCGATCGAGATGCGCGATCGCCTCCACCGCGCGATCCAGCAGCCCGCGATCGTGCGAAACCACCAGCGCGGCGCCCGGAAACCGCGCCAGCCACCCCTCCAGCCAGATCGTCGCCTCCAGGTCCAGGTGGTTCGTCGGCTCGTCCAGCAGCAACAGGTCGGGATTGGCGAACAGCGCGGTCGCCAGCGCCACGCGCATCCGCCACCCGCCGGAGAACGACGACACCGGCCGCGCCTGCGCCGCCTCATCGAAGCCGAGGCCGGCCAGGATGGTCGCCGCGCGCGCCGGGGCGGCGTCGGCGCCGATCGCGATCAACCGGTCATGGATCTCGCCGAGGCGCTCCGGCGCCGCCGTGTCCACCTCGGCCAGCAGGGATAGGCGTTCCTGGTCGCCCTGCAGCACGGTCTCGGTGAGGCTTTGCGGCCCGTCCGGCGCCTCCTGCCGCACCGTCGCCAGCCGCGCCCGCGCCGCCAGCCGGATTTCACCACCGTCCAACGCCAGCTCGCCGGCGATCGCCCGCAGCAAAGTGGACTTGCCGGCGCCGTTGCGCCCGACCAGCCCGATGCGCCGGCCAGGGTCCACCGTCAGGTCGGCGCCGTCCAGCAGCAGACGCCCACCCAGACGGATGGTGAGACCGGAGATGACGAGGAGTGACATGGGCGGCGTGATCGACGGTTTTGGGGCGCGCGGTCAAGGGTGGCATCGTGTTAAGGATTGCTGGCGCAGCATGCCGCGCCGTGATTTAGAGACCGCCGCGATGACCATCATGTTGGGCTGGATGCATACCGAGCCGAACGCCGCGGGCGCACCCGACGACGAGGCGCGCGCGGCCGCGGAAGAAGTCGGCGACCTGCACGCTCAGTTTGGGGGATTGCGGACCGCGATGCACCAAATGCATACCGAGTTGAAGGATGAGATCCACGAACTTCGCTTGGATGTGCGGCATGAAGTCGGCGCGGTCCGCAGCGAGGTTCGAACGGAACTGAGCGACCTGCGCGGTGACTTTCGCGGCGAGTTGAACGGCGTGCGGAGCGAGGTCGCCTATCTGCGCGGGCGGTTCGACGTGCTGATATTTGCGGTCGGCATCAATGCCGCCGCGACGATCGCGATCCTGGGCGTCCTGCTGCGGCATTAGCAATCGGCGCCGGCGGCCTATTGGTAGCGCCATTGTCTGCGCTCTGGTCATGTCGGCTGCGGGCGGCTATCCGTCCCGCAGCGAACGCGGAAGGTGCTGACCATGACCAAGACCGATATCGACCGGGTGCAGGCTTACCTGCGGCGGATTCTGGGCTCTGACCGGGTCAACGTGGTGGCGCCGCCGCGTGCCGGGCTTTCCGTTGAGATCGCGGTGAACGACGAGGTCATTGGCACAGTGCACCGCGACACCGATGATGGCGAGGTGTCGTATTCGGTGCACCTGACCATCCTCGAGGAGGATCTGCCGCCGCCGCCAAAGCCCGCCGCGCCGCCGGCCAGGAGTGGCCGCCCAGCGCGGTAATCCACACGCGCCGCACGTTCGGGGGAGTTTCTGATGATCAAGGCGCCGACGACCTATCAGGACCTTGCGGACCCGCAGGCGCGGCCACGCTACACCGGCATTCCGACGTTCTTCCGCACGCCGCAGGCCGACAGCCTGGCGGAGGCGGATATCGGATTGATCGGCGTGCCGTATGATGGCGGTGTGACCAACCGCTCGGGGGCGCGGCACGGCCCGCGGGCGGTGCGCGACCAGTCCAGCCTGATGCGGCGCTTGAACGCCGCCACCGGCGTCGCGCCGTTCGCCGATGTGCGGGTGCGCGACCTTGGCGATTGCTGGATCGAGCGCCCGTTCGCGCTTGAGGGTGCGCATGAGGAAATCGGCGCATTCTACAAGGGTGTCGTGGCCGCCGGCGTGATCCCGGTCAGCATCGGCGGCGATCATTCGGTGACGCTGCCGATCCTGCGGGCGGTCGGTGCGGCGCGTCCGGTGGGGATGATCCATATCGACGCGCATTGCGACACCGGCGACGACTACCTGGGCTCACGCTTCCACCATGGCGCCCCGTTCCGCCGCGCGGTGGAGGAGGGCGTGCTGGACCCGACCCGCGTCATTCAGATCGGCATCCGCGGCACCACCAACGATCCCGACATGTGGGGTTTTTCGCGCAACAGCGGCATGCGGGTGCTGGGCATGGACGAGTTCCATGACCAGGGCTGGCGGTTTGCTGCGGCCGAGGCGCGCCGCATCGTGGGGACCGGTCCGACGTATCTGTCGTACGACATCGACAGCCTGGATCCCTCGCAGGCGCCGGGCACCGGGACGCCGGAGGCCGGGGGCATCACCGCGCTGGAGGCGTTGCGGCTGCTGCGCGAGTTGCGCGGGATCGACTTTGTCGGGGGCGATTTGGTGGAGGTGGCGCCGCCGTTCGACGTGGGTGGGCTGACGGCGTTCAACGGCGCGTCGATTCTGTTCGAGATTTTGTGCCTTGTGGTGGAGGCGTGGCGGCGGCGGCGGGATGACGAGCTGCGGTAAATACGCGAATGAGCCTGGGGCGACGGTAGGAGCTATAGGTTCAATAGTGATGTTGGCGCGAAGCGCTTGATCGGACTGCGGCGAGGCCTGGGTCTACTCATGCACCAGGTCAGGCACGGACCCATTCGCGTTGTTCGCATTATTCGCGGTTAAACCTCTTCGCTTGGCAGGTTACGTTCGCTTTGGTTGGCCAGCGTGGGCTGATTGCTGCGCATTGTCATGGCGAAGCCGAGGCGGTTTCCGACGGCCGTGGTGTCAGTCTCGAACATTCCGCCATCCCGTGTAAGATCATCCGTCACCACACGACAACAACACGGCGCCGCAACGTGCGTCTGAGGGGGAAACTGCCATGTCTTCGCGTGTCCGCTGGCTGATGGTCGGGCTGATGTTCCTGGCCGGCCTGGTGCAATACCTCGACCGCTCCGCGCTCTCGATCGCGGCGCCGCTGGTCTCCAAGGACCTTGGGCTGGATCCGGCCCAGCTCGGCATCGTGTTCAGCAGCTTCTTCTTCGGCTATGCGCCGTTCTGCTTTGTCGGCGGCTGGGCGTCAGACCGCATAGGACCGAAATGGGTGCTGATCCTGGCGATGGCGGTGTGGTCGGTGTTCTGCGGCATGACCGCGGCGGCGATCGGCATCGGCACGCTGGTGCTGTATCGGGTGATCTTCGGCATGGGCGAGGGCCCGTTCAGTTCGACAGCGAACAAGATGGTGTCCTCCTGGTTTCCCCGCCGCGAGCAGGCCAGCGCGGTCGCGGTCGCCAATTCCGGCACGCCGCTGGGCGGCGCGGTCGCCGGACCGGTGGTCGGCCTGATCGCCGTCAGCTTCGGCTGGCGCTGGTCGTTCATCGTCATCGCGCTGATCGGTGTCGCCTGGGTGGTGCTATGGTCGGTCCTGGCCACCGACCGGCCGGAGCAGAACCCGCGCGTCAGCGCCGCCGAGCGTCAGGAGATCGCTTCGGGTCGCGAGACGGCAGCGGACGCCGCGCCGATGTTGCCGCTGGGGCACTATCTGCGGCGTCCCGCGGTGCTCGCGACCGCGTTCGCGTTCTTCGGCTATGCCTATATCCTGTATTTCTTCCTTGCCTGGTTTCCCAGCTATCTGACGATGGCGCAGCACCTCAGCATCAAGAGCATGAGCGTGGTCAATGTCATTCCGTGGGCGGTTGGATTTGTCGGCCTGGTGGCGGGTGGCTTCCTGACCGATGCAATCTTCCGCCGCACCGGCGATGCGGTGTTCGCCCGCAAGCTGGTGCTGGTGGGGTGCCTGGGGATCGCCGCGGTCTGCGTGGCGCTCGCCGGCCTGGTCGCCAGCGTGGAGGCCGCGGTGCTGCTGATGGCGGTGTCGGTGTTCTTCATGTACCTGACCGGCAACACCTATTGGGCGATCATCCTGGACACGGTGGAGCCGGGGCGCATCGGGGGTGTCGGCGGGTTCGTGCACCTGATCGCCAATATCGCCGGGATCATTGCGCCGTCGGTGACGGGGTTCCTGGTGCAGACCACCGGCAGCTTCACCAGTGCGTTCGTGCTGACCGGAGCGATGGCGGTGATCGGGGCATTGCTGGTCGCGGTGTTCGTGAAACGATCGCCGGTGGTCGCGGTGGCATGAGGTTTTGTCGGCGGATCGAAAACGATTGCCTAACCGGGTCGATCCGCCGCCAGCAGCAGGAACGGCGGGCGGCGGCGCTCATCGGCCCATTCCGGGTGTACAACCAAAGCCTCCGCTTCGGCTTCGGGTTCCACCATCCGGATCAGCATCAGGCCGGCGTCGAGCAGTCCGTTGACATAGGTCTCGACCGTTCGGTGATACTTGACCACGCCATCGACGAACCACCGGGTCCGCCGCTCGCCCTCGTCACGATATCGATCCAACGGCCAATGCAGACGTTCGCCCCCCGGGCCGAGATGCCAGTCGCTGCTGCCGTGCGCGGTGAACACCGGATGCTCGACAGAGAACGCGAACCGTCCGCCCGGCGCCAGGCCAGCGGCAACCCGCCGCACCAGCGCGGCGTAGTCCGCGATGTAGTGCAGCGCCAGCGACGACACGACCAGATCGAACGCCCTGGGCTGCGGCGAGAACGCCTCCAGTGGAGCCTGCACGAACGTGATCGCGGCGTCGTCCGTGGCGGCGCGGGGCGTTGCTGCGCGGGCCTGGGCCAGCATGCGGTCCGAGAGGTCCACGCCCACCACCTGGCTGGCGCCGCGCGCCCGGGCCTCGCGGGCGAAATATCCCAGCCCGCAGCCCAGATCCAGCACCCGCAGGCCGCGCAACGACACCGGCAACAGACGCTGGAATGCCGGCCATTCGAACACTGCGCCCAACCCGTCGCGGGAACGCGGCAGTTGCAGGTAACCGGCGAAGAAATCGGGATCGTCGTAGATGTTTTGCGCGTTCATGGACAAGCCCCTGGCATTGACCAGATTTGGCACGGACCAGATTGGGCACGGACCAAAACCCGGTCAAATCCTGCGGGACAGCACGGCGTCAACATAGCCTCGACCCGCGACCTCGCGCCAGCACCGGCCGGACCCGCAGTCGCCCCGATGGCAAACTTTGATCTGCGTCAACGCCGGCCGGCCGTACACGCCGCTAGATGGCAAAACCACATGGGAGTCTCGCATGACGAAATACATCGTGCTGCCCAGCACCGGGCGGGAGACCGACGCCCCCGTCTTCGCCACAGCGCTCGCGGTGGCACGGCGTTTTGGCAGCCATCTGGTGTTCCTGCATGTCCGCCCCGACGTCCGCCAGGAGATCGCCGCGCTCGCCGCCTCCGAGGTCGGCGCCGTCAGCGGGATCGGTGACACCATGGAACGCATGGAGCAGGACGCCGACAAGCGCGAGCACCTCGCCGAGCGCCTGTGGCGGGAGCTGTGCCGGCGCGAGCAGATCGCCGTGCGGGATACCCCGCCGGTGGCGTCCGCCTTGGCCGATGGCCCGTTGGCCGACCGCATCTCGGCGGAGTGGGTCGGCGAGGTCGGCATCGACGCAGCCTGGGTTGCCGAGTATGGCCGCGCCGCCGACCTTGTCGTCGCCGGTCGCGCCGGGTCGGGTGGTGGCATCGCACTGGACGTGCTGGAGGCGGCGCTGATGGACACCGGCCGGCCGGTGCTGATCGCGCCGCCTGCCGCTCCCGCCTCGGTCGGGCGCATCGTCACCATCGCCTGGAAGGACACGCGGGAGGCTGCGGTCGCGGTCTCCGCCGCATTGCCGTTCATCGACAAGGCCGAACGCGTTATCGTCCTGACCATCGACGAGGACGAGGAACCGGACGACCGCTCGTCCGAGCGGCTGCAGCGCGCGCTGAGCTGGCGCACTTCGAACGTGCTGATGCATCGGCTGCTGCGCGGGCGCGGCTCGGCGGTGGAGGCGCTGCTGACCGCCGCCACGCGGGCCGAGTCGGATCTGCTGGTGATGGGCGGCTACGGCCACACCAGGCTGCGGGAGGCGATGTTCGGTGGCTTCACGCGCCATGTGCTGGAACGGGCCGAACTGCCGGTGCTGATCGCGCACTGAGCCCGCAGGCGGCGCGGTTGGTTGGAGCCTCCGCGACGCGCGTCGCGGAGGGTCGGATTCCCTCTCAGGCTTTTACCGGCGCGAAAGAAGCCGGCGTCATCAGCTTGTTCTCCTGCTTGATGAGGTAGCCGGCCTCGAGGCCCTTGCGCATGAACACCTGCCACTCCGGATCGGCCTGCATGGCGGCGCGCTTGGTCGCGCGGTCGGCGGCATCCTTGTAGACCCAGATATGGACATAGGTGTTCAGCTCGCCGGATTCGGCAACCAGGTAGGCGAGCGGCTCGCCCAGGTGCCGCTTCTGCGCCTGCATCCCGTACTCCTCATACAGCGCAAGCTGCAGCGCCATTGTGCCGGGGCGGACGGTGTAGGTGCGGTGATCGATCAGCATGTGCGTTGACTCCCGTTGGGTTGCATCGCGCGGCGCGTGACCGGGCGCCACGCACGACGCGCGCAGTTCAGCATGGAGTCGGTCGACTTGTCAGCGTGCGGTCAGGTGGCGCACGACGATGGCGGCGATCGCCTCGCAGCCGGATTGGTCCGCCGCGTCGAACCGGCCGGGCAATGGACTGTCAAGGTCGAGCACGCCCAGCAGTTCGGTATCGGTCAGCAGCGGCACCACAAGCTCGGACCGCGAGGCGGCATCGCAGGCGATGTGTCCCGGGAACGCGTGCACGTCCGCCACCAGCACGGATCGACGTTCCGCCGCTGCGGTGCCGCAGACGCCCCTGCCGAGCGGGATTCGCACGCAGGCCGGTTTGCCCTGGAACGGCCCGAGCACCAGCGCCTCGCCGCGCAACAGGTAGAACCCAACCCAGTTCACGTCGGGCAGGCGGTGGAACATCGCCGCCGCGGCGTTGGCGGTGTTCGCGACCGGATCGGTCTCGCCCTGCAACAGGGCATCCACCTCCGCGGCAAGGATCCTGTAGAGCGCGGTGCGGTCACCGTCCTGCTCATCAGCGGTCCACCGCGCAGTGCCGAGCGAGCCGTGCTTGGGAAATTGGTCGTGCATGAAGCCATCCGTGCGGGCTGGGCCGCCCCACTGAATAGACCCAAGCGACCGGACCGGACAATCGCGGCCCGGATGATGCGTTACTTATATAGTGTCAAGCCGAGGATTCCGTCGGAGTTCGTCGAACAGCCGCCCGACGGTCCTTCGCCCTGCCGTCCTCTATCGACGCTAAGGGATTGTCCGGGAATTACCGCACGATGTTCGCCCAGACGAGCGATCCGTCATGGCCTGCGCAGGCGGGCCGTCCACGACTTCTCTGTGGGCAGCACTGCAAGTCGTGGGTGGCCCGCCTGCGCGGGCCATGACGACAGTGGTGCACCGACAGCTCTACCCGATTCGGTTATCCCCGGACATTCTCTAACTTGATACGCCAGGGCCCCGCCCTCTTTGGCTCGTTGCCCCCGCCCCTTTGGCTCGTTGCAATGTGCAACGAGCTTCAGGGTCCGGAAGCTTAGGCGGCAGCAGCGCGGCGCGTCGCCGCCTTGGGTGATGCCGCATCACGCAGGTAGCCACGCAGTTCGCGCAGGAACGCCATTCCGGGGGGCGTGCGTTGCACCAGAACGCTGCGGCGATCGAGCGGATCGGTCTTGCGACGAACCAGATCGAATTCCGACAGACGATCAAGCGCCCGTGTGATCGCCGGCTTGGACACGTTAAGCTTCGCCGCCAGCCCGCGCACGGTCTGCGCCTCGCTGTCGAGATAGCAGGTGAGGAACACCCCTAGCTGCCGGGCCGACAAATCCGGGCCGTCCCGCCGCACCAGGTCAACGATCGTGTTGCGGAGAATTCCGGCGAGACCATCGCCGACATCATTAGCACTCATTGTACGGACCTCTCTTGGTTCATTAACGTTCGTTAATCACCGACTTGGACTTGTGCCGCATGCCTTGTGCACGCGGCTCGGACGCCGACTCGACTCGACGTCGACACGTCATAACATCTAGCTCGTGCAACGATATATTGAACCCTCGAAACGCAAGTCTCCATGCACGATGCCGTGAAGTGCGTGGCAAATGGTTAATTCGAAGGTGAAAGGTCGTCGGTGGAGGGTGTTCGAGCAGGCGTGTGAACGCTGGTGTAAACGTCGGGTGACAGACACAGTGGGTCGCCGCAACTGTCAGATGCGCCAATCCATAAGTGCCCTCACGCCAGCCGCCAGCCTGCGCCTCTCGGCGGCAGGAACGGTTGTATGCTCGTGGCCACATGTCAGCATATATGCCGCTATATTACGAAAACGAGAGGACGAAACCGAGGCGAACCGTTGCTCAGGCGGGTCATGTGGTCGGCGCGATGTGGTAACGGGTTCCGCAACCGGGAGTTTCTATGTGGCGACGAAACAATTCCGCGCAATCCCATCGATGGCGCAATTGTCTGTTGCCCGGATTGATCGCGCCAGCCAAATGCGTCCCGCCCCCAAATGCGTGGACCGCCCGCTCGCGCATCGGGATGGGCGACCAAAAAAAGCCGGCGCGTGCTTCCGGCGGCCATCACCGAACCTTGCCACCTGCGCGAAAGGTTGCCGCGGGCGGGGCGGTTGAGAGTGGCGTTGATCCCCCACAACCTCCGAGCTCTGCCGCGCTCGAGGCATGACGGGCCGAACGGTCGCGTCAGGGCGCGCCGCCGGGGCTGTCATTGCGCCATTGATTTACCTCTCCCTTCGGAAGAGGCAGAGCGCGTAGCGCTCTGGGTGTGGGACTTGCCGCGACCCCCATCGTTGGTCCGTGCCGCGCGACTTTCACCCGGCGCTTCGCGGCGACCCACCGGAACAAGTCCAGGGGCAGGCTCTCCCCCAGGGGGAGAGGCAAGGTCAGGCAACTAACGATCTGATCCCTGCACTCAAGTGGTCAATTCGAAGCTGCACGGGTCGTCGATGGATCCGCTAGATCGCCACTCGCACGCCCAACTCCACGACGCGATCGGACGGGATACGGAAGAACTCGGTGGCAGGCACCGCATTGCGCGCCATCACCAGGAACAGCCACAGTCGCCACAGTGGCATTTTCGGCGCCATTGCCGGCACCATCACCTCACGGCCGAGGAAGTAACTCACCTGCATCGGGTCGAACGTCACCCCGAATCGCTTCAGCTCCTCCAACGCACGGGGGATGTTCGGACTCTCCATGAAACCGTAGCGCAGCACGACGCGGTGCACGCCGGGCGCCAGTTCCTCCACCTCGGTGCGCCGGTCTCGGCCGACCTCGGGCTCATCGACGTTCAGCACCGTCACGAACAGCACGCGCTCATGCAGCACCTTGTTATGCTTCAGATTGTGCAGCAACGCGGTCGGCACGTAGTCCGGATTGCCGGTCAGGAACACCGCCATGCCCGGCACCCGAATGGTGCGCGACTGCGGCAGCCGCGCCAGGAACGAACTCAGTGGCAGGCTGTCCTGTTTCCAGCGCGCCAGCAACAGGTCGCGGCCGCGCTTCCACGAGGTCATCAGCGCCATCAGCGCCAGGCCGAAGGCCAATGGCACCCAGCCGCCCTCGGGCACCTTCAGCGCGTTGGCCGCGAAGAACACGCTGTCGATCACGAAGAAACCGCCGAACACGCCCAGGGCGGCGACGCGCGACCAGTGGAACTGCCGGCGGAACACCACCGTCGCCAGCACGCAGGTGCAGATGAACGTACCGGTCACCGCGATACCGTACGCCGCGGCCAGCGCGTCCGAACTCTTGAACGCGAACACCAGGATCAGCACGCCCACCATCAGCGCCGCGTTGACCTGGGGCAGGTAGATCTGGCCCTCCTCGGTCACCGAGGTGTGGCGCACCGTCATCCGCGGCAGGAAGCCAAGCTGCATGCATTGCCGCGTCATCGAATAGGCGCCGGAAATCAGTGCCTGCGAGGCAATCACCGTCGCCACCGTCGCCAGGATCACCAACGGCAGCCGGAGCCAGGCAGGCGCCATCAGGAAGAATGGATTGGTCAACGCGCTCGGGTCGCGCAGGATCAGTGCGCCCTGGCCGAAATAGTTCAGCACCAGCGCCGGCAGCACGAAGAACGTCCAGCTCAGCCGGATCGGTCGCGCGCCGAAATGCCCCATGTCGGCATACAGCGCCTCGGCCCCGGTCACGCAAAGCACCACCGCGCCGAGGACAATGAACGCCAGCGTCTTGTACTGGACGCACAGGGCGACCGCGTAACTGGGTGAGATTGCCAGCAGAACCATTGGCAGCCGGGCAACCTCGATCGCCCCGAGCACGCCGATCACCAGGAACCACACCGCCATCACCGGCCCGAACAGGCGCCCGACCGAGGTCGTGCCGCGCCACTGCACGGCGAACAGCAGGATGATCACCACCGCGCTGATCGGCAGCACGAATTCGCTCAGGCCGGGGGTCGAGACCTCGAGGCCCTCCACCGCGGACAACACCGAAATCGCCGGGGTAATGATGCCGTCGCCGAAGAACAGGCAGGCGCCCGCGATCCCGACGAGCGCCACGGCGCTGCGCATATGGGTGCCGACCGACACGCGCTGTGCCAACGCCATCAGCGCCAGAATGCCGCCCTCGCCGCGATTGTCCGCGTGCATGATCAGGGTGACGTATTTGATCGTGACGATCAGCACCAGCGACCAGAAGATCAGCGACAGGATGCCGAGGACCTCGACGTTGGTGATTGGCGTGTCGCGGAACATCTGCAGGCTGGCGTGAAGCGCGTAGAGCGGGCTCGTGCCGATGTCGCCATAGACCACGCCCAGCACAGCGAGCAGCACGCTTACCGGCGGCAGCCTGCGCCGCGCCGTCACGCCCGTCTCTGTGGTCGTCGTCACGGTCGCCCCACGGACAGCCCGCCTGGCCAACGTCGTATCATCAAGCTGCCCCTGCGCGCCGGTCTGCCCAAGCGTAAAGCGACCGTACGGCCGGCGGACCCATACGCCCGCTGCCCCGGAGGACACAAGCGGCCTGGGCAAAACCGTGATGCCGGGCGGGGGTTGCATCGCCCACATTGGCCGCGAAGCGCGTGCGCGTGCGGTGGCCGGGACGCGGCGCTCCACGTTTTGCCACACTTATCGTAGCATTGCGTGCCGCAACCACCAGGAATGAGTGAAGCGTGAACCCAGGCGTCACCCGACTGCTGCAAGCCGTGCGCCGGACGCCGCGGATGTTTGGCCGTGCACCCACCGCGGCAAACCAGGTGCAAACCCGCAACTGTTCTGGTCTCGCCAAGGCCGGCGGCGAATTCGTCCGCCTGGGCAGCGCGTTCGGGCAGGCGGGCCTTGGGATGTCGATTGTCGGCCTCGACGGCAAGGTGCTGGGCGTGAACGACCGGCTTTGCGCGATCACCGGCTACACCGAAGCCGAGCTGTGCGACGGCGACACGTTCCACCGGATCACCCATCCCGACGACCGGCCGGCCGACCTTGAGCGCAGGCAGGCGCTGCGGGCGGGTGCGATCGGCGGATTTGCGATCACCAAGCGCTATCTGCGCAAAGACGGGAAGATCGTCTGGGTGCGGTTCACCGGCTCCAGGATATGCGACGCCGACGGCGCGCCAACCCACCAATTGCGGATCGTCGAGGACATCACCGAACGCAAACGCATCGAGACGGCGCTGGCGGAAAGCGAGGAACGCCTGCGGCTGGCGCTGGAGGCCGCGGGCATGGGGGTCCGCGAGCTCGACCTGGTCACCGGCCAGGCCTACTCGACCCCGCAGGCCGAAAGGATCTTCGGCCGCGACGATGCGCGCGATGCCGCCTTCGAAAACTGGATTGCCAACGTTCATCCCGACGATCGGGCCGACATCCTGGCGAGCTGGGCGCGCGCCCGGTCCGCGCCGGGCCACGACATCAGTCACGAATATCGTTTCCGCCGGCCCGACGGAAGCTGGCGCTGGATCGGCACCCACGCCCGGGTGGATTTCGTGCAGGGCCGCCCAGTCCACGCGCTCGGCGTCATTCAGGACATTACCGAGCGCAAGGAAATCGAGCTTGCGCTGCGCAGCCTGACCGAGACGCTGGAAGCCCGCGTCCGCGCGGAGATCGCCGCCCGCGAGACCGCGCAGGCCCGCGCGGCGCAGGCCGAACGCCTGCAGGCGCTGGGTCAGCTCGCCGGTGGCATTGCGCACGATTTCAACAACGTCTTGCAGGCCGTCATGGGGGCGCTGCGGCTGATCGAGCGCCGGCCCGACGATCAGGACGGCATCCGTCGGCTGGCGCAACTGGCCAGCGGGGCGGTCGAGCGTGGCACCTCCATCACGCGGCGGCTGCTCACCCTGGGCCGGCGCGGCGAGCTCACCGCGATGGCGATCGATGTCGCCGACCTGCTGCACGAGCTGGGCGAGATCCTCAGCCACACCCTGGGTGCGGCGGTGGACGTGCGGCTGCGGTTGCAGGCGGGGCTCGCGCCGTTGCTGGCCGATCGCGGGCAGCTTGAAACGGTGCTGGTCAACCTGGCCACCAATGCGCGCGACGCCATGCCGGATGGTGGCGAACTCACCCTATCCGCCGATCACGAAACGATCGCCGCCGGTTCGGCGCCTGTGCCAGTCGGCCTCGCGCCCGGGCGGTACATCCGGCTCACGGTGGCTGATGCCGGCGTGGGCATGGATGCCGCCACGCTTGCGCGCGCCCGCGAGCCATTCTTCACCACCAAACAATCCGGTGCCGGCACCGGCCTGGGTCTGGCGATGGCGCAGGCTTTCGCGGAGCAGTCCGGCGGCGCCCTTGCGATCGAGAGCCAGCCGGGCATCGGGACGACGGTCACGCTTTGGCTGCCGGAGGCGGTGCCGGATGCGGCTTCGGAGGCGGTTCCGGACACCGCCATGGCGGCGATCGCGCGCTCGGCTGCAGGTCAGGCAGCGCAGGCGCGCGAGCCCGCTGCACCGGCGCGGATCCTGCTGGTCGATGACGAGGCAATGATCCGCGAGGTTCTGGGCCAGCAATTGGAGGAAGCCGGCTTCGAGGTGCTGTCGGCGGCGAGCGGCGCGGAGGCACTGGACCTTGCCGAGACGACGCATGTGGACGCCGTGATCACCGACCTCTCGATGGCCGGCGTGGACGGTCTGGCTGTGATCAGGGGGTTGCAGGCGCGCTCGCCCGGGCTGCCCGCCGTGTTGCTGACCGGCTACGCGGGCGACGAGACCGCGTTGGCCTTGAGCGGCGCGCTCAGCGGCACGTTTTCGTTGCTGCGCAAGCCGGTGACGGAGGTGCAGTTGCTGGACCGCGTACGGGCCCTGTTGGCGGCGCGGCCCGAGGTCGGGCGGTAGACCGGAAAGCGAAAGCGACGGGCGGGTGGGCCGATTGGTCCACCAATCCTGCAACGAAGGGTTGACGAGCCCAGTTGTTTGACGGACGGGTCCCCAACCAGACGACGCGCAGGCAACGGGAGGCTACAAATCGGCCAACTCGATCGGATCGCCAGCGATCCTGGCATCTTTGGCGGGAAGCCGATCGTCCGCGGCATGCGCATCTCGGTGGGACTGATCCTGAGCCTGCTGGCCCATGGCGCGACCGCCGAGGCGATCATGGACGATTATCCCGGTTTGCAAGTCGAGGCCATCCGTGCCTGACTCATCGCACGCCTGCCGAATGCGACCGCCCCGAAATCGCGCTTGTCGACAACGTCATGGTGGACTTGAACAGGGCGTTCTCGACAATCGCGTCACCGCTACATGCCCACCCTACAGCGCGACCCGCATGCGGACATCGAAAGCCTCGTACTCAGCCCGCAGACCCGCTTTATCGCGGTCGACCAGCCCCACCGCCTCCAGGGCTTCGACATCCTCATGCACCCGGCGATAGTCGCGGCCGAGGGCCAGGGCCAGGGCGCGGATGTTCCTGGCGCTGCAATGATGCAGATGCCGCAGTAATGCCAATCGTTTCGGTGAAAGTACGCGGACCATGGTTTCCCAATCCGCAAACGAAACGTGCCGCTCATCGACATCATCGCCGCGCTCCATCCGGTGCCAGGCGTCAACGGCACGCGCGCCGACATCATCCATCGACTCACCGACATGGAGGTAGACCTGACCCTTGCTCATCCGTCCTCTCCTCTTACACGCCGAACATCCCGTAAAAAATCCGCAATCAAGTCCTCAATCGTTGTAAATCGGTAAGGCTCTTCGCGTTCGCCGTAGTTCCGATGGTCGCCCTTGCCGCGTTCATTGTCATAAAGGACGGCTCGCTCGCCAGGGCGGCCATAGAAGCAAGAGTATTTGAAACGGTGTTCACTCGGGGGCACCGATTCTGGCACCTCCCATATGCGAATGCGCAGCAGGGTACCGTCCGGAAAGATCAGGGCGGACTCTGATGCCTTTCGCGCTTTCGGCACCTGGGGCGACGCCTCTGTTATGTCTTTTGAAGACATAAACGGCGGTGGGCACGATGTCAACGAATTTATGACATGCAAAGCCATACGACGACGCGTCGCGATCTGTCACGTGCGTTCGCGGCTTGAATTTCCATACCTGCCGAATGCCGTCGCTCGAGGTTGCAGGCCATGCAGGGGATTGCCCACGGATGGGCCGCTAATCCCCCGACCCCCTGCATCAACCGAAACGGCGCAGCCGGATGCACGCGCCTGAGACAAGAAAATTCCTGCTTGGTGCTGGTGGCGCGGAAGGGGGGGCCGGCGCCTGAACCCGCCGCTCGCAGCGTCCGCTCAGGCGACGCCGTAGACCGCCTTCGCATTCTCCAGGAACACCTGGCGCCGCTGGGTCTCCGACATCTTCAGCGGCAGCGCATGCGCCGGGTCGTCGAAATCCCAATGCGGATAGTCCGAGGCGAACAGGATACGGTCCCAACCAATCCAGTCGAACGTCTCCGCCAACTGGCTGCGTGGCTCCGGCTCTTCGATCGGCTGGGTGCTAAACCAGATGTTGCTGCGCATGTAGTCCGACGGCTGGCGCTTCAGGTGCGGCAGTTCCGCCTTCAGCTTCTTCCACTGCGCGTCCATCCGCCAGCCGAGCGCCGCGGCCCAGGCAACGCCACCCTCGATCAGCACGACTTTCAGGCCGGGGAAGCGCTCGAACACACCTTCCAGCACCAAGCTCGCCACCACCGACTGGCTG
>Ga0326727_10016178_pt1 | contig 15809 bp, 17 predicted proteins | sample MB2enrmetagenome_FD_207643 | JGI IMG/M metagenome (GOLD analysis project Ga0326727, IMG submission 207643) | Lab enriched peat soil microbial communities from McLean, Ithaca, NY, United States - MB29MY | ecosystem: Environmental > Terrestrial > Soil > Wetlands > Peat | place: USA: New York... | reverse complement strand
GGTAATGCGCCGCGAATGCTTCATAGGGCTGATAACCGATCACGGTACTGACATGCGCGGGGCCGACAAAACCGTCCAGCGAAACCGCATCGGGATCGCTTTCGGACTCCATGATGTGCACCATTGCGGCGGGTGTCAGCACATGATTGCAAAACACACTGAAATTGGTCAGCCCGAGCGAGGCGGCCTGCCGGATGATCGCGGCCGTGGGCGGTGTGGTTGTTTCGAATCCGATGGCAAAGAACACCACCTCGCGCGCAGGGTTCTCGCGCGCGATGCGCAACGCATCTTCGCAAGAGTACACCATGCGGATGTCGGCCCCCTGCGCCTTGGCCTTCAACATCGATAGGCCGCCGGATGCCGGCACGCGCATCGTGTCGGCATAGGTGCACAAGATCACGCCATGCTCGCGCGCCAGATCGATGGCACTGTCGATGCGCCCGATCGGCAGCACGCAGACAGGACAGCCCGGCCCGTGAATCATGCGCACCGCCGGCGGCAACAGATCGAGCAGACCATAACGCGAGATCGCATGGGTATGCCCACCGCAGAACTCCATCAACCGGTAATTCCGGCCTGGCACGACTTCGGCTGCGATGGCACGCGCGATACCGCGCGCCAGTTCTCCGTCGCGGAACTCATCAACATATTTCATCGGACGAATCTCAGATATAGGCAGAAGGTTCGGCGGGGTCGGCAGATTTGCCCATCGCGGCGAACACCGCCAGGGTTTCTTCGGCCTCTTGCGGGTCAAGTTTGCCAATGGCATAGCCGACATGCACGATCAGATAGTCACCAACGGCGACATTCTCGACCAGCGCGGTCGAAATCGCCTTGTGCACACCGCCCAGTTCGATGCGCACCTGATCGTTATCAAGCACCTCGATCACGCGCGCGGGAATTGCCAGACACATGGTTATTCCTTCACAAAAACATAAACAACATCATTCGTTACAGCCCGTCATCCCCTCGGACAAGGAGATCAGGCAATGCCTTCGCTGACCGGTCACCGGGTCTTGCGCGCCACCCATGCCTGCCCCAGCGACAACCCGCCGTCGCCTGGCGGCACGGCCCTGGCTTCCAGCATGCGAAGCCCCCGCCCGCCCAGCGCCTGGCGCAACCCTTGCGACAGGATGCCGTTCATCAGGCAGCCACCGCCACAGGCCACCCGTTTCAGTCCGGTCGACTCCGCCGCCTGGTGAACCCACTCGGCCAATGCGTCGATCAGCACCGCATGAAACAAGGCGGCGCCACGCTGCGCGTCGCCGATATCCGCCATGCATTCGATCAGCAGGGACAGATCAAGCTCCAGCCCGTCTTGTGTACGATGGATAGCATAAGCGCGCTCCGGCGGCACCGGACCATTCAGCCCCGCCAGCCCTTCGAGCAGCATCGCCGCCTGCCCTTCGTAATTCATGCGCGTGGATACGCCCAGCAGACCGGCCGCGGCATCGAACCAGCGCCCCATACTGGAGGTCATCGGCAGCCGCACACCTTGCCCGACCATCTGCATCACCACCGGCGCACCCGTTTCGGAAGCAAATCGATCAGGAATCTCACTCGCGCGGCCCAGCAAGCCCAAGGCGGCGGCGGCCATGCGCCACGGCTCTTGCGCCGCGCGATCGCCGCCGGGCATGCCAATCATGCGCAGATGCCCCAGACGCTGGAAATGCGCACCGTCGACTTGCAATAACTCGCCCCCCCACGCGCCCCCGTCATCGCCCAGTCCCACCCCGTCGAGGGCCAGTCCAAGTACCGGCTCATCGATCTGACATTCGGCCAGCACCGCGGCGATATGGGCATGATGATGCTGTACGGCAACCGCAGGAATCTGCCAGCGCACCGACAGGTCGTTGGCCAGCCGGCTACTGAAGAAATCGGGATGCAGATCGTGTGCGATCAACGCAGGAGACACCTCAAGCAGCCGGAGAAGGTGCGACGTTGCCTCCTGGAGCGCGACACATACCGAAGGCCGGTCGAGGTCGCCGATATGCTGAGACAGGAAAGCCTGCCTCCCCCGCATCACACAGAACGTATTTTTGAGATACGCCCCCAGAGACAGCACGGCGGGTCCATCTTGCGCCAGCCAGACCGCTCGCGGGGTGAATCCGCGCGAACGGCGGATGAACTGCGCCTCGGCGCCAGGCAGGGGGCGCAGCACGCTGTCGTCGCAGCGCGTGACGATTTCACGGTCATGCAGCAAATAAGCGTCCGCAATACCCCGCAGGCCGTCAAGCGCCTCCGCATTATCGATGACCAGCGGTTCGCCATGCGGATTGGCACTGGTCATGACCAGCACCAGGTCTTGCGGCGCGCCCAGCCAGTCGATCCCTTCGGGCCGGCCGGCCGCCTCATGAAACAGCAGATAATGCAGCGGGGTGTAGGGCAGCAAGACCCCCAGTTGCATCACCCCCGGCGCGACGCCCGTCAACCGGGCGTCGGCGCCGGCCGCCTTGGGGAGCAGTACGATCGGGCGTTCGGGCGTGGACAGCAGGGCCAGTTCGTCCTCTCCGGCCTCGGCCAGCCCCTGCAACGAAGCAGGGCCCGCCACCATGACAGCCAAGGGCTTGCCCTCGCGGTTCTTACGTTCCCGCAGCGTGGCGACGGCGTCGGCATTGCGCGCATCGCACGCCAGATGGAAGCCGCCGATCCCCTTGATCGCCACAATTTCACCGCGCAACAAGCGCGCAAGCGTTTCGACGACGGCATCGCCGGCAACCGGCCGCCCGGATGCGTCGCGCACATCGAGCCGTGGACCGCACTCCGGACAGGCATTGGGTTCCGCATGAAATCGACGGTGCCCCGGATCGGTGTACTCTTCCTGGCATTGCGGGCATTGCACGAACTTCGCCATGCTGGTTTGCGCCCGATCGTAAGGCAGGCGTCTTACCAGCGTGTAGCGCGGACCACAATCCGTGCAGTTGATAAAGGCGTAGCGATATCGCCGGTCCGCAGGGGTAAAAAGTTCGGTCAGGCAAGACTGACATACACAGGTATCCGGACCGATGGCCGCCTCGCATCCCCCCTTGCGGCTTTCCAGAATGGAAAACCCCGCCTCCGGCTCGGCACTCAATGGAATCGACTCGCAGGAAACCTGCTCGATACGTGCCAGCGGCGGCGCCTCCGCGCGCAGGCGGTGCGGCAACCCGGCCAGCACCTCAGGGCGGCCCTGCACCTCAAGCGTCACCCCGTGCCCGTCATTGCGCACCCAGCCCGTCAGCGCCAGTTCACGTGCAAGCCGGTACACAAACGGCCGGAATCCCACGCCCTGCACAATACCGCGCACCACCAGACGCTGACGTTGTTGCGCCATGCTCAGCGCTCCCCGACCCGACTTTTCCTGGCCTTCGCGCAACCGGCTTCCAGCCAGCCCAGCCATTCTTCGATTCCCTCTCCGGTTTTCACCGACACGAGGATCACAGGCAAGCCCGGTCGCACCCGCCGGGCCATTTCTATCGCCGCTTCGACATTGAAATCGACATAGGGCAGCAAATCGGTCTTGCTTAACAGCATCAGGTCGGCGGCACGGAACATGTCGGGATATTTGAGCGGCTTATCCTCCCCCTCCGTCACCGACAAAATCGCCACCTTGTGATGTTCGCCGAGATCGAACGCGGCCGGACACACCAGATTGCCGACGTTTTCGATCAGCAACAGGCCGTCATCGCCCAGCGCGTGGTCCCCGGCGAGCGTATCCATGGCGCCGGCGACCATGCGCGCATCCAGATGGCAGCCCTTTCCGGTATTGATCTGCACCGCGGGCGCGCCCGTGGCACGAATGCGTTCCGCATCGTTGGCGGTCTGCTGATCACCCTCGATCACCGCCACGGGGGTGCGCCCCGCCCAGGCACGGATGGTCTCGACCAGCAAGGTCGTTTTGCCCGACCCGGGGCTGGACACCAGATTCAGGGCAAACAGGCCGCGACGAGCGAACGCGTTGCGATTCGCCGCTGCACGCTGGTCATTGTCTCGCAGGATATCCTGCTCGATGCGCAAGGTACGTTCTTCGGTCATGTCCGGCGCATGTGCGGCATCGAGCGGTCGTTCGGACGCACCGGCGATACGATAGCCCACCCGCGGGGCACCGCCCGACGTGTCTCCATGCGTGCGCCGTACCGGGCGCCTTCCGTTGATCGTCACTTCTCCATGGCCACAACCGCAAGTCGTACACATGACGTTATTCCTTCAAGCAACAACAATATCGATAACCTGCATCTCTTCACCCGCTGTTACGGAGACATGAAATCCGCCACATTCGGGACAAGGGAAACCCACTTTTTCCAGCGCTACGTTTTTCTGGCAATCGTCACACCAGGCCTCGGCCGGCGGCCGGTCGATGTCGAACACGGCAGCCGCAGCCACGCCATCGCGCGCCACCAGCTCACAACAATATAACAGCGCATCGGGGTCGACATGCGCCAGCGCACCGACGGCCAGCCGCACCCGCGTTACCCGGTCCGCTCCCGCCTTTCGGGCCGCCGACTCTACGATATGGATCACGCTTTCCGCCAGCGATAATTCATGCATGTAATATTCCTCCGGATTTGCATAGTATCATTTTTGGATGTCGTTCAAAGGCTTCGCACCGCCGACACCCCGTGACGAGCTTTCGTCACTTTTGACGACACAACGCGACCGACACACGATCTCGACACAGCAGCCCCTTTACCCCCTTCAGGCTGACGCGGATCAGCACCCCGAACCGCCCGGCGAAGCGTACGAAAAAAAATAGCGCGCCAAATTCATATAGATCAAAGCACTAGACAAAATACCAGCGAAAAATAGGGGGTCGCGTCTTCCTGACAGCTGGCGTGCGCGCAAAGATTTTAAAAACAAATGGTCCTGAACCCTGCATCTGGCACGGCTTGTGCAACAGGGGGCTGTTGACCGGGCGTGTCGAGAGACGTCACGTCCTATTGAACTGCATCACAAACATGTGTGCCCGGAGCCACTTGAGGAGGCGGAAACATGAACCGGTTCGTCATTGCAGAACCCCAGAATTGCATCGGTTGCCGTACGTGTGAGGTCGCATGCGCCATGGCGCATGCCGCCGGGCAGGACGCGCAACCGCTGAACCCCGAGAACTTCAAGCCCCGTCTGACCATGGTCAAGAACGCCACAGTCAGCACCGTCGTGCTATGCCGCCATTGCGAAGACGCGCCCTGCGTCAACGCCTGTCCGAGCGGCGCCATCGTTTATCGCAACGACAGCGTACAAGTCCTGCAAGAACGCTGCGTCGGCTGCAAGTCATGCATGGTGGCCTGCCCCTACGGTGCCATGCAGGTGGTTTCGGTTCCCGCTGCACCGACCGGCCTGCTGAAGAGCCGCACGACACGCGCTCAGGCGCTGAAATGCGACCTGTGCGACGGACGCGCCGAAGGCCCTGCCTGCATCGGTGCCTGCCCGACCCATGCGCTGCACATGGTCGATCACGACCAGATGGAAGCAACACTGAAAAAGCGTCAGCAAGCCGTGCTCGACACTGCCAACATCCAGCTCTAAAAGCATTCAATCTTCCGGAAAGGAAATCGGAAAAATGAAGAAGGTGATTTCGGTATGCCCGTACTGCGGCTCCGGCTGCAAACTCAACCTGCTGGTTGAAAACGGCAAGATCGTCGGCGCGGAAGGCGCCAATGGCGTAACCAATCAGGGCGAGCTCTGCCTCAAGGGCTACTACGGCTGGGACTTCCTGAACGATACCAAGCTGCTGACGCCGCGTCTGAAGCAGCCGATGATCCGCCGCGAACGCGGTGGCGAATTCGAAGCCGTTTCGTGGGATGAAGCCATCAGCTACGCGAGTACGCGCCTGAAGGAAATCAAGGCCAAATACGGCCCGAACGCCATCATGCATACCGGCTCGTCGCGCGGCACCGGCAACGAGTCGAACTACATCGCGCAAAAATTCGCCCGCGCCGCGATCGGCACCAACAACATCGACTGCTGTGCGCGTGTTTGCCACGGCCCGTCTGTCGCGGGTCTGATGGCCACGCTGGGCAACGGCGCCATGAGCAACTCGATCTGCGAAATCGAAGATACCTCGTGCATCCTGGTATTCGGCTATAACGCCGCCGACTCGCACCCGATCGTTGCCCGCCGCATCCTGGCCGCCAAGAAAAAAGGCGCCAAGATCATCGTCTGCGACCCGCGCTATATCGAGACCGCGCGTATCGCCGACCTGCACCTGCAACTGAAAAACGGCTCCAACATGGCGCTGGTCAATGCGTTTGCCAACGTACTGATCAACGAAGGCCTGTATAACAAGGAATTTACCGAAAATTATTCGGAAGGTTTCGAGGAATACAAGGCCATGGTTGCCAAGTACACCCCGGAATACACCGCCGAAATCACCGGACTGGCGCCGGAACTGGTCCGTGAAGCCATCCGCATGTACGCCGCCGCGCCGACCGCCACCATTCTGTGGGGCATGGGCGTGACCCAATGGGGTCAGGCCGTGGATGTCGTCAAGGGCTTGTCCAGCCTGGCGACCATTACCGGCAATCTGGCGCGCCCGAACGTCGGCGTCGGCCCGGTTCGCGGTCAGAACAACGTGCAAGGCGCCTGCGATATGGGCGCACTGCCCAACACGCTGCCGGGTTACTACGACGTGACCGACGACGAAGCGCGCGCGCGCTTCGCCAAGGCCTGGGGCGTACCGAGCCTGCCGGCCGAAAAGGGCTACAGCCTCACCGAAGTGCCGCACCTGATTCACGAAGGCAAGGTCAAGGCGTACTACATCTTCGGTGAAGATCCGCTGCAGACCGAACCCGACCTGGGCATGATGCGCAAGGAATTTGAAAAGCTTGATCTGATCATCGTTCAAGACATTTTCATGACCAAGACCGCCATGATGGCCGACGTCATTCTGCCGGCCACCTCGTGGGGCGAGCACGAAAACGTGTTCTCCAGCGCCGACCGCGGCTTCCAGCGCTGCTACAAGGCCATTGAAGCACCGGGCGACGTCAAGGATGACTGGGAAATCCACAGTCTGATGGCGACCGCCATGGGCTACCCGATGCATTACAACAATGCTCAGGAAATCTGGGACGAACTGCGCGGCCTGTGCCATTTGTACACCGGTGCCACCTATGAAAAGATGGCCGACCTGGGTTATATCCAGTGGCCCTGCCTGACAGAGGAAGACCCCGGCACCCCGTGGCTCTACGAAGGCAACAAGTTCGACACCAAGAACGGCAAGGCCAAGCTGTTTGCCGCCGAATGGCGCGCTCCGCTGGAAAAAGTCGATGAAGCCTATCCGCTGGGACTGTGCACCGTGCGCGAAGTCGGTCACTATTCCTGCCGCTCGATGACCGGTAACTGCACCGCGTTGCAGACGCTGGCCGACGAACCGGGCTTTGTGCAGATCCATCCGGACGATGCCAAAAAGTTCGGCATCAAGGATCAGGCGCTGGTCTGGGTTTCCTCCCGTCGCGGCAAGGTCATCACGCGTGCGAACCACAACGACCGCGTCAATGCCGGCGCAGTCTACATGACCTACCAGTGGTGGATCGGCGCCTGCAACGAGCTGACCGTGGATCACCTTGACCCGATCTCCAAGACACCGGAGTACAAGTACTGCGCCGTCAAGGTCGAAGACATCGCCGACCAGAAATGGGCAGAGAACTACGTGCGTGAAACGTACAGCAAAATGAAGGCGGACATGCGCAAGGCCGCGCTGTCCTGATAAGCTGCTCGAAACGACTGCCCCCGGCCACCGGCCGGGGGCCTGATTCTTGAAACGACAAGAAAAGAGCGAGCCATGATCCGCTCACGACACAACGAGAACACCCACCCTCTTGCAACGCCTGCGTTGCAGGACCGTTTTGGACGGCGCATCGATTACCTCCGCCTGTCGCTGACAGACCGGTGCGATCTGCGCTGCAGCTATTGCCGCCCGAAAAACTTCGACGGCTATGCAGAACCCGAAAACTGGCTGACCTTCAACGAAATCCTTCGTGTGGTCGGCGCCTTTACCCGCATGGGCGTCGCGCGCGTGCGCCTGACCGGGGGCGAGCCCCTGCTGCGCCGCGATCTGGTGAACCTGGTCGCCGATCTGGCCGCCCTGCCCGGACTGGACGACCTGTCGCTGTCGACCAATGCCACCCAGTTGGCAAAGCATGCCGTGGCACTCAAACAAGCCGGACTGGCCCGCATCAACGTCAGCCTCGATTCCCTTGACCGCAACTGCATGCGCGAAGTCTCTGGACGCGACAGTCTGGACGCCATCATGACGGGCATCATGGCCGGCAAAGCCGCCGGTCTGACACCGATCAAGCTCAATATGGTCGCGATGCGCGGCGTGAACGAACACGAAATCGAACGCATGGCCTCGTTCTGCCTGGAAAACGGCTTTATCCTGCGCCTGATCGAAGCCATGCCGATCGGCGAAAACGGCCGCAACACCCACTACCTGTCGCTGGACGAAGTTCGCCCCAGGCTGGTCGAACGATTTGGTCTGCAGCCCACCTGCGTTGAACTCGGCGGCGGACCGGCCCGTTATTGGGAAACGGCCGACGGCAGCGGCCGCATCGGCTTTATCACGCCGATCTCGCAACATTTCTGCGCCACCTGCAACCGGGTCAGACTGTCGGTCGAAGGCACGCTCTATTTATGCCTGGGCCAGGAAGAGCGCGTTGAGCTGCGCCCACTGCTGAGAGCGGGCATCACCGACACCGAACTCGAAACCGTGCTGCGCGAAGCCATCGAACTCAAACCGGAAAATCACGAATTTATCGATGCCCCCGGCAAGATCATGCGCTTCATGTCGCAAACCGGTGGCTGACAGAGCAGGAGGGCGATGCCCTCCTACCTATTGCAGCCGGAACATAAGGAATGCGGAACGGTTTCCGCAAAGACACCATGACATGCCAGACACCCGCTGACGCCATCGAACACACCGGCTCAACCACCCTCGAAGTCCGCCGCCACCGGCAAGGCGAAATCTGTGTAAAAAGCGACACCGTTGCCGAAGAATGCCCTGTCGCACTGGTCTTCAACGGCATTTCCCACGCCGTGATGATGTGCACACCCACGCACCTCGAAGAATTCGCTCTGGGTTTCGCCCTCTCCGAAGGCATCATCCAGGGACGCAAGGACATTCACGACATCGAGGTGATTCATCACGAAGACAGCGCCGAGGTGCAGATCAGCATTGCACAATCCGCCTTTGTCGAGCTTAAACAGCACCGGCGCGCACTGGCAGGCCGAACCGGCTGCGGCGTATGCGGCATAGAGAGTATCGAACTACTCGACCTCGAACCGGAAATCATTCCGTACAGCGGTGCATGTATCGATCCCTCCGAGGCCGCCATCGCCCGCATCATCGAACACTTGCCGCAGCACCAGCCCTTGATGCAAGCCACCGGCTGCGTTCATGCGGCGGCCTGGTGCGATGAACAGGGAAGCATTCTGCAAGCCTTCGAGGATGTAGGCCGCCACAACGCACTCGACAAACTGATCGGCTGGATGGCAAAAAACGACATCCCCACCCACGACGGACTGGTCTTTCTGACCAGCCGTGCCAGCTACGAACTGGTGAGAAAGGCGGCACGCCGGAATATCGGCGTCATCGCCACCCTATCCGCGCCCACATCGCTGGCAATCAGTATCGCGCGCGCCGCTGGCATGCGATTGCTGAGTTTCTGCCGCAGCACCGGTTTCGTGGAGTACTGACAGGCCGACCGGGAGTCGCAGCAGCGGCTCCCGGAGGTCCCAGGCGCCCGGAATGGCTTGCTCCAGATACCAGTACCAGAAGGTTCGCCGGGCAGCCGCCCCCCCCTTTCCTTCCCAGACCGCGCTCCCCGAAACCGCCAGAGAGGAATAGTAGCCAACATCCCAATCCTCGGGCGGCAAGGCATCACCCCGCTCCGACACCGCCGTCGCGTCATGCAGAACGGCATTGATCGCCGAGTAGCACGCCAGACCCGCATAAACGGGTGAAAACGCCGCATCGCCTTCCTCGAACAGACTGACCACGACAGACTGAAACGTCTCATTGTCCTTTTGCAGGGCCGCAAGCGAGTACAGTCCATCAAGCGTATTGATTCCGTTGGCCAACATGGCCTGCGCAAAGGCCAATGGCGCCGGATACCCCTTCAAATATCCGACGACCTCAAGGCCACAGGCCAGCGCCAGCCGCGCCTGACGCAAATAGGCGGCCCCGGCATGCGCGTCCGACAGTACCCGGATCTGTTGAAAAATGCGGCCCCGGACAGCGGAAGGCAACTCGCCATCATCGTCAATGGCAAGCGCAGCGCGCTGCAAGGTGCTGACCAGAGAAGCTGGAATCGCCTTGTTGATCACTCGACATACCCCGATTATTTGCGTGTGCATATTTCCCACGCACAATCATCCACGCAAAACACAAGAACGTCAACGCACTTGAAAGGCGTCACGCTTTGCCGTGGCAAGCCATTGAATTATCCTGTCACCATCCGTACCGGCCCGAGTCGCCAAGGAGCAGATCATGAGAGTCCTCAACGCCCCCCAACCCGCCTGCCCCGGCATTGCCCTGCGTCAGCTGGAGCGTAGCGATCTGCATGCCTGGTACAGCGTCCTGTCCCACCCGGAAACGGTCGAGCACACCAGTTGGAATCTGCATTCGGAACAGGATCTCCTTCCCGTGTTTGCCGGTATCGAATCGACCGATAAGGATTCCGGCCGGCGGCTGGCCATTATCGATCAGCACACTGACGCACTCATCGGCACGATCGGTCTTCACACCGTATCCAGCGTGAACCTCACCGCCGAAATCGCCTACGAACTGGCGCCGGCCTACTGGGGGCGCGGCATTGCCAGTGCGGTCTGCTCGGCCTTCACCGCATGGTCGTTCTCAACCTGGGGATTCGTCCGGATTCAAGGCACCGTACTGGAAAGCAATGTCCGTTCCGAAGCGGTATTGCGAAAATGCGGGTTCCGCCATGAAGGCCTGCTGCGTGCCTACCGGATGGTGCGCGGCACACCGGGCAACTACCAGATGTATGCACGCTTGAGCAGCGATTGATAAGCGGCACCGGCAATACATGATTGATAGCCAAAACGATCTGCTATAAACAAGGTTCAGTCGCTTGTCATTGTGCAGCACACCCTTGTTTGACGAACCGATCGGGAGAAACACACATGGCGTCCATTGCAATCGTCTATTTCAGCGGATACGGACACACGGCAAAGCAGGCAGAAGCCGTTCAGGAAGGCGCAGCGACCGTCGCCGGCGCACACGTCGAAAGCTATCGTATCGATGCGGAAGGCAATTGGCCGGAAGACATGTTCGAAGCGCTGACACGCGCGGATGCCATCATCTACGGAAGCCCGACCTATATGGGCGGCCCCGCCTGGCAATTCAAGAAATTCGCCGACGCCTCATCCAAGCCCTGGTTCACCATGGCCTGGAAGAACAAGATCGCGGCAGGCTTCACCAATTCGGCATCAACCAATGGTGACAAGGGCAGCACCATCAACTACTTGTTCACCTTGTCACAGCAGCACGGGCAGTATTGGGTAGGCACCGGCCTGATGCCCGCCAACGCCAAGGCAAACGGCCCCGCCGACGTCAACTGGACAGCCGGATTTGCCGGCGCACTGGCCATCTCGCCCGCAGACGCCTCGCCGGAAGAAGCGCCGCGCTCAGGCGACCTGGAGACCGCCCGCCTGCTGGGCAAACGCGTCGCAGAACTCGCCGTGCGACTAGCATCCGCCTGAAGTATCGCCGCCTGCCCGGGTGCAGCCCTGCACCCGGGCAGGCGAACCCGAATCGGTCCCTGCCACTGCAAAAGCCGGAATGCGTCGGATGAGCAGGCCTCATGTCCCCTTACGAATCGGGGGTCAGCGCCTCGGCGCGAAGCCCCTTGTCCACCATATTGCTCCGCGCCTCCAACAGCATGGCCAGGGTAATGATCTGATTGGCCAACAGGGGCAGATCAAGATGACCGCTTTCATCAAGCGGTTTATCCAGTGACGCAAAAATGGTTGCCGCCGCCGCGATGCAGACGTCTTTCATGTTCAACCTTTCGTCGTGATGTCACGTTCTGTTTGATCATAGCCCGACAGTCTCAAGCGGGTATGGACGGAAGTATTTAAATGGCAATCATTGACCTGGCGCAGGCAACACGCAGCAGAAACATCAAGAAAGCCAGCCGGCGGCCGATCTAATGATTACACCGACAACCGACACATGAGGGAGAACATCATGGACCGCATTGGATTCAACTCTGACTCGCGCGACGGACGTTTTCAAGATGATCGGTTTATTGAAAAACTGGGTGAACGGCAGGATCTGGCTCAACGCCTCGAACCGGGTATTGATACATTGCCGGCAGGCTCTGACCTGGACCCGATTTTCGGCGCGTGGAGCCGGGAATAAACCAGGATCAGGCGACTTCCCTGCAAGTTACCCGGTAATAGATTCCTGTCACAGCCAGCGCCATCAGCGTCGCCAGCAAATACGTCAAGGCCATATCGAGCCGGGTCAGGACGGCCCCCACCACCATAAAGAAAGAGGCGAATCCGATCGCGCTGAGAACGATGCCGCGGCACAGATTCGCTGCGGCACGCGCGCCTTGCTGAGCGTGTGTAAAGGCGGCAAAAACGATTCCGTAGATTGGAAATGGCGAGCACAAGCCGCTGAGCTGAGGTCCAAGGGCATCGGCCAGCGAGGTCAGTAAAATCACAAATCCGGTTGCAATGACCATACGGGCGGGCAAGTCCCAGCGTGGCGGCGAAATGGGGGCAAATTTGTCCGGGCTTTGCGGAATCAGTTTCGCCACCAACCAGATAACAAGGACCAGACAAACAGAGACCGGGATAAGCTGCCAGACGACACGATTCAATACAACCGTCGAACAAAGAAAAGCACCAATGCTCATGCACACGCAGGGCAACCAGTCCGATCTTTTTGCAGCGCAGGCATACATCAGGCAGAACATGCAGACTGAAATTTCTCCGGCCAGACTGCCGATCGCGGCTTTTGCGCTGAACGCCTGGCCGAATTCGCACGCGAGGATGAACGAAATCGGCCCGGACGTCAGCGGCAGGCCAATCAACAATCCACTGATCACCGCCCCCCAGCGTCGTCCGGCAAACGTGACCAGCCCGATCATGATGGGCGTCATGAATAATTTGAACGCAAAAATCGGCACTTTATTTATCCTGTGAACAAGTTGTCATTCCCGCGAAAGCGGGAATCCAGATGACTGGCGGAAGGGCCGGCTTTGCTGGATCCCCGCATGCGCGAGGATGACGTCCATGACCAGAGCAAGAGATTGTTCAGATGTTCCCAGACAAAAGTCTCATTGCAGCCAGGCAATTATCATCCGCCCCGATCTCAATCAAGGCATTACCTCTTTCCGGTTTAATCCAGAACAAACGTGGCTCGCTGCTTATACTGAATTTCGCGAGTACTTTTTTGCCATGTTGCATTAAAGACATAGTCACACCAGCCACGCCACGGTCAGAGATCGCGACGCTGAGGTTTTTTCCCCGACGAGTGCCACAATAGAAACAGGCACCCCGATGAAGTCCATTTTAAGAAAGGACAACCAAATGAAGTTACGCATTGGCCAGTCTCTATTCGATGCTGTCATTTTCGACTTCAATGGTGTTCTGTTACTTGACACCCCATGGCATGAGGCTGCATGGCAAAAAACATTCGAAGCCATGTCATTTAAAGGCTGGGACTCAAGAGAAATGGCCTGGTTCGTTCATGGCAGAACCAACCGGGATATTTTCAGTACCGTGTTGAACCGGGAGCTGGAGCCGGGCGAGCTGGAACAACTCACCGAACTCAAAGAATCGGCGTACAGGGAAATCTGCCTGCAACAAGGTGCGGATTTCAAGCTGTCCCCCGGCGTACCGACACTACTGTCCCTGCTGGCCGAAAACGAAATTCCTTTTGCCATCGCAACATCCTCGGGCGAAAAGAACGTCCGCTTCTATTATCAACATCTATGGCTGGAAAAATGGTTCGAATGGGAATCCATCATCTTTGATGATGGCACGATTCGCGGCAAACCGGCGCCTGACATTTACCTCAAGGCCGCAGCTCGCCTCGAAACCGACCCGAAAAAATGCGTGGTACTTGAAGACACCATTTCAGGTCTGCAGGCCGCCAAAAACGCGAAAATAGGTATGATCATTGCCGTTGGCGATACCTGGAAACCGGCTCGCGAACACGGCACCGATCTTTGCAATGCCAAACTGAAACAAGCGGGTGATCTGGCTGGATTGATGACACTGGAAGACAGTGCCGGAGGCAGAATGTTCTACAGAGACTTCTGACCGGCAATAGCAGCAACGCTACGCGGGCGCTTACAACAAGCGCCCGCGTTTTTATTGATCACCGGAAAAAACAAACTCGCCACGACTCCACCGAGACTCGGCGCCATCATCGGACAACGCAAGCAAAACCCCACGACATAACTCCAGTGGCGACGCATCAAGCTGGCAGTCCCGATAGGCATCGCCGGTTCCTTTGATCAGCGCCTCGGCGCCGAGCAGAATATCCAGATGATGCGGAATTTCCGGCTCCATTTTTTCGCAACACTCCCTGACGACGGAATGCGCCTTTCTGCAGGTCGCCGGACGCAGCGGATAAATAGCGCAAAGATTCCTGTCGAGAAAGGCGCAATCGATCCGGGCGACATCCCCCCCCGGGGCATCGGTTGCCGCGACGTGTTGTTTTAAGCGGTGACGCAGGATATTCAGCTGATGCACCGGACGTTTTCGCAGCTCGCGGGCAATCAGAAACACCTCTGCCGGACTGGTTTCGACTCGCACATTGCAGCAATAGGCGCAGCCGGCTTTGCAATCTGTCGATAGCCCGCGTTCGTCGGCCTTCTGCACCACCTTGTCGATGGATTCATGCAGGCTAGAAACAAAACGGACAGCATGACCGGCTCGCGGCGCAGGACCAAGATACCCGGCCACCCGCTGGCGAACCTGCTCAATCGACTTCAGGAACGCCGCTTTTTCTTCGTTATCCAGCATAGAAAAATCAACCATGCACGTGAACGATCAGACCGCCTCACAGACCCGGCGGTGCGATTCTCCGCGCGCCATAAAATGAATCCGTTTTTCCCGAAACACATACCGCATTGAATTTGACATCACTGGAATCCTCCTCCAGCATTGTCCCTGCTCATCCCATATTACTGCGAAAATCTCCCCTGCACAGGCCCCTGCACGCAATGAATGAAAACCAGCTAGCCACTTACGTCTGCGCCATTCACCATCACCCGAGCAGCGTATCCGTGCAGCACGCCGAGTCAACGCAAGAAAGCTGGATGGATCAAGGCTTTCAGGTCAATACAACCATCAGTCTTTATCATTTCGATAATGGCGCCATTATCCGCCGCGAAATCGAACAGGACACCTTCCCTTCAGAACAGGCCTGTGCCGAATGCTGGATCACATATGAAGTACTTGCCCCGGGCAATCAGGGTCCAATCGTTCCGATCTGCAAGCGCTTTGGCAATGCCTGCCGTGAATCCTTCTGGCTGAACTACCACCGCGCCGGCTATCCGCACTCTCTCGCCCCCCTCTCCTGACAGGTGTCCTCGTTCCGTGCACGGCGCCCCCCTCTTTGGTTCAGGGGCAGGCCTATGGAATTCTCCATTTTCATGACTTATAGATACCTTGTCCCGTACGCGTTGGCTGGTGTCAGCCTGCCTGCGGGCGAAAAAAGCAGACCTTCTGCCGCGGTTTCCCGGGACGCCAAATGGAGAAAAACGATGATGAACAACCTGAAGTGGATATTGCTGGCATGTTGCTTGTGGGTACCAGGCATGTCCATAGCGAGCGCCCCGATCCGGCTACTGACG
>Ga0326727_10016176_pt1 | contig 15810 bp, 17 predicted proteins | sample MB2enrmetagenome_FD_207643 | JGI IMG/M metagenome (GOLD analysis project Ga0326727, IMG submission 207643) | Lab enriched peat soil microbial communities from McLean, Ithaca, NY, United States - MB29MY | ecosystem: Environmental > Terrestrial > Soil > Wetlands > Peat | place: USA: New York... | reverse complement strand
GGATCTTCACCTCTCTGCTGCCGGCACGGCATACCTGGTTGCATGCCAGATGGGCGACAACCGCGACCTTGCCGGGCTTGTGATGCCCGGCATCATCGGCGACGGCCAGGATCTGGCCGGCAAGAATCTTGAGATCTTCAACGAGGGGGTCGGCAATGGGATCATCGTGCCGGATCGCGGCCTGACGCTGCCCGGGCAGGACATGCCCGGGCGATGGCTGGCGGCTATCAGCCCGTACCTTGAAGGGATCAGCGGGAATGAGGCCGCCGTTGCGGCGCTTGTCGGGGAGGCACAGGGTGACCAGGGTGTGAAGATGGATGTGCTGCTGACACTTGCCGTGCTCCGGGCCGCCCCGCGCACGTCGAAAAAAGGGCTCTGTATGCTCTACGGGGACACATGCCGCCTCCAGCGCGAAGTGATCGAGGACGCTCATACGCTTGCGGCAGTCATCGATGCATGCGGCAAATCCGGAAATGGCGACCTCGGTGCGGAGATCTGCCTGCGCTCGTCCCGCGACGTCGACCGTGCATGTGGGATCGCACAGCAGCACCGCCTGCGGGTGATCGAGGCAATCCGTGCGGTGCAAACGGACGCAACGACAACAGATGTCTGCGAAGTCCAAGATGCCTCACTTGCGAGCGACTTGGCCGATGTACTTGCGCGGGACCGGGCTCACGCAGCCCCGCTGCTCGTGTACGTCCGGTCCGGTGACGCCTGCCGTATCTCGGCCCGCAGCCCGGCGGACGCTGCGGCCGATATCGGCCCGGTCGTCCGCGACCTTGCAACCGCATGCGGCGGGAGCGGGGGCGGCCATCGCCACCGTGCAGGGGCGACGATCCCCTGCGACCGGCTCTGGACATTTGTTCAGGGATGGAAGGAGGCGTTTGCCGCATGATGCTGATCCACGCGACAATAACAACCGTGCATGAGCATGCTGCATGCGTGGCATCCTCCCTTGTGCCCGACAACCTCAGTGGGATGACGACGGTGGCAGAGGGGAACAGGGTCATGACCGTCATTGACGGCGCCCGACTCCGCTCTGTCATTGCGTCCGTGGATGACTACCTGATGAATCTGGCAGTTGCGGAAGATACCTGCTCGTTGGGCAGGATGCAGGAACAAAGCGGAAACATGATGGTCGGGAAAAATAGTCAGGAAAAAATTCTCTAGGTGATAACATGGCAAAGAAAAAACAGGTTGGAAGAAGAGTGGAAGGCTGGAAAGCCAAGAGCTGGTTCAAGGTGTACGTACCCGACAACCTCGGCAAGACGTACATCGGTGACACCATTGCAAACGATGTGGAGAGCGTCAAGGGCAGGGTCATGCAGGCGACGCTCGGCGAGATCCTCAACGATTACGCCAGACAGCACATCAAGATGAGCTTCAGGATCAACGCGGTGACCGGTGATGCGGCCTACACCGAGTTTATCGGCCACGAAGTGACCCGCGATTACCTCCGGTCGCTCATGAAGCGCCGCAGCTCCCGGGTCGACTGCCTCGTGCCGGTCGTGACGAAGGACAACAAGACCGTCCGGCTCACGATCAGCTGCTACACATTTGCCCGGGCAAATATCGCCCAGGAACATGCGATCCGGAACGTGATCATGGCGGGCATCGTCGCACAGGCCCAGGCATGGGACCTGACCACGCTCGTGAACGGCATTGTGTCCGGTGAGATCTCACGGGACCTTTTCAAGGCAGTAAAGACCATCTACCCCACCCGCAGAGTCGAGATCATCAAATCCAAGGTCGAGCAGGTTGCGGCGCCGGTCGTTACTACCTGATCCTGCGGTACCCTTTTTTTCGTTTTCGTCCCCGCATCCCGGTCCCTTACCGAGAAGCATAATAAATCTCCCGTCCAACCAATCCATAGCAATGACTGCTCACAAGATCCTGTTCATCGTCATTGATGGTATGTCCGACCGTCCCTGCCCGGAACTCGGCGGCCGGACACCTCTTGAAGCAGCAAAGAAACCTGTTCTGGACCAGCTTGCCCGTGAGGGGATCTGTGGGATCATGGACACGATCGCTGCGGGTGTCCGCCCCGGGTCCGATACAGCTCACCTTGCCCTCCTCGGCTACGACCCGCATACCTCGTATACGGGCAGGGGCCCGCTCGAATGCGAAGGGACCGGCATCCACATGGAGCCGGGCATGATCGGGTTCCGGTGCAACTATGCAACCATCTCGCCGGAAGGGCTGGTCATCGACCGGCGGGCAGGCCGGATCCACGATACCGCGGCGCTCTCGGCCGCAATCCAGAAGGGCGTGGATCTCTCCGGTTTTGGCGTGGAGTTCACGTTCAGGTCCGGCGCCGGCCACCGTGCGGCGCTCGCGCTCAGGGGCGAGGGGCTCGGGCATTGTGTCTCCTCGAACGACCCGAAAAGAGACGGCGTGGCCCCGCTCACCGTGGCCGCCCTCCGGCAGACCGGACAGGACAGGAAGACTGCCCTTGTCTGCAACGAGTTCATCCGGCAGTCCACGAAGATCCTCTTCGATCACGAGGTGAATAAAAAGCGGGTGCAGCAGGGACTCGAGCCGGCAAACGTGGTGCTGGTGCGGGGGGCAGGCGAGATGGGGCACCTAGAACCCTTCCGGAAGAGATACGGTCTGTCCGGGAGCGTGATTGCCGCAGCAAGCCTCATCACCGGCATCGGGAGCGCGGTCGGTCTTACCCGGGTCCCGGTCCCGGGCATCACCGGATCGCAGGACAGCAACATTGGGGGAAAGATCGCTGCCGCGGCAAACGAACTTGCGACAAAGGATTTCGTGCTCGTCAACATCAAGGGGGCAGACGAGTCGGGGCATGACGGCCTGTTCCTCCAGAAAAAGGCGTTTCTGGAACGGGTTGACACGGTGCTTGCGCCGCTGCTTGATCTCAAAGACTGCCTCATCGTGGTCTGCGCCGATCACTCCACGCCCTGCTGCATCCGGGATCACAGCGCCGATCCGGTGCCGGTACTGATCCGCGGGGACGGGGTGCGGGTGGACGATGTCATGCAATTTGACGAGCGAGCCTGCACACACGGTGGCCTGCACCGGATCACGGGCGCAGCCCTGCTGCCCATCGCGCTTGACCTGATCGACCGGGCACACAAGTACGGGGCATAAGGAGTAGTGTGAGCATCCGATGAAAGAGGGGGCTGTAAAGAACTGGCATAAGCACTGCCTCCTGCCGGATGGCACAGAACTCCAGGAGCACAGCATCAAGACCGACCGGAACATTGTCATCGGTGAATTCTGCCAGATCGATTACGGGTTGCGGGGTTCTGACGTGTACGTGGGAGAATCCACGAAGATCCGGGAATATGTCTGGGCAAACGGCGATGCACGGATCGGGAACCTCTGCGAGATTGGGAGCGACGTGATCGCACAGCAGGATGCTTACATCGGCGAGGGGGTAAAGATCAACGGCCGGCTGGTGGTGAACGGTGCCCTCGACATCGGAGAAAAGGTTGAGATAGGAGAGGGCTTTGAGGCAAAAGGGGAGATCGAGATCCGGAACCCTATGCCGGTCCTCGTTTTTATTCTCATCTACCTCATGACCCTCCTGCGGATCCAGAACGAGAAAGAACTTGACCGGATTCTCGATGATTTCTTCTCTGAAGCGGAGGAGAAGGTGGAAGTCCCCCTCATGATACCCGCCAGATCACGGCTGAACATGAAGGTCTTTGCCGTGCCTTCGACCATGCGGATCGGCAAACGGTGCCGGCTGCACGGTAACATCCGCGCTGGTTCGATCGATGTCCAGCAGGATTCCGTCATCTTTGGCAGCCTGCGGGCGCGGTACCGGATCAGCATTGCCGGCGGTGTCAGCGTTCACGGCAATGTCGAAGGAGGGAGCACGGTTTACTTGAGAAGGGGCGCCCATGTCCTTGGCGACGTAATCGCAAAATCCATCGTGATGCATGAGGACGCCAAGATTGACGGGATTATTGAAGCCCCGCACGGGCTGCGTATCGAGCGCGAACCATGAACGCCGCCGGTGTCTTCGAGCTGGAGCAGATCGCGTTTGTTGAACCATCTTTTTCCGCGCTGGCCGATCCCGTCTATACGGACCTCCTTGCCGCCGGCGAGTGGGACGAAGGGCGCCTGCTCCTTGACGAACACGAAGAACCGGTGGGGGTGGCGTTTCATGAACCGGCCGGCTGGATCGGCGGTTCGTTCCTCTGCCGGCCCCCGAGTGTTGCCGTGATCGAACGGTTTGAGGAGGTGAACGGCGAGATCTTCCAGGAAGACCGTGAGGTCTGGGCCGCGGCAGTCCGGGGGTATTTCTCCGGAAAACTGCTCCGCGAGGTCTCCCCGGCAATCGAGGATCTCAACCCCGCGCGGCACGATATCCTTGCGGATGTGATCGCCGGTGTATGGGGACACGGTAACGGTGAGCCCTGCATCGACTGCTGCTGCGGTTCCGGCGTCGGTTCCCTCGTCCTCCGCGAACAGGGTTACTCACCGGTATCGTACGACAATGACCCGGCGCTGCTCGCCCGGGGTCTGGCAGGGCACCGGCTGATGCCGGAGGAGACGATGTGCATCGATGCGACCATCGCCTCCGCTTATCTCGACCACGTCCCGCTGGGCATCGGTGTTATGATGGGCGAGATCAACACGTTCTCGCAGGATATGTGGCAGCAGATCGCTGCCGAGTTCCTTGCCTTGTCCGATGAGTCACTGATCACGGTCGGCACCGAAAGGGAGGCGCAGATCGTGAAGGGGTGGGGGGAAGCCGCAGGCCGGGTTGTCGAGATCCGGGAAAAACCCGGTGACCCGTTCTACGACCACTGGGTCTGCATCGCACGCCCGGCGAAGAAATAACCGTTCATTCCTTTTCCTGCGGTACCGCACGCCGCAGGCGCTCGATGATGACCTGCTGTTCAGGAACGAGGGGGTCCAGCGGGGGGGTGCACGACCGGATGCCCCGCCGCGCTGCGAAGATCTTCTCCGGTTTAAGGTCATCCCGGGTCAGGGACCGGGTCAGGTAGCGGATGTCCCCTCCCGCCTTCTTCGTCCCCGGCCCGTTCACGGTCATGAATAATACTCTCCTGTTTCCTGATATTAAGCAGTTTCGCGCTGGATGACTACCCCGCATATGCCATCGGGCATTGTCCGGATCAGGGTCGTGTGCCTGCGGACCAGGACATCCTCTGCATCATCTCTTTTTAACGCCGGTGCTTTCCCTGCCCGTTGTGCCGCTTCTTTCCCGATACCGGGGCAGTCTCTTTCTGGAGATCCTCGCTCTCCAGTTCCGCGATGATATCGAGCGGGTCTTCCATGAGGCCGGTCAGCCGGGCGATCTCCAGCAGGCGGCCGATGCCGACAAAATGTTCCGCCATGACGCGGGCAAGGGGCGAGAGCTCGATCCGTGTCCCTTTCCTCTGCACGAGCCGGTGGCTGACCAGTTCCGCCAAGACCGGTTCCATGCTCCCGACCATCATCGCGTTGATCCGGGTGAGATCCGCTTCCTCGCCATCGCAGGCGACTGCGTTAGCCACGTACTCCTCCGAGCTCTGTTCGAGGTCATGGACAGGCGCGACCTCTTCCATCCCGCCCTTGAGGAGCCGGATCGCCACCTCTTCCTCGGTAAATGCGTTCTCGCGCGAATAGCTGCCGCCGGGTTCGGCAAGGAGCACCACCTTTCCCTTGTCGTGGAAATCCGGCCGTCCTGCCCGGCCGGCCATCTGGTTGAACTCCTGTACGGTAAGCCAGTCCCGGCCCATGGCGAGTGCATCGAAGATCACCAGCGATGCCGGGAAATCGACCCCCGCCCCCAGTGCCGCCGTGGTGACCACTGCCATCATCTTTCCCTGTGCAAAACGGGTCTCCACATCCCGGCGCTCCTGCGAGGTGAGCCCGGCGTGGTATGCCGCTGCCCTCATGCCCAGCGCATCGGCGATGGTGTGGCAGCGTGCCCGGGCATTCGTGAAGATGATCGTCTGGCCGCGGAACCCTTTGGATGACGTCCGCCGGTATTCCTCTGTGGTCAGCTGCTTTATGGTCGGGATCTTCTGCTTGCGCTCGACAAAGAGGAGGTAGCGTTCGAGCGCTACCGGGCGGGCGTCGTACCGGACCAGCTGGCAGTTGAGTTTTTTTGCAAGCGTCTTTGGCGACCCGATCGTCGCGGACAGGTACAGGAACTGCGCCTGCGGGGCGAGATACTTCAGCCGGGCGATGAGCCCGTCAAGACGGTGCCCGCGGTCAGGATCCTCGAGCATCTGTACCTCGTCGATTATCACGGTGGCGACGTTCTGCATTTTCCGGCCGCACCGGATCATGTTGTCCACCCCCTCGTACGTGCCGACAACGATCGATGCCTGCGGGTTCCGGTCACCGGTCTTCCTGCTCCCGGGAAGGTTGACCCGGGAAACGCCGGTCAACAGGCCGGTCTTTGCAAATCTGCTGTATCGTCCTGAAAAACGCTCGTATTTCTGGTTGGCGAGCGCCACGAGCGGGACCAGAAAGAGCATCCTTCCCCGGCCTGCAAAAAAATTCCTGATGCCAGCCATCTCGCCGATGAAGGTCTTGCCGCTTGCCGTTGCCGCGACGATAAGGAGATCACGGCCGGTCAAGAGACCCGCCTCTACGGCAAGCTGCTGCACCGGCATGAGTGACCCGACACCGGAGGCGTCGACAAATTCCCGTGGAAGGGGCAACTCGTCGATCCGGGATGTGGCCATAACCGGGTGGGCCTCGATCGTATCAAAGAGCGCGGCCGGCATCGAGAGTTTCTCCGGCTGGATGAGGGCGAGCACACGGTCGAGATTGCGGGTCGTTTCCAGCAATCCCTCGAAGTGCCGGATCGTGTCCTTCCCGATCCGGCCGAGCGGCGCGATCTCCCGCCGCAGCTCCCGCCGCCCGCATTCAAGGCAGATCTTCTCGCCTTTCCCAAAGATAACGGAGTTCTCATCAGAGAGCGGTGTGAACCGGTCGTCAAGCAGGCAGATCCGACAGGCAGCCACCCCCCCCGTCCGGATCTGGAAGCTGTGGAGGAACGACTCGAAAAGGGGATCGGGCCGGACCATGAGAACCTCGCTCTCGCGGAGCTGGGTAGTCAGGTCCTTTGAGGGGGTATGCCGGTACTCCTTCTTCGTGCCCCACCGGAGCCGGTACCTGACCGGGCGGGGACCTTTGGGTGTATCGGTCATCTCAACAATGCCGGATCCACGGACGTGCCTTCCATCGTAAAAGAGAAGCCGGTAGCCGCCCTTGGCCGGCTGGACGATGATCTTCATGGGGCGATCAGGTCATGGATGACGTACGCGAGCTCAACGCTCTCCAGCCGTTTTAAAAAGTCCGTGAACTCCTCATCGACGATCACGATCGCGCAGTCTATCCCATGGAACGCCGCCTCGATCACCCCTTCCCGCGCCCCGAAGAACATGTCGGGCTTCCTGCCGGCCGCCCTGAGCGCGATGGATGCCTCCAGCCCGACGGCCGCAACCATGCCGGCTTTCTGGACGATCTCCCTGAGCTTTGCGGTCTGGACCCGGCGGGAACCGCCATGCTGGATCCGCGGCACCTTGCAGACATGGATGACCCCCTCGTGGTGATCGATGATGCCGTTCAACCGTGCGACCCCGACATCCTCGTCCTTTTTCGCATCTGCGACGACAGAACCGGTCGCCGCCTGATGCTTTCTGCCGGCATAGAGAAAGCCACCCTTCATGTATACGCCGACCTCATCACCGCTTTTCAGGTCTTCTGCCGCGATCGCTGTCCAGACCGATACCTGCTGGATGATATCGCGCCGGATATGCCGGGCATACGACTCAAGGGACTCAGCGTTTGCGAGCACCCACTCGATGCCGGCCCGGGTCACCTCGTAGTTACCGCGGCCGATCGCTGAGACCATGCCCTCGTCCACCAGTTCACGGATGTACTCGGAGATTGCCTGTGGTGTGACCCCGAGTTTCCCCGCGATCTCCTGCTGCCTGACCGCCGGCTGGTGTTCGGCGATCTCGACGAGGATCTGTAAGCGGGAGACCTCGCGCTTGCTGCGCAGGACAGAATAGAGGGGATCTTTAGCGTCCGGTGTCAAGACGCACCAGTCCCTGCCCTTTCACATCGAGATGGGGGATCCGTTTCGCGAGCCCTCTGATGAACACCGGGCTGACACCGAATTTTCGGGAAAGGTCGTTGATGGAATTGTTGCCGCTGCCCAGCTCTGCCTCGACCTGCTCGACCACGGAGCGGAGATTCTCATCGTTGGAGAGTGAGATATACAGGATGTCAGAGAGATCCTGCAGGTTGCACTGGAAATTCGCGCGGAACTTGTTGTACGTGCCCCGGAACTCCTTCTGCGGTTTGTGACCGGGTTTTGGCATCCGCCACTGTTCCTCCACGAGGTTGCCCTTCTTGAGCACCATGAGGCAGGCGGGCAGAGATTTGTCTCTTACCTGCGACTGCAGCTCTTCCTCGGTCATCCACGACTTGCTCAGCAGTTCATACACCTTTTTGAATGAGGGATTGTTGAACGTCATCAGGAGCGGAACAAGTTCTACAGGATCATTGACAATTCTGATATGGCCCGGCACTGTAAAAACCCTATAATTATATCGCATTATAAATCAATAAATTTTTGCGGCACATTTATGGAAAGAAAGGGCAGAATAACCGTTCGCGGGATTGTTCAGGGAGTCGGCTTCCGCCCTTTTGTCTATGCCCGTGCCGGTGAATTCGGGATCGCCGGCTCGGTAAAAAATCTCGGCAGCGAAGTGGAGATCTACGCCCGGGGGGAGCGTTTTGACGGGTTCGCGGCCGCGGTCTCCCGCGGTCCGCCCCTCTCCCGGATCGATTCCATCGTTGTCTCGGACACGGATGCCGTGATCCCGGACGGTTTTGTGATCCTCAAAAGCGGGACCGGCTCCTTCACCGGTATGATCCCGCCCGACATCGCGATCTGCGATGCCTGCATTGCCGACATTTTCCAGAAGGATGGGCGGTACCAGGGGTACTGGGCGACCTCCTGCGTGAACTGCGGGCCCCGGTACAGCATCATCCGGGAGATCCCATATGACCGCGAGCGCACGTCGATGGCGGATTTTCCCATGTGCCCGGCATGTGCCGCTGAGTATAACGACCCGGCGTCCCGGCGCCACCACGCCCAGACCATTGCCTGCAGCACCTGCGGCCCCCGCCTCGAACTGCTGGACAACCTCGGCAACCCGGTCACCTGCTGCGACCCCGTGCGGGAGACGGCAGCACTCCTTGACGCCGGCAGGATCCTCGCGATCCGGGGAGTCGGCGGTTTCCACCTCGCCTGTATCGAGGAGTTTGCCGACGAACTGAAACACCGGCTGGGCCGGATCGAGCAGCCGTTTGCGGTGATGGTGAGACCGGATGCGATCGACCGGATTGCCCGGGTCTCACGGGACGAACGGATGCTTCTCGAGGGGCAGGTCCACCCGATTGTCGTGCTCAAAAAACGAGACCCGACCGCCCATGCTGCGATCAGCAACCTCCACACCATCGGCTGCATGCTCCCCTATACCGGCCTCCACCACCTCCTCTTCTCGCACCTTGCCCACCCGCTCCTGATCATGACCAGTGCCAACATGCCCGGCTACCCGATGATCACCGGCATCGACCATGCGATGGCCCGGCTCTCGCGGGACGCGGATTTCTTCCTGACCCATAACCGTGCAATCGTGAACCGGTGCGACGATTCGGTCGTCAGGGACGGCTATATCATCCGGCTCTCCCGGGGGATGGCACCCAGGCGGTTGGCAATCGAACTCGGCAACCGCTGCATCCTCGGCGTGGGCCCGGAGCTGAACGCGAACGCGACGATCTACAAGAACGGCTTTACGGTCACCTCCCCCCACGTAGGCAACGTCCGCAACCCGGCGACACTGGAGTACCTGCAGGAGACCGTGGAAAAACTCCAGCGGCTCCTCGGCGCGAAGTTCGATCTGGTCGCCCACGACCTCCACCCCCAGTTCCTCTCCACCCGGTTTGCCCGGGAGATCGCCGGCGAACACGGGCTCGAACTCGTGCCGGTGCAGCACCACCGGGCGCATATCGCTGCGACCACGACAGAACCCTGCATCGGGATCGCGATCGATGGCGTGGGATACGGTGACGACGGCACGGTCTGGGGCAGCGAGGTCTTCTCCGGGCAGGTGCCGGATCTCACCCGCGTCGCCCACCTCGAACCGGTCGCGATGCCGGGCGGGGACCTTGCAACCCGGTTCCCGGAGCGGATGCTCTATGGCATCCTGCCGGAGCCGGAAGTTGCCGCTCTGCTTGCTGAACGGGGTTGGTCCGATGTCGAACTCGGTGTGCTCGAAAAACAGGTCGCGACCGGATTTGCCGTTACCTGGACGAGCAGCACCGGCCGGGTACTGGACGCTGCTTCCGCGCTGCTCGGCGTATGCCGGGAACGCACGTACGATGGCGAACCGGCGATGAAACTGGAATCGGCTGCTGTCGGGGGGGCCGCGGATGACTGGGGTCTCGTTTTTGCCACGCGTGACGGGTGCCGGACGCTCTCCAGCCGGGCACTCATGGAGGCGGCTCTTGCACGGCTCCAGGATGCCCCGGCGGGAGACCGGCAGGAAATCCGGGGCATCGCCGCCTCGTTCCAGCACAACCTTGCCCGGGGGATCGCGGCCCTTGCGATCGATGCGGCACAGCGGAACGGGACTGACCTTGTCGCTCTCAGCGGGGGAGTTGTTGCCAACTATGCGATACGGGAGACAATACGGTCAGAGATCGCAGGTGCGCATCTCACCTGCCTCATCAACGCGGAGTACCCGCCGGGTGACGGGTGTGTCTCCTTCGGGCAGTGCGTGTATGCCGGAACCCTTGACAGGCAGCGGCAGTAGACGTGGCCGGTTCCGGCGATAAATCCTCCAAACAACCATTTTATCCTGTAACACCACAAAGGTAGGATCAGCTGCGATGGATCCGTTGGACTTGATTCAGGAACAGGAGAAGAAGATCCAGAGTCTGGAGAACGAACTCATCGAGCTCCGTCAGGGACTTGCGGTGGTGCAGGATTACTTCCGGGGGCTGGTGCCGGTCGCTCTGGAACAGGAAGCGACAGCAGAGGTCGACCAGGAATTCGTGCGGCCTCTCGTGGATGAAGACCTTGAGTTCGAGGGCATCTGGGAGTTCCACCAGAAGATGCTGGTTGCTGATCCGAACGGATCCATCCCTCTCGACACGATGTACGATACGTTTGCCGCGTACTGCCGAAGCAGGGGAAGGAAACCGGTGGACAAAATCGCGTTTGAATTCCTGCTCCCCCAGATGGAAGATCCCCGGCCGGTCATTTACCGGGGGAAGTGGCAGGATTGCCGGTTCCGGACGGACTGGCCCTGACAGCGAAACCTTCACACCTTCTGAGCCCATATGACGCATCTGCAGATCACGGCTGAGTCGGGGATCCCTCTTGTCGGGTCGCTCTATTTTGGCATCATCGACCGGGGCACCAGCCTTTTGCAGGTGCGTCCTAGCTGCGGGTGTAACCTGAACTGCCCGTTCTGCTCGGTCGATGCCGGGCCATCCTCAAGGACGCGGGCAACAAGCTATGAGGTCGAGCTCGACTACCTGCTCTCAGCGGTGGAGGAGATCGCTCCCTTCAAGGGGCCGGGAGTGGAGTGCCACATCGATTCCCCGGGCGAACCGCTCATGTACCATCGGCTCCCGGAACTGGTCGCCGCACTGAAAGGGATCGATGAGGTCAGCACGGTCTCGCTCCAGACAAACGGGACCCTTCTCGATCCGGAGAAGATAACGGCGCTCGCAGCAGCCGGGCTCGACCGGATTAACCTCTCGCTGCACGCGCTCGACCCGGCGCTCGCCCGCCAGCTTGCCGGTGCGGACTGGTACGATGTCGGGCAGGTGAAGAACGCAGCACGGGCTGTCGTGGAGAGCCCTACGGATCTGCTCATCGCGCCGGTCTATGTCCCGGGGATCAACGACGGGGAGATCCCGGCATTGATCCGGTTTGCGCAGGAGATCGGTGCAGGGAAACGGTTTCCCCCGCTCGGCATCCAGAAATTCGAGCACTACCGGTACGGCAGGACACCCAGAGGCGTGAAGGCCCAGAGCTGGTGGCAGTTCTTCAACCGGAGCATCCCGTCATGGGAGAAGGAGTCCGGCCTCCGCCTCAGACTGGATGCAGAGAGGGACTTTGGCACGGTACGGCGGCCGATGCTTCCCCGGGTGTTTAAAAAAGGGGAGAAGGCAACCGTCGAGATCCGTGCACCGGGCTGGATCCGGGGGGAGATGCTGGGCGTCGCCCGCAATCGTGTCGTCTCCGTCTTCAACTGCCCGAAGGTATCCGGGCAGGTAAGGGTGAAGATCGTAGCGACGAAACATAATATCTACGTCGGCGTGCCGGTGTGATCGGCCGTATATCGTTTCGCGACACCCGGACTTTTTTTCGTCCTGCCGGCCATCCCTTCTATGAAGGCTTCGCCAGTCTTGGATCGGATCACGGTTGCCCCCACCGGTATTGAGGGGTCACCGGATACACAACCGTTTCAGCAGAGATACGCAGGGGGCTGGCCGTACTGCTGCCGGCGGCTCTCGATCTGCCGGAGAAAACCAGGAATGACGGCAAGGAAGTCCGCACCTTTCTTTGTTCCCACGGGATTGCCTGCAGCCGCAGGCAGACGGCGTGCTGTCCTCTGGAGCCGGTAGTGTGTGTAAATCGTTTTCAGGATCTTGCTCAGGGCCTGCAGCTCCTCCTGATTTGGAGGGTATTCCGCATCAGACAGAAGTGCCTCGACCTGCCTGATAACATCTCCCAAGTTGGTCATGGTTTTCGTATCTCCGGGAATATTTTTACCCGGATACCATGGTTGGGGTACGTGCAATATATAATGCCAAAATGGCCGGGGTTATTGCCGTACCTTCTGCGGGCAAGTTTTTAACCCCGGGGTTACGCGCACCATGTTGTGTCTCTCGCCGGATTGCCTTAGCAGGAACAGGCACAGGCCGTACTGTGCATCTGCCGGCGTCTCTCGATCTGGCGCATGTACTGGAATACCGCAGTGGGAAACAGTCCGGCCCCGGGTAATTCTACGACCGCAGGCTTGTGTTGCGGGATCCTGTGATTCCTGTGGTGCGTGCACATCATTTTCAGGGTCCTGTTAAGGACCTGCAATTCCTGGTACGTCGCCGGGTACTCCGTGTCATCCAATACCCTCTCAATCTGCCGGATGGCATCTCCAAACGTAGTCATGTTTTCTGTGACCTCTCGCATTCTCTGATCCGTGGGTTGGAGGTGGTGCATGATAGATTGGCAAAATAGCAGAGGTTGGAAGCGTATCGGTGCCGGGATAATAATTGAACCGGCAGGTTAGATAAAACGGCATGCAGCAGGCAGGATGTATGCCACGGTGCCGGAAAAAACGGACGCGAACGGATCCGCAGAAACAAAAAAAGAGCGTTTATCCGAACAGGGCGCCGAGCCCTGCCATGCCGCTCTCTTCGTCTTCCTTCTTGTGCTCTTCCTTCTTCTCTTCCTTGTCGGGTGCTGCGGCAGCCGCGTGGGCTGCTGCGGGAGCTGCTGCCGGGGCGGCGGCGACCGGTGCTGCGGCGGCCTTGCTGATTGCCTCTTCGATATTCACGCCATCGAGGGCGGCAATGAGTGCCTTGACCCGTGATTCGTCGGTGGCGACACCTGCGGCAGTAAGGACTGCCTTGACTCCATTCTCATCGACCTTCTTGCCTGCCTTGTGCAGGAGAAGTGCTGCATAGATATACTCCATCTTTTTCACCTCATTTTCAAACTTATTTTACCAGGCTCCTGATTGCCCGGCCTTCTCTGTACGCTTTACCAATAATCGCATCGACAACGTCTTTCTCGTAGATCGCCGCCTCGACTGCAAGGCCGCGTGCCTCCCTGACCGCCTTTGTCAGGATCGGTGCCATCGTCTCCTTTGTCGGGATCGCCGCATTCACCGAGAGGTTGAATGCCTGCATACCCGCGAGCTGGATCTGCCCGAGGATTGCCATCTCATCGATGGCAAGCACGGACGGCTCGTAGATGCTGCCGTCATGGAATGCCACCTGCAGGGCAAGGCCCACGTCCATGGGCTTGATGTCCAGCTTGATGAGCACATCAGCGACTTTTGCCGAGATGACCGCTCCTTTTCTGACGATCGTCTTTGTCTCGCGGATCCTCACCTTACCGGCCTCGATCGCTGCCGGGATACCGGCCTGCTGGAGCTCGCCGACAATCGGGCCCGGCTTGAAGTTCGTCGGACCCTTCTGGACAACGATGTCCTCGGGCGCCGTCTCGCCGGGCTTTGCCGCCATCTTTGTCTTGGTCTTCTCGAGCTGCTTGTAGAGCCGGAACGGGTTATCGTTGGTGAAGATCATCGCCGAATGACCGGAGATGTACCTGACCAGCCCCTTGGTATCCCCGCCAATCTCCTCAAGCGCGTGCTTGATCAGGGTGTTCCGCGTCACCTTGATGATCGCCGTGCCCCGGAGGTTGCGGCGAATCTGCTGCACCTGCCGGGCGGGAATGCCGTACATGTCGACAAGCCCGATCAGCGTGTACTCCTTCGCGTGCTTTTTGATCTCCGCAACCTCATCCTTCTTCCACGCGGGCAGGTGGTGGGTGTACAGCGCCATTATACCAGCCTCACGGGCGGACCCATCGTGGTTTTCACGTAGATCGACCGGACGTTCAGGTGACCCTGTTCCAGAACGGACTCGACCCTTTTGACGACCGCATCGATGTTCTCGGCGACCTGTTCCGGTGTCATCGTCGTCGCTCCGACCTTTGTCGAGAAGACCGTACGGTCCTTGGTACGGATCTTCACCGAGCTCCGGAGACGCTCGACAATCGGGCGGATATCGGTCTGCCCCGTAATCGGCATCGGCATCCTGCCCCGTGGACCGAGCCGGGGACCCAAGAACCGCCCGACCTGCGGCATGACTGCCGTCTCGGCAAGGAAATACTGGTACTTGCTTGCGATCTTCCGTGCCTCGCGGGGTGCGCCGCCGAGCCGCTCAACTTCTTCAGGCCCGAGAATCAGATCGACCTTGGCATCCTTTGCCTGCGTGACGATATCCCCCTTGCCGATGACACAGATGCCCATTTTCTCACCGGTGCCGTTGGGAAGAAGAATCGTCTCGTCAATACGATTTTTCGGTTGCGCCATGTCGATATTCTTGAGATTGATGGTTATATCGATGCTCTCAGAGAATTTTCGTTTTGGCGCTTTCTCAATCGCCGTTTTCACGGCTTCCAGAATTTTGGTTCTATCAACCATCAGATACCTCCATAGTTCGCGACCGGAACAATCCGATCTCCTATGGTTTTCTGCAGATCTATCTCTTCACGAGAACGCTGTCGTACTTGCCCTCAGCAATGGCGGCGAGCACATCCTTGGGACGCTTGCCGTCAACGGTTATTCCCATGCTGACGCACGTGCCGACGACCTCTTTTACTGCGGTCTTCAGCTCGTAGGAAAGCATGCCCTCGAGTTTCATGTTGGCAATTCTGACAGCGGCCTCGAATGGCAGGTTTCCTGCCATTTTGACGTTGGGCTCTGCGGAGCCTTTCTCGATACCGGCCTCTTTCTTGATGAGGGCCGTCGTCGGCGGGACACCCACCGAGATTGTGAACTTCTTCTTGTCGTCGACCTCGACCTTGACCGGGACCTGCATGCCGTTGAAGCTGCTGGTCTTTTGGTTGATCTCGTCAACAACCGCTTTCACGTTGATACCGAGTGGTCCGAGCGCCGGTCCAAGCGGGGGACCGGCGGTAGCCTTTCCGCCGGGTACTAAAACCTCGACCACTTCTGCCATAGTAGTTGCACCATGCCGTCCCTTGGTAAAGGGCTC
>Ga0326727_10016175_pt1 | contig 15810 bp, 11 predicted proteins | sample MB2enrmetagenome_FD_207643 | JGI IMG/M metagenome (GOLD analysis project Ga0326727, IMG submission 207643) | Lab enriched peat soil microbial communities from McLean, Ithaca, NY, United States - MB29MY | ecosystem: Environmental > Terrestrial > Soil > Wetlands > Peat | place: USA: New York... | reverse complement strand
GTCCCGGAAACTCGCAAACCAACGCCAGCCTCGTCAAGGACTTCAAGATCTGGCGCGAAGCCAGCTTCCAGTTCCGCTTCGAGGCCTTCAACCTGTTTAACCACCCGTGGCTCAACGCTCCCAACACAACGGTCGGCAGCGGCACGTTTGGTTACATCACCAACTTCAACGCCTTCAATGTCGCCGCCTTCGGCACAAACGCGGGTTCACGCCAGATGCAGTTTAGCGGACGTATCAAGTTCTAACCTTTCCTCAGATGTGCGGTGCGGCAGCTCCTCCGGGGGCTGCCGCACTTGTTTTGGCGAGGATTGCTGCGGCCTTCCGGAGTCCCAGGATGCGCGGCAAAACACACGCCTCGCTCGATATATTGGTTGCTGAGCAGATTGCGGTAGATCGCGCACCGGCAAGCCGGGCGGCGCGAGCGGCACGCAACAAGGCACTTTTTGGGGAACGTTGAATTTCACAGGGTCAACCGAGATAGAAGGCCGCCCATCATGCAGGTAGTGGTAAACGACAAGCGCGTAACTGACAAGCCAACCCGACTCCGCAGCGCTGTGGCCTCCAGCGAAACCGCGCGCGAGATCAACCGCGACATTCTTCTGCACGCCATCCATCTGCATCAGCCCGTGAGCCGGGCCGACCTGGCGCGGCTGACCGGGCTGCAGCCCAGCACGGTTTCGGTGATCATCGGCCAGCTCATCGACGAAGGATGGGTGCTTCCGGGCACGCTCGGCAGGTTGCCGCGCGGTAGGCGGCCTACGTTTGTCACGCTCAACGACCGGCACGTGACGCTGGCCATCGACCTGCGGCCGGGAAAGGCCAACCTGGGCGTCGTGGACATTAACGGCAAGCTCCTGGGCCGGGAAACGGTCTTCTACGAGATCAGAGCCGGCTGCACGGCCGATGAGGCCAGGACGGCTATTGCGCACATTGCCCAGGCGGCGCATTCACTGAAGGCCGCCTTCGGGGACCGCGTCTTCCAGGGGCTGGGCGTGAGCGTTTCAGGCCGCGTGGACCAGAAAACGCATCGCTTGCTGTTCTCGCCGAACGTGCCCTGGGGCCAGATCGATCTGCATGAAGAGCTGCAGCGGGTTCTGGAAACCCCGATCGAGATGGAGAACGCCGCCAACGCCTGCCTGTTCTCGGAGCGCTGGTTCGGGAACTTTTACGACGCCTCCAACATGCTGGTGGTTTCGGTGTCAGAAGGCATCGGCACGGGCCTGCTGGTGGACGGCAGCGTGGTGCGGGGCCGGGGCGACATGGCGGGCGAGTTCGGCCACATGACACTGGAGGAACAAGGACCCGAGTGCGGCTGCGGCAACGTGGGCTGCTGGGAGGTCTTTGCCTCAAACCGCGCGGGGCTGCGCTACTACCATGAACTGGCGCCGGAGAGCACGCTTGCCAGCTTTCAGGAGTTGCTCAACCTGGCCCTGGCCGGCGACCTGCGTGCGCTGCGCTCCATCGATAAGATGATGACCTACCTGGCGCGGGGCCTGACCATGCTGGTTGCCGGCCTGGCTCCTGAGGTGATCATCATTGTGGGCGACTGCACGGCGCTGTGGCCGCGCATCTGCCCACTGCTGGAGAGTCAGCTGATTGCCAAGTCGATTACGCCGCACACGCCGCGCGTGGTGGCGGCCATGGATGGCGATGCCGCGCGCCTGCGCGGCGCCGCGGCCCTGGTGCTGCACAAGGTCCTCTTCGGACAAGCCGACTTCGCTCCACGCAATGTGCGCGGGGGAGCGCATCCCAAAGCAGAACCCGAGCCAGTGCACGCATAGGGATTCCTGAGGCACATATGATACGGGTCGGGGCTCATACGGGAGAAAAGCAACCATGAGATTGGGAGTCATCGGGACAGGCGCCATTGCCTGGAAGCACGCGCAGGCCTACAAGAACATCGGCTACCGGATTACGGCGTGCACCGACCGCACAGAAGAAAAGGGGCGGAAGTTTGCCGGGGCGTGGGGCGCCGAGTTTGTGGCCACTCCGGAGCGGCTGAGCCAGCGCGCGGATGTGGATTTTCTCGATCTCTGCACCTTTCCTGGCTACCGGCTGGCCGCGGTGGAGCTAGGCGCGAAGTACGGCAAGCACGTGCTGGTGCAAAAGCCGATGGCCGTGGATGTGGAGACGGCAGCGCAGATGATTGCTGTGGCGCGCGCGGCGGGCATTCAACTGGGCGTGGTGAGCCAGCACCGCTTCGACGATTCGACACTGTTTCTCAAGCGCGCGCTTGCCGCGGGGCGGCTGGGAAGCATCCTGCAGGCCGATGCCTACGTGAAGTGGTACCGCACGGACGAGTACTACGCGCGGCCGGTGAAGGGAAGCTGGGCCGGCGAGGGCGGCGGTGCGCTGATCAGCCAGGCCATCCACCAGGTGGATGTGCTGCTCTCGCTTGTGGGCGCAGTCGACGAGGTCTTTGGCTACTGGCGTCTGGGCGCCATTCACAAAATCGAGTCGGAAGACCTGGTGTGCGCCGTGATGCATTACGCATCGGGAGCGCTGGGCGTGATGCAGGCCGCGACCGCACTGTGGCCGGGCTACCCGGAGCGCGTCGAAATTCACGGCACGAAAGGCAGCGCGATCGTGACCGGCGACCAACTGACCACGTGGGATGTGCGCGACGACGAGGGCGAGCCAGCGCCGCTTTCGCTCGAGGCGAAGTCGGGCGCGTCCGATCCGATGGCGATTTCTTTAACCCCTTTTGAACGGCAACTCGCCGACTTTGGTGAGGCGTGCAAGGCCGGCCGGGCACCGGCGTCCTCCGGGATGGAGGGATATCGCGCGCTGCAGCTGGTGCGGGGCATTTACACGTCCTGCGCCGAGGGAAGAAAGGTAAGGATTCCGGCGGTCGAGCTATAGGGAGGTCCGGCCGAATGCGGAGCTACTGGTTCAGGCCACTGGCCAGGAATCCGCCATCGGCGGCGAGCTCTGCGCCGTTTTTCGCTTTAATTCAACGCGGTAATGAAAAACATTGATCAATCTCCGGTCTATGCTTTTCCATGCTGCTGGATCTCTGTCAGGAGTTACTGCCCGCTCTGAGCGGACGGCATTTGCGCAAGAGACAACTGCAATTCTCACAGAGAAGTGCCGCTTCTCCTGAGGAGTCCCGAGCGGGAAACCGGGTATAATTCGAGAGACGAACAAAATATGAACACCTCGACAATCGCCACCCATCCAATCGCGACAAAAGATGCATTTGTCGTCAGGAATCCGGACCTGAACCTCAGCCCGATCACGGGAATGACCAGGCAGCGCTACATCGAGTGTGCTCAATATGTTCTCGGGCGCGCATTCCGGCACGTGAAGTCTTTTGACTCGCCAATTGTGTTTCCTCTAGTCCCAGGCAAATCCTATCCCCAGCCGGATGACCCGGAATGGCGGTATCGCTCGTTCGAGTTCGAGGCTCTCGAGAGGACGTTCAACCTTGCGGCGCCGCTGATCCACGTCGATCCCGAAATCTCGATCGGCAACATCAAATTGCGGGATTACTATTGCCATCATTTCTTGAACGCGCTGACGCCCGGACACGCGAACAGCTTGCCGATGCCCGAGGATCTGCCCGACGCGACCCGTCAGTTCACATGCGAGTTCGGCGGATTGACGAAGACGCTCCTGCTGATGCCGGATGTGCTGTGGCCGCACCTGACCCAACAACAGCGCGATGCGATGGCCGTCACCATCTCCAAGTGGGCGCATCACCGGACCACGCAGAACAACTGGCGGCTCTTCAATATTTGTGCGCTCTCTTTCCTCAAGAAACACGGCTACGCCATCGATGACGATCTGCTCAAGAGCCACCTGATGTGGATCGCGTCCTACCATGCAGGCAACGGCTGGTATCTGGAGCAAAGTTACAACTACTACACGATCAGCCTTTTTGTGGTCTACGGAACCATCTGGAGCCGGGCTTTCGGCCGCGAGCAGTATCCGGAGATCGCTTCGGTGCTCGAAAAAAGTTTCGCGGAACTGTTTCAAACCTACACCAGCTTTTTCGGACGCAACGGTTTCATCAACATGTGGGCAAGAAGCATCTGCTATCGTTCCTGGATCTCGGGCGGCTTCCCGGCGTCTTTCCTGCTCGAGTCAAAACCGCCGTTCGACCCCGGATGGGCGCGGCGCTTGTGCTCCGGATCGATCCTGCAGTTCACCGGTCGGGAAGACTTTTACCAGAACGACATCCCGAGCCTGGGCTTTTACGGGCATCGGGAGTTCGCCATCCAGAGCTACAGTTGCCCGGCGAGCCCGTTCATCATGTTTCTGCCGTTTATCTGCCTCGCCTTGCCGGAAGACGCTCCTTTCTGGACGGCGCAAGAGAACGACGGCATGTGGATGGAGCTGGGCAGGAAGTCGAAGAGAACGGTTCTGGAAAGGCCGGGGATTGTCCTCGTCAATCATGGCAGCAGCGGGAGTTCGGAGATCATCTCCGGCAAGGTGTACGACGACGATCACAACTATTCCAAGCTGGTGTTCAATACGCATTTCCCCTGGGAGGACCACAATCCCAAGGGTGGCACATCGCAGGAATACAGCTTCCGCAGCCTGGATCCGCGCGATTTACGCGGCGCCGACATCAATTTCTACCTTACCGGCCGCACGGTGGATAACACGGCATCGAAGAGCGGCGCGTACGTGACTTCGCAGAGCATTCTCTTCAACGGCGTCCGCAATGGAGTGCTCTACCGGCAGCTGATCATGCGCAAGCCGCCGAACAATGGCGTGGGATACCTCATCGACCTGGCCGAGATCACCGTGCCGGGCGGCGTGGTGCGCGTAGACCGCTGCCGCCTCGCCTTCGAGCACGAGCTCACGCTTGGCCATTATGGTCTGCCCCACATGGGCGGGGAAAGCGCCGTAGTGCGCGCCTTCGAGACGGGCAGGGAGCGAGGAATCACAGCCTCCATTCCCGGCCGCCAGGTGGCGCTTGTCGCCTACTCCGGGTGGGACCAGGTGCAGAGTCAGGTGCATCACGGCTTCAATGCCGAGGCGAATGAGAGCACCGTGTTGTACGTCCATCGCAAACGCACCACCAAGAATCCAGCGATGGAATTGATGATCACCGCCATGCTGCACAAGACGGACGATACTGCGTGGACGCCCGAGGAACTGAGCCCGGTCAAGGATGTCCGGATCATGGACGTCACTCCATCGGGTTCGGTTCTTGGAGCCGAGATCACGTTAGCTGATTCGACCGTTTACGTGGTCGACTTCAAGGATGTCGACGGATTGAGGAATTGCTGACGGCTCTCGATCCAGCTCAGTGACTCGTCTTCCGATCCGGCAACACCGTCCAGATCTCAGGATCCTCCTGGCCAAGGACCCACGAGCAGAAGCCCTGGAGGCCTCGATCCGCCGCTAATTGATAGCGGTCGCGAAACGTGCGCTGATCGGTATAGAAGACCCATTCGCGCATCTGATCGCGGTAAAACCAAAAGAACGCCGCGTGGTCGGTCGCATCCCAGTCGGGCTTAGCGCCGAACTCAGAGGACAATTGCAGCGCATCGGCCGCTTTGATGGAGTCGCCGGTCAGGTTGGGCCGCTCCTCACCGGTGTTCTTGTCCGTGATGGGCGCTCCGGTCGACCAGTGGTATCCGTAAAGCGGGATTCCCAGCGAGAGTTTTTCTTTGGGCACAAACTTGAGAGCGTAATCCAGGTTGTCGACGGTCCATTGCCAGCCGGCGACCGGGCCGGGCATGGTCCAGCGCGTGTGCTGATCGTAGGTCATCAGGCAAATCAGGTCCACGGATTTGGCGAGGGCGGCCAGATCGTACGCGCCGCGCCAGTCCGTGTACATCCACCTGGAAAATCCGCCATTGCCGGGATAGCCGGGCGCGTTCGGCACCGTGGCGATGGTGAGCTGGAGGCCCGCATTGTGCAGCGCGACGGCTGAGCGCGCGACCAAAGCCGTCAACAGATCGCGGTCAAGATAATCGAGATGTTCGAAATCGATCTGAAAGCCGATGTAGCCGTGCAGCTTTGCCTCGCGGAGCAACGCATCGTTCATGCGCTTTTGTGCTTCGTCGCTGCCGGCCAGATTGTGGAACTTGGTTTTGCCGGAGAGCGCGACGATGGGCATGACCGGCAGCCCCTGGCTGTGCGCGGTTGCAAGAACCGTCGCGTTGGGTGCGCCGGTAACCAGCCCGCTTTCATCCACGTTGTACCAGGCAGGCACCAGCAGATCGATCTTCCCCGAATGGGCGAGGAACGACCGCACGGAATCGGGAGCATCGGTCATGTAAAAGAGAGCCGACGGCGCGGCGCAAAACGCAGGGCTGGCGAAAAGGCAAAGCAATCCGGCGAGAATGAATCGACGCATAAGAAACTACCTCACAGAAATCCGCCCGAGAGACCGGTCACGGTGTATTGAATGACAATATAATCGAACGGCGCGGCGGTTGGCCGCGAATGTTTGCATGCCGGATGATTTGTGAGATTGGAAGGAGTTTGCTGCGCCATGAGAAACGATTCGAGGAGAGAGCGGCCCACGCGGCGTGAGGTTCTGCTGGGGGCGGGCGCATGGAGCCTGATGCAGGCGGGAGCAGTGCGAACATTTGCGGAGCAGGCGGCGGCTGCGCAACCGGAACAAACCGCCGACCAGAACGCCACGGGAACCGCGAGCCCGAAGCTGCCTCATGCGCGGCCGCCCGTGGCAGATCGCAAGTTCACCTCGCCGGCGGTGGAAGACGCCATCGCCACGCTGCAGCGCCAGATTGCCGACCCGGCTTTGCGTGTGCTGGTTGAGAACTGCCTGCCCAACACACTCGATACCACGGTATATCCCGGCGTCTTCGACAAGCATCCGGATACCTACGTGGTGACCGGCGACATTGACGCCATGTGGCTGCGCGACTCCTCGGCGCAGGTGTGGCCGTATCTGCGCCTGGCACGCAAGGACGCGCGGCTGCGCACTCTGCTGGAAGGCGTGGTCCGCCGCCAGGCGCGCATGATTCTCCTCGATCCCTACGCCAATGCGTTCACGCGCGACACAACGGATCAGCCGCTCTCCTGGGCAGTCAACGACCACACGGAGCATCGCGCAGGCGTGGCCGAACGCAAGTGGGAGATCGATTCGCTCTGCTTCCCGATCCGGCTGGCCTACGGCTATTGGCAGGCAACGGGCGACGCGGGACCGTTCGATGCGCAATGGCGCGCGGCCGCGGATGCGATTCTGCGCACCTTTACCGAACAGCAGAGGAAGCAGTCGCCCGGGCCCTACAGTTTCCAGCGCAAGGCCGAGTCTCCCTACGACACCCAGGGGCTTTCGGGATTCGGCAATCCGGCGCGGCCCAACGGCATGATCTTCAGCATGTTCCGGCCGTCCGACGATGCCTGCATTTTTCCTCTGTTGGTGCCGTCAAATCTTTTCGCCGTGAAGGCGCTGGGCCAACTGGCGGAGTTGGCCGCACATGCCGCGCAGGACACGGCGCTTGCGGCGCGGGCCTCGGCGCTGAGCGAAGAAGTGGCGCAGGCAACGGCGCGGCACGGGCGCGTGAACCATCCGCACCTGGGCGAGATCTGGGCGTACGAAGTGGACGGCTACGGCAGCCGGTTGCTGATGGACGACGCCAATGCTCCGGGCCTGGTGACGCTGGCTTATCTGGGCATTTGCCCGGTCAGCGATGCCGTGTACCAGCGGACGCGCGCCTTCGCGCTCAGCGATGCCAATCCATATTTCTTCCGCGGCACGGCGGCGGAGGGCGTGGGAGGGCCGCACATCGGGCGCAACTTCATCTGGCCGATGTCGATCATGTACCGCGCCTTCACGTCGACCAGCGACGCGGAAATTCGCCAGTGCCTGCGCTGGCTGCGCTCGACCACGGCCGGCACAGGCTTCATGCACGAGTCATACCACAAGGACGACCCGTCGAAGTTCACGCGCTCGTGGTTTGCGTGGGCCAACACGCTCTTCGGCGAGTTGATGATGACGCTCGCCAGCGAGAAGCCGGCGCTGCTGGCGGCGCCGTTGAGCTAAGGTCTCTGGCTGGTTGATGAACGCTGCCCCGAGAATGCACTGGAGGACAATGACAGAATGAGCCGCGCCTGCGTGATCGGATCAGGCCCTAACGGGCTGGCCGCTGCGATTGTCCTCGCCAGGGCGGGGCTGCGCGCGGACGTCTACGAGGCGGAATCCGAACCGGGCGGCGCAACACGCACGTTGCCGCTTACGCTGCCGGGATTTCTGCACGATTTCGGTTCGGCGGTGCATCCCTTTGCGGCAGGCTCGCCGTTTTTCAGTACGCTTCCACTCGCGGAGCACGGATTGGAATGGATTCACGGCGAAGCGCCGCTCGCGCATCCACTCGACGATGGCACTGCCGTCGTACCGGAACGCGCCCTGGCCGCAACCGAGCGCGCGCTGGGCGAAGACGGCAAGGCGTGGCGAAACTTGATCGAATCCGCGGCCGATGATTGGCAGGAATTCGCTGCGGACACTCTGGGGCCGCTGCTGCGCATGCCGCGCCATCCGTTGCGCAGGGCGCGATTCGGATTGAGCGCGCTTGAATCCGCGCAAGGCTTCGCGAAGAGGCATTTTTCGAGCGAGCGCACGCGCGCGGTTTTTGCGGGTTTGGCGGGCCACTCCTGCCTAAGCTTCGACCAGCCGTTGAGCGCAACCATCGGATGGATGTTCGGCATCACGATTCATGCGGTGGGCTGGCCGATACCGTGCAGCGGCGCACAGGCCATTGCGCAGGCGCTCACCAGTTATCTCAAATCACTGGGAGGCGCGGTGCATACTTCGCGGCGCATCGATGCGGCGGCGTTCAAAGAGCTCGAAGCAGACAGTGAGCTGGCGTTCTTTGACACTTCGCCGCGGCAACTGCTGGCCATTGCCGGCGGCCGGATTGGCAACGGCTACCGGCGCGCGTTCGAGCGATTCCAGGTTGGGCCGGGCGCATTCAAGATCGACTACGCGCTTTCCGATCCGGTTCCGTGGCGCGCACCGGAGTGCCGGAGGGCGATCACCGTGCACCTGGGCGGAACGCTCGAGGAGATTGCCGCCTCGGAATACACCGTGGCGCAGGGCCGGTGCGCGGAACGGCCCTTCGTGCTGGTTGCCCAGCCCACGCTCTTCGATCCGACGCGTGCGCCCCAGGGCAAACATGTGCTGTGGGCGTATTGCCATGTGCCCAACGGGGCGACATTCGATATGAGTGAACGGATTGACGCGCAGGTCGAACGCTTCGCTCCCGGTTTCCGCGATTGCATACTGGCGCGTCATGTTTCCACGCCGGCTGCGCTGGAAGCGATGGACGCCAATCTTCTGGGTGGTGACATCGCCGGCGGCGCATTGTCGCTGCGCCAGATGATTTTCCGGCCCACTCTGCGCAGCTACGCGACGGGCAACAGGAATTTGTATCTGTGCTCGGCGTCGACGCCTCCCGGCGGCGGCGTGCACGGCATGTGCGGTTATCATGCGGCACAGTTGGCGCTGCGGCAGAGCAGCTTCTAGCTGCTAGCTTCTAGCCGCTAGCTCACCTTCGCGAAACGCGTCGCTCACTCATGCGCAATGGGACCGTACATCGGCTGACGGAAACTGGTAGTCGCTCCCTGCAAAAAAAGGCCGCTTGCTGGAATTGCGCCATGCCTTCCCCATTGCACAGCTCCAGCAAACGGCCAGTTCAGTAGCCTTCCCCTTTGGATAAGGTCTGCAGCCCTACCCGCGTGCGTAGCTCTCCAGTGCCACGCGACTGGGGATGGTCAGCGTGCAACCGTGCTGAGCCACCAGATGATGGTTTTTGAAAATGCTCAAGGTGCGCGTCACGGTCTCGCGTGAAGCGCCGATGAATTCGCCGATCTGCTCGTGGGTGAGCGAGAGGCGGCAACGCGCAGGGCGTTCAGGTATCTGATCGGGCTCGTCGCTCCACACCAGCAGCAGACGTGCCAGGCGCTCGGGTACCGAGGCCGAGAGGCCCACCATGCGCAGTTGTTCGCAGGCCGCGTGGTAGGTGCGGACCATCTCGCGCGCTACCGACTGGTAGACGGCGGGATGGCGAGACAGAAATTGCAGGAAGACATGCTGCGAGATGTGCGCGATCCTGGCCGGGTAGAGCGTGTCCGCGGTCATTTCGTACGCGCCGCCGGAGAGCGCGGAGGAAAGGCCCAGCACTTCGCCCGCCTTGGCGATGCGGAAGCTTAGGCGTCGGCCGTCGGCCGAATTGATGGAAAGCTTGACCTCGCCCTCGAGAACCACGTAGATGCCCGAGGCCGGTTGCGTCTCGCAGAACAGAACCATGCCAGAGGGATAGGTGGAGGGCGCGAGCAGGTGCTCGAGATCGGCCAGAGCCTCGGCCGGCAACGCCTTGAAAAATTCCCCCTTCAGGTAGGAAGGAAGATTCGCCTGGTTCGTGATTTCGTGTGCTGCGTACATTTCAGACCTCCGTGCCCGCTGGTTGAGAGTTCTTGCTTGCCACTTCTTCCGCAAGATACTGGGTCCATGGTGTGCCGCTGAGGATTGCGGCACCGGTTTGGCAGTAAATGTCTTGCAGGATGCGAATTCCGCCGGCGTCGGCGAACGTAATTTCCCGCAGATCGAGAGAAAGTTTCTTTTGTGCGAATGCTGGAGCTTTCTCGTCCCAGAGGCGGCCAAGTTCGGCCGCCCATGGTCCGGCAAGGCGCCCCTCCAGTTTGAGAACAACTGCATCCGATTTTTCTTCAAGAGTGATTCGCAGCACTTACTGGCCCGTCCTGCGCCATGCCTGGGTAAAGGCACGGCGCGTGCCAAACTCGCGCACCGGCGCGACGAAGGCCGGGGGGCGCTGAAAGCAAATCAGTTAAGTTTTTCTGGTTTCACCGGCGGGGGACGACGAAGGGCGGCGCGCGACGAAGTGACGATGACGGTATTTCGTCACCGCGACTTCATAGAGTCGCCGCGCTCGATGCCGAGCTTTTTCATCTTAGAGTTGAGCGTGGTGCGTTTCAGGCCCAGCCGCTCGGCTGCGCCGCCAGGTCCGCCGATCACTCCTTTGGCCTCGCGCAACGCGCGCAGAATGGTTTCGCGTTCGGCGGCCTCGAGCGTGGGGTTGATGGACGCTGCCTCGTCTTCTTCCTCTACCTGCATGACTTCGAGTTCGGCGAGCGGCACATGCAGCACCGGCCCGCGCGAAAGGATCACGGCGCGCTCCAGAAAATTCTCGAGCTCCCGAATGTTGCCGGGCCACTTCCATGCCACCAGCGCGTCCATGGCCTCCGGCGGAATGTTTGCGATGGTTTTGCCCATGCGGCGTGCATGGCGCGAGACAAAATGGCGCACCAGGATGGGAATGTCGGCGACGCGGTCGCGCAGCGGGGGCGCGAACACCGGAAAGACCTTTAGGCGGTAAAAGAGGTCGCTGCGGAATTGCTTTTCCGCGACCATCTTGGCCAGATCGCGGTTGGAGGCGGCGATAAGCCGCACATTGATGGGAATGGGGCGCGTGCCGCCCACACGCTCGATCTCACGCTCCTGCAGAGCGCGCAACAGCTTCGGCTGCAGGTCGAGCGGCAGCTCGCCCACCTCGTCAAGGAAGAGCGTACCTTCGTGGGCCAGCTCGAGGCGGCCGATTTTGCGCGCGATGGCGCCGGTAAACGCGCCCTTTTCGTGGCCGAAGAGTTCGCTTTCGAGCAGCCCGGCGGGAATGGCCGCGCAATTCAGCTTGATAAAGGTGCGCTCGCTGCGCGGGCTCAGGCGATGGATGGCGCGCGCCAGCAGCTCTTTGCCAGTTCCCGTCTCTCCCTCGATAAGCACGGTGGCATCGGTGGGCGCAACGGTCGCAATCTCGCGCAGCACGTTGCGCAGGCCCGTGCTTTCGCCCACGATGTCTTCGAAGCGGTGCTCGAGATTGATCTCCTCTTCGAGGTACTTCTTTTCCTGGGTCAGGCGGTCGCGCAATTCCGCGATTTGCTTAAAGGCCAACGCATTGTTGACCGCCATGGCCACTTGTCCCGCCACCTGGCCCAGCATTTCGGCGTCGTGCGGCGAAAAAGCATTTTCGCGGCGGCTGGCCACCATCATGGCGCCGAGGGTTCTTTCGCGGTGCACCAGCGGAACCCACACTCCCGACTCCATCCCCATCGCGGTGAGGTGCTGCGCGGATTCGGGCGCGAAGGGCCAGCGATCGATCTTGTTGAGAATCACCGGCCGGCGCGTGCGAAAGGCCTGGCCGGCAGGAGAAGCGTCAGGATCGAGCAGCACTTCGTTTTGGTTGGCGTCGGTGTCATCAGAGCCAAGAAATTGCACGCGCAGCTTGCCGGTGGGCTCGTCATAAAGCGCCAGCGTGGCAACATCGTGCGGCACCATCTGGCGGATGCTTGCGGTAAACGCTCCGAGCAGCTTGCGAATGTCCACATTGACCAGTAACAAGCTGCTCAGCTCAGCGATCATCGACTCCTGCGCCTGCTTGTGCTCGGTGACGTCGCGCGTGATCTTGGAAAAGCCCGTGACTGCGCCGGCGCTGTCGTGGATGGCCGTGAGCACGACGTTGGCCCAGAAGCGGGAGCCGTCCTTGCGCACGCGCCACCCCTCTTCTTCCACGCGATCTTTGGCGATAGCCTGGCGCAGCAACTCGGCGGGACGGCCCTGTTCCACATCTTCGTGCGTAAAGAAACGCGAGAAGTGCAGGCCCAGCACCTCGTCGGCCTTGTATCCTTTGATGCGCTCGGCACCGGGGTTCCAGGTCAGGACGTAGCCGTCGCGGTCGAGCAGATAAATGGCGTACTCGCCAATGCTCTCGACGATGGAGCGCAGGCGCGCATCGTTCAGCCGCACCGCCTCCTGCGCCGCACGCTGCTCGGTGGCGTCGCGGATGAAGGTCACCACGGCAGGACCGTCCGCGGTCTCCATCGGCTTGAGCATGATGTCAACGGGGATTTCCGTGCCGTCTTTGCGCAGGCCGTAGAGGTTGAGCGCGGCGCCCATCTGCCGCGTGCGCGGATGCGCGCTGTAGTTTTCGCGATGGCGGGGATGGACGCCGCGGAAGCGCGCCGGCACCAGCATTTCTACCGGTTGCCCGATCAGCTCTTCGCTCGCGTAACCGAACAGCTCCTCGGCGCGCGGGTTAACAGCGCGCATCACATCGTTTCCGTCGGAGACGAGGATCGCGTCCGGCGAAAACTCAAAGAGCCGCTCGATGGTGTTTTGGGCAAAACCCGGACGAGCGCGTTCCTGCGCACCCGCGTGCTGCCCTGGGGAATCCGAAGGACCCATTTTCTGCTACCGACCTTAGCTGAAAGGTACCGCCGGGAGCCCCATTTGTGCAATGCCCAAGTCTGCGGCGGAATCCGGGGCCGGCATGGAATCAGAGGAGACCGCGCCGAGGCAGACGCGGTCTTCCTCGCTCCTGGCAGGGGCGCGTGGGCTATTTTGAAGCCTCGATTGAAGCTACGACTTTCAAGAGGAAAGTGTGTTCGATGGTATCGAACTTGTGCTCCTGCGCCATTCCGTCAGCGATGGGGACGTCGGGATGGATCTTTTTCCAGCGGTCCGCGAAACCCGGTCCGAAGAAGTTGTAGACCGCTTGCCAGTTGGGGTAGATGTCGACTGAATACGTGATATGTGGATCTTTATCGCCGCGGGGCATGAACTGTACAACAACGGCCCAGCCGTCTACGGAACCATCCTTGACACCGTCCTCGAAGAGGGGCTGCCACAACTTCTTTTCGTTGGCGATCCAATCGTCCACGTTCGGGACGGTCATGTCGTTGATGACGATGTAGTCGCCCTCTTTGGCTCCGCCGACCTGCAACACGGATCGATTGATGCTGTTATAGACAAGGTCTGCCACGGCCTGGTGCTCTTGCCGCCACTCCTCGAGCGAGGAACTGATTCCGGCTTTCTTGAGAGCAGCGGCTGTTTCATCGTCGCTCATGGGGGCGTTGGGCAGGCCGGAATAAAACGTAACGAACGTGTAGTCGCATTCTGCTTCCGAGCCGCTGGGACTAATGGTGCGCAACACAAGCACGCCGGAAATCGCTCCCGAGTCCACGCGCGATTGCTCGTACTTGCGAAGGTCGCCGTTGACGAAGGCGTTGAAGTCCGCGGTTTTACCGGGCTTCACCTTGACGCAGGTAACGCTGTGAAAGCCAGACGGCGCTTGTTGAGCAACAAGCGTCACGGGGAGCGCAGCCGCGAGAGCGGCACTCCAGAGCAGATGACGAATGGCCATCGTGTGATCCTCCTATGGTTTGCTTTCGATGAACCGCCAGAGAGAGTGAATTCATGGCGCCGGTGTCCGCCGCGCAGAAGCAACTGCGGGGTGGGGGAAGACCGATTCTTCCGTGCTTATAGCAGCACTGCTGCTTCGCTGCATCGGGAGCGGCGGGGGGCAAAGACCCCGTGGAGGTTATAGACCGAGATTCTCATCGGGTGCGGTCCGGTGGGGAAGCTGATGTGCGCCGGGGTTAAACGATTTCGCCCAACCTGCGCACGGCTCCATCATCAACCCCATGTGCCCATCCGTCAAGATTATTCTTTTTATCTTGACTGGACACGCAGGCAGCGAGAGTGGCGAGGAGGCAGGCTCATCCGCCCCCCGGCTCTTCGAGATAGGTGAGCCACTCGTTTATCCCAGCGCCGGTTTTGGCGGAGGTCTCGAAGATGCGGATGCCCGGCCGGATTTCGTTGATGTTGCGCAGCGCCAGCTCGCGGTCGAAGCCGCAAGGCCCGGCGATATCGATCTTGGTAATCACCGCCGCGTCGGCCGAATTGAACAGGCCGGGGTATTTGAGGGGCTTGTCTTCGCCCTCGGTCACGCTGAGCAGTACCACGCGGATGCGCTCGCCCAGATCGTAGCTCGAGGGGCACACAAGGTTGCCGACATTCTCGATGAAGAGATAGTTGAGCCCGGCCAGCGAAACGCCCTCCCAGCCTTCGAGGTGCTTGGTAATCATCTCCGCGTCGAGATGACAGATGCCATGGGTATTGATCTGGCGCACGGGGGCGCCGCTCGCGGCCAGCCGCCGCGCATCGTTGTCGGTTTCAAGATCGCCCACCAGGGCCGCCGCCTGTGCGCCGCGGGCGCGAAGTTCGCGCAAGGTCCGCTCGAGGAGCGCGGTCTTGCCCGTGCCCGGGCTCGACACCAGGTTCAGCACCAGCACGCCGGCCGAATTGAAGCGATTGCGCAGTCCGGCCGCCAGTTCGTCGTTCTTCTTCAGGATTCCCCGCCGCAACTCAACAATCCGCGTTGTCATACCTGCTCCTCAACCGGGTCCGGCAAGGCCGTGTCCGGTTCTTCCAGTTCAATCGATTCGATTTCGAGCTCGCGTCCCTGGCGCAGATCGGCCGCCAGCTCGCCGCACCGGGGGCAGCGAAAACTTTGCACGCCCGCGATCTCGGTGTCGGCTCCGCAGCCATCGCAGTGCACAATCACGGGAAGCATGTTGATCACCAGCGCCGCACCCGCGAGCGGCGTATCTTCCGTGGCCAGTCCCCAGCAGAACTGGAGTGAGTCCTCGATGACCGAAGCTAAAGCGCCCACGCGCAGCCGCACCTCTTTGACGCGCGCGCCGGGATACGCGGAGGCCGACTCGGTAACCGAGTCCACAATGCTGGCCGCGATGGAAAGCTCGTGCATAATTGTCGTTTCTTTCTGCAAGATACTACGCCGAAGGCTTTCTTGGCTGTAGACGGGCGTACAAGATGGTGTCTCGTGGGCACGAAGTGTCAGGGCACGACTTTAGTCGTGCCGCAAACGCAGCAGAACGAGCGAGGGCTTTAGTGTCTGCGTGAGAACGCCGTTGGCCCTGTGCAGCGACGGTCTTGTTTTGAGTTTTTCCCCACCGGCGGTGGTGGTTTTGTTTCAGGCTGCGCGCATGACGTGCAGCCGGGTGATGTTG
>Ga0326727_10016172_pt1 | contig 15812 bp, 15 predicted proteins | sample MB2enrmetagenome_FD_207643 | JGI IMG/M metagenome (GOLD analysis project Ga0326727, IMG submission 207643) | Lab enriched peat soil microbial communities from McLean, Ithaca, NY, United States - MB29MY | ecosystem: Environmental > Terrestrial > Soil > Wetlands > Peat | place: USA: New York... | reverse complement strand
CCAAGGGTTCGGGCCAACGGCAGGCTAATTCATGCCGGGTCGAGGTATATAGAGGTTGGTAAAAATTCAGTTTGTCTCGGGGTTTCGGGCGGGAAGGGATTCCCAGAAATCACCCGCCCGGAGCGCCTCGGCCGAAGGGACGGACCGTGGCCCCGCTCCTCCGGCGTCAAGCTAATCCCAACGCGGTGGCTAGGCTCGACGATGAGCGAGTCGATCCCGGGGCCCAAGGTCGGTTCCGAGCTACTGAAGCGTGGCTTTGCCCGGATGCAACAGGGCGGCGTGATCATGGATGTCACCACCGCAGAGCAGGCCGCGATCGCCGAAGAGGCCGGCGCGGTGGCCGTCATGGCGCTCGAGCGGGTGCCGGCCGATATCCGTGCCCTGGGTGGGGTCGCCCGGATGGCCGACCCGCTCAAGGTCCGCGAGATCCGGGACCGTGTCTCGATCCCGGTGATGGCGAAATGCCGCATCGGCCACATCAGCGAGGCGCGCATCCTCGAGGCGTTGGGCGTCGACATGATCGATGAGTCCGAGGTGCTCACCCCCGCCGACCCGTTCCGCCACGTCGACAAGAAGGGGTTCAAGGTACCGTTCGTGTGCGGGGCCCGGAACCTCGGAGAGGCGCTCCGCCGGATCGACGAGGGCGCCGCCATGATCCGGACGAAGGGCGAGGCCGGGACCGGCAACGTCATCGAAGCGGTGCGCCACATCCGGCAGATCACCGAGCAGGTCGACCAGGTCAAGCGGATGGCGCGCAAGGAGGTCTCCGCCTGGGCCGAGAGCGAACGGGTCCCGGAGGCGCTCGTGCTCGAGGTCAAACGGCTCGGGCGGCTGCCGGTCGTGAACTTCGCGGCGGGCGGTATCGCCACCCCCGCCGACGCCGCTCTTTGCCGGACCCTCGGCGTCGATGGCCTCTTCGTCGGCAGCGGGATCTTCAAGGCGGAGCACCCCCTCAAGGTCGCTCGGGCCATCGTCGAGGCCTCGTTGCGGTTCGACGATGCGGAGCTCCTCGTCCGGGTCTCCACGGGGCTGGGCGAAGCGATGAAAGGATTGGAGATCGCGAACCTGCCCCCTTCCGAGCTCCTCCAGAACCGGGAGTCGGTCGCTCCCTCGCACGCTCCGCCGTCGTGACCGAGGGGACGCCCGGCCCGGCGTCGGTCCGACCCACCACGACCTGAGGGAGGGAACGACGGACCGTGCGGATCGTCCAGGTCGCCCCGTACTACTACCCGCACGCGGGCGGAGTGGAGTCGCACGTCCGCGCGATCGCCCGGGAGTTCGCCCGCCAGGGGCACGAGGTGACCGTCCTCACCTCGCAGTTCCGCCGCGACCTGCCCGAGGAGGAGCGGCTCGATGGGTGCCGCATCATCCGGGCCCGCTCGCTCGGCGTGGCGTTCAACACGCCGTTCGACTACGGCGTGGCGGAGTGGTGCGACCGGCTCGAGGCCGACGTCTTCCATCTCCACTTCCCTCCTCCGTTCACCAGTTTCTTCGCGGCCCGGCGGTTGCGTCGACGCCACGTGCCCATCTGCCTCACCTACCACTGCGACCTTTTCCTCGCGACCCCGATCGGGTCGGCGATCACGGGCCTGTACAACCGACTGCTGCTGCCCTCCACCCTCGACCGCGTGGACCGGATCATCGTGCACACCCAGAGCTACGCCATGACCGACCGGTTCCTTCGGGACCGTCGGGTCGAGATCATTCCCTCTTCCGTCGACCTGGAGCGGTTCCGACCGGAGGTGGACGGGGGGGGCATCCGAGAGCGCCTACGGCTCCATGGTCAACGGGTCATCGCCTTCACGGGGAGGCTCGTCCCGCACAAAGGGGTCGACGACCTCCTGCGGGCCCTCGCCCGATTGCCCCCCGACGTCACCCTCCTGGTCGTGGGACGGGGGCCCGACCTTCCCGAGCTGAGCGAGCTCGCCCGGAGGCTCGGGGTACTGGAACGAGTGCGGTTCTGTCCCGGCGTGAGCGACGAGGAGCTCCCGCACTACCTTCGTGCGGCCGACCTGTTCGTCTTCCCCTCGACGAACCGGCTCGAGGGATTCGGGCTCGCCGTAGCGGAGGCGCTCGCGAGCGGGCTGCCGGCGGTCATCGCGGACATTCCCGGGGTCCGCGAGGTCATCGAACCGGGACGGGAAGGGATCCTCGCCGAGCCGCTCCTGGAGGGGGACCTCGCCGCCAAGATCCGCGAGCTCTTGGACGACCCCGCCCGACGCTTCGAGCTCAGCCGGGCCGCCCGACTGCGGGCGGAGTCGCACTACGGTGCGGAGACGATCACCGCCGCGTTGCTCGACTTGTACCGACGCCTGCGCGCAGCTGATTGATCTGCACCGAGAGGCGCTCGGCCTCGAGACCCGCCGCCTTGGCCCAGTCCGGGCCTGAAGAGGCGTACAGGACGGACCGCGACGCGCTCACGAGAAGGGCCCGTCCGCGAGCGTCCACCCCCTCCCGGACGGTGCTCGCGAGGGTCCCGCCCTGCGCGCCCACTCCGGGAACGAGGATCGGCACCCCATTGCCGAGGATCTCGCGGGTCTGACGTATCGCGTCCTCGTAGGTCGCTCCCACGACGACCCCCGCGTTGCCCGAACGCTCGGCCATGGCCCGGATCTCCCCGACCACGGCGTGCCAGAGCGGACCGCGCGGGGTCGGGATCTCCTGGAAATCCGGCGCGCCGGGATTGGAGGAGTGCGCGACGAGGAAGAACCCATGAGCGCGGTCCTCCAAGAACGGCTGCAACGTCTCCCATCCGAGCCACGGGCTCAGCGTCACGCAGTCGAACCCGAGGGTTCGGAAGGCGCTATCCCGGTACAGCCGCATGGTGTTACCGATGTCGTTCGCCTTGAGGTCGAGGATCCGCAGCCGGGTTGGTCCGATGGCCTTGGCCAACCGCGCGAGCTCGGCGATCCCCTCGGCGCCGAAGCGCAGGTAGCAGGCGAGCTGCATCTTGTAGGCCGCGGTGTGGGGCATCGTCGCCTTCAAGATGCCGTCGCCGAACGCCGAGAGGCGGCGTCGCTCGGGGAGCTTCTTGAGGGGACGCGGCATCCGGGCGGGGTCCGGGTCGAGGCCCACGCAGAGCAGGGACCGTCGCTGCGTGAGAATGCGGTCCACTCGGTCCTGGAAACGGCCGGGCACGAACCACCGTCTCGCCGTGGGGCCTGAAAAGACTTGCGTCCGCCTTCGCTCGGCCCGGCTGGCGAGCCTCGTCGTTCGTCCGTCAAGCTAGGTACTTATGCCGCGGACCTCCCTCCGAGCCGGGCCATGGCGGACGATGGTGGCCCGACCGTCCCGGTCGAGACACGCCTCAAGGACCTCCGGGTCTCGGAACTGCCCGTCATGATCACCGCCCGCATCGTGACGGTTATGCGCAAGGAGGTCGTCCGGCGGAGCGATGGAGGTCGACGGCCGGTCCTTTCGGGCCTTTTGAGCGACGGGACCGCGACGGTCCGATTCACCTGGTGGGACCCCCCTCGGGAGGAGATCGACCGGGGCACGGTCATCCGCGCCGCCCCGGTGTCGGTCGGCGAATTCCAAGGTCGCGTGGAGCTCACCTTCGGATGGAAGACCCGGGTCCAACCCGCCAGCGAGGCGGAGCTCCCTCTCCTCCGCCCCGAGGAGCTCCCCCGACGACTCGTTCGGGAGTTGGCCGTCCACGAGGAGGGGTTCATCCTGGAGGCACGCGTGGCGGAGGTCGAACCGAAGACGGTCACCGTGGGGACCGAACGTCGCCAGATCCACCAGGGTCTCTTGGCGGATGGCACGGGGGTGGTGGCGTTCACGGCGTGGACCGATTTTCGCCTCCGGGCGGGCGAAGCGGTCCGACTCACCGGGGTCTACGTCCGGTCGTTCCGCGGCCGAGCCCAACTCGTCCTGGACGAGCGGACCCACGTGGAGCGGGTCTCGGGGGAGGGTCTTCCCCTCCCGGGCGCCGGGTTCGGTACGGAAACCACCTTGATGGGCGTCCTCGCCGAGGGTTCCGGGAGCGAGCGCGCCACCGTGGTCGGGCGAGCCCTGGCCCTGCAACCTCCGAGCGGCCTCGTCATGCGCTGCCCGAGCTGTCAAAGGATACTCAAGGAAGGGGCGTGCCGAATCCACGGCTCCGTGACCGGGAACCCCGACCTCCGGCTCCGACTTGCGCTCGACGACGGCACGGGGGTCGTCACGGTCAATCTCGACCGAGCCGACGTCGAACGCCTCACCGGCCACACCCTGGAGATGTGCCTCGCTACCCTCCGGGACCGACCGGACCCGTCGATCATCGAGGCGGAGCTGTTTCAGACCCTCTTCGGCCGGCGCTTCCGGGCTCGAGGCGCGGTCCGCCGCGACGATTTCGGCCTTTCGATGAACCCGACGGAGGTGCTCGCCGAGCCGCTCGACCTCGCCCGGGCGGAAGAGCTCCTCCGGGCCCGGCTCCCGGGGAGCGGGCGATGACGGGTCGCGAGGTGGCCTGGCGGGTCCTCGCCCAAGAGTACCTCGCCTCGGTGGAAGAGGAGCGAGGGGAGGGCGACAAGATGGCCAGCTATCTCCTCTCCCCGCTGGGAGCGCGGATGAACCGGGTCCTGATGGTCGGGACCCTCGGCCCCGCCGAGCCCGTGGGGCAGGATCCGGCTCAACCGTTCTGGCGGGCTCGTTTGGTCGATGCGACCGGCACGGTCACGGTGACGGCCGGGAGCTACCAACCCCGGGCGCTCACGGCGATCCAAGGTTTCCGGACCTCCCAGCCGGCGCTCGTGGTAGGCAAAGCCCAGCTGTTCCGGGGGCGAGATGGGAGCGCGACCCCGACCTTGCGCGCCGAGGAGATCCGGTCGCTCGTGGCCGGCGAACGACGAGAGCTGGAGATCGAAGCGGTTGCGAGTACGCTCGACCGTATCGGGCTCGTTCAACGGCTCCGTCGCGACCCCGGTCCCGGGGTCGCTCCGACCCCCGGGGACCTCACGACGGCGGTGAGCGCCGCCCGCACCGCGATCGAAAAGTATCCACATTCGGACCCCGAGAGATTCCGGGAATCCCTCCTCCCTCTGGTCGTTCCGGGGGATCCCCGGGCGACCCCGGCTTCGGCTGTCCCCCCGCCAACTAAGGTGGTGCGCCGGGTGGACCCCGCGCCTGCTCCGACGCTGCCGAGAGCCCATCACGCGCAGGAATCGCTCCTCCTCGACCTTCTCGACGAGCTCAGCGAGGCATCGGAGGATGGGTATGCGGACCTCAAGGAGGCGCTCAGCCGAGCCGCCGCTCGAGGGTTGTCCGAGGTTCGGGTCGAGGAGCTCCTGGGTCGGCTCGAGGAAGATGGCGTCCTCGAAGAGCCAATCGTCGGCAAAGTGCGGCGTGCCTAACGACGGCCGCCCGGGACAGGGATTGGAAGGCGGATGACGGCCGAGCCCCTCCGGTTCGACCCGGGTCGGGTCTCGGCTCTTAGAGCCCCGGTACCCTCATCGCCGCCGTCGTAGGAGCGGTCGATGGCGTCGCGACCGGGAGCCTGGCTCGGGCGCTGGCCGCCCGCCGGGGGGACCCCGTACCAATTTATCACCCCGTGCTATCCGGGCGCACGCGTCTGTGAAGGAACTGGCGACGCCCTCGCTGCCCCGTCGCACATCGAACTGCGTGGCGTGTGGAGCGCCACTCGTGGTGCCGGTCCACGGCGCGACCGTCCGACCCATGTGGTGTGCGAAATGTCGCGCAAGGAGCGCGACGCCGCGGGTAGCCCCACTCACGCGCCCCGCCCGGCCGGAACCGTCCGCCATCCCATCCCGACCCGGAGCCAGCGCGGGGCTCCCGCCCGGGATGACCCCGGTCCGATGTTTTCGGTGCGGCCGGCGCGGCCTGCTCTCGGCCAGCGCGCTGCTGACCCGAGGACCGCGCGAGATCTTCTGTCCCCGATGCCGGGGGGATTCTTCGTCGAAGGGCTCCTTTGGAAACGGGTCGGTCGGGCCCTCCAACGGGATCCGTCTTCCCCCGACGCCTCGCGCGCCGCTCGTGGGGCGACCTCCCTTGATCATGGTGTTGAGCCGGGTCATCGGCCAGGGCCCCTCTCCTACCAGTTCAAAAGGCGCGAACCCCTCCACCTTCCCCGTTCGGTGCGCCCGATGCGGTCGCCGGGGGAGATTGCCCGTGCGCATGTTGGGCTTGGTCCGCCTGGAGAACATCCTGTGCCCGAGTTGCCGATCACTTCCCTCGGGCGCGCGACCCACCGGGACACGTTCCCCCGTCGTCATGACGCTCACCCCCTCCGCCGCCGACCGACCGGGTCCCGTCGGTCCCCGTCCTTCCACGGGGGTCGCTCGGCGTAGCTCCTCCGGCGCCGCCAAAGGCTCCTCGCCCTCGGGCCGTGTCCCGGCCGGCACGTTTGCGGTCCATTGCCACACGTGCGGCCGAAGAGGTCGGATATCGCTCCGACTGAAGGGATCTCTGCGCCCCGAGCAGATCCTGTGCCCGAGATGCCGCGGCTCCCCCTCCCGGGGCCGTTCCGCGCCGGGCGCCCTCTGGCGACTTCCCGCGGGAACTCTCGGCGCCGCTTCGAAGGCCCCTTTCGGGACGCGACCGGCCCCCGGCAGCGGGCGAGCGAGCCCCGGGACCTTCTCCGTCACCTGCTTCGAATGCGGTCGTGCGGGACGACTGCCGCTCGGTCCCTTGGCCTCCCTGCGACCGGAGGAGGTGCTCTGCCCGTCCTGCCGGGGCCGACGGGGTCCGCTCCGGGTCGGCCGCCCCGGGCGCCGCATGCGCTCCCCGGCTTCGACGGTCCCCGCTGAACCGGCGCCCCTGGTGTGAGAGGGTTTCGTCGAGAGGATTTATATCTCCCTCCGTGTCGGGGGCAGGGGGAATGAGGAGCACCTGTCTCACCGATCTTCGTGACGAGACTCGCGACGAACTGACCCCCCTCTGGGCTTGATCACCATGGTGGACGACGCTCGACCTTCGACCCTGCTGCTCGTCGTGGGGATCGTCCTCATCCTCGTGGCCGGCGGGGCGGCCAGCGGCTACGTTTACCTCCACAGCCGGCCGCAGGCCGGCCCGAGCGTCTTCGTCGTCGAGGTCGGCGACAACGTCACGGTGAACTACATCGGCATCTTCGGGAGCGGGCCGGACATCGGCCGCGTCTTCGACACGTCGATCTACTCCGTGGCGGTCAACAGTGCGCTCTGGCCGAAGGGGCTCGAGTACCAGCCGCGCGGGAGCGAAGCCAACTATTCCCCGCTCGACGTCCACGTCGGCGGCTCAACGCCTTCCGGGGGTTATTCGCTCGGCAACGCGAGCTACATCCAGGTCGTCACCGGCTTCTGGCAGGGGCTTATCGGGCTCCCCGGGAACGTCACTCGTTCGGTCAGCGTCCCGCCGGCCCTCGGCTATGGGGACAAGGACCCGGCGTGCATCGTGAACCGACCGCTCCTCCAGACGTTCCCGGTCGTCGAGACGCTGACGCGCTCCGCGTTCACCACGGCCTACAGCGGGGTCACTCCGGACACGGGCGTCAGTTTCCTCGACCCCCATTATCGATGGAGCGTTCTCGTTCTGAGCTCCAACTCCTCGAGCGTGACCATCGAGAACCTCGCCCAGGTCGGCGATACGGCGAGCCCCGCCGGATGGCCCGTGGAGGTGACGAACGTCACCTCGACCTCCAACGGCACGGGGAGCATCACGGTGGTCAACGAGCTCACACCCTCGGAAGCGGGGACGGTCCTCGGGACCGACTTCGAGGGCAACGGGCCGTGTTCCTCCCAGTCCAACGGACATTTCATCGTGACCGCCGTCGACCCCGTCGCCGGGACCTACACCGCGGACTTCGACTCCGAGGTCACCGGTCAGACGTTGGTCTTCGAGGTCACCGTCGTCAACATCCACGTCCCGGTGTAGGCCACGGGGCGCCCCGCGTTCGGAGAGCGCGCCCTCAGCCGCCGAGGGTGACCTTGCCGGTCTTCATCAGCTGCTGGAACTGGTCGTCGGCGGCCTGGCTCGCGACCGCCGAGCTTCCGACCCCGTCTCGGCCGGAGCGCGTGAACTGGCTGATCGTCTGACGGGCCTCCTGTCGGCGCGCCCGGGACGCGATGAGCGTCTCCCGGATCTCCCGGTCCAGCGCCACCATCTGCCGGTTCACTTCGTCGACCTTCTCAAAGAGAGCGGCCCGGGCCCGGGCCTTCTCCCGGATCTGGGATATCTCCTGGCCGACCTCGGCCAGCTTGCTTCGCATGGCGGCCATCCGACCGTCCCGTTCCGCCTTGAGCCGGGCGAGCTCCTCGCCGAGCCGCTCGAATTCGGCCCGTAGCTCTCGGAAATTGGTCAGCTTGGCCTGCCGTTCTTGCTCGGCCTGCGCCCGCGCCCCTTCGTTCTTCTCGGCCGCGACGAGGGCCTTCCGGAGCTCTCGCAGGTAGTCGATGAGGGCGTTCTCCTCCGCCAAGGGGAGCGCTTGGGTCTGCTGCCGGAGCTCGAGCTTCGCCATCTCTTGCCGGATCTGCTCCGGCCGAGGGGGCGGCCGAGCGGGCCCGGGGCCCCGTCGGTCGGCCCCGGGCGGGGGTCGGGTCCGGGTCTCGGCGAGCGCCGCCTCGAGCCGAGGTCGAAGGGCGTCCCGCTGGGCGCGGACCTCGGCCAGACGGTGTCCGAGCTCGCGGTACTCCTCGTGGGTCGCCTCCACCCCCTCGCGCTCGGGGTTCATCCGGTCGTGGAGGGCATGTTGCTCGTCGGAGAGCTGGCGGATCTGGTCGATCAGGGCCCCGCGCCGGTCCCGGAGCTCTCGCAGCTTGGACTGCGCATGGAAGAGCCGCTCGCGCTCGTCGGCCTCCGCGCGTTCATCCTCCTCCGAGAGGTGATGTCGACCCGGCACGGAATGGACAGACCCCAAGGGCGTCAAAAAGCTTTGTCACGCGACCTTCGAGGGCCGCGGGCCGGCTTCGCCGTCGGAGCCGCTCTTGGCGACCGCCCTTGGGCGGAGAGGAGCTGGGCGGCGAACAACCCGGCGGGAATGCCGCCGTCGATGTTGACGACGGCGATGGGGGCGCAGGACTGCAACATCGCGTTCAGGGCCGCCTCTCCGCGCGCGCCGCGCCCGTAGCCGGAGGAGGTGGGGACTCCGACGACGGGACAGCGCACCAGCCCGGCGACCACGGTGGGCAGCGCTCCCTCCCGTCCCGCGCAGACGATGTACATCCGCGGACGAGCCCGTTCGAGGTTGAGCAGTGCCCGGGTCAGTCGGTGGAGCCCCGCCACCCCCACGTCGTAGGCCGTGAGGACCCGGACCCCCAGCGCCTCCAGGACGGCGCGCGCCTCCTCGGCGACCAGGATGTCGGAGGTCCCGGCGGTGAGGATCGCGACCGGGCCGACCCCCGGGTGGGGGGCCACCGCGCCCGGGAGACGAGCGATCCGGCCGCCGGCCCGAAAGGAGATGGGGAGCCCCCCCGCTCGGGCGTGGAGGAGCGCCCGCGTGTGCTCCGGGCCGAGCCGGGAGACGAGCGCCCCGCGCCTCGACCGATGCAACTGCTCGAGAAGCTCGACCACCTCCTCCGGGCGCTTCCCTTCGGCGAGCAGCACCTCCGGCGCTCCGGTTCGCTCCCCGCGACCGACGTCGAACCGGACGAAGTTCCCGACCGGAAGCTCCTCCGGTCGGGTCCTCCGGCGTCGACCTCCATTGGCCATGCGCCGGGCGCAAGCCGAACGACTTATAGAGGATGCCTTTTTGGCCGCGACGACGGTCAGGAACCGATGCCCGAGTTCTCCCTTTCCGAGGAACAGCGCAGCCTGCAGGACCTCGCTCGGAAGTTTGCCCGTACCGAGATGGCGCCTCGGGCGGCCGAGTGCGACCGGACCGCTCAGGTCCCCGAGGACATCTACCGCAAGAGCTGGGAGCTGGGGCTGATGAACCTCAACGTTCCCACCGAGTACGGGGGGAGCGGACTCTCGCTCCTGGACCAGTGCCTCATCGTAGAGGAGCTCGCCTACGGTTGCGGAGGCATGACGACCTCGATCATCGCGAACTGCCTCGCGCTCGAACCGATCATCCTCGGAGGGAGCGAGGAGCAGAAGCGCTCGGTCCTCACTCCGTTCTGCGCCGACTACCATCTTGCCTCCTTCTGCCTCACCGAACCGGGCGGCGGGAGCGATGCCGGGACCGTGGCGACCCGGGCCCGGCGCGACGGCGACCATTACGTGATCTCGGGCGAGAAGTGCTTCATCACCAACGCCCCGCACGCCTCGCTGTACACGGTGTTCGCCTCCACCGACCCCTCGCTCCGCCACAAGGGGGTCAGCGCGTTCTTCGTCGCTCGGGGGACCGAAGGGGTGCTGCCGGGGAAGGATGAAGAGAAGATGGGCCACCGCGCCTCCTCCACCGGGACGGTCCGATTCGAGGAGGTGCGCGTGCCCGTCTCCCACCGCCTCGGAGCCGAGGGGGAAGGGTTCACGCTCGCGATGCGCACGCTCGACCAGACTCGAACGCCGATCGGCGCGCTGGCGACCGGCATCGCCCAGGCCGCGCTCGACCACGCGGCGAGCTACGCGCTCCAGCGGCGAACCTTCGGCAAGCCGATCGGCGAGCACCAAGCCATCCAGATGAAGCTCGCGATGATGGCGACGGAGATCCAGGCCGCCCGCCTCCTCACGTGGAACGCGGCTTGGCTCATCGACCAGGGGAAGGGGGCCACGCTGGAGAGCTCCATCGCCAAGAGCTTCGCCTCCGACGCGGCGATGCGCGTCACCGACGAGGCGATCCAGGTGTTCGGGGGGTACGGCTACATGAAGGAGTACCCCGTGGAGAAGCTCCACCGGGACGCCAAGCTCACCCAGATCTACGAGGGGTCCAACGAGATCCAACGGATCGTGATCGCGCGCGAGCTGTTGAAGCGTTACCAGCGTTGAAGGCCGCTCACCATGGAGATCCTGGTCTTCGTCAAACCGGTCCCGGAAGCCGAGAGCCGACTCCGACCCCGCGCGGACGGCAAGGGCCTCGACCCGGAGGGGGTCAAGTGGGTCCTCACCGGCTACGACGAGAGCGCCGTCGAACAGGCGCTGCTGATGAAGGAGGCGCTCGCCGGTTCCCACGTCCGGAGCGTCTCCTTCGGTCCGGCGCCCCGGGGCGAAGAGGTGCTTCGCGCCTCGCTGGCGCTCGGGTGTGATTCGGCGACGTGGGTGGAGCAGCCCCCGGGGATCGAACCGGATTCCACGGACTTGGTGCGCACGCTCGCGCTCGTCTCCCGGCGCTATCCCGCCGACCTCATCCTCCTTGGCAAGCAGGCCGGGGACCACGAAGGCGGGCTCGCGGCTTCGGCGCTCGCCGCCGCGCTCGGCCGCCCCGGCTTCAGTTTCGTCGTGAACCTTCGCTTCGAGGCGGCCCGCCAACGGTTCACCTTCCAGAGGGTCGCGGAGGAGGGCGTGGAGAGCTGGGAGGTACCGGGACCGATCGTTGTGGGCCTCCAGCAGGCGTGGAACGACCCCCGCACCGCCAAGCTGCAGAACATCCTCAAATCCCGACGGATGCCCATCGAGAAGGTCCCCGCGAGCGAGGTCGTCGCCGCGGTCGGTGACCACCCCCGGTCGACCGTCGAGCAGTTCCTCCTTCCTCCGCCCCGGACCGGCGCGAAGATGGTCGAGTTCTCCACCCCCGAGGAGGCGGCCCAGAAGCTCGTCCGACTCCTCCGGGAAGAGGCGAAGGTGTTCCCATGAGCCGGGCGGTCCTCGTCGTCGGGGAAGCGCAGGGCGGCCATCTCGCCCGGTCGAGCCGCGAGGCGGTGGGTCTCGCCCGGAAGCTCTCCGAAGGGGGGAGCGTCACGGGCGCGCTGTTGGGGAGCGAGCTCGGGGGCGCCCCGGAGGAGTTCGCTCGCTCGGGCGTCGACCGGGTGCTCCTCCTCCCCCTCGCCGGAGCCCCCCCGGTCCGCGCGGTCCCGTCGGCGGGGCCCCTCGCGGAGCTGGCGCGCGCCACCGACATCTCGCTGATCCTCCTGGGGGGAAGCGCCTTCGCCCGGGAGCTCACCGGCGCCCTGGCGGTCGCCTGGGAGGCGCCGGCCGCGAGCGGCGTGGTCGACGCCACGGCGGCCCCGGATCACCTCGAGGTCCGACGCCCGATCTTCGGGGGTCGGGCCTCTCAGCTCCTCCGGCTCCCGGGCCCTCGCGGGATCCTTCTGCTGCGTCCCAACGCGTTCTCCGCGCCGGAGCCGACCGCGACCCCGGCCCCGATCGAGACCCGTCCGGTCCACGAGCTCCCGCCCGCGTTGTTGGTCGGCGAGCGCACCGGGGTGAGCCCGGTCGAGGGCGGAAGCGGCCCGGAGCTCACCAGCGCGGCGATCGTCGTCTCCGGCGGGCGGGGCCTCAAAGCCCCGGAGAACTTCCGCCTCGTCGAGGAGCTCGCCCAGAGCTTGGGGGCGGCCGTGGGCGCCTCGCGCGCGGTGACCGATGCGGGATGGAAGCCGAACTCCTACCAGGTGGGCCAGACCGGGAAGACCGTCTCGCCCCAACTGTACATCGCCGTCGGAATCTCCGGAGCGATCCAGCACCTGGTCGGCATGATGAGCGCGCGCGTGATCGTCGCGGTGAACAACGACCCTAGCGCGCCGATCTTCCGCGTGGCGGATTACGGGATCGCCGGGGACCTTTTCCAGATCCTCCCTCCCCTCTCCGCCGAGATCCGACGGGTGCGGGGCCTCTAGGCCGGTAGAGGGCCGCGAGGCCCGGGTCCAGGAGGAGCCGCATCTCCCAGGACCGCTCGAACCCGAGCCGCTCGTAGACCGGGCGGCCGGCCTCGGAGGCGTGCAACGTCACGCGGACCGACCCCTTCGCTCGGGCTCGGGCGATCATCCGACGAAGGATCGCGGTGGCGAGGCCGCGGCCCCGCTCCCTCGGCTCGGTGAACATGGACATGACGTAGGCGGTCGGGGTATCCGGGTAGGCGGGACGGGGCTGGTCGCGCATCCACCAAAGGCATCCGGAACCCACGGGCCGGCCGTCGAGCTCGGCGATGTAGCCCTCGACCTCGCCGCTGCGCAGTCGGGTCTTGAGCCACCGTCGATGCCTACGGTCATGTTCGGTGATCTCCGCCTCGGTGCGGTTCCCGATGTCGCTCCACATGCGATGGCGGTGCTCGAGGAGCAGATCCAGGTCCTCCCGCGTACCGCGCCGGATCTGGAACCGGTCGGGGCCCGGCCGTCCGGCGACGGCCCTCGGAGGAGAGTTGGGGGGCCTCCGGGCGGCGCGGGAGTCGCCCCGGGCTCTCATCAGAGGTCTCGGGCGATCTCGAGACCGTCCTTCATCAGGGAGGTCAGCGGGATACCCGAGGCCCGGAGCGTCTTCCAGAGCAGGCGACGGACCGATCGCTTCGGTTCGCCTCGCTCGTCCATCATCTGGTGGAACAGCTCGGCGGCGAACCGGGGATACACCGTGTACAGGCGGGAGTTCCACTTGACCCGGTCCAGGGCCTCGAAGCCCCGGAAGTCGGCGAGGATGTGGTGGCGTTCGAGCGCCTGGGTGTACTCGGCGAGCTTCTCGGCCGAGGCGTCGTGGAGGCTCCGCGACTTGAGCGCCGTCTCGGCGGCGAGGATCCCGCTGCGAATGGCGTAGTTCATCCCTTGGATCACGATCCCGTTCGAGAAGGTGAACCCCGCGGCATCCCCCGCGACCATCCATCCATCCCCCTGGAACGCCGCCGGCCGGCTCGCCCAGCCCGCGACGATGAGCTTGGCGCCGTACTCCACGAGCTCTCCGCCTTTCAGGCGAGGGGCGATCGCCGGATGGAGCTTGAACCGTTCCATGAGGTCGTGGGAGTACGCCTCGCGGCCGAACAGCGAAGAGATGTTGAGGATGAGACCGACGGAGACCGTGTCGGCGTTGGTGTAGAGAAAGCCGCCTCCCATGACCCCGGGAGGGAACATGCCGGCGACCCATTCCTCGGCGTGCCCCTCGCCGGGGGCGAGGCCGAATCGGTCCTCGATGACCTCGGAGTCCAGGCGGTACACTTCTTTGATGCCGAGCTCCGTGGACTCCGGCGCGAGACGGTTCGGGGGGCGAATGGGCGTGCCGAGCGAGAGGCGCGAGTTCGCTCCGTCGCAAAGGATGGTGACCGGGGCGGTCATCGTCTCTCCGCCCTGGACGATGCCGTGCACCCGGTCGCCTTCCCAGTTCAGTCGTTCCACGGGCACGGAGGGAACGACGGTGGCACCGGCCTGCTCAGCCTTCTGGGTGAGCCAGGCATCGGTCCGGGCTCGCAGGACCGTGTGGGCCGAGTACGGGGGCTCCTTCCATCGATGGTCACCGAACTCGAAGGAGATCGCGTCCCCTGGGGTCAGGAACCCGAACCGTTTGCGCACGACGTGCCGCTCCACCGGCATTTCGCGCCACCAGTTCGGCACGATGGATTCGAGGTCGTGACCCCAGAGGACCCCGCCGGAGAGATTCTTCTGACCCGGCTCCGGAGACCGCTCCAGGAGCAGGACGTTCGCCCCTCCGCGGGCTAGGCGGATCGCCGCCGAGCACCCGGCCATGCCCGCACCGACCACGATGACGTCGAAATCGTCGGCCATGGCGTCTCCTTCTCCACTCGATAGAGCGATTTAAGGTTGGGTAGGAGCGTCCTCCCTCGGCCACACCGCTGCGCCCTCTCTTCCGATGAACGACCTCGGTCCCGCTTCCCCTCGAACGGCTTTTACGTCGAACACCGAACTCCGAGCGGCCCACGACCTCCCCGTTCCGCCCGGGCAAGCGGTGGGTGAAGCTCCGCGAATACCGTTCGGAATTCCGGGGGCGATCTGCGAGCCCAGATATACGGAGCGTTCGCGCTCCGGAGCCCAGTTTTCTGCGCCCCGGAATTTGTTCGACACGACGAAATTACGGAACGGCCTGGGCTCGCGTCGCTCTTCGAGACAAAGGCATACGTGAGTTTAAGTAGCGGGATTTTGCATAACCGATTCAGGTCGTGTTCGACAAGTCCCCCTCCCCCAGTGCCGACGCCCCGAGACCTTCACCAGTCGAAGGACGTCCCGGACCTGAGGATGAACGCATCGCCCTACGGTGCAACCGCAAGGAGCTGCAGCTCTTGGACTCGTTCGTGGCGAACGGCGAGTTCCGGAGCCGATCGGAGCTCATGCGGGAGGCGCTGCGCGAATTCCTGCGGAGTCGGGCGCTTGCCGGTGCGATGATCCCTGGAGACGCCGATACGGTGGAGATATCGGTGCGGATCCGGCGGGATGAACTCGAGACCTTCGCGGCGTACGGCGAGCTCGTGGCCAACGGGGCCCAACCCCCCGAGGTCGCGGCGCAGCTGCTCCGCCGGGGGGCGCTCGAGCTCAAGGTGGCCGAGCTGGTGGCCGGTGCCCGCCAGTCCGTTCACCGATCCGCCGAGGAGCGCCAGCAGCTCAAGGGGCTGCGGGCCACGGGCGCGGAGCTCACGCGCCGGGGGATCGTCGGCCGCTAGGGCCGGAGGGTTTGTCGGAGCGTACCAGACGGGGTGGTGGAAGTGCCGGAGTCGAGGGAAAACGCGCAAACCGAGGAATCACTGGGCCAACGGATCGACGAGTTCGAGGAAGGGCTCGGCGAGAACCTGAAGCTCGGCCAGGACCTGAGGTTCGTGCTCGTGTGCATCGGCGGCGGGGCCGCCCGGATCGGTCAGGAGATCGCCCAGCGCCATCTCCGGTACGTCGAGACCGTGGTCATCAACTGCGACCCGAGGGTCCAGAGCCTCGAGGAGTTCGACCGAAGGGTCTGCCTCGGCGCGACCCCGGACGGTATCCAGGACACCTCCGGCTCCCCCGTGGTCGGAGGTCACCTCGCCCGAGCGGCGGAGCCCGCCCTCGAACGGATCTTCGAGGGTGCGACCTTCGTGACGATCGTCACCTCCTTGGGTGGGG
>Ga0326727_10016170_pt1 | contig 15812 bp, 16 predicted proteins | sample MB2enrmetagenome_FD_207643 | JGI IMG/M metagenome (GOLD analysis project Ga0326727, IMG submission 207643) | Lab enriched peat soil microbial communities from McLean, Ithaca, NY, United States - MB29MY | ecosystem: Environmental > Terrestrial > Soil > Wetlands > Peat | place: USA: New York... | reverse complement strand
CATGAGCGTCGATTTCCCCGCACCATTCTCCCCGACGAGGGCGTGGATTTCTCCGCGTTTGATCGAAAGGTTGACGTCGTCGAGCGCCTTCACGCCGGGAAAGATTTTCGTGATATTCCTCATCGCAAGAATGATGCTGTCCAAAATAACATTCTCCCTAATCGCGCAGGCACATACAGAAAGGCTGGCCCGCAGACACGAATCGCATTGCGAGCCAGTATCCGAATGAAAATCTGGCACATCTCCTACTGGAGATCGGATTCCTTATAGTAACCGGAGTCGATGAGGATGGACTTGTAGTTGGTCTTGTCCGCGAACACTGGCTGGCAGAGGAAGGAGGGGACGATCTTGACGGTGTTGTTGTAGGTCTTGGTGTCGTTCACGGCCGCCGGTTTGTTCTCCATGATAGAGCTCACCATATCGACGACCTGTGCGGCGAGGGTCCTGGTATCCTTGAAGACGGACATCGACTGCTGCCCGGCTATCAGCGCCTTCACGTTAGGCTTGTCGCAATCCTGACCGGTGAGGACAGGATAGGGCTTTTCGGCCGTGCCGTAGCCCGCGTTTTTAAGCGAGGCGACGATTCCGATCGCCAGGCTGTCGTTCGGGGAGAGAACGGCATCAAGCTTCTTGCCCTTCGCATAATTGGCGGTGATGAGGTTGTCCATCCTCGCCTGGGCCTTGCCGGAGTCCCAGCCCTGAATAGCGATGGTCGTGAAATTCTTCTGGCCGCTCGGAACGACGAGCTTGCCGGAATTGAGGTAGGGCTGGAGAATGCTCATGGCGCCCTTGTTGAAGAAGGTCGCGTTGTTGTCGTCGGGCGAGCCGGCGAAGAGCTCGATGTTGAAGGGACCCTTTCCATTCTTGAGGCCAAGTTTGGACTCGATGAACTGACCCTGGATGACGCCGACCTTGAAGTTGTCGAAGGTCGCGTAGTAGTCGACGTTCGGCGTGTTCATGATGAGCCGGTCATAGGCGATGACCTTGATATTGTTTTCTTTCGCGCTCTTGAGCACTTCGGTCAGCGAAGAGCCGTCGATCGACGCGATGACGAGGACCTTACAGCCCTTGGTGATCATGTTCTCGAGCTGCTGGACCTGGGCGTTGACGTCGTTGTTGGCGTACTGGAGCTCGACCTGGTAGCCTTTTGCCTCCAGCTGCGCCTTAATGTTCGACCCATCCTGGTTCCAGCGCTGCAATGACTGTGTAGGCATGGCGACACCGATGAGCTTACTGTCGCAAAATGCCGACGACAGAGCGACCGCGATGCCCAGAACGACTAACAAGAATCTTTTCATCGCACTTTCCTCCTGATGACAAGAACTTTACTGCTTTTAAAATAGGCGCATAGTGGAAATGCACGCCATGGACGTAATTGATAGTATATATCTTTAATTGATATGCATCATTGATGTTCATACACCAAAATAGAGCTAAGGCCTGGGAATATAACGATATACACCTCATGAAGGACGATCCCAAAATAGGAACTGAGGCGCTTGAGAAATAATGCGATCCTCGCCCGAGCCCGTACCTTGCTTCGATTTGCCGACACTACCCCTATCGAGGTTGCGCAAAATAAGTTGCCGTCCGGCAACTTTCGTACATACCCGACTCAAAGAGCCCGCCGAATTACTCGCATTTTCCTCGCTCTCGCTATGCAACTCTGCTTGGTACGTTTCCTGCTGTGCGTTAAGCGGGAGGTACCATGCCATCCATCACAAAGCATCGCGGCAGCCGAGCCGCGCTTCTCCTCGGCTGCGTCCTTATATCGCCGGCGCTCTTCCCCGAGGGCGCTCAGACTTTCGCGAAGGAGCGCGCACTCATCGAGCGCATTGATCGCGCAATGTCCCCTGAATCCTACACGTCTACAATGGCGATGGAAAACCGCACTGGTCCGGACAAGGCGACCGTGACCGAGAACGTCGCGTACCGCAGCGGGCCCCGGATGCTCGTGCTTGTGCGAAAGCCCTCGATCCAGCGCGGCCAGGCCCTGCTGCGCGACGGCGACGATATGTGGCTCTATCTTCCTGCCTCGCGCAAGCTTTCGCGGGTCGGGTCGAAGGAGAAGTCCTTCGGGAGCGAGGCCTCGAATGCAGACCTTATCCGCACGGACTTCGCGGCGGACTACGATATCGTCGGCTCTTCGACGGAAGCTGAAGCTAGCTCTCCGCTCCTGTGCATCGAGCTCAAGGCCCGGCGCAAATCGGTCGCCTACGACAGAGTCCTGTACTGGATCGACGAGGGAGCAGAGAGGCCGCAGAAGCGGGAGTACTACGCGCTCTCGGGCAAGCTCTTAAAGACAATGACATTCTCGGACTTCGCCGAGCGGGACGGCAGGATAGTTCCGACGACCATCAGAATCGTCAACGAGCTCAATCCTTCCCGCCAGACGACGATCCACATCCTTTCACTGGACAGCAAGACGCCCGTCTCGGAGAACTTCTTCAACGCGGCTTGGCTCGAATCGGGCGCGACGACCGAAGAATAGGAGGGGGGAAATGACATGTAACGCGATCTCGATCGCCGTTCTCTGTGCGGCGGTTTGCACGTTTTCGGCGGCCTTCGCCGAAGGCTCGATTCAGGCAGGAGAGGCGGAAACGGCTTTCAATTTCAAAGAGACGAAGAACGGCGTTTCGCGGCTCATAACAGAGCTCGTCAAACCTTCTGGAGACGGACTTCTCATTTCGTCCGAGCAGTACCGGATCATCTCCGACAGAGACTTCAACGCCAGAACCCTCTCGTACCACGACGGCAAGCTCGGCATCGAAGCGAACTACAAGGAAGGCGAGCTTTCGATCGAAGTCACAAAAGGCGGCACGACGAAGACTAGCAGTGTAAAGCCCGCCACGGCGCACTGGGCCCAGGAGCAGTTCCTGTACCTCGAGCGCTTCGCCATGAGCCCGGCCCAGAAGGACAGCTTCTTCTCGGTCAGGCTGGACAACGCGGGCGTCTACGATTTCGACGCCTCGAAGATCGGCGTCGAGACGATTGCGGTGGACGGAAAGGAAGTGCGTGCCCTGCACGTGCGCATGAACCTGCAAGGCCTCATGGCCATGTTCTGGAAGGCCGATCTGTGGTTCGACTCGGCGACGGGGCGCTTCCTGCGTTACTCGGCGCCATCCTCAGCCAAGGGCGATATCATGGTCGTCGAATCCCTCCGCGGGGAGGCTGCCCAATGAGTACCGCGGCGAAGGCAGTGGTGCTCGAAGACGTGTCGAAAGTGTACGGCCAGGGTGCGAGGAAGGTCGTGGCCCTCCGGAACTTGAGCCTGGAAATCGCCGAAGGCGAGTTCGTCACCATCGCCGGCCCCTCGGGCTCGGGCAAATCGAGCCTCCTCAACCTCGTCGGCTGCCTGGACTTCCCCAGCTCGGGCAGCATCCTCGTGGCAGGGGAGAGCACGGGCGAGATGCGGGCCGATGAGCTCGACCGCCACCGCGCGCGCAAGGTGGGCTTCGTGTTCCAGGCCTTCAACCTGATCCAGGTGCTGACAGTGCGCGAGAACATCGAGCTGCCCCTCCTCCTGCGCCCCGAGCTCAAGGCCGCCGACCGCCGCGAGCGCGCCGAGCGCTTCCTGCGCGCCGTCGGACTCGAGGCCCAGGGGAATCAGCGGGCGAACGAGCTCTCGGGCGGTCAGCGACAAAGGGCCGCCATCGCGCGCGCCCTCGCGGGACGTCCAGCCATTGTGCTCGCGGACGAGCCCACGGCCAACCTCGACAGCGAGAACGCCGCGGCCATCATCGGCCTCATGCGCGACCTCAACCGCGCTGAGGGCACGAGCATCGTATTCGCCAGTCACGACCCCGAGGTCATCGCCGCTGCCGACCGCGTCATCAGACTCAAGGACGGCATGATCTTTTCGGAAGCACGCAGATGAGGCGGCTGTCCTACCCGCTCAAGAGCGCCATCTCCTCCTGGCGCCGCAGTCTCACGATAGGAGTCTTCGTGGCTGCGCTCTGCTTTCTCGGGCTTATTTCCGCCTCGGTAGTCGAAGCTTCCGTCCGCTCGATGCGTGCGGCACTGGCCGAGGCTTTCACGGGTCAGGTCCAGATCAGACCCGCTTCGACCACGGAGAAGGATATGGTCGACATCATGAAGTCCGATTGGGGCGCTCTGCCCCTGCTTTCGCCCGCAGCGGTCGAGCGCGCAAAAGCCGCGCTCGCGGCATCGGGCTTTCCCGGAGAGACAGTCGCGCGGATACGCCAAAACCTCGTGCTCGTCTCGGACAAGGCAAAGGAACCGGTCCTCGCCCTCGGCCTCGACCTGGAGGCCAAGGGCTACCGCCGCGCCATCGTCCTCTCCTCCGGCCGCTTCCCCAAGTCGGACGGGGAGATGCTCCTCACCTCAAAGGACGCCCTGGCCCTGGGCGTGAAAGTCGGCGACGAGATAGGGGCGATAGGCACGAGTCCCGAAGGTTACATGGCCGACGGAGCCTTCAGGGTCGTGGGCATCGGCTCCATCGACCGTCTCGGAGCCTTCGGCATCTCTGCGGCGTTCTGCTCGCGAGGGAGCCTTGCGTCGATGCTCGGCATTGAGCGTGCTTCGGCCACCGATGTCGTCGCCATCCTCGACGACGAAACACAGATCGCTCGCGCGAAAGCCTTGGTCGCGGCTGCCATCGCGAAAACCGGGGGCAAAAGGGAGTTCGCGCTCAGCGACATAGACTCGATGGGCGGCTTCGTCGTCTCGGTCGCAAACGCGACCGGCGCTTTCCTCTATGGCTCCCTCGCCGTGCTTATGTCGGTCATGGCAGTACTCATCGCCGACATCGTGGCCCTCTCCTGCATCGAGCGGCGCAAGGAGATCGGTACGCTCAGGGCCATGGGCTTCTCGCGGCGCCATGTCGCCGCGATCTTCGTGGCGGAGACCTCGTTCGTCGCGCTCGTCGGGGCGGCTGTCGGCCTTTCGTCCGCGGTCCTCGCCATAGGCGCGCTCGGCGACAGAGGTTTCGCCGTCACGAGCCCTTCCATGGCCTACGGCTTCGGCAATCGCGTTTCCCCGCGACTGTCGTGGAGCGACCTGCCCGCGCTGGCCGCATTCGCGCTTTCGTTCACGGCCCTCGCGGCGCTCGTGCCCTCTTTCAGGGCCGCAGGAGCCGCGCCGAGCGAAGTCTTAAGGGAGGAGTAACAATGAAGACACAGATCATCGCGCGGATCGCCGCTCGATCGATCGCGCAGAATCCCAGACGCTCGATCCTCTTCGGGACTGCCATCTTCCTATCAGCCTTCCTTTTCCTTCTCTCCGCGGCGGTCTTCGAAGGCTCGGGAAATCTCATCACCCGAGACACGAGGGAGATTCTGACCGGGGACGTGGGCGTCTTCTGGAAGAGCATCGAGGACTATTCCAGAGACGATCCCTCGCGCCTTTTCAACTCGCGGCGCGACGCCGATACGACGGAGGATACCGAGGCCCGAGCCGCAAAGCTCGTCGCGGACTACGCGAGCGCCCATCCCGGCGAGATAGCGAGCGTCAGGCGCCACAGCCTGCGCAGCATCGTCATCGGAAACGGAACAAACGACAAAGGGGCGATGCTCTACTCCGCCGCCCCGGCCGATATCGACACTCTTATAAAAGAAGACGAGCTCGAAGGCGCTTCCCCCGGAGGTCTAGGGTTGGAAAGCGGCGCGATCTTGGTCAGCCAAGACTGTGCGCTGGCGCTCGGGCTTTCGCCAGGCTCCAGCATCACGGTCCAAGCGCGGACACTACAAGGGGCGCAGAACGCAATGGACCTACGCGTCTGTGGCGTGTTCAGGAACAAGGCCCCCTGGATCAACGCCGTGGTCTTCTGCACGGACGAAGTCGGCAGCGAGCTTTTCGACGAGGATGCCGGTGCCTTCGACGTGGCGAAGCTCTTTCTCCGAAAGGGTACGAACCCCGAAGCGGTCGCCTCCGCTATCTCCGCTGAAGCCAAAGGGCAGTCGCTGCCCCTCGTGGCCGAGTCTATCGGCGTAGCCGGCGGCTTCTTCACCGGAATTTCAAAGAGCTCGAAGGCCGCCTCTGACTTCACGGCAGTGTTGCTTTTCCTCGTGATCGGACTGGGCATGCACTCGACGACGAGAGCGCTGCTCTTCCAGCGCATCCGCGAAATAGGCACGCTTCGCGCGATCGGTTACTCGACAGCCGACTGTGCCTGGCTCTCGGTGACCGAGTCGGTCTTCCTCGCCCTCGCGGCCCTCGCTCTGGCTGCAGTCGCCGCAGGAGCGACTGTGCTCGCGCTCAACCTCTACCCGGTCCACTTGCCTGCCGGCCCCCTCTTGTACATGTTCGGTTCAGACAGCTTTCACCCCATCCTCAAGCTTTCGGATCTCGGCCTCTGCGCTGCCTTCGTGGGACTCATGGCCCTCCTCGCCCCCTTGGAACCAGCGCTCAGGATCGCACGTCTCGATCCAGCCTCCTCGCTCGCCGGCAGCCCGCATTTTTCACAGCAAAATCGTGCTAGGCTCGAAAGGCCGAGTCGGCGCGGGAGAGCGCGAGGTGCCGCATGAGGCAACCGATCCCGACCATGCCGCATAAGGCGGCCCGCCTCCTCCTCGCGGCCTCTCTGTGCCTCGGCGCGTCCCTCGCCGCCCGGGGGCAAGAGAGTGGCAGTCCTCTGTCCCTCCACGGCCAAACCTGGTTCGAGGCGGACTGGACGGGCGCGGAAACCGCGGACTCGTGGGCGTACTCGCTCAACGCACGGCCGCAGCTCACGCTCAGGCCCTCGAGCGAATCCCTGGGAGTCCTCAGGCTCGACGCGAGGCTCGACGGCGCGGAGCTCTCCGATGCTTCTATCACGGTCCCCGAGGCCTACCTCGTATTCGAGGGCAGCTTGGGCCCCAGATTCGAGCTCGGCAAAAGGCGTATAGTTTGGGGCAGGGCCCAGCTCTTCAATCTCTCGTACTTCTTCGAATCGGCGACGAATCCCGCCGACACAACCGACGACCCGGAGGGCATTCCGCTTGCGAGGCTCGTGTTGATGTCCGGCAACCTCTCCGTCGAGGCTCTCGCGACCGGCGGCTCCGGCCTGGCCGACACGGGTATCGGCGCGCGTTGCGCGATAGCGAAGCTCCTGCCCGAGACAGACGCGAGTCTCGTCGGCTACTGGTCGGACTCGAGAAAGCTCTGCCTGGGCCTCGGTGTGGAGACGAGCCCCCTGGCCCAGGCCGATTTCCTTTCGGACCTCTGCCTTTACTCGGAGGCAGGACTTTCCCAGAGCGCCGGGCTTCCAGCCCGAATCGCGGCCGGGCTCCGTTTTACGGTGCCTTTGATCGACGCCATCGCGATGGGCGAGTTCGCCTATCGGAGCGACGGCTACACGGCCGACGAGATCTCGACACTCGAGGAGAGCGGCCTTATCTGGAGCTGCCCCTCGAACCTCGTCGGGCTATCGCGGGACTGCGTCCTGGCCGGGCTCTACAAGGAGGGACTGACAGCGGGAGTCTCGAGCTTCACCGACAGCCTGTCGACCTCGGCCACTCTCCTCGCGAACCCTCTCGACGGTTCGGGGATGGCTATGCTCTCGCTTTCGAGTTCGGCGATACAGGAAGCAAAAATCGAGCTGTGGGGCGCCTGGTACTTCGGCGCGACCGACAGCCTCTGGCGCGCAGGCGGCGTCTACTGCGAAGGGGGAGCCAGGGCGACGATAGGCTTCTGATACTGCCTGTTATAGTCCTGAAGATGCACTCTATCAGCATCCTATATCCCCCAGAAAAACGCCATGAATGCCGACAATCACCATAATCATGATGGCTGTAGGCTTGGCCAAAGAAAGCCGACAGCCCGCTTCCCCAAAATGTAGTCGTCGAACACAAGTTCAGCGGGTTCTCCCGCTATTCCCTCGCAAACATGCAAGGGCAGCAGGTGTTCTTCGCGCGGGTGGCAATAGCGCGCGGAAGGCGCCTCGGTCCAGGAGATCAACCGCTCTTTTCGATCCTGCTGGCTATGCTCACCGGTACAGGTATCGATGAGCCAATCCTGGAACTCGTCGTTGCGACGGTCCCGCACTTTCGCCCCGCTCCAGTCGAACGCCTGCATGTTATGGAACGAGAACCCGGACCCTACAATTAAGATGTCCTGTTCGACGAGGCGGCTCAGGGCTTCTCCAAGCTCAAGATGGGCCTTAGGGTCGAGGCTCGACAGGAGAGAGAGCTGCAGGCAAGGAATATCAGCCTCGGGATACATCAGTTTCATGGGAATGAATAATCCATGATCGAATCCGCGCTTCGGGGCGATAGTCGCCGGAATATCGCTCTCGCCGAGCAAGGTGACGATTTCCTGCGCTAGTTCCGGACTGCCCGGCGCGGGATACTTAAGCTCGTAGGCCTCTTTCGGGAATCCGTAATAGTCATACAGCATCGGGGGCCGCTCGGCGCCAATAAGAGTCGCCTTATCCTCTTCCCAATGGGCGCTGATAACGAGAACTGCCTTGGGCTTTCTCAGCCTCGCGGGGAGCGCCTTCATAAAATCAACCATCGCCAGATGCCCACGATCCCCGAGGATCGGGAGCGGACCTCCACCATGAGAGAAGTAGACAATCTGTGCCTTTCGGGAATGGATAGGTAAGCTCACTGTTTTCTATGCCTCTACTTCGCCGCGGCATGAAGATGGACCCAGTCAGAAAACGCATCCATCGCTTGCGATAAGAATGCTTTCGTCTTTTCCTCTTTTATTTTCCCGTTCTCGTCGAGCAAGGTCCCCACATTGCCAATATATACTTCGGGCTGCTGCATGGCGGGGATATTGAGGAAGACAAGAGACTGCCGGAGGTGATGATTGGCACCGAATGCGCTCAGGCCTCCGGGAGATACGCTGACGACTGCACCGGGCTTCCCGTCCCATACACTCTTTCCATAGGGCCTCGACCCAACATCCAGGGCGTTTTTCAACACTGCGGGGACGGACCTATTGTACTCGGGGGTAACGAAAAGAACGCCATCGAGCGTCTTCACTTGCTCCCTAAACTGTGTCCATGCCTCCGGCGGGCGATTCTCATCGTCAAAGTCTTGATTGTACATCGCCAGTTCACTTAAATCGATTTCTTTGAAATCCAGCTTGTTTGAAGCAAATGCTTCAAGCTCTCTGGCGATTTTCATAGAATACGATTCCTTCCTTAGGCTCCCAATAAATACTCCAATTCCCAGCTTGCTCATATCTTCCCCCTTCTGTCGTTACCACTGCTGATATTTACGCAAAATGGTCTTCGAAGAATCAGTTTCATCTTCTCTCCGCCGCAAAGAAGAATATCAGCCTTCACACCTATGCGCTTTTCAGGAACCTCGACTTAACCCAAGGCAGCATTTAGCCCATCCTTCAATGATTGCGGCTTGCGTCCCAGCAATTTTTCCAGGTCGCTACTGGCCGCAGCCAGTGTTCCCGCTTCGATCGCCTGATCGAGGGAGGTGACGAAGCCGGCAGCCCCCTCGGGAAGGCCAACCGATACCAAGCTCTTCCGGCGTTCGTCGGCTGTCAGGTTCTTGAATACTACGGGGCGACCCAAGATTTCGGCCGCAGTCGCTGCCAATTCCTGATAGTCCCAGGCCTTCGTTCCGGTAAGCTCGTATGTCTTGCCGGCATAGCCTTCTCCAACTAGGACGCGGGCGGCGGCTTCAGCGTAGTCGGTCCGGCTAGCGGAGGCGACCTTTCCAGCGCCGACTGCCGCGGCTATCACGCCCGAATCCTTCGCGTGCCTCAGGTCATCGGCGTAATTCTCAGTGTACCAGTTGTTGCGCAAAACAACGAAAGGCAATCCGGACGCCAGCAAGGCTTTTTCAGTCACCTTGTGCTCGGGGGCCAAGGGATTCGAAGATGTATCGGCGTGGCCAATGCTCGTATAGACCACGAGTTTCACGCCATCCGCTTTCGCTGCGTCGATGACAGCCTGATGCTGGGCGGCTCTCTTTCCAACCTCGCTGCTGGACACGAGGAGAAGGCGATCAACGCCCTTAAGCGCTTTTTCGAGGCTTTCCTTGTTCCCGTAATCGGCGATCCTGACCTGGACGCCCTTGGTTTTCAATCCTGCGGCCTTGGCCTCGTCGCGTGCCAGGGCGACTATTGATGCAGCAGGGACTTTGAGGGATAGAAGATGCTGAATAGCGAGGGTCCCGAGGGCTCCTGTGGAGCCGGTAACGGCATATGTCATGTTGAACTCCTTGGGTAAATAATACTACTTACTTTTAGAAAGTCCACACTATTCGTAAGTGACATTCGAGAAGGATACTGTTATCATTGGTATAGAGGAGAGGCATAGATCCCACATGAAAAAGCAACCATACGACATCTTCAGTCCTTTCTGCCCGTCGCGACAGGCCTTCGAGCATATCTTCAATCGATGGGGAATCTTGACCCTGGCCAGGCTTTCGACTAAGCCGGTCCGCTTCGGCGTCCTTTGCCGGGAAATCGGCGGCATCAGCGAGAAAATGCTGGCCCAGACGTTGAAGGCCTTGGAAGAGGAGGGTTTGGTCTCGCGCCGTGAATGGGACGAGAAACCGCCCCGCGTCGAATATTGCCTAACCGAAGGCGGAGCGAAAATCTCCCGGAGCATAACGAAGTGCATCGCTGAGCTCTATGCCGAGCTCGATATGCGAACATAGCCCGTCGAGGCGACGCCGCTAGCCCGCATTTCTCACACCCCGGCGTCAATTCCCATTAAGTGATTATTGCGGCAGGATATGCGCCGGGGCCCGTAAAATCAGGCTGACCTCTGCGTCTCTCGCTCGCTTCGGTACTCACATGCAGAAAGCATGCTCCGTTCCTAACGCTTCGCTAGACTTCGTTCGGCTTCGCTCGTTTCTTGATCTCAGCCTGATTTTACTGTGAGAAATGCGGGTTAACCCTTTTTTATCTGAGTTCCTATGAGATCCAGCCCTTGGGCGCTCACATAGAAACGGCCAAGATGGATTGACTGCAAGACCTCTTCATCAAGATTTGATAAGGCCGCAATAAGGGTTCTTTCAGGAAAAACCCACGTTGGAAGATAAAGTTCAGGCTGGACGAGAGGGCGCCGAATACCATACGGGTTAATCATAGCGTTTTTATCGGCAAGCGCCGAGGAAAACTGCAAGGCTGCAAGCCTTTTCATTTCGAGCTGCCGTCCGAATAGGAAATCTCGGCGCTGTCGAGTAGGTGCAAGGCTGTGGTGATGCCCTCGAGAGCCGGCCTGATATCTCCGTCCGACCCGTCGAGCGACCCCGTACCGATCGGCTTGAAGACGGCCTTCGACGGCCCCGAGCCGACTGCGAGCTCGCACTCGTAGATCAGCGAAGGCTGGCCCACGACGCCGGAGTTCTCGCGGGTGTAGCGATCGTTGTAGTCGTAGCTCCGATTGATCTCGAGCTTGACGATATAAGTCCCCGGTTTAAGCGAATCGGCGAGACCGGAATCCCGCTTCGTAGTGCCCGAGGGGGTCGGCCCCGATACCGCGTCGGCGGGAACCTTACCTTGCTCCTGAAGATGGAACCAAACGGGAAGGGCCTCGGGTCGGCCCGTGGCGGGTGCCGCAAGCCAGGCCTTCTTCGCGCCCTTCGCGGTCGCGTAGATTGTGCCGATATACTCGCCCTGGGGCGTCTCTACCCAACAGGCTACCTGCGGATAGATAGGCACGGGGAAGATAAACCACCAGGTGTGGAACTTGTAGGAGTTCCCCGGCACGAGGTCGAGCGTGAAGCGCCCCCCTTGGATGGCGGCCGTCTCGTTGGGGTTCTTGCCGCTCGCGCAGGAATCGAACGCGCATAACGCGATGAAGCCCGCCATGATGGCCATCGCTATCTTCATTCCTTTGTTTGACCTGTTCATTTCGATACTCCTTGGTCTCCGAGAAATAACTGGATAAGACGATCGATCAAGGTTAATATAACGACGTTACGTATCATCGTCAGGCGGCTCTGCGGTGCCCCTTCCTTCCAGGTCCTCAAAGCGCTATCCTTAAAACATGGCTAAAACCAGCAAGAGTACAGGAACGATCATCATCGTAGCCCTCGTCGTGCTCCTCTTCGTCGCCCTCAACCCTAGTAGCGACGATTTCAAGGCATGGCGCTCATCCCAAGCCGAGAGTCAGGTCGCGAGCGGCGATACGACCGGCATCGTCGGCGCGCTCAAAAGCGGCTCGGGCAAGCTCGCCGGAGCGATAACGGGCGCAGTGGCCGGCGGCTACGAGCGCAGGAACTACTATCTCTTCAGCACCTACAGCCTCGGAAGCGGCCGCTACCTCGGCGTAGCCCACCTTTTCATCAAGGTCAAGTAAGGCCCTCTCCGCATGGCGTACAAGGGCCTCGGGGATTTCGTCGCGGCGATCGAGGCGCGCGGCGAGCTTAGGCGCATCAAGGTCGAGGTCGACCCGATCCTCGAGATCACCGAAATCGCCGATCGTGTCATGCGCTCGAACGGCCCGGCCCTCCTCTTCGAGAGGGTGAAAGGATCGAGCTATCCCCTGCTCATCAACGCGATGGGCAGCGAGGAGCGCATGGCCCTCGCCCTCGGAGCGAAGACACTCGACGAGAAGACGACGGAGATCGAGTCGCTGTTGGGCTGGGCCTTCAAGCAGGCCGGGGAGCCTTCCCTCCTCGCGGCCATACCGGGCGCGCTGCCCAAGCTGCCCGCCTTCCTCTCGGTCCTGCCGCGCCATATCGCGAGGCCCGCCTGCCGCGAGGTCGTCTCGGACACCGAGGGATTCTCGAGCCTGCCCGTGCTCCAATGCTGGCCCAAGGACGGGGGCCGCTTCCTCACCCTGCCCCTCGTCTGTACGCGCGACCCCGAGTCCGGGACGCAGAACATGGGCATGTACCGCATGCAGGTCTACGACGACCGTTCGTCCGGCATGCACTGGCATCTGCACAAGGACGGCGCGCGCATATTCGAGAAGTACCGCGCCAAGGGCGAGCGCATGCCCGTGGCCGTGGCCCTGGGCTGCGACCCGGCCGTCACATACGCCTCGACAGCCCCTCTGCCCGAGGGCGTGTGGGAGATGCTCTTCGCCGGCTTCCTGCGCGGCAAGAGCGCGGAGATTACCAAGGCCACGATGAGCGACATCGAAGTCCCGGCGGACGCCGAGTTCGTCCTCGAGGGCTACGTCGACCCGGAGGAGAGGCGCGTCGAGGGCCCCTTCGGCGACCACACGGGCTTCTACTCCCTCGAGGACGAGTACCCCGTATTCCATCTTGAGCGCATGACGCGCCGCCGTTCGCCGATCTACCCGGCGACGATAGTCGGCATACCGCCTAAGGAGGACTGCTGGATGGCCAAAGCCACCGAGCGGCTCTTCCTGCCATTCCTCAAGCTCCTTTGCCCGGAGATCACCGATCTGTGCATGCCGCTCGAGGGCGTCTTCCACAACTGCGTCATCGTCTCGATCAAGAAGCGCTACCCCGGACAGGCCCGAAAGGTGATGAACTTCATCTGGGGCATGGGGCAGATGATGTACACAAAGCTCATCGTCGTCGTCGACGACGATGTGAGCGCGCGCGACCTTTCCACGGTCGCCTGGAAGGCCTTCAACAACATAGACGCCGGCCGCGACCTCGTATTCTCGGAAGGCCCCCTCGACGCGCTCGACCATTCCTCGCCAAAGCCCCGCTACGGCACGAGGCTCGGGGTAGACGCGACCCGCAAGCTCCCCGGAGAGGGTCACGACAGGCCATGGCCCGACCCCCTGGCGATGGACGATCGGGTGAAGGGCCTCGTCTCGGGACGCTGGAAAGAGTATGGCATCGAGTAAGCTAAAGGCCTTAGGCGACGCGGTCATCTTTCAACACAGCCTCTTCTCCCTGCCCTTCGCCGTGACGGCCGTCCTCCTCGAGTCGAGCGGCCGCCCCGATCTCTGGAAGTTCGCCTGGATAATCGTCGCGGTGCTCGCAGGACGCAACATGGCCAATGCCCTCAACCGCATCATCGACGCGGACATCGACGCGGCCAATCCTCGCACCGCATCGCGACATCTGCCCTCAGGCTCGCTGTCGAGCCGCGACCTGTGGATTCTCGTCGCGGTCACCGGCGCGATCCTCGTAGTCGCGGCCGCCATGCTCGGTTGGATATGCGTGCTCCTCCTGCCGCTCGCGGGGATAATGGTCTTCGGTTACTCGTTCACAAAGCGCTTCACCTGGCTCTGTCATTATTGGCTCGGCGTCACCTGCTCGATCGCCGTCATGGGCAGCTTCATCGGACTCACGGGGAGGATATTCGAACTCCGCTACTTCGCCCTCGCGGGGGCACAGGCCCTCTGGGTCGCGGGCTTCGACATCATCTACGCGCTGCAGGACATCGAGGTAGACAGGACGCAGGGCCTGCATTCGATACCGGAGCGCTTCGGAGAGAAGAGAGCGCGCGCCATTGCCGCCCTCTCGCACCTCGGCGCAATCGCGCTCCTGGGGACAGTCCCCCTCTTCTGGCCCTGCGTCGGCCTCGCCTATTGGATAGGCGCAGGCATCGCCGCGATCCTCATCGCGAGCGAGCACATCGTCTCGCGGGGAGGCACGGAGCGGCACATCAAGATCGCGGCCTATAGCATCAACGAGATCGTGCCTCTCGTCATATTGACTTCCGTAGTCGTCGACCTCTACCTCGTTTAACCATATACTAAGGTAATGTCCCGCTACCTCGTCTGCATGACCGGCGCCTCGGGGGCCGTCTACGGACTCAGACTCCTCTGGGCCCTCGCGTCGAGCGAAGGCCCCTGCCCGGACGCCGAGCTTCACTTCGTCGCCTCGGACTGGGCCCGCCGCGTGGTCCTTCAAGAGACCGGGCGAAGCCTCGACGACCTAGTCGCCGAGCTCGGCACGACTCGGCTCGTCGCGCACGAGCCAGGGGATCTCGCCGCAGCGGTCTCGTCGGGCTCCTTCAGGCTCGACGGCACGGTGATCGCTCCCTGCTCCATGGGCACGATAGGAGCCTTGGCCGCGGGGCTGTCGAACAATTTGATACACCGCGCCGGCTCGGTCGCGCTCAAGGAGGGATGGCCCCTCGTCCTCGTGCCGCGCGAGAGCCCGCTCTCGCTCATACACTTGCGCAACCTCGTCACACTCAAGGAAGCGGGGGCCTCCATCCTGCCCGCCTGCCCGAGCTTCTACACAAGGCCCGCGAGCGTGGAAAAACTCGCCGACACGATCGTCGCTAGAATACTGGACGCGCTCGGACTATCGCTGCCCGGCGCGAAAAGATGGGAAGAAGAAGGAGAAGAATAATGAAGGCAGCATCGATCGCACAAGGACGGGCGCCTCGCCTGCTTCTCGCGGCGCTTTTATGCGCCGCAGTCTCGGCCATGGGAACGGCCTTCGCCCAGGCAGGGACGCCGCTCAGAGTGGGCGTCCTCACCGACGCCGATTCCCTGCCCCTCCTCGTGGCCCGCGACGACGGCTTCTTCAAAAAGGCTGAGGCTGACGTCGAGCTCGTGAAGTTCAAGACCGCGATCGAGCGCGACGCGGCTCTCCAATCGGGCGCAGTCGACGGCGCGGTGTCCGACCTTCTCGCCCTCGTGCTCGCCAACCAGGGCGGCTTCGCGATCAAGGCGACGAGCCTCACCGACGGCCGGTACGGCCTTGTCGCCGCACCCAATTCGCGCATCGAGTCCGCGGCCGAGCTCGGCGACGTCGCGGTGGGCATATCGAGCAAGACGGTGATCCAGTACGCCGCCGAAACAATGGAAGCGAAGGCTGGCGTCAGTCGCGATCGCATCCGCGGCCTCGCCGTCCCGAATATGCAGGTGCGCATGGAGCTCCTGTTCTCGGGCCAGCTCGAAGCGGCCTGCCTGCCCGAGCCCCTCTTGAGCGTAGTCTGCGCGAAAGGCGCGCACCTGCTCGCCGCGAGCGACGACTCGGGCCTTGGAGCGGGCATCATCGCCTTCTCGA
>Ga0326727_10016169_pt1 | contig 15813 bp, 11 predicted proteins | sample MB2enrmetagenome_FD_207643 | JGI IMG/M metagenome (GOLD analysis project Ga0326727, IMG submission 207643) | Lab enriched peat soil microbial communities from McLean, Ithaca, NY, United States - MB29MY | ecosystem: Environmental > Terrestrial > Soil > Wetlands > Peat | place: USA: New York... | reverse complement strand
TGGGCGTGATACTCGGCAGTTTTGGCGGTACGGCCAACCCGCAGGTGTTTGCGCTGGCACGCGAGCATGCCGACTTCACCTCGCGTGAAGCCAATATGTTCAATTCGCTGATGCGGGCGCAAATCTCACTGGCCTGGGTCGTCGGGCCGCCGCTGGCGTTCGCGCTGGCGATCGGCTATGGATTCAAGACCATGTATCTTGCGGCCGGTCTGGCCTTTATCGGTTGTGCGCTGCTGGTCGGTCGGAGCCTGCCCCCGGTCCCCCGAGCGCCGGCCCCCCTGGAGCGTACTCGCGGCTGGCGCGACCCGGCCATTCTGCTGCCCTTTGTCACCTCGACCCTGATGTGGACCTGCAACGGCATGTATCTGATCGTGATGCCCTTGTACGTCACCAAGACCCTGGCGCTCCCGGCCCGCACCCCCGGGCTCCTGATGGGCACCGCCGCCGCACTGGAAATCCCGGCCATGCTGATTGCCGGTTACAGTACGCGCCGCTTCGGCAAGCTGGCGATGATGCGCTTTGCAACGCTGGCGGGCGTACTGTTTTATGCCGGCATCGCCTGCTTCAACAGCGAGGCGGCACTGATCGCACTGCAGCTGGGGAATGCTCTGTTCATCGGCATCATCGCCGGCATCGGCATGCTGTATTTTCAGGACCTGATGCCCGATCGCATCGGCACCGCAACCACGCTCTTCGCCACTTCGACGCGTACCGGCTCCATCATTGCCGGCGCCATTGTCGGCGCCATTGCCGAAGCCTGGGGCTACCACGCGGTGCTGTATGCCATTCTGCTGTGTTCGTTTCTGGCTTTATTCGGTTGCTGGCGCATGCGTGAGCACAGGCGCGCCCCAAGGCCACATAATGATTTGTGATACGTCGGCGCACCTGAAATGGCATGCCCGTACCAGACGAGGATCATTTGAGAAGGGGGTCATGCTCGGGGAGTCGATCCGCTTCAATGAATTTCGTTTTTCTGTGTCGGCCAAAGCGCCAATAGGCCGCAATTCCGTATAAACCCAGCACACTCGCCGTGGTTGACGTGATGAACGCAATCAGAACAGGGTCCGAAAGGTTGAATGACATTCTGGGAAACAAAAAGGGAATGTGACCAAAACCTTGCAGCGCAATCGCACACCAGACGGCCATGACCCAGATAATCAGCAAACCACATAACAGCCATGAATGCAGTTTGCGCAGAAAATGCAGGTCCGTACGTTCAACAAGCGCCTGGCGTATTTGAGACAGCTCGGTTTTGATGCGGGCTATCTCAAAATCTTCTTTTGCCGCCTCAAGATATTTCAATTCCCCGGCATACCCCAGGATTTCTTGTCTCAATGCTTGAGAGATCTAGGCAAGGTCGATATCTGTTGGCCGGGGCTCTCCAATAATGCCAAGTGAAAAATCAGGCGAACTCGGCGACATAGGCAGGCCTCACTCGCTGTTTGTAATAGGACTTGATCACGTCATCAGGAATCGGTTTGAAACGTTCGCCCCGCTTGTTCCAGATGATGTCCCAAGGCGTGTCGGACCGATGCGTCAACGCCAGCAATTCAAAGGCATCATAGCCCTGATAAGCCTTCCATACCGCATTGATAACCCCCATCGCCGCAGGGTCCAGAACAGGAGAAGATGCATGCTCCGTTTTGGATAAATCATCGGTAATGGCGGAAAGGCCATAATGCCTGAGAGCGTTGTACAACCTGGGAATAACAGGTCCGAAATTCCAGGCCATGATTTCACTGTCAATTAACGGTGCATCCAGTGCACCGAGAGAATAGCCATGCGCAAAGAATACCAGCTGTTGCAGCTGAATATTTGTAACGGACTTGCCTTCCGCATGAGCCAGACCAAGGATGGCCTGAGCCACAGATAGTGCAGAGTACACCGAACCTCCTTCTGGATTGTATTGAGCACGGATGAATCGGGATTGGATAGCGCAACCAGGGAAGAAGTTCGAAGCACATGGTTTTCCCGATCAAAAGAAGAGGCCCAGGAAGGTAAACCGGGCGAGCCGCCGACGGCGGTCTCACCCGGTGAGCAAGGCAAGCGGCGAAGGCGGCACGCAACGCGCCATTGACCGCGTCATTCTCCCGGAATCAACCGCGCCAACCAGCGCGGCAGGATCGGTCGCGCCTTGACGACGAAGTCCCACGCCATCAGCAAGGCCCCGAGTGCGAACACCACATCGCCCGGCAAGCGCATCCATTGCCAGAACAGCGTCGTGTCGTAGAAGGCGTTACTGCGCGCGAAGGCCAGGCCATGTTCGAAGACGGCATTGAGCTGCGGCCAGCCGATCGGGAAGAAATTGAGCAGGATCCACAGCACCATGCCGCCGTTATACAACCAGAAGGCCCAACGCCCGGTCGTTTCTTTGAAATGGCCCTCTTCTCCCGCCGCATAGCGCAGGCAGAAATAGATCAGACCGATGCCCAGCAGGCCGAATGCGCCGAACAATGCGGTATGCGCGTGATTGAGGGTGAGGAAGGTACCGTGCTCATAGTAATTCACCAGCGGCGCATTCAGCGTTCCGCCGCCAAACACCCCGGCCCCGACAAAGTTCCAGAACGCGGCTCCGATAATGTAGGTGTAAGCCAGCCCGTATTTGAACTCGCCATGCGCCTTGATCAAGCGGCGATGCTCGATCGCTTCGAGAATCAGCAACATCAGCGGCAGCACCTCGATAAAAGAGAACATCGTACCGAGCGGTACCCACAGGCCGGGTTCACCCGCCCAGTACAGGTGATGCCCGGTGCCCAGCACCCCGCCCAGGAAGATCAGGATCAGTTCCAGAAAAACCGAGCGCTCGGCCAACTGGCGAGACACCAGTCCAAGCGCCATTAATAGATAGGCGCTCATCGCCGCGGCAAAAAACTCGAATGACTGTTCGACCCACAGATGCACGACCCACCAGCGCCAGAAGTCCGCGATGGTGAAGGACTTCTCGATGCCGGTGAGCGGAATCATCCCGAACACATAGAGCAGTGCGATATTGACGGTCGAAGCCCACAGCAGATGTTCCAGCCGGATGCGTCCGGTCCAGAACTGCCGGGTGGCCTCCGCCATTTTGCGCCAGGTCGGCCACAACGCGCGGAACACCAGAATGCTCCAGATCGCCAGGCCGGCAAAGAAGCCAATCTGCCATGCCCGACCCAGCTGAATATACGATAGGCCCTGATTGCCGAACCAGAACCAGCCTTCACGGATCACTCCCATGATGCCGAGATAGTTACCGGCCAGCGCCCCCACCACGATGAACAGGGTCACCCAGAACAACACATCGACCAGAAAGCCCTGCCCCGCCGCCTCTTCGCCGCTGATCGCAGGCGCCAGAAACAGCGCGGCACCTATCCAGGACAGTCCGATCCACACCAGCGGCGACTGGATATGAACATCGCGCAAGAAATTGAAAGGCAGAAAGCGGTCGATCTGTATGCCGTAAAAGCCAGTCCGGTCCGAGTAATAGTGAGCCATGATGGAGCCCACCAGAATCTGCAACAGAAGAACCACGGCAACGACAAGAAAGTATTTGCCGATACGCCGCTGGCTGGCGGTCAGCGGTGCGAACCGGGCCAGCACCGGATCCATCGTCCCGGATTCATGGCCATTGAGATAATGTTCGTAGATGAAAAGCAGCGCGCCAAAAGCAAAAAACGTGAAACAGAAGCTGATCCAGGTCCACTGAAAGGTACTGGTGGTCGGACTATTGCCCACGAGCGGCTCATAGGGCCAATTCTGGGTCCAGGAGGCGGTGCCGCCCGGGCGGCGCGCCACCGTGGTCAATGAAGAATAAATCAGAAAATCTGCGGTCTGCCCCGCGCTTTGCGCATCCAGGCTAAATGCTTGCGTCCAGCCTTTGGCAAAATCGTGATGTAGCAATGATTGAACGATTTCATCGTGCAGCACGGGAATCGCAACGGCAACGGCATCGGGAAGAACCGCCTTGCGCTGCGTCAGATCGATGCCTTGCAGCTCACGCTGCATCTGCATCTTCACCGCCGCCTGTGCGTCGGCGTCGAGACGGGCAAAGGGCCGGCCGGTTTTCGCCAGCGCGATATTCGCCTCGGTCAGCGTGGCGAGCCGCACCAGATTGCTGGCGGTGTAATCTTCACCGAAATACGACCCCATGCCGTACAGACTGCCATAGTCCATCAGGTCGGCTTTCTGAAACCCGGCCTTACCTGCCACAATATCGTCCGCCGTCATCAGCACCGTACCGTTGGCAGTGATGAAGCGATCGGGAAACGGCGGCGCGGCCTTATAGGTGATGCCGGTCGTCCAGCCCAGCAATGCGAACGTGATGATCGCGACGGCCAGCAATATCCATTTAAGCGTATCGCTGACCGAGTCTCTGGGGATCCGTGCGTCCGTTTCTGCCTGTGTCGCCATGACGTGAACTCCTCTGATGGGCACATTTCAGCGCGACGCCAAATAATGCCCGGGCAGAATGAGTATAGTTGATATATATCAATCGTTAATGTGATATTTATCACATGAAAAACCATTGGCAGATGATGTCGAAATCGTTCTGTCTGCCCTATCCAGGCGGCTATCCACTCATATGAAAAACCCGAACCACGACCTCGCCAGCCACCCCCTGCTTAACGGCATCTCCCCCGCTGGTCAAAGCGCTCTGCTACAGCACTCGGTGGTACACACCGTCAATCCGGGCACACTGCTGTTCGAGCAAGGCGAGATCCCCAACTTTCAGATCGTCGTTTTGCGTGGCTCGGTGCATCTTCTCGGGCGCGCCAGCACCGGGCCGGAAGTCCTGATCGAAGTGGTCGAATCGCCGGATCTGGTCATCCCCGCAGCGGTTCTGACCCAATCCGCCTATCTGATGCGCGCACGCGCCCCCGAATCCTGTCGGTTGTGGATGATTCAGGCCGCCGCATTTCGCGATACGGTAAGTCGCGAACCCTCGCTCGCCCTGGCGGTGATCGGAGATCTTTCGGGGCAATTTCGCCGCATGGTGCGGCAGATCAAAAATCTGAAGTTGCGCTCAGTCAAAGAACGCGTTGGCTGCTATCTGCTCGCCCTGTCGCACCGGCAGGGCACACCGCTGCGCGCAGCGCTACCCTATGAAAAAAATCTGATTGCGTCGGAACTCGGCATGACACGGGAAAGTCTGTCGCGCACCCTGTCGGCCCTTCAGCACGACGGCATCACGGTCGAGGGCGACATCATCCACATCAACGACCCGGCGCAACTCGCTTCGGTTTGCAAGCTCGATCCGCTGATCGATGGACAGGATGTTTTTCAATCTCTGATCGATTGAATCTGCGGATCATCTTCTTGCGGCGCTTTCGTATGGCTTGCCGCCGTGTATGATATCGCGATCAAACGGAACTCTACGGAAAGTGAGAAGAGAATGGCGTCGGAAATCAAACTGGATGACTCGGTATACCAAGCCATTGAGCAACATTGCACCGAAGGCGATCGCCTGACGGAAGCCGGTGATTTCGACCCGGCGCTGGCAGAGTACCACAAGGCCTGGGCCCTGCTGCCCGATCCGCAGCGCGCCTGGGAAGCCGCCACCTGGATCCAGATCGCGATCGCCGACGCTTGTTTCTTTGCCGCCCGCTTTCAGGAGGCGGAGCATGCGCTGGCGTATGCGCAGACCTGCCCGGGCGGCCTGGGCAACCCCTACATCGATCTGCGCCTGGGACAAGTATTGTTCGAACTCAATGAGATGGATGCCGCCTGCGAGTGCCTGCGCCGCGCCTATGAGGCCGGCGGCGAAGAACTGTTCGAGGATGAAGAAGACAAGTACCGCATCTGGTAAAACAAGACGCCGCAACAGGCGCTTCCAGAATCAAACAGACAAAGGTTGGAAGAGCGATTGAACGCAACAAAGGATATGACGCCCTACCGGTTATTGGGTGGCGAAGGCGTGGTGCGCGCCCTGTGTGACCGGTTCTACGACATCATGGACAGCGAGCCTTCGGTCGCGGCATTGCGCGCCATGCACCCCGCAGACCTGTCTGGCTCGAGACAGAAACTGTTCATGTTTCTGTCCGGATGGCTGGGCGGACCCGCCCTGTACATGGAAACGTTCGGCCATCCGCGTCTGCGCATGCGCCATATGCCGTTTGCCATCGACGAAGCCATGCGTGACCAATGGATGTTTTGCATGAAACAAGCCATGAGCGAACTGATCGTGGAAGAGGAATTGAAAGAAAAACTGCTGGCAGCGCTGTTCTCCACGGCCGACTTCATGCGAAACCGTTAAGGCCCGATGGATACGGCCTTTTGTCCTGCCCGACTCCTGACTATTCTGAAAACGGAAAGGAGGCCGACTGAACCAAAAATCCATGACTCATTCAGGGAGGGCCAAACATGATCTGGCCTTTTTTGGGATCCGTCGCTTGCGTCATTTTTTTGTGTTTCCTGGCGCAAGGGTTTGCTGAATCGAAAAAAACGAAGAAGAAACCGGGAAAACCCGGGGAGATCAGCATCGATCAAGAACGCATGCATTGGAACGATCCGGAATAACCATCGCCGGGCGATATATTGCATCATGAGGGCTGCACGCATGCGTGCGGCCCTTTGTTATTTTGTGTCCAGACCGCGTTACCGACACAGGTCAAAAGTGTTGTCTCGATGACCAAGGCATGCCGGAGATCAAACAGATTCCGTGCATTCCCGAGCAAGACCCTTCGGATGTGGCGTAAAATCACAGGCTGACTCAGGGCGAAAGCCTGTCTGATTGCAATGCTGCGCTTCGCCCGCCAAGTAACGGCTCAACGATAAAGGATCTCACCAGTGTCTAACGGTTTTTCCGTATCCCGCATGCGGCGCCTGAGAAAAAATGCATCCCTGCGCAACCTGTTCCAGGAAACAGAATTCAATCTCTCCGACCTGATCTTGCCGATTTTCGTCGAAGAAGAAGTCAGCGATTTCGGCACCATCGAGGCGATGCCCGGTGTGCTGCGCATCCCCGAATCCCGCCTCGCATCGGAAATCGAACGCTATGCCCGCGCCGGCATCAAGGCGGTGATGACCTTCGGTATTTCGCATCACAAGGATGACGTTGGCAGCGACAGCTGGAACGAAGAAGGTCTGGTCGCCCGTATGGCGCGCACTTGCAAGGACGCCGTGCCGGAAATGATCGTCATGTCCGACACCTGCTTCTGCGAATACACCACCCACGGGCATTGCGGCGTACTGCACAACGATACCGTGCATAACGATGCGACCCTGGTCAATATCGGCCTTCAGGCCGTGGCCGCCGCTCAGGCTGGCGCCGACATCATCGCGCCGTCGGCCATGATGGATGGCCAGGTTCAGGCGATTCGCAGCGCGCTGGATGCAGCCGGGTATACCGATACCAGCATCATGTCCTACTCCACCAAGTTCGCCTCCGCCCTGTACGGTCCCTTCCGTGAAGCGGCGGGCAGCCAGCTCAAGGGAGACCGCAAAACCTATCAGATGGATCCGATGAACCGCCGCGAAGCGGTACGCGAATCGCTGCTGGACGAACAGGAAGGCGCCGATGTGCTGATGGTGAAACCGGCCGGTACCTATCTGGACATTATCCGCGACGTGCGCGAAGCCTCGCGCCTGCCACTGGCGGCCTATCAGGTCAGTGGTGAATACGCGATGATCAAGTTTGCCGCCGCAGCCGGCGCCATCGATGAAGCCAGAGTCGTGCGCGAAACGCTGGGCGCGATCAAGCGCGCCGGCGCCGACATGATCCTGACCTACTTCGCCATGGATATCGCCACCCAGGGGATCTGATCCTTACGGATCACGCCTGACAGAACAAGGCCCCTGGGTCAAAGATCCCGGGGCCTTGTTCAATTTCCCCCGCGCCCACCGCCGCCCGCCATAACGCGCCTTCCAGGCGGCTGGCGAAACTGTCGCTGACCCAGGCCATCGCCAGCGTGGTCACAACCACGCCGATCAATCCGAGACGCACCCCTTTTCCTGGATCACGGGCAAACCAGGAGGCGATCAATGCGCCGTTGCGTGCGTTGATGCATCTACTGCCCGTCATGACCCCGCACACGTGATCGGAACGCTGGCGCATCGACAAACCAAAGCAAGTTAATCGACCACATCATCATCGACACCCGGTGACGTGCTCACCGGATGGACAAGCACTCGGTGGGCAGGCTTCTTGACCACGTCCTGCAAAACAGAAACCATGATATCCAGGTCGATTGGCTTATGAAGGGTCGCCACCATCCCCGTCGCCAGGCATTTGTCGTGCTCTTCTTTCAACGCATGTGCCGTCTGCCCGATGATCGGTAAACCCGGATGAGATTGCTTGATCCGCATCGTCGCCTCCAGTCCGTCCATTTCTGGCATCTGCACGTCCATCAATACCGCGTCGTACGGCAACGACGCCTGTCTGATCGCTTCTATCGCACACAAGCCGTTGTCCACCAAAACGACATCCGCCCCTTCGTCCAGCAGCATGTTCTCCATCACCATCTGGTTGACTGCATTGTCCTCTGCCACCAACAGCCGGAATCCGGCCAGCCTTCTCTTGCCGGTGGCGGCAGCAATAGCGGCTACGGCGGGCGCATCCGTTTCCTGGAGAGGCAGTCGCAACGTAAAGGTGCTGCCCACACCGGGGCGGCTCTCAACCTCCAGCGCTCCGCTCATCAACAGGGACAGCCGCCGACTGATGACCAGCCCCAGTCCCGTGCCACCAAATTTTCGCGTCGTACTGCCATCCGCCTGCTCGAAGGGCTGGAAAAGTCGCGCGACCACCTCCGGCGAAATGCCGATCCCCGAGTCGCGCACCTTGAACACCAGCGCGTCATTGTCCACGTCGGCGCTGAGGCATACGCAACCCTGCTCTGTAAACTTGATGGCATTGGACAGCAGGTTGAGAAGGATCTGCGAAATACGCACCGGGTCACCCAGGCAGCCAGCGGGCAGGGGCGCTTTCTCCACAACCAGTTCGAGGCGGGGTTTGGCTTCGGCCAGCGAGCGGACACTTTGCATCGCTTCATCGACGAGCCAGGCAGGATCGTAAGAGACAGACTCAATGCTCAACTTGCCCGCTTCGATCTTGGAGAAATCGAGGATGTCATTGATGATGGTCAGCAGGAGCTGTCCCGATTCGAGGATATGGCCAAAAGTCTGCTTTGCCGCCGCCCCGTCGGCACTGTCGCGGAAGCCGATCTGTGCCATGCCGAGCACACCGTTCAAAGGGGTGCGAATCTCGTGACTCATGTTGGCCAGGAAAGCGCTCTTGGCCTGGTTGGCTGACTCCGCCAACCGCTTGGCCTCGACGAGCGCCGTTGTTCGTTCTTCGACCAGTTGCTCCAGATGATTCCGATAACGCGCCAACTCTTCGCTTTGGCGTTTCTTTTCAGTGATATCGGTTGAAAAGACAATTCGCCTCGCCGGCATTCCATCTTGCCCGGGCTGACGATACACAACAACTTCGACGGGGATATCGCGTCCATCTTTGCTGCGGTGAACGGTTTCTCGCCAGACAAATCCGAAATCCTTGATTCTGGTGGTATCGCTGTAAAGCATCTCTTTCGTGTAGAAAGGGTTGATCTCCCATGTATGGAGATGGGTCATTTCATCTGCCGTATACCCCAATCGTTTCAGCATGGTGTTGTTGATATAGGTGAAACGTCCGGTTTGTTCGTCAACCCAGCTGACGCCAATACCAACCGCGTCCATGGCGAGGTCATTGTCCCGCTGCCGAAGGTAGGCCTGGGCCAGTTCGACTTCGTGCTGTTTGCTGCGGGAAATATCCCGAATGGTTCCTCGCCGCTCAAGGCTTACACCTTGATCTCCGGATACGGGCTTAACGAGAAGTGCAATCCAGTGCTCGTCGTCATTCTTGTCGACGATCCTTAACTCAAGCTCCGGTTCTTCAGAATGGATTGTTGCATCGAGATGATGGAGATATCGGGCGCGATCTTCTGGATGAATCAGTTTTGTCATCAAGGCCGGGTCATCGATAAATGATTCCGGTGGATAGCCAAATATGAGGGAGCACGCCGGGGACACATAACGGTATCGACCATCATCGCCAATCCAGAACACGCATTCGGTGGCGTGCTCAGCAAGCAGGCGGTATTGCATGTCCGACTCGGCCAAGCGTTTTTCTGCTTCGAGCAGGGCACGCGCGTCCACCACGAACCGGCGCTGGTAGAAATACATGCCCAACATTGCGGTCATGATGACCGCAACGAACAGGCTGAGTCTTATTTCTGTATCCCGACGCCATCCGGATAGGATGGCCGGATACGAACGCGCCGCCGAGAAGAACACCGGTTGATCCGCCGGGATGGGAACCGTCTGCAATTGAACACCCGGAGGGGTGCCAACTACCGCCGCCGGATGATTCAGAATGCGGTTCCCGATGGCTGCGACTTTACAAAAATCGGTGTAAATGCCGTACACCACACTGATACCCAGCGCAACCAATAACGATCCGATCAATAACCACAGATGCAATAAATGTCGGGTTGCTTTCAGGGATGCGATTTTGTTGGCGTGCACCATTATCCCCAGTTAGTTTCGACCTGCCGTTCACTGACGCTCCCTGTCGTTGCATTGGCTACGGGCAACGCGCACGCACTGCGCAATTGAAGAGAACAATATTGCTGTGAACGAATATGGAACAGCTATCCTCAGCATACGATAATCCGGACAGGTTGCCCGGCTGATGATCGAAACAAGATGGAGATAAGACCGAAGCCGATTTGCTTGATTGGCAGGGTAATCATGATGCGATTACCCGATGCGCAGAGAAACAGAGGCCGAACGATGCAGTAAGCAAGGCTCGGCACAGAACCAGAGAATCACGGGCGGCGCAATGCTTTCGGCGATTGACGCCCCCACATCCGCTGGTGACTTATCTTTGGCGGAGCCAAGCCAAGCCACCCGTCAGTCGTCTACCCGCACGCCCCCACATGTCCGCAGGCGGTACAGAATTCGCAGCCGTCACGCTTGATCAGCGCGTGGCTGCCGCATTCCGGGCAGGGTTTGCCACCCACCGGTTTCATGCGTTCGATGCTGCCTTCTTCGAACAAGTCGCCCTGCTCCGGCACCATCACCCCCATGTTCTCCACCGGGAAGCCGTCTTCGGTCAGAATGCCGAGCATCGAGAAACGGTGGATCACCAGTCGCGCGACATAGGCCACGGTCGAGGGCCAGCTTTGCGATTTTTCGCTATCCGGTACACGCGCGAAGAAGTCGCCCTGCGGTTCGGCGTAGGTCAGCAGCTTACGCAGTTTCATCCCGATCCAGGCCGGGTCGATCACGCGCATGTCCATACTGAGCATTTTGCACAGCCCGTCGAGCTCGCGCGGATAGCTGCCGGCCATCCACATCGAGAACGGACGACGCTGTCCATTGGGCAGCACCAGCTCTTTCAGGAACAGGGCAAAATCGTCGCCGGTTTGCGGATTGGAGATATCGACCGACCAGCTCATGGTGCCGTCGGGACCGGACTTGGGTTCCTTGCGCGCGAACATCGCGTCCATGACCGGGCTGGCGTCTCCTGCCTGCGGTTCGAGTGCCCCCAACTGGTTGACGCGGTAGCGTACCAGATGCGCCAGCACCGCCGCCGCACAGCTGGCGTGCAGCACGGCATCGCCGATTTCGATGGCGTAGTGCTTGTCGCCGAAGGTCTGTGCCAGCGAGTCGAGTTTCATCGTCAGCCAGGCGCGGTCGCGGCAGCGCATATCCATCGACAGGGTCTTGGCGACGGCACCCAGGCCACGCGGTTGCTCGGTGCCGTTGACCCAGCACTCGAACGGCTGGGCATGGCCATTTTCCACGTGGCCGACGAACACCGCAAAATCGCCACCGTCGTGCTCGACCATATAGGTCCAGGAGGGGTTGCCGTTTTTTAGTTTCGGGCGGTTCGGCCACTTCAGGCTGGCGAGCGCCGGGCTCGGGGCGCTGTTGAGCGTGATGCGGCGGTCGGGGTCGCCGTCCGGCGCGAAGTCCTGTGGTGTTTCCTTCGCCGGTTCGACCGACAGCACCGAGCCCAGTACGCTGTTGGGGCGGTAGGTGGTAATGCCCTTCAGGCCGGCATGCCAGGCCTGCAGATAAAGCGACTCGAAATCTTCGAACGGATAGTCGGCCGGCACGTTGACCGTTTTGGAGATCGCGGTATCGATAAACGGCGCCACCGCCGCCACCATGCTCATATGATCCAGCGCACTCATGTCGAGCGCCGAAACGAAATAATCCGGCAGGGCTTTGATGTCCCCGCCGCGCATACGGTACACGCGGTAGGCATGGTCCTCGACCAGGTATTCCTGATAGGTGTTGTCGGCCATGCGCTTTTTGCGCGTATAGAACCACGAGAACGGCGGTTCGATGCCATTGGAGGCATTGTCGGCAAAGGCCAGCGAGATCGTGCCCGTCGGCGCGATCGACAACAGGTGCGAGTTGCGAATGCCGTGTTGGCGAATGCGCGCCTTGAGCGCCTCGGGCAAGCGGCTGGCGCAGTGCGGTTCCGCCAGATAGCGCTCGGCGTCGAACAGCGGGAAAGCGCCCTTTTCCATCGCCAGGTCGACCGAGGCGTCATAGGCGACGTCGCGCATGCGCTCGGCGATACGCGCGGCCAGCGCACGGCCGGCATCGCTGTCATAGCGCAGCTTCAGCATGATCAGCGCGTCGCCCAGGCCGGTAAACCCCAGGCCGATGCGGCGTTTGTTCTGCGCTTCGCGCTGTTGCTCCGGCAGCGGCCACACCGTGAGGTCGAGCACGTTGTCGAGCATGCGCACGGCGTTGCGCGCCACGGTGTCGAAGCGCTCGAAATCGAAAGCGGGCGCCTTGCCGAACGGGTCGCGCACGAAACGCGTCAGGTTGATCGAACCCAGGTCGCAACACCCATAATCAGGCAGGGGCTGTTCACCGCAATTGTGTACGTATAGTCCATTGGCATCGAACGCGTTGATCCCGGGGATCTGGACATCGAAAACGTCTTGCTCTCCGGCATCGCTCAGGGATTCGACCGTCACGACAAAACGCTCACGGTTCAAAGCACGCTGGTAGCCTGACAAAGCGGAATCCAGCGTGGAGCGCTTCTCGCTATCTGAAAAACCGATACGCTGAGCAAATTGCAGCAGATTGTCACCCGAGATAACCAGCTCATGAAACGGCTGAACAAGATAAGGCGCTACACTGCCAGTGCCATTCGGCATGAACCGCTCAATGGGTTCTGCCCCCTTGCGGTTGCGATAGATCGTGCTCACGATGCCAAGCCGGGTGAGCATACGCTGTACCCGCTCCAGGTTGGCCTCGCTGGATTGAGTCAGACGAACCGAGACCCCTTTAGCCTGAGCGCCCTGCACCGAGCCGTCTGCATCGAAAATCCCCCGTAGAAATCCCGTGTAAAATTCACTGGAAGACGATTCAATGCCGTCAGAGACGGTTTTATTGCCCACATCAATGCCGAATTCGCGTGCTTTTTTTAGCAGCGCTCGACTTTTTATCTGGTATTCACCGTTGCGCCCGGTTGCATAAAAGGACCTTGGCTTGCCAAATGCCGTTTCAAAAGCCGCCGACGCCGTCGCCATGATCCCTTGCCCGCCAAATTCATCCGGACCATTCATGACCCTTTTTACCGGCCCTTCCCTAACGCTGAGCACCGCAGAATCTTCTTGCGCCTTGAGGGTGCCGTCCCCCACCAGCAACCCGATCAGATAGCCTTCCGCCTCGCTCCCCTTCCCTTCCCAGCCCATCACGGTCCGGTGGTCATTCAGCACCAGCATGTCGTGCGGTTTCAGTGAACCGGCTTCGACCCATGCGGTTTCACGCCGGAAACGGGACAGTTGGGTGACCTTGAGCACACGATGGTTGGCCGTGAGTTTCAGCGCGTGCCCCTCGCGGGTTTTCAGCAGCAGCACCGGCTGGGTGCCGGTACTGAAGAATCCTTGCTCGTCCGAGGCAAATTCACGTCCGTCGACCAGCGCGGTAAAGGGCTGGTTTATCAGATCGCCAACCTGGCGCGGGCCGGTTGCGGTATGAACCCAGGTATCGGCGGTTACGCACGGGTTGGTCGACTCGATCACTTCGCAATAACTGAGGTTGTTGTCGCGGTTGATCTTGGACATGAACAATACGCCCGGTTCGGCGTGGTCGTAAGTCGACAGCATGATCTGCCGCCACAGGTCGCGGGCGCGGATCGTGCGGTAGACCCAGACGCCGTCTTCGCGGTGCACGCAGTCGGGGAACACGCCATGGTCGGGTTCGGCGCTGTGCGTCAGCGGCCAGGCGTCGTCGCGTTCGACCGCCTGCATGAACGCGTCGGAGACGCCGACCGAGATGTTGAAGTTTTTCAGGTCGCCCTGGTCTTTGGCGTGAATGAAGTCTTCGATGTCGGGATGGCTGCAGTCGAGCACGCCCATTTGCGCGCCCCGGCGTGCACCGGCCGATTCGACGGTTTCGCAGCTGCGGTCGAACACCCGCATATAGGAGACCGGACCGGAGGCGCGGCTGTGGGTGCCCTTGACGCGCGCTCCGCGCGGACGAATACGACTGAAGTTGTAACCGACCCCGCCGCCGCGGCGCATGGTTTCGGCAGCCTGCAGCAGTGCGGTGTAGATGCCGGCCTTGCCGCCCACGACTTCGCTGACCGAGTCGCCCACCGGCTGGACAAAGCAGTTGATCAGGGTCGCGCTCAGTTCGGTGCCGGCGGCGGAGTTGATGCGTCCGCCCGGGATGAAGCCGCCATCGAGGGCGTCGTAAAACGCCTGTTCGTGGCGTACGCTGTCGGCCTCGTGCGCGGCCAGTGCGTGCGCCACGCGGCGACGCACGCTGGCGACATCCTTCTCGCCGTTTTTAGCGTATTTTTCCAGCAACACTTCTCGCGAAATATCCTGTTCAGCCATCGCAACCACCTTTTCTTGCTTCACGTTCGCCCCCGTCAAGAATTCTCGGATTACGCAACACACACCACATATAGCGTTATGCACCGAATTTTAGCACAACATGCGGTGCATAACGGATTTCATCACCGAGCAAACATTCAGTGATGCGTCAGGTCGATCACCAGCGGTACGCCATCCGCACTGGCTTTAGCGCTTTGCGGCGCGCCCAGCGTGATGCGGCTAGCCAGATCGGGCTGGCTCTGTTTGAGGAACTGCAATGCACCGCTTGCCCGCGCATTGGCCAGGGTGATCAGCGCGGTCTGGTCGACCGGCTCGGCGACAATGATCTCGCGGCGCAGACCGGCGTAAAAATCAGGCCCGCCTTTACCCGTCAGCAAGCGCTGCAACAGCTTGAGGCGGCCGATGCGCTGCGCATACACGGACTTGACCGCAGACTGCATGGCGGTGTCCTGCATATCGATTGTCGGTAACGGTTCATCCGCGCTCAGGGTCACGCCGGCAACGGCCAGAATGGCCCGATCCACACGGGCACGCGCCAGTTCGCGCCGGTCTGCCACCGGGTCATATGTCCCCGAAATCGTCAGGCTCATCTGTGGGCGCTGGATCAGCATCTTGGTCAATTGACCCAGTTTTTCGCGTTCGGGCGGTGCGACCGCCGCTTCGCCAGCGACAAAGCGAACGTCGTCGAACCCCTCCATGCCAAGCAGGCTGCCCAGTGCGCGGAACGGCGCCGTCACGGCTTTTTCGATCACATTGACGAAGGCTTGCCACACGACCCCGCCATAACTGAATTTGGGATCATCCAGATTGCCGCTCACCGGAAGGTTCAGGTCGATACGATGATTACTGTCCTCCAGAATGTCGACGGCCAGTCCCAGCGGCAGGCTGCTCACGCCGGGGCGTTCGATGCGCTGCCCCAGCTGGATCGAGTCGACGACGATATGGTTCTCCCCATCCAGATTACGGTTGTTGAGCACATAGTGCAGAC
>Ga0326727_10016168_pt1 | contig 15817 bp, 16 predicted proteins | sample MB2enrmetagenome_FD_207643 | JGI IMG/M metagenome (GOLD analysis project Ga0326727, IMG submission 207643) | Lab enriched peat soil microbial communities from McLean, Ithaca, NY, United States - MB29MY | ecosystem: Environmental > Terrestrial > Soil > Wetlands > Peat | place: USA: New York... | reverse complement strand
GAGCGCTCAGCACCACGCCCAGCACTGCGGCGGTAACAACCGGCAGGCAAAACCTCTTTCGGATCATGGCTGAGCAGTGTCCTCGCAACGTCTAGATGCAGCCCTGAGATCCAGAGTTGCGCGAAAGACAAGCAGCCACTGGCACCTTAGCTTTTGTTCTTAACCTTGAAGCCTCTGAAATCTCTGAAACTTTGAAACCTTGCCTCTCCCAGCCGGCGCCCGCGGCCGGAGCGGCGTCAGTTGCCCCGTACCCGTGATTCGTGTCATCAGCCACTCGCGGAGGTCCCCGCAAAGGGCTATCATTCTCTTTCCGGGGCGCAAGTCCCGCCGGAGGTCTCCCATGTTCGGATTTACCCGCTACAACTACGACCACTTCCGCCGCGAGATGCTGGAGGGCGACGCGGAGGACCGTTGGGAGCGCGCGCCCGAGCCCGGCGACGAGGCTCCGAGCTTCACGCTGCTCTCGCTTGAGGGCGAAGAGGTCAGGCTCTCCGAATTTCGCGGAAAGCGCAACGTCGTCGTCACCTTCGGCTCAGCCACCTGTCCGCAGACGGCGGCCTCCATCGGCGGTCTGCGCTCGCTCGCCGGCGAGTTCCGCGGCCCGGAGGTTGAGTTCCTCTTCATCTACGTGCGCGAGGCCCATCCCGGCAGCGGACTGCCCTCGCATCGCACAATCGAGGAGAAGGCCCGCGCGGCGATGCTGCTGCGCGAGCAGGAGCAGATCGAATATCCCGTCCTCGTCGATGAGCTCGGCGGCGAGGTGCATCGCAAGTACGGCGCGCTGTCCAACGCCAGCTTCGTCATCGACAAGAGCGGACGCATCGCCTATCGCTCGCTGGCCAGCCACACGGGCTCGCTCGGCGCGGCGCTGGAGGAACTGCTGGAGCGGCAGAAGGATCACGGCAAGCAGCATGCCATCGTCCACGGCGGCGAGGATGCGATCTCGCCCTCGCTCAAGACCTTCCTCAACGCCTATCGCGCCATCGAGCGCGGAGGCGATGACGCCGTCGCCAACTTCCGCAGCGAGCTGGGCTTATCCGGGCGCATGGTGCTGAGCGGCGGACGCATGGCGCGTCCTGTGACCGAGCATCCCGTGATCGCCATCGCATCGGTCGCCGGAGTGGTTGCCGCCGTCGGCGCGGGAATCTGGCTGGGAATGGAGCTGCGCCATCGCCGTTTCGCCAATCGTCCTTACGATGCTTACCGTAAGTTCGAACGCCGCCGCGCCGGCGAGGACGATTACACCGCCGTCGGCATCTGATACTCTGTTGCGCCATTGGTCCTCACCCGCGAGACGCGCAACGGTGGAGACGGCCGTGGAAGAGCATCGGGATGGAAAAACTCGTTTGTTCGTTGAGCTTGCGATCAGCTATGGGCTGATTCTTGCCACCATCTGGTGCCCGCTTTCGGTGCGCCGGTATCTGTGGTGGACGGCCATCTTCTGGATCCTCCTGGTGGCCGTCTTCGCCGCATGGAAGGGCGAACGATTCGGCCTGGGAGTGAGCGGATTTCGCCAGTCGCTCTGGGCGTTGAGCGCGGCTGCCATCTTTGTGACCCTCGAAATCGCTTGCGCCGCCGCCCTCGGCACGCTGGACATCCACTACTTCGCGCCGCCGCATCCGCCGATGCTCGGCTATTTCATCTTCTGCTTCGTGCAGCAGTTCATCCTGCAGAATCTCTTTCTCGTCAGGCTTCTAAGGCTGCTGGGACGTCCCTCCCGGGCGATCGCCGCCGCCGGAGTCATGATGTCGCTCGCTCACCTGCCGAATTTTCTGCTGACCATCGCTACGCTCCTCTGGGGAACGGCCGCCTGTTGGCTCTTCCTGCGCTACCGGAACCTGTGGGCCGTCGGACTGATTCACTTCCTGCTGGGAATCTCGATGGCGATCTGCGTTCCCGGCTCAGTGCATCACCACATGCGCGTCGGACGCAGTTATAGCCTCTATCACCACCATGTGGCCGCCGTGCCCGCACCCGGCGTTGGCACGCACGCGCCATGAACACCCGGGAGCGCATGGCTGCAACGAATCTTCCGGCAAGAGAGGGCGAGCAGGCTGCGGTAAGCACGCTGGCTGCCGCGGCTGCGGTCTTTCTCCTGCTGATCGCCGGCTTCTGGCATGAGGCGCAGCAGTTGAGCCTGACCCGCTCTCTGGGCGCGGCTGCCGTGCCGGCGTTCGGCTCTTTTGCGCTTCTGCTCGCACCGCTGTGGTTCTTTGCCTTCGGCGTGGCCGAGCCGCTGCGCGCAGCGGCTCGCTCGAACGTTGCCCGGTTGCTGATCCCCGCCACGCTGGCCGCTCCTTATCTGCTCTTTTCGCTGCCGCAGCATCAGTTCCGGCCCGCGTATTTCGTGGCGCAGGCGCTGCTGCCCGTGGCGCTCGCCGCGCTGCTGGCGCCGGTGCGCGAGCAACGCCTGCTCTGGCAGGATGTGGTGGCTCTGCTGGTGCTGGCCCTCACCCTGGAGCTGCGCCTGCTCTCCGGCGCGTGGCCGCAGCACGGACTCGGCAGCATTCCGAAGCTCTACTTGGCCGACGCGGCGCTGTATCTCTACCTCGTCGTGCGCCCCGTCGAAGGGATGGGATACAGCTTTCGTCCGCGCGCCAGCGCATTTCTCATCGGCGCACGCGAGTGGCTGATCTTCCTGCCCATCGCGCTCGGACTCGGCTTTGCCCTTGGATTCATCCGCTTCTATCCGCGCGCGCATTCGATCGCGCACATCGCCGCCGGAGTGCTGGTCACCTTTCTGCTCACCGCCGTTCCCGAGGAGCTCTTCTTTCGCGGCATTCTGCAGAATCTGCTGGAGCCCATCACCGGCCGCCTCCGCGCGCTGGCGATCACATCGCTTCTCTTTGGACTCTCGCACTTTCACAAGGGCGCGGCCTTCAACTGGCGCTACGTGATTCTGGCGGCAATCGCCGGAGTGTTTTACGGACGCGCATGGCGCGCGCGCCGCCAACTGCTGGCATCATCCATCACGCACACCGCTGTCGATGTCGTCTGGTCGTTGTGGTTCCGCTGATCGCACTCTGGAGGCACGATGAGAAAGCTGCTGGTTTCGAATGTCATGTCGCTGGACGGCTTCTTCGAAGGCTCACGAGAGCGGTTCTCCGGCGGAGCGCTTGTGCTCTACTACCGGCCTACATAACCTCGACGTCACCCGGCTTCCTGCCTTTGCCAGGCTTCATGGGAGGCTGCTGCGGCTTCGGAGGCGAAGGAGGTTCGGGCGCCGTGGCTTCGGCCTTGCTCAGCTCGATATCGCCGGTATCGGAGGCCACATTGATCTTCACCCCACCGCGGCCCACGGTTCCGGATGCATTCGAGGAGCCGCTGCCGCCCGCCGCATGTACGCCCTCGAATTCGCTGGAGATATCGCCGTGGCGCGTCGTCAGTTGATACTGGAAGTTCGCCTTCGCCGGCAGCTTCAGGCGAACATCGCCGTGACGCGTCGCCAGGTCGATGTTGCCCAGCGCCGTCGCCGAGGCGCTCTCATAGCTGATATCGCCGTGGTCATCGCTGACGTGCAGATCGCCCTTCAGATTCTTCAGATCGATGTCTTTGGCCTTGGTCGAGAGCGAGACCGGACCGGTCATTCCGTCGCCCTGCAGGTCGCCTGAGTCCATCGTCAGATCGCCATCAAGGCGCGCGAGTTGAAGCTCGGTGCGCGAGGTGCGAATCGTCACGCCCTTCAACAGCCGTGAGAGTTTGGTATCGCCGAAGATATCGGCGGTCACCAGCACCGCGCCCGAGATCGAGTTCAGCGAGAGATCGTCGAGCCGTCCGTCGGCGGTGAGATTGCCGCCGAGATTGTTCGCGTGCAGCGAACCGCTGTGGCTGTTGACCAGCACGTTGCCGTTCAGCTCCTCCAGCGAAATATCTCCGTGCTGTGAATCGATCTTCACCTGTCCGTTGCGACCGCTCACCGAGATGTCTCCCCGCCTTGAGGTCACCTCCACGTCCGCCTTGGCGGGAGCAAAGATCTCCAGATCCGAGGCCACGCCCTTCGGTCCCGCGCCCTCGGTGTTGGCGTCGATCTCCAGTGAACTGCCCTGCAACTGCGCCTTGGGCGTCGTCGCCTGGCTGGTCGAATCCGCCTCGCTCTGGCTGCCGGCGAAGACGCGCTTGTGGTAGACGATCTTGACCCCGGGGTTATCCCAGTGGCTCACGGTGATATCGCCGCGCTCGCAGCGAACGCGCACCGAGCCGCCGGCGGGAAGCTCCGAAGTCATCTCGCCATTGAAGTTGTAATCGTTGCCGAAGAGATGGGCAAGATCATTGCCCATGTGGGTGTGGTCGCGCAAGACGTTCCAGTCGAAGTCCTGGTGCGAGTGATAAGCGGCGCTCATGGCAACGCTCATCGCAACCACCACGATCAGGAAAAAGACCGTCAGCCCGCCCATTCGCGGCGCCGGACGGCCACTGCTGCGCGCCCAGAAAAACTCGGCCAGCCGCACCACTCCGATCGCCACCAGCAGCACCGGCCAGTAGCGGACGTAACCATGCAAGAACGCCAGCGAGTAGCCGAGGTTCTTCGCCAGAAAGAGGCAGCCGATAGCGATCAGCAGCACCGGTCCCACCACCGAATGCCGTCTCGGCGGCGGTGGAGGATAGTACATCGGTCCAGGGCTAGCCATTGTGCACCTCGTTGTTCTTGCTCTTGCCCTCGCCCAGAATTCCCGCCGTCGGCGCAGGCGGAGGCGTCACAATCGGCCCTCCGGGCATGGGCGCGCCCTCGCCTGGAGCGGCGGCCCGCGCGTAAGCCGAATACGGCGGCGGAGGATACGGCCCCGGATTGATGTGCTCATCCGGAATCACGTAGCGGATCACCTTGATCGCGCCGATCACAATCAGCACGATCGGCCAGGTGCGCTCGAAACCGTAGTGCGTCATGTTCCCCGCCAGGAAGAGGAGGCCGAGCGTCACCAGTACCGCCGGTCCCATCAGTCCGCGGGTGCTGCAACGGCCACAACGGCACGCAGGATTCGGTTGGTAGTAGTTCATCGCAAGCCCCTCGATTCAGCGCCACCCCTGGCGTCTGATGAATAACCACAGGCCGATTCCGATCAGGATCATCGGCCAGAAATGCGAAACCCAGTTGAAGCTGAACCATCCCAGGTTGGTCAGCAGAAACAGCACGCCCAGTCCAATCAGCACCACCGCGCCCACCGGAGTGTGATCGCGCTGCCGCGGCGGAACGTACACCGTTCCCTCCGGCCCTTGGTAATACGCGCCCTGTGGACCCTGAGAGTACGCACCCTCGGCTCCGGCGGCGTAGAATCCCTGCGCCGCGGTGGGAGCGGCTCCCGCGCCGGCCTGCGGCTCCGTGGCGGCCACACCTGCCGGCGGAGGAGGCGGAGGCGCTGCAGGCTGGCCGGGCGTCGCTGCCCCCGAGCGCTGCCAGTGCTCTTCGAATCTGCGCGCCGCACCTTCCATGCGCGTGCCCATGCGCTCGCCCGCCTGCTCGACGCGCTCGCGGAAGGTTCCCTCCTTGCCCTCCAGAATCGCGTTCAGCCCCAGCGGGTCCGGGATCGGCTGCCCGTACTTGCGCGCCCTGGCCGTGATGTAGGCGTCAAAGACCATGTAGAAGTACCAGGCCGCCACCAGCACGCCGGCAATGTCGCCCAGCACGTGGTTGTTCAACCAGATCAGCGTTCCGAAGATGCCAACCTGCACGAATCCCTTGAGGAACTGCCCGTTGTAAAACGCTCCCACGCCGGGGATGAATCCCAGGAAGAGCGCCAGCCCGGGGCTGGCCGGCTCGGGAGGCCGCGAAGGCAACGCCTCGGCTCCGGCTGCCGTGCCGTGCATGCGCGCCGCCAGGCAGCTCTCGCAGTAGATGATGCCCTGCACGTCGCGCTTGCATAGCTCGCAGAGCGCCCGTCCGCAGTTGCGGCAGTAGGCTACCGCGGCCGTCTCGGTGTGCTGCGCACAGTTCATAGTTCCCCCCTCTGCGTGGCGAGGTTCTCGATCTTCCTCATCGCAACCACTGCCTCGCCGGAGCGCAGTGAAGCCAGCCAGCGCAAGTTCTCATCGCGGCTGTATTCGCGATGATGTGGACCCTCCGGCTCGGTCTTCTGATTCTGCTCGGGCTCCTGCTTGCGGCTCTTGTCGCGCTCGCGGCTGCGATCCTGCCGCTCGCGCACGTTCTCTTCGCTCTGATTGCGCAGGTCTCTTACCCGCGACTCGAACTCATAGACCAGCCGCATGTTCTCGTAATATTTCACCAGCCTGCTCTGGTTGCTGTAGAAGGCATGGCTGATGTTGTGCGGCGTAAGGTCCTTGATTCTGATCTGAGCCAGGTTCAGCATCAGCGTGATCGAGAAGAAAGCCATCCCGATCGACATGCCGAAGCGCGGCGTCAGTACAGGGGCAAAGATCGTCTGCATCCGGCTGCGCAGCCACAGCCACAGCGAACTGCGCGGCGCGCTCTCCGCTACCTCTCCAGCGGCGCTGGTTGCGGCAAGTATGTTGTGAACCAGCAGCGGCGGAGGCGCGACCTCTTCCATCTCGCTCAGCCATTCCAGCCCGCTGGTTACCTCGGCGAATAGACTTGCGCAGGAGGCGCACGCCGCCTTGTGCTGCTCGAAGCGCTCCCGGCGCTCTCCGCTCAGCACGTGATCGATGGCGTCGGCCAGCAGTGCATCGAACTCCGCGCATTGCATTCCGGGTTTGATTTCGCCCAGCATCTTTGAATACCCCTGCCGCGCTGACTCTCCGGAGAGCAACTCTCCGGTCTACAGTGCTTGTTTATAAGTACGTTGCAGCAGCCGCGCCAGTTCCGCGCGGCCGCGATTGATCCTGCTTTTTACGGTACCTTCCGGAACCCTGAGTACATGTGCGATTTCGCGATAGTCGAGCTCGTGCAGATCGCGCAGAATCACGGCCTCCCGCAGATCCGGCGAGATCTGCTGCAGCGCCCGATGCACCATCTCGCGCCGCTCCCGCTGCTCCACATGCACCTGCGGGCTGGCCGACTCGGCGGCAAGACGCTCGGAGAGCGGCGTTGCATCCTCGCCCGAACCCTGCGGAGCATCGAGCGACTCCGTCGCCCGGTCATTCCGGCTCTTTCTGAAGTGATCGACCAGCAGATTGCGGGTCACCGCCGTGACCCAGGTATTAAACGAGGCCTTCTCGCCATCGAAGCTTCCCACGGTCCGGTAGACCTTGATGAAGACCTCCTGGGTAAGCTCCTGCGCAACATCGGCCGAACCCGCAAAGCGATAGCAGATGTTGTAGATGCGGCGATGGAAGCGCTGCACAATCTCTTCCCACGCAACTGCGTCGCCGCTGGCGCAGCGGCGTACCAGTTGTGCGACGACCTGTGCCTCGTCCACCCGCGCCTCCACCGGTCGGCTGTCAGCGACAGCCGCGAAGCGAGCCAGCATGGTCGATGAAGCAAACGAAGCCATGCTGAAGTGTTACGTATCCGCCACCCGCAAAGTTCAACGGCATTGGTAAATCACAGAATTCTACCAGCCTTAGTTGGTTGGCGCGGGCAATGTCCGGTGATCCGTGATCTGGATCACCTACCCGGTCTGGATCGCCGCTCCGCCCAGCCGCTCCTCGCGTTCTCTTCCAGCTTATTGCAAAATATGAGGATGAACGCAGTCCGCATCGACAAGTGGCTCTGGGCGGCCCGCTTTTTCAAGACTCGCAGCCTCGCCGCCCGCGCCTGCGAGCTCGGACGCATCCTGCTCGGAACACAGCCCTGCAAGCCCGCCCGCGAGATCCACGCCGGCGACCATCTGCAGATCACCAACGAGAGCGGCGAGTTCCAGATCGAGGTCCTCGGAGTGAGCGAGGTGCGCGGCCCGGCTCCCGTCGCCCAGGCGCTCTACCGCGAGAGCCCGGAGAGCATCGAGCACCGCAAGCTGGCCGCCGCCGAGCGTAAAGCCGTGCAGGAGTGGGAGATCCTCCCCCAGGGCCGTCCTGACAAACGCGACCGCCGCAAGATCATCAAGTTCCGGGGAAGATAACGCGCCACGGCTGCTGCCACAGGCAAAGCTCAGGTGCTACCATTTCGCGCATGGCAAGACTGACCCGGCTGTCCTTTGTTCTTCTCCTGATGCTCTCCTGCTCCGCGTTTGCGCAGAGCGCTCCGCAGGCCGAAAAGCTCATCCTTCTTCGTGCCGCGCATCTGCTCGATGTCGAGCACGGCACGCTCGTCTCTCCCGGCGAAATTCTCGTCCGCGGCAATCGCATCGCCGAGGCCGGCAGCTCGGTCTCGCATCCGGCCGGAGCCGCTCTCCTCGATCTCGGCTCCGTGACGCTGATGCCCGGGCTGATCGACGCGCACATTCATCTCTTCCTCCATCCCGGAGCCGAGGATCTGCAGACCGTCGTCGAATCCGTTCCCGAGCGCACCATTCTCGCCGAGCTGGCTGCGCGTGACGACCTGCTGGCCGGCTTCACCGCCGAGCGCGACATGGGAACCGAGGGCGCCGGCTCGGCCGACAGCGCCGTGCGCAACGCCATCAACCGGGGATTGATCCCCGGCCCGCGGCTGCGCGTCAGCGGCAATGCGATCGATATCCTCGGCGGACACGAGGACGCCATCCACTTCAATCCCGCTGAGCACATCTCCTCGAATGCGAATTACGCCAACTCCGCCGACGAGCTGGTCGCGGTCATCCGCCAGCAGCTCAAGGAGGGCGCGGATTTCATCAAGATCTACCAGACCGGTCATGACCGCGCCGCCGGAGACAAGCTCTCCACGCCCTACCAGTACACGCGCCAGCAGCTTGAGGCCGCCGTCGCCGAGACGGCGCGCGCCGGTACACGCGTCGCCGTCCACGCCACCGGGGAACCCGGCGCGCTCTTCGCCGTGCAGGCCGGAGTCGCCTCCATCGACCACGCATACCAGCTCTCGCCGGAGACGATGCGGCTGATGCGCGATCGCCAGATCTACGCGGTTCCCACCTTCGCCATCACCGAGTACTTCGCCGAGCACGCCGAGATGAAGGCTCTCGCCGAGCGCGAGCACGCCTTGCAGGCGCTGCACGCCGCCGAGTTCAAGAAACAGCTCGCCGCCGGAGTGCCGATGGCCGTCGGCTCCGACGTCGGCCCCTTCCCGCACGGAAGCCAGGCACGCGAGTTCGAGCTGATGGTGCAATACGGAATGCCCGCGGCCGACGTTCTCCGCGCCGATCTCATCAACGGCGCGCGGCTGCTCGGCTGGGAGGGCGAGATCGGCCAGCTCAAACCCGGCTTCTTCGCCGATATCATCGCCGTGCCGGCAAATCCGCTGGAGAATATCTCGACGCTCACCCACGTCAGCTTTGTGATGAAAGACGGAGTGGTGTACAAGCAGCAACAGTGAGGCCCATGCACTCGCTCGACGGCGTGAAAGCTCTGCTCTTCGATGTCTTCGGCACCGTGGTCGACTGGCGCGGCGGAGTCGCTCGCGAGGCCGCGACGTTTCTCACCCGCCACGGCGCATCCAACGCCGATGCCTTTGCCTTCGCCGACCGCTGGCGCAGCCGGTATCAGCCCGCCATGCAGGAGGTGCGCAGCGGCAGGCGTCCGTTCGTCGCGCTCGATGTGCTGCATCGTGAAAACCTCGTCGCGCTGCTGCCGGAGTTTGGCATCGACCCCGCGAAGGTTCCCGCCGCCGAGATCGATGAGCTGAACATCGCCTGGCATCGCCTCGATCCCTGGCCGGATTCCGTCGCCGGCCTCACTCGGCTCAAACGTCGCTACATCATCGCGCCGCTCTCCAACGGCAACGTCATCCTGCTGCTTGAGATGGCCAAGCGCGCCGCTCTGCCGTGGGACGCGATTCTGGGAGCAGAGGTCGTACAGGCCTACAAACCCGCGCCCGAATCCTACCTGCGCACAGCCAAGGTGCTTGCTATGAGGCCCGAGCAGATCTGCCTGGTCGCCGCGCACAACGGCGATCTCGCCGCTGCCCGCTCGTGCGGCTTTCGCACGGCCTTCATCCCGCGCCCGACCGAGCACGGCTCCGCGCAGACCAGCGACCTGCGCGCCGAGCAGGAGTGGGAGATCATCGCCCCAAGCCTGACCGCTCTCGCCGATCAGCTCGGCCTATAGCTCGCGGATTCGATGGATTTGCATCGCGTCTTTGCAGCGTATCGATGCAGAAACGTTGTATAACTGTTCTCCATGAAGCAGCTTGCGCGTATTTTTCTGGTTATGATCCTCAGCACCGCCGCCTTCTCTCAGGATGTACCAGCGAAGCACAAGTGGGCCGTCGTTCTGCACGGCGGCGCGGGAGTCATCGAGCGCTCGAGGATGACGCCCGAAGCCGATGCTGGCTACCGCGCCGGAATCGACGAGGCGCTCGAGGCTGCCGCCGGAGTGCTTGACCACGATGGTTCGGCGCTCGATGCCGTCGAAGCCGCCATCCAGAAGCTCGAGGACAATCCGCTCTTCAACGCCGGCCGCGGAGCCGTCTTTGCCGCCGACGGCACCAACCAGCTCGACGCCGCCATCATGGACGGAGCCACGCTGCGCGCCGGAGCCGTTGCCGATGTGCAGCACACGCGCCATCCCATCTCGCTCGCACGCGCCGTCATGGAGCACTCGCCGCACGTGATGCTGATCGGCTCCGGAGCCGACGCCTTCGCCGCCAGCCAGCATCTCGAACAGGTTCCCAACAGCTTCTTCTTCACCGAGCGCCGCTGGCAGAACCTCATCGACGAGCTGAAGAAGCAGGGATTGCCGATCCCGCCGCGTCCGGAAGGCGCGCCGCCGGCGCCCACAAAGCCACTGGCGTTCTTCGAGCCTCCCGAGGCGCATAAGTTCGGCACCGTCGGGGTCGTCGCCCTCGATCGCCATGGCAACCTCGCCGCTGGAACCTCGACCGGAGGGCTGACGGCCAAGCGCTGGAATCGCGTCGGCGACTCGCCGATCATCGGCGCGGGAACATACGCCTCGAACAACTCCTGCGCCGTCAGCGGCACCGGAACCGGCGAGTACTTCATCCGGCTCACCGTCGCCCGCACCGTCTGCGCGCTGGTGGAATACAAAGGAATGAAGCTGCAAGCCTCCGCCGACGAGGTCATCCAGAAGCAGCTCACCGCGCTGCACGGCGATGGCGGCGTCATCGCCCTCGCTCCCGATGGCGAGATGTCGTGGAGCTTCAACACGCCGGGCATGTTCCGCGCACGGCTGCAGGAGGGCGGAAAGAAGCAGATCAGCATTTATCGGGACGAGCCTTAAATGATCAGAACATATACTGCGCTGCTGCTCGTGTGCCTTTACGCCGAAGCTTGGGGACAGCAACCCTCTCAGATCGGCGCTTCTTTTCCTCGTTTCACCATGGCAGAGGGCCAGGAGGATAAGGACGGACTGCCAACCTCCGGGGCAAAGCTGTGTGCTTTGGGAAGGCCAGACGTCTGCTACCTGATGCCATCCCATGCTGATCCGGGTTCCGGAAAAGTGATTTATGAGTTCGGGCTGGATCCGCGCTCCGAGCGGCTTCCGCTGCGAGGCGGGGGTTCGTGGGTATTCTTCTCCGCCACATTCTCGGGCGGCGGAAGCGGAACGCTCGAACGGGTTGCTGTGCTTCGCTTTGACCAGCGCGATCAAAGAATCATCAATCTGATGCCATATGTCGCAGTAACGAACGCAGGTCACCGCGCGATGTGGACAATCCCGGGTGTCTCCGAATTCCCGATCCTTGTTCTTGCGGACTTCATTTGGGGCGAAGGTGAAACGCACTACAGTGACCACTTTTACCAGGTGGAAGCATGGTGTTTCGATCCCAAGTTAGACCAGTACAAAAAAGTCCTTTCGTACAAAACAGACAGGAAATACAACAGCGAAACAGCGCGCGTGCTGGTCGACGAGCGACAGGAGATTCGGCGGCGTCTTGGAGCGAAATAGTCCCCGCGCACCACCTCACGACGTGCTAAGCTCGCGCCGTGAGGAGCGCAGCCATGACCGCCCGCGCCGTCAAGATCATCGTCCTGCTCGCGTTCCTTTTTCTTCCCTCCGGGACGCTGCGCTGGTGGCGCGCCTGGGCCTTCATCGCCACAGTCGCATTCGCTTGGCTGGTGAGCAGGAACACCGCTCTCAGCCACAGCGATGAGCTGCTCGCCGAGCGCCGTAGCGGTTTCCACCCCGATCAACCGCGCGCCGACAAGATCGCCGTCAGCTTCCTTATCGTCATCTACTTCATCCAGGTCCTGCTGATTCCTCTCGACGTCTTTCACCTGCACCTGTTGCCCAGGCCCGGAATCATCGTCTCCTCCGCGGGAATGCTTCTCTTCCTGCTCGGATGGACCGTGGTGACGCTCTCTTTTCGCGAGAACAACTTCGCCGTCCCGGCCGTCCGCTGCCAGCCGGAGCGGCACCAGGTGGTGATCGACACCGGACCGTACGGCGTCGTGCGCCACCCGCTCTACGCCGGCATGCTTATGATGTTCGTCGGCGCGCCGCTCTGGCTCGAATCCACCGCCGCAGCGATCTTCGCTCTCGCGCATCTCTGCGTGCTGGTGGCACGCATCTCAATTGAAGAGGACTTCCTCCGGCGCAACCTCGCCGGCTACGAAGACTACATGCGTCGCGTGCGCTACCGGCTGCTTCCCTTCATCTGGTAAGCCCGACGAGTGCGTTTGCTCTCCGCTGCATTACACTACTCCCATGCGTCTCAACCAGAATCGCGTGCGCGAGCTTCTTGTTATCATTGCGCTCTGCGGATTTTTCTTCTTCTTCCGCCTCTCGGCCATAGGACTGCTCGGCCCGGACGAGCCGCGCTACGCGCAAATTGCTCGCGAGATGCTCGCCAGCCACGACTGGATCACGCCCATCCTCTACGGCCACACCTGGCTGGAAAAACCCGTCCTGCTCTACTGGGGCCAGATGCTCGCCTACATGCTCTACGGCGTCAGCGACTGGGCTGCGCGCATTCCTTCGGCCGTGGCTGCCACCGTGCTCGTCTGCGGGACCTTTCTGCTGGTGCGCCGCATCCGCCACGATGCCCGCTTCGACGCCGCGCTGATGATTGCCTCCTCGGCGCTGGTCATCGGCTTTGCCCGCGCCGCCGCCACGGACATGCTGCTCGCTGCGCCCTTCGCGCTCGCCATGCTGGCCTGGTATTGCTGGTATCAGACAGCGGCGGAGTCCAAGGATCGCCGCGCCCGGCTCTGGCTTGTTCTCTTCTACGCCCTTCAGGCGATCGCCACGCTGGCCAAAGGACCCGTAGCTCCGGCGCTGGCCGCGCTCATCGTCATCGCCTTCTGTGCCGCGCGGCGCGACCGCCAGGCGCTGGTGCGCTCGCTCGACGCAATCGGCATCGTCGTCTTTTTCGCCATCGCCGCTCCCTGGTACGTGCTGGTGCAGATGCACACGCCGGAGTTCTTCCGCGTCTTCTTTTTGCAGCACAACCTCGCCCGCTTCGGAAGCAATCTCTATCGCCATCGCCAGCCCTTCTGGTTCTACATTCCCGTCGCGCTGGCGGCCACCATTCCGTGGACGGTCTGGCTGATTCACGGCTTGGGTGACGCCATCCGCGGACTTCGCAACGGCAGCCGCGAGGAGCCCGCCGAAGCCAACGCCGCGCCCAATTTCACCTTCGAGATCTTTCTGCTCCTCTGGGCCGCCGTGCCGATCATCTTCTTCTCGCTCTCGCGCTCCAAGCTGCCGGGATACATTCTGCCCTCGATTCCCGCGCTGCTGGTCCTCGCTGCCACAGCCGTGCATCGCCGCGCCGAAGCCGACGATCGTCCGCACTGGCTCTCCATCTGCTTCCACTCCGCGCTGCTAGCCGCGCTCGCTGCCGGAGTGTGTGTCGCCCCGCGGCTTATGTTCAAGCTGCCGCTCCAGCCGCAGCAGTTGATGATCACCGCCGCCGCGGGTACAGCCATCTTCCTCATCTCCGCGCTCTCGCTGCTTACCAGCGGATGGCGCATGCTTCACTTCGTCACCCTGCTCCCCATCATCCTCGCCGTGGGATTCTTCCTCCGCGGCATCGCTCCCGGCTTCGACGCCGTCCAGTCTTCGCGTCCCATCGCCCGCCTGATGCAGGAGACCGATCAGCCCGGCCCGTTGCCGCTGGCAACCTTCGGACTCAATCGCAACAGCGCCTTTGGACTTGCCTTCTATCTCAACCGCCGCGTCGCGCCCTATGAGGGCCTGGAGGTCTCGCCAGCGGTCTACGAATTTCCTCCGGCCGTGCCGCGCGCTGAGCACGTTCTCGTCACACGCGCCGGCTCCATCGCCTCGCTGCGTGCGCTGCTTCCGGGACGCGAGCTCGAATTCCTCGCCTCCGATCGCGCTCAGCACATTGAGATTTACCGAGTCTCCGCCGCGCAGTAATCCTGCGGGCGAACCCCAAAGGTCAACCCGGCCGTGCCTGCGTTTCCGTTACACTAAGCCCGGCGGCCATGGACCGCTCTCCTTTGGAGATACTTGACCTTCGCCACTTCGCCTCCGCCGACCTTCGCCCGCTGATCGAGGAAGAGGTCTCCGTCTGGCGAAGCAATCTGCACTGGGATTACCGCGCCTCGGCCGAAATGGTGCTGCGCTATGTCGATTCGCGCATCCTTCCCGGCTTCGCCGCCATCGAGCGCGGCCGCGTTCACGGCTACTGCTTCTTCGTTTACGAGGGCGCAAAGGGCGTCATCGGCGATCTCTTCGTCGAAGACTCTGGAGCTACCCGCGAACGCCGGCAGGAGATCGAACTGCGCCTTCTGCAGAACGTAATCAGCACCCTGCAACACTCTCCCGGAGTGCGCCGCATCGAGGCGCAGCTGCTCGTCCACCCTGCGGGACATCTCGCCGCGCCCTTCATCACCGAAGGCTTCCACTGCTACCAGAGAATCTTCCTCACCCTGCCGATCACGCGCGAATACGTGGAGCCAACGCGGCCGCTCTCGCCCGAAATCGAGATCCATCGATGGACCGAGGCCGACTATCAGCCCGCGGCTGGCATCATCACCGCCGCCTATCGCGGACACGTCGATAGCGACGTCAACGACCAGTACCGCACCACCGTCGGCTCGCTGCGTTTTCTGAACAACATCGTGCGCTTCCCCGGCTGCGGAGTCTTCGATCCGGCGGCATCGTTCGTCGCCACTCACCGCCCAACGCGCACACGCATCGGAATCCTGCTCTGCTCGCGCATCCGGCACGACGTGGGGCACATCACCCAGCTCTGCACTCTGCCGGAGTACCGCGACCACGGCATCGGCGAGCACCTGCTGCGCTACTGCCGCGCGGACCTGCAATCGCGCGGCTTCAGCGAACTCTCGCTGACCGTAACCGAAGAAAACAACCGCGCCCTCGCGCTCTACCTGCGCCTCGGCTTCCAGCACCTGCACACGTTTGATGGATTTGTGTGGGAGGGATAGACGATTCAAGCGCAACACTGACGGTGCCCCATATCTGCCCGCTGTCGGCAGATGTGGGATGAGAGAAAATAGCCGATGAAATACATCCTTCGTCTCCTTCCGCTTCTCTTTGCAATTTCCATGTACGCCCAGAGCAACCCTTCGGAGACGAGTCCCTGGAGCGCACTCTCCTTTCTCGAAGGAACCTGGGATGCGAAAGCCACGGGCGGAAGAGGGGTCGCCGCGACGGGCACATACACCTTCAGGCTTGAACTGCGGAGTCACATTCTGGCCCGGCACGGAAACGTCAGCGACTGCAAAGGGCCATCTACATTCGACTGCGAGCATGGAGACCTGCTCTACATTTTTCGCGAAGCTCCCACGCAGCCGTTGAAGGCCATCTACTTCGACAACGAAGGCCACGTGATTCACTACAACGTCTCCACGCCGTCACCGAATTTCGCGGTGTTTCTCTCGGAGAGCTCTCAACCGGGGCCTCAGTTTCGCTTGACGTATGAACTGAAGTCAAA
>Ga0326727_10016166_pt1 | contig 15818 bp, 15 predicted proteins | sample MB2enrmetagenome_FD_207643 | JGI IMG/M metagenome (GOLD analysis project Ga0326727, IMG submission 207643) | Lab enriched peat soil microbial communities from McLean, Ithaca, NY, United States - MB29MY | ecosystem: Environmental > Terrestrial > Soil > Wetlands > Peat | place: USA: New York... | reverse complement strand
GGCCAAAGCCGGCATCAGTTCGAATCTGAATCTGATTACCGACAAAGGCAACATCTATTCCTTCACCTTGCAGGATGTTTCTGGCAGCACGGCCACGCCGGACCTGAAGGTGATCGTCGAGCCGGCCGATCGCTCCTCCATCGTCGCGGCCAGCGGGCCGCCGCAGTTCGTTCCGGCTGCCCAGCTTGAGCAGACGCGACAACAACTCTCTGCCGTTGAGTCGCACATTACGCAGGCGGTTGACGAGTACAAGAGTGCCTACCCGATGCAGCTCAAGTTCGACTATGCCTTCAAGGCGAACGAAGCGCCGTTCAACATCCAGTCAATTTACCACGACGACAAGTTCACCTACATCAAGACCAACGCGCCAGAAAAATTCAGCATCTACGAAATAAGGGACGGTCAGCCGAATCTTGTTACCTACGACTTGCGCGAGGGGACGTACATCATTCCGAAAGTCATGAATTCTGGCTATGTCGAGTTGGGCAAGAAAAAGATGGAGTTCACACGCAAGGGATAGGAGCGAGGACAGATGGCAGAGCCGATCATCAATTCTCAGAGCAACGCGCCGGTCGAGCCGGAACTGCGCCAAAATCAGCATGAACCGCTGGGAGTTCTCCGCAAGAATCAGAAAATGCTGATTTATCTGTTCGCGGCAGGGCTTGTAATCGCGGCAGCGGTCTTCAGTGGAAGCGGCAAGAAGGCGCCCGCGCAGAAGGCGGCGGAGAAGCACGAGCCGCCACAGCCCATGGTGCAAGACAACACGGACAACAACGTGCAGGATCTGAAGAACCAGTTCGCCACGGAAAAGCAGCAGGCTGCCCAGACTCCTGCGCAGGCCGCCGCCACAATGGCATACAGCCCGACCGGTCAGCAGCTTCCGTGCGTTCCCGGTCAAAGCTGCCCACAGCAGAATGGGATGGCTGCAGGCGAGCCGCAGCTTTCTCCCGCGCAGCAGGAGGCACAGCAACTGGCCATCAAGGAACGGCAGTTGGCCTACGACTCGCGGTTCGCATCGAACCTTGTTTTTGCGCACCAAGCGGTTGCGTCGTTGCAGCAGGGATCGGTTGTTGCCGCAAGTCCATCGGCAAGTAGTCTTGTCGCTTCGCGAACAGCCGGCGATTCGCCGTCTACCGCAACAGCTTCAGCTAAACGCAGCACGGAAGTCATCCTCGACTCCGCCGTGGGACAGCCTTACGTGCTCTATGAGGGAACGACACTCGACACGGTTTTGATGAATCGGCTCGACGGCGACGCCGTCGGCCCGGTCAAGGTGCTCGTCTCAAATCCTGTCTATTCGCACGACCACCAACACGTCCTGATTCCCGAAGGGACCGTTGTTCTGGGCGAAGCCAAGAAGATTGGTTCCGCCGGTTTCGGCCAGCAGCGCCGCATGGCCGTTGCTTTCCACCGCATGATTATGCCGGACGGATACTCGGTCGATCTGGACCAGTTCCACGGCCTTGACCAGATTGGCGAAGAAGGGCTAAAGGACAAGGTCAACAACCACTACCTGCAAATCTTTGGCGCATCGATTGCGCTTGGCGTCATCTCTGGCGCAGGCCAGATCGAGCAAGGCGGCGGAACGATCTCGACTAGCGGCTCCCAGGCATTCACGACTGGAGCAGCATCGAGCGTTTCGCAGTCGGCAACCACCATTCTTGACCGCTTCATTCAGATACCGCCGACCATTACGATCCGCGAGGGCCACCGCGTCAAGGTCTACTTCACGCAGGATATGTTGCTGCCTGCGTATGAGAACCACACCATTCCACAGACGTTTTGAAGGAGTCGTTCATGCACAGCACGGCCAAGTTCTTCGCACTTTCGGCAGTTCTTGCCTTCGTACTGACCGGATGCCAGAGCCATCAAGCCAAGGTTGATGCTCTCCAGAAGGAATACGACCAACTAGCGAAGCAGTTTCATCAGGACTGCTCTGCTGAGTATCTGGAGATTCCGCCAAAGGTTAGCCCAAAGTGTTCGGATGAGGAAAAGAAAGTCACAGATGCGTGGAACCGGCTACAAGCTGAACGCGCCAAGAAATAAATCCACGGAGGAACACAATGAAATTCACGTTCACGTTCGCACTCGTTGCGGCGGCCGGATTCGTGTCGCCCGCGCACGCCCAGTTTGGCTCCGGAATCGTCTTCGATCCCACGCAATCGGCACACGTCATCCAGCAGATTGCGGAGGCCAACCAACTCTATACAACGACGGTCGAGACCACCAAGAACGTCATTGCTGCATACAACCTCGCGCAGCACATGGCGACGCTGCCGCAGACCCTCTACACCTCTTACAGCAACCTGGGGCATCAGCAATGGGTCATGCTGACTACGCCCGCCAATACCTACGGTAATTCCTTGCCATGGATGAACGCCGCTTCTACGGGAAATGGTGCCGCGTCTGCAATCCTAACGGCCGGCATACCACACACGGAACAGATTGCAGGGTACAGTTCGCTGAGTCTCTTGGGCCAGAAGACCATCGCGGCGCAAGGTGCAACGGTCGATCTTTCCGATGCTGTGAACGCCAGCAACTTGCAGACCATCGGGACGATCCGTGCAAATGCCCTGCAGCGGGAGGCAGACATCGCCCGGCTCGAAGCCGATAGCCATTCGACCGACGCCTCGCAACAGACCGAAATGGCAACGCTTCAACGGATCAATCAGGCTCTCCTGATTGAACTGCGAACGCAGCAAGAAACCAACCAGATCCTTCAGGCACAGGCGCTGCAACAACTCATTGGACAGAAGGCCCAGCAGGACAACCTCAAATCTCTTTTTCAACTTGGCAGCAACTACCAGCAGACCTTCAACAGCGTAACCCCACAGCAAACCAGTTCCGGAACCCAGTGGGCGTTTCATTACTGAGCGAAAGGAGCCAGAGATGGATTTCCTCATCCTTATCAAAAACGGTTGCGACAACATGACGGCGACGGCGTCTCCTTCCGTCGATGCAATGGGGCTTCACATCCTACTTTCGCTTGCCACGATCATGCTTGTCTGGTTCGGCGTGCAGGAAGCCTTGGCTTCGGCTCAGGGCGGCCCCGGCTTCAACTTGGCGAAGTTTATCAGCTTCTTCATGCTGATTACCTTCGCCTACTGCTTCGTGAAGTTCTATGACGGCTCGATTCCGGGCATTGGCTATTCACTGAAAGGCTTTATCAGCGGTGGAACAAGCAGCCTTGTCGATTACATCGGAAGCGATTCGACACAGGAAGTACAAAATACCATCCATACGGCCCTCGGGCAGGTAGGCGATTTATCGCCATCCTTTACCGAACCATACAGGCTTCTCTGCATATATACGGTACAGATCGTCCTGAGCATTCTTACTGCCTTGATCGGCGTCATTATCGCTTATGGTGCCATCGGAGCTGCGGTCATTGGCTTGCTTGGGCCGGTTTTCATTCCGTGGATGGTCTTTGACAAAACTGACTTTCTTTTCTGGGGATGGCTTCGCGCCTTTCTCGGTTTCGAGTTCTACAAGGTCGTGGCAGCAGCGACCATGAGCGTTATGAGCCACCTGCTCATCACCTATCTCACCAGCGGCGCGATGAACGTAAACAGCCCGGAAAAGTTGGTTACGGTCATGCCGGGCCTACTCATTCTTTGCATTGTTGCCGGCTTCGTTCTTCTCAAGATTCCGACCATGACCGCGACGCTCTTCTCCGGTCATACGGGAGGCCACGGCATTGGGATGGGTGGCCTGATTACCGCAGCAGTTATCAGGGCTATCTAGGCAAAAAGGAGACAAGGAATGGCGACCCTAACCAGATCCACACCCGACATTACCCGCGCAGCGGAACGCTACCTCGAACAGTACGGCGACCCGCTGGTGATGAACACCTATCTAAAGGTGACAATTCTCGTTCTCTGCGTGGTCTCTTTCGCATTGGCGGCGCTTGCGTACGAGAGCCAGCGGGCGCTTGCCAATCTGCATCCGATGATCGTCCGCATCAACGACGTGGGCCGGGCGGAAGCCATCGACTACCGGAACTTTCAGTACCGGCCGCAGGAAGCCGAGAACAAGTATTACCTCACCCGCTGGGCGGAATTGTACTTCGCGCGCAACCGTTACACGATCGAGCGCGACCAGACCAATGTCCTGTACTTCCTGAATAGCGACGTGCAGCGCGCCGTGATTGAGCAGGAACGCAAGGACAACATCATTCAGACCTACGTTCAGGACAGCACGCTTCCGTATGTCGATGTGGAGGTCAAGAACGTCGTCCTTGACGACCTGCGGCAGTCGCCCTATTCGGCGCGCATCGAGTTCGAGAAAGTGTACACGAATACGGCGGATCATGCCGAGTTGAAGCGCGAGCGTTGGACGGCCAGTGTCACCTACGTCTTCCGCGACAACGTGAAGAACAACGAACTGGCGGTGAACCCTCTCGGGTTGACCATCGTTCGCTTCCGGGCCGACCAGGCGTTTCAGTAACCGAAGCCACATCCCATAAGCGAGGCTTTTCATGTCTACACGCGGCCACAAATCGCGGCAGCTACGCCCCTCGTTTCTTCGCAGACGGCACAACGCCTCCTCACGCGCGATGAGACGGTTTGGCCCACCGCTGCAAGCAGTCCTTGTACATGCGGCAAAGAGACGGTTTCGCGCCGTGCGGCGTGGAACTGGCAAGCCGGGAATACCTTGTGCTTTGCGGATCATGAAGCGCTTGTCTCCCGGTTTTCTCCCTTGCTTGTCCGGTCACACGCTTCGGGCTTCTTCCGGCGCCCGGCGGCACGTCGCCGCTCTGCTTTCCGGACTCCTCTCCCAGAGCGAGTCTGGGCCCCTGCTCCAGAATGCGCGGCTTGGCACTTGGGAGCCGGGCTCCTCGCTCGGGCTTCGCCAAGGGGTGACCCGGTCAATCCGGGAATTCAACTTAGGAGACTTCACCATGTATCAGAACCGCATTTCGCTCATCGGATTCCTCGGCAATGACGCCACCACCTACACCGCCAACAACGCCAGCTTCACTGTTCTCTCGCTTGCCACCAAATCCTCGTACAAGGACAAGAAGAGCGGCGAATACAAGGGCCATACCGAGTGGCATCGCTGCATCGTTTGGGGCAAGCTGGCCGACTACGCGAAGACGCTCACGAAGGGCGCGCATCTGGCTATCGACGGCGAGTTGCGCAGCCGCGAGCGCGTGGACAAGAAGACCAGCGCCAAGAACCGCGTATGGGAAGTGCGCGTGGCTTCGATCCTGAAGCTCGACCGCGCCGAAAAGGCCGCCCCGGAAGAGACGGAAGAGGCCACCCCAGACTCGTATCAGGACGTGCCCGAATAGGTCACGTTCGTTTTCCCTGGAAGGCTCGGTATACGCCGGGCCTTCAACACTCAAGAGGCGCGCTATGAGCTTCGACCTGATCCTTCCATTCCTCCGGCCCATCGAGCCGCTGCTGCTTGACGAGAGTATCAGCGAGATCATGGGCAATCCCGATGCTTCGTGGTGGTATGAACGGGACGGGATCATCCACCAGGAAGCTACAGTCTCCTTCGACGCCGGCAGACTGCGCACCGGCCTCGAAGTCATCGCCAATCATCTGGGCAAGAAGCTCGATGAAGACAACCCTTTGCTGCACGCGCAGCTTCCGGATGGCAGCCGCCTTGCGGCGGTCATTCCGCCGGTCGTGCGGCCAGCGCCCGCCGTGACCATCCGGAAATTTACCAGCCGCCATTACACGGTCGATGACCTGATCGCTCGCGGCACGCTAACGCGGCCGCTTGCGGAGCTCCTTGAGGAGCAGATTCGCAGTGGGAAGACACTGCTTATCAGCGGCGGAACCGGCAGCGGAAAGACCACGCTATTGCGTATCCTTGCTAACGCAATTCCAGACCATGAGCGCATCGTCGTGATCGAGGATACCTCCGAGCTTGGCATCCAGAAGCCGAACATCCTGGCCACTGAATGCCAGACGGATACCTTCAAGACCAGGATCACTTTCGACGATCTTTTGAAGTCCGCTCTGCGTTGGCGGCCCGACCGAATCATTCTGGGCGAAGTACGCGGAACCGAGGCACGCACGCTACTCGATTCCTTCAATACTGGCCATTCCGGCTCACTTGCCACAATCCACGCCAACTCCGCCGCAAAGGCCTTGCGGCGCTTTGCGAACCTTGTTCTTCGCAGCAATGTCCAGGCGACCTTTTCAGACATCGAAGCCGAAATCGGCGAGGCAGTCGATTTCGTTGTCCATGTGGACCGCGAACCGGGCCGCCGCGTCGTCCGCGAAGTACTGCAATTGAACGGCTATGACCGAAGCAAACAGAGCTTCCAGATGGAGCCGGTATTCCGGGCTGAAAGCCGCGCAATCGCGGAGGTAAAGCCATGCTGAAAGCTGTACGCAAAGCCGCCGCTTTAGGCGACGCTTTTGCCGCTCTTTCCACCAACGTAAACCGTGTCTATGCGATCGAGATTCTCTCGATTGCAAGGACGAAGATTCAACGCTCTAACCGACCTTGTATTGCACATCGAAAGGAGAAACAAATGCCGCTGCTTGAGATTGTTCAAACCCATCAGGTTTCCGCTACGATCCGCCTCGACCAGACCACGGCCGAGCAGATCGACCAGTATGCAACTTTCCTCCAGGCCCCCGCAGATGAGGTCGTGGACAAGGCGCTCGCTTACGTTTTCGCCAAAGACCGCGACTTCCAGGACTTCCTTCGGACTCAGGGATCCGTGGAGGTGCCACAGAGCCTCCGTATCCGGCGTATATCTCATGGGCCTCGCCTCCAGAGCCTCTTCCGTAGGCAAGGGAAGCGTGGCCGAGGGGTGGAGGCAGTGAATGAGTCGTAGGCTCGCAACTGATATTTCCGGTGCCAGTAGCCCGTTCGGTGCTGCGCACCGGGTGTATCTCGACACTCCACCCCTGATAGGGAGCTGATTAGGTTCTTGGGAACCTAATGGGTTCCCGGCAGAAACAGATGACTTACCGCAAGGCGGGAACCTATTAGATCCCTGCTCATTGCGGAGAAAATGCGAGGTCTCCATGCCATTGAATCATGTTGAGCCGGCCAGAAAGAAGGGAGCTGTGCGCGGGCGCGAAAGCCGCGATCAGTCGCTCAATACGAAATTGACTCTGACAGAATTTGCCGCAATGAAAGCTGCATCCGAGACAGACGGCCGGGCAATTGGCGAATGGGCGCGGGAGGTTCTTCTCAAGGAGGTTCATTCACCTTCAGCCTCGCTTGGCGCAGAGCATCTCATGATCGAGATTATCGGGCTACAGCTTTTTCTCACCGATGCTTTGTCGCCCGTTGTTTGTGGCGAACACATGAGCGCCGAACAGTATGAGAATCTGATGCGCAACGTGAAAGCCACTAAGCGCCGCGCCGCTCAGACAGTTATCGCGCAGTACGTCGCGGAGAAGCAGGAGGCAAGCCATGCCTGAAATGAATTGGGGAAGAAAAGAGACGATTATCTGGCCGCCGCACCAACCAATCTACACCTATGGCGCGATCTTCCTTGCGCTGGTTGGGGCAGGATTTTTCGTCTATCTGCGCTTTGCGATTGCGCTCAAACCGTTGGAGCGATATTACCTGCCAACGTACATCAAGACCTCCATTGGACTCAGCTTTCGCTCGTCGGGAAAGTACCAGGTCCTGCTTGTCTCCGACGCCAGCGGAAAGGCGTGGTATGCCCTGAAGGATGACGTGGAATCCGGCTCTACGCCCCAGGTGAAGGGCAAGTCGATCCCACTGGCGCTTTCGGAGGCTGCTCGCCAACGCGGCGTGGTTTCTCTCTATCGCGGCGCACCAACCGTCTACCAGAACAAGCTGCTTAATGAATGGCTCCAGAAGCAGATTTATGCTGGCGACACCGTCGCCAACATCTTTGAACCACCGCTCGTATTTGGCTTGGTTGCCCTGCTTCTCCAACTCCCATTCTCGATCAGGAAAGACATTCGCCGTCGAAAGCAGATGAGGTATGGCCGGCGTCTGAAGGGGCCAATTCTTGTCACGCCGAAGCAGTTCAACAATGCCATCGGAGGGGCTGGCATCGGCCTCAAGGTGGACCAGTGCGACGAGATGTTGCGCGTGCCTTTGCGGGCCGAGGACCAGCACTTTGAAATCATCGGCGATACCGGAAGCGGCAAAACCACGATCATCATGCAGATGCTCCGCCAGATTCAGGCCCGTGGGCACTCGGCCATTCTCTACGATCCAGCCTGCGAGTTCATCGAACGCTTTTATGACGAGGAGCGAGGCGACATCGTACTCAATCCACTCGACCGCCGCTGCCCCTACTGGGGACCGTCCGAAGAGCTTGTCCGCCGCGCCGAGGCGCGCACCATCGCGGCCTCGCTTTTCCAGCCAACGAACGACAGGAAGGGCGAGTTCTTCATCGAAAGTCCGCAGAAAATCTTTGCGCACCTGTTGCTCGATCTGCCTACGCCGCAGCAGTTGGTCAACTGGATGTCGCACCCGGAGGAGATTGATCACCGCGTCCAAAATACGGAGTTGGCATCGTTGATCGATCCATCGGCTCCACAGCAGCGCTCGGGCGTTCTCGGCTCGTTGAGCCTGATCGCCGACAGCTTCCGGTTGCTGCCAAAAAGAGAGGATGCCAAGGATGAATGGACCGCGCGCGAGTGGTCGAAAGAACGCAAGGGATGGATCTTCATCACTTCGCAGCCGGCCGAGCGTGAGGCGCTTCGTCCACTTCACAGCCTATGGATCGATATGCTCGTTTTGCGGTTGCTCAGTGCGCCGAAGGCGGAGCAGCATCCGGTGTGGTTTGTGCTGGACGAGTTGGCCAGTTTGCAGAAACTTCCGCAGCTTCACACTGCCATTACTGAGAACAGAAAATCGCGCAATCCAATTGTGCTTGGCTTCCAGGGCAAGGCGCAGTTGGAGGTTATCTACGGCCACTTGGCCGAGGTCATGCTCTCGCAGCCTGCGACCAAAATATTTCTGAAGACAACCGAGCCGAATGCCGCGGAATGGGTTAGCCGCGCCATTGGCAAAGTCGAAATCGAACGCATGAAGGAGACGCACTTCGATGGCAGCCGAACGGGCAGGAACTTCATGCTTGACCGCCAGACCGAGCCGCTGGTTCTCGACTCGGAGATCAGCGGCTTGGACAACCTGCACGCCTACCTGAAGCATGGCAACTACGTTGCCCGCTTCTCGTTCCCGGTGCTGGAGGTGCGGGCGACGAAGCCAAAATTCATTGAACGGCTGAAAGATGACTACATTGTGCGTGAACCGAAGAAGGAGCCGTCAGAACCAGTAAAAGAGACGCCCCAGCCGAAGTCTTCCGTTCCGATAGTGGTGCCTTCAACAGAGGTAGCCCAATCCAAACCTGCGCCGGCCGTTAAGGACACAAAAGAATCACCGAACAAGGATCAGGCCGAATTTGCATTCGGACCGAGGATTTAAGCTATGCTGACCATTTCCAAACCGCTTTCCGCGAGCCAGGCGCAGAGCTACCACCAGAAGGAATTCACCGCCAAAGAACAGAATTACTGGTCACAGCGTGGCGAGATTCAAGGTGAATGGCAAGGCCGTCTTGCTTCGCAGTTCGGCCTTGCCGGAGCTGTCTCCGCCGAGGATTTTGCACGTCTCAGCCAGGGACAGCATCCAGAGACGAGCGAGCAGCTGGTCCGCCAGCGCGCTTCCTATCAATATATGGATGCGGATGGCAAGACGATCAAGACGATGGAGCATCGCGCGGGGTGGGATGCCACCTTCTCTGCGCCCAAGTCTGTTTCGCTCACGGCGCTTGTCGGCGGGGACGAAAACGTCCGAGTGGCCCATCGCGAGAGCGTCAGAGTCGCCCTCGAACAACTTGAGATGTATACGCAAGCGCGTATCGGCGGGAACCACCCAGCGGAAACGACAGCTAAGTTCATTGCGGCGAAATTCGAGCACGACACGGCTCGCCCGGTCGATGGCTACGTTGCCCCACAACTCCATACGCACGCCGTTGTTTTCAACGTGACCGAGCGCGAGAACGGCCAGCCTCGCGCTGTCCAGCCGCAAAGTCTTTTTGCCTCGCAGCAGTTTGCCACCGCCGTTTATCAATCCGAATTGACCTACCGGCTCCGCCAACTTGGTTACGAGATCACCACGGGCCGAAGTGGCGCGCCCGAAATCAAGGGCTACACGCAGGAGTATCTTGACGCATCCAGTCCCCGCAGCCAGCAGATTCGTCAGTATCTGGAACGTACCGGGCGCACAGGGTCCGAGGCTGCCGAAATTGCCGCGCACTCGACGCGGGACAAGAAGGAGATGCACTCACCTGGCGAAGTCATGGCGGCACATCGCAAGCTCGCCGCCGACTTCGGGAACCAGGCCGAAGCCGTCGTCCGCGCCGCGCACGAGCGGCTTCAGCATCAGCAAAAGCCTGCCAACACAATCGACCGCGTACGGGAATCGTTGACCTTCGCCCGCGACAAAAACTTCGAGCGCGAGGCCGTCGTGGACGAGCGCGCCTTGATCCGGGACGGCCTGCGCCGCGGCATGGGCGAAGTCACCTACGCCCAGGTGCGAGCCAATCTTGATGCCCGTCTCGCCTCCGGAGAGTTCCAGATCGTCCAGCGTTCCGAGAGCCAGCCAGCGCGCCAGTTTACGACTGCCAGGACCATCGAAGCCGAGCATGAGGTCGTCCATCGCGTAACGGAAGGACGTAATCAGAGTGAGCCGGTGTTGTCGCGGTCAGAGGCAATTGCTGTGGCCGATCAACACCAATATCTCAATCGGGCGCAGAAAAATGTTGTCGAAGATGTATTGAGCGTTCCCGACCGTATCCAGGGAATTCAAGGCTACGCCGGGGCTGGCAAGACGACGACGCTTTCCGTTATCCGCGATGCCGCCGAGTCGCAGGGGTACTCTGTCGAGGGCTTCGCCCCGACCTCCCGCGCAGCTCGTCAACTTGGAGAAGCTGGCATCGAGGCCGGAACCCTGCAAGGGTTCCTTGCTCGTTCGCCCCACCCTGTCGTTCAGGAGCAACGGCACTTCTACTTCGTCGATGAATCGAGCCTTGCCAGCACGAACCAGATGCGAGAATTCCTTGCACGTCTTGGCGTTAACGACCGCGTACTTCTGATCGGCGACACACGCCAGCACCAGGGCGTCGAAGCAGGCCGCCCGTTCGAGCAGTTGCAGGAGGCCGGGATGCGCACGGCCAAGCTCGACGAGATTGTCCGCCAGAAGGACCCGGCGCTGAAATCGGCCGTGGAGTTGCTGGCCAAAGGCCAGGTCTCCGCCGCCCTCGAATCGCTCCAACAGCAGGGCTACGTAAGGGAAATCTCTAACCCAGAAGAGCGCATCCGCGCCATCGCCAAGAGCTATGCAGAATCTCCGGACAAGACGTTGATCGTCTCACCCGACAACGCCTCCCGCCGCGAGCTAAATGTCGCCGTGCGGCAGGAATTGAAAGCCAACGGAACCCTTGCACCTGAGGACCATACTTTCCGCGTCCTCGTTCAACGCCAGGACATGACCGGCGCTGAACGCACTTGGGCCAGCCACTATGAGATTAACGACGTGGTGCGCTATGCGCGCGGCAGTAAGGCCGTCGGGATCGAGGCCGGAACATACGGAACCGTGGCCGCGATCAACCCTGCTACCAATCTTCTCACCGTCGAGAAATCCTCCGGCGAGCAGGCTATCTACGATCCGCGCCGCCTAACCGGCGTCAGCGTCTACCGCGAGATCGACCGCGAGTTTTCCGTTGGAGACCGCATCCAGTTCACCGCGCCTGACAAGTCGCTTGGCGTCGCCAACCGTGACCTTGCCGCCATTCAATCCATCGCGCTGGACGGCCGCATTTCAGCCCGTCTCGATAACAACCGCCAGATTGAGTTCGATACCAACGAGCACCGCCACTTTGACCACGGCTACGCCGTCACCAGCCACAGCGCCCAAGGCCTTACTGCCGAGCGCGTTCTCGTCAACGCCGACACCGGTGTCCACCCTGACCTGCTCAACTCCCGTTTCGGCTACGTCTCCATCTCCCGCGCCAGCCACGAGGCCACGCTCTTCACTGACGACATGAGCAAGCTCAGTCCGCAGCTCAGTGCCGATGTTTCCAAGACCTCGGCTCTTGAGATCAACCAGGCGCCATCCATTACCCAAGGAATCGGAATGAATTGAATCTGCCAAGCGGCATTTTGCAGACGGTGTCTGCAAAATCTGAATTAGCCAGACACTGTCTGACGAATCCGGCAAAGCCGCGCTCTATGTTGCAATTCGCCATTACAAGTGATTAACTAATGACGGATTGATGCCATGACCACAGCGAAGCCATCTGAGAGAACCATGCAGTATGTCCGCCAACACGGAATCGTGAGGCCCCGCGATATTGAGGCCATCGGTATCCCGCGCGAGTACCTCCTTCGCCTCTACCGGCAAGGCAAACTCGGCCGAGCCGGGCGCGGAATCTACACGCTGCCGAATGCGGCGGTCACGGAACGCCACTCCTACGCGGAGGTGGCAAAGCGTGTGCCGGAAGCGGTTCTGTGCCTGCTTTCGGCGCTGGTCTTCCACGAAATCACGACGCAAAATCCGGCCTCTGTCTGGATTGCACTCGGCAAAGGGGCAAGGAAGCCTGCCATTCCGTCGCCATCGCTTCGGGTGGTTCGCCTCACGGAGCCTTCGCTCTCTGAAGGCATCGAAAAGCAGTCTGTCGAGGGCGTAACTGTGAGGGTCTATTCCGCCGCAAAGACCGTGGCAGACTGCTTCAAGTTCCGCAACAAGATCGGTCTGGACATTGCCATCGAGGCTCTGAAAGATTGTCTCCGCCAGAAGAAGGCTACCGTTAACGAAATCTATCGCTATGCCAAAATCTGCCGGGTGAGCAACGTCATCCGTCCTTACATGGAGGCACTATGACCCACGAACCAGCCAAGAATTCCGCAGCTTCCATCCGCGCCCGTCTGCTTGCTTTGGCCCAAAGCAGGGGCCAGGACTACCAGCGAGTTCTGGGACGATATGCGATCGAACGATTCCTGTATCGTCTGGGCCGCTCGCCCTACCGCGACAAGTTCGCAATCAAGGGCGCTGCGCTGTTTACGCTCTGGACAGGCGAAACACACCGGCCCACAAAGGATTTGGACATGCTTGGATGGGGATCGTCGGCCATCAGCGATGTCGAGGAAACAATTCGCGCCATCTGCAAGGTCGAAGAGAACGATGGCATTCTCTTCGATAGCGAATCGGTCGAGGGCACAAGGATCAAGGAAGAAGACGAGTACGACGGTGTCCATGTGAAGTTCCACGCCGTTCTGGCTGGAGCGCGGATTCCGATGCAGGTCGATATTGGATTCGGCGACGCCGTCTATCCAGAACCGGAGTTCGCGTCATTTCCCGTGCTCCTGCCGATGGAAGCTCCGCTCATCCGCGCCTATCCACGTGAAGCCGCCATCGCGGAAAAATTCAATGCGATGGTCGTGCTGGATATTCGCAACAGCCGTATGAAGGACTTCTACGACGTCTGGTTCATGGCCAACGCGTGGACCTTCGACTTGGCTCCATTGCGAACGGCCATCCTCGCGTCCTTCGAGCGACGAAAAGTCGCAATCCCAAGAGATGTTCCTTTTGCTTTGACCGAAGAATTCCTCGGCGATTCGCAGAAAAAGCAACAGTGGGATGCGTTCGTTAGCCGGCTGTACCCTGGGAGCAAAGCGCCCTCGCTCGAAGAGGTCGGCGCTCTCCTCCGTACCTTCCTTTTGCCGTGCATCCACCCGACAGCGGCACCCGGCTCAACCCACCGCTGGACTCCTGGCCTCCGCTGGGACGAAGTTGAGTCCAACTGAGCAGTCAAACGTAGCTGATATTTCAGACAGCGTCTGAAATATCAGCCTAACGCGGTCAGTTCGTTGATATGAAGGTGGACTCCGAGAGAACGATAAGGAAAGTGGGCCGCGAGCATGGCTGTTGCATAGGCGTCGAGAGCCGAGAACGCGTAAGAGATAAACTCTGGCGGATTCTCGAAGCTGCTCTGATCCACGTATCCCGGAAATTTGCGCGTCACAAATGAAGACCAGTCCAGACCAAGGAGAGAAGGTCCCATTTTCGGCTGGCAGCCGCCTTCTTCCAGCCACCGCTTCAACTCCCTCAGACTCTCTTTCCGCTGCTCTTCTGAGAGTGCTGGCCAGCGCCTTGCTGGCAACTCAGTAGGCTCTTGCTCAAACGCCACTAAAACTTCCTTCCCAGCTGCCAATTCCTCGGCTGCTCCCGTTCAGAATATAGCCAACCGCGCCTGTGCGCTTGGCGTGATAGGAACAGGCATCAGAATTTGACATGACGAAAGGCCCTTCGAAAGCCTCTCTTTTCCGCCTCCGCGACGGTGCTAACGTAGCACTCTCCTAGCGCCGGGATGATTTTGGTACGGTCGTACTGTTGGTCGAAGGGCAGGTGGTAGATCTTCTCATTTGTGGCTTGGTTGATGTTGCATTTTATCATCGGGTAGCTTTTATCGAGGAGGTAGTTCTCCTTGGACTTGATACCGAGCCACTTGGCCGCTCTTTGGGCGACGGGGGAGAGTGAGGCGGCAGTTACGAAGATAGCTTTGACGTTGGCTGGGATTAGTGCCTGCTCCTGGTCCATGAGGTACAGCTGGACGGTGCCGTAGAGTTGGAAAATGTGCATCTCATGTATGAGACGTTTCGTGCCCCAATTTTTTGCCTGAACGATAAGCACCCGGCCGTTTTTGCGGCAAATGAGGTCGCGGCCCATATCCTCGCGGCCTTGGAGGATGCCGTGATATTCCACATCCCATCCCCTTGACTCGTAGTGCCAGCCGAGGAAACGCTCGTAGAACCTGCCGATCTCGGCATTATTGAGGTTCCTGCTCAGATAACGGTCGAGGGCCCGCTGGTTCCTTTCGCTGACGGGCAGATTGTTGAAGTCCTCAAGTGGGATGTATTTGCAGACTGGATCAACGGCTTCCAGCGCTTCCTGGTTTCCGCCATCGGCGGTGAGGGGGATACCCTCGTCGAGAATGACCTCTTCGTACTCTTCGAGAAAGGGGAAGTATTCCTTGTAGCTGGCCAACTGGTATTCAAGAAATTTCAGTCTCTCTTTGACGGCTCGCCGCTCTGACCGGGCTTCTGCCACAAGTTCGGAGGCCCTGATGGCAGGACGATTTCTGGTTGTTAACCACCTTGCTACTGCCTCGTCCTCGGCGCGGTCGGCCTCGGCGATATAGCGGGCAAGCCATCTTCTGCCGCCCACAAAACTTGTTGAGAATGCTTGCCTCATTTCTTCCACATCCGCGAGGCGCTTTTCGAGTTCGTCGCGTCTTTGATCAAGTTTCCGGTTTTCGGAAGCCAGCTTCTCCTCGTTCGCGAGCCTCTCTTGCTCCAGTTCCATTTTCAACGCCTTGTTATATGCATCTGCAATCGGCTTGTGCGCCTTGCCTTCAAACCATCCGTAAATGGGGGCTAACGCGGAAAGCACGAAGGATAACAAAATGAATAGGAGAACTGTCGTCATGGCACTGACACTCGAAGTGTATCTTCATTCAACTATAATCCGAAAAGCGAAGCGCAAACATGTGGAGTCGTGAGGAGTCGAAGAGCAAAGGCAAGGCTCTCTTCCTCATGGCCATCAAGAAAGACACTAGGGGGTTAGGTCCCCACGAGCAGATCAAGGCGAAGATCGAGGGCTGGTGAGGTGAGCGGCAGGCTGGGGTTATCTAGGCTGCTGGCCGATGTGCGAAAGGATCTATTGCTATGGACTTTGTGATTGCCAAAGATGATTTCGATGCTGCTCTGGCGCAGATTTTGCAAGGACGCAAGGATACTTTGGGAGATGTTGTGGACCTGACTGCGGACCACTCGACACTGACCGTGGTGGCGACAGGG
>Ga0326727_10016165_pt1 | contig 15819 bp, 12 predicted proteins | sample MB2enrmetagenome_FD_207643 | JGI IMG/M metagenome (GOLD analysis project Ga0326727, IMG submission 207643) | Lab enriched peat soil microbial communities from McLean, Ithaca, NY, United States - MB29MY | ecosystem: Environmental > Terrestrial > Soil > Wetlands > Peat | place: USA: New York... | reverse complement strand
TACGTCTTGGCCCGCTCGAGGACACCCAGCGACCGGTCGTAGCGGGCACGCTTGCGGACCGGCCGCTGCAACCGCTCTACTGTCTCGACGTTGTGGTTCAGGATGTCGGGCGCGGCCGCCATCACGGTGCGCAGCGGGGCCGCCTCGCCGTTGAAGTCGGGGATCAGCACCTCGACGCCCATGCCTGGACAGCGTGCGCGCAACTCGCGGATGGTGGCCGCGAAGGCGCCAGCGCCCCCGTCGGGCAGGTCGTCGCGGGCCACGCTCGTCACCACGCAGTGGTCGAGGTGCATGGCCGCCACCGCCTCGGCCACGCGGCGCGGCTCGTCCTCGTCGAACCAGCTCGGGCGCCCGGTCCTGATGGCGCAGAAGCCGCAGGACCGCGTGCAGACGTCTCCCAGAATCATGACGGTGGCGGTGCGCTGGTCCCAGCACTCGCCGATATTCGGGCAGCGAGCCTCTTCGCAGACCGTGTGCAAGGTTAGGCCTCGCAGCAGGCCCTTGAGCCCGAAATAGGCCTCACCCGTCGGGACGCGGGCGCGGATCCAGTCAGGGTGGCGGCGCGGTGCCGCCGACGCGGCTGGCCTGCAGACCGGGGTGACAGGGGCGGTGGCGGACATATCGGCGTTCACCAGACGGCCGTCCGCTCGTCCACGGACTCCAGCCATTGCTTCACATCCTGCATGAACCGGCCCATCTGCGCCCCGTCGGTGGCCCGATGGTCGAACGCCGAGCAGATGAACATCATCGGTCGGATCGCGATCGCCTCGCCCCCGGGCGCCTCGATTACGACGGGTCGCCGCTGGATGGCCTCCATCGTCAGGATCGCGACCTCCGGGACGTTGACGATCGGAGCGCTAACGATCGAGCCGAACCACCCGGTGTTGTCCACAGTGAAGGTGCCGCCCTGCAGTTCCTCGATGCGGAGCCGGCCGGACCGCGCACGAGCGGCAAGGTCCACCACGCCACGGTTGAGGCCACTGATGCTGAGCCGGTCGGCGTCGTGGATGACCGGCACAATCAGCCCGTCTTCTACGGCGACGGCGATCCCGACGTTGACATGCGAGCGGCGCACGAGGCCCTGGTCGGTCCAATGCCCATTCAGGTCCGGGTGACGGCGCAGCGCGTCCACCACGGCCTTCGTCACGATGGCGACGTAAGAGAGCCCGATCCCCTCGCGGGCCTGATATTCGTCCTTCGAGCGCTCCCGCAGCGCGACCGCGCCCGACATGTCGACTTCGAGCGTGAGGTAGGCCATTGGGACAGCCGCGGCGCGAGTCATCTGGGCGGCGATCCCTCTGCGCATCTGGGCCATGGGCTTGAGCTGGTCGCCATCGCCGAGCATGGCCGGCGCCGCGTATGACAGCGGCGGCACCGATGGCGCCGTGGGCGTCGGGGCCGGGCGCGCGCCCGCTCCGCTCCGGCGGGCCTCGATGAATGCCGTGACGTCGTCCCGGGTCACGCGGCCTCCGTGCCCGGTGCCCGGGACCTCCCCCAGGTCGACGCCGTTCTCACGTGCCATGCGGCGCACTGCGGGCGTGACCGGACCGCTGTACTCCTCGCGGGGCTTGCCAAGTGCCGGCGTGGCGGGCACCGGGGCGGCCGATTCTCGAGCCGGTCCTGCGGACGTCGCAGGTGCGGCGGTGGACTCTCCCGCAGAGGCAACCGCGGTCGTCCGAGCGGCAACGGCTCGGGCAGGGGTCGCCGGCGCTTGCATCGCGTCTGCAGTTGTGTCCCGGATGACCGCGATCTCTGCGCCGTTCGGGACGGTCGAGCCCTCCTCGACGAGGATCTCGGAGAGGATACCTTCGAACGGCGACGGCACCTCCGCGTTCACCTTGTCTGTGATGACCTCGACGATGGGCTCGTACTTCGTCACGTGGTCGCCGACCTGCTTCAGCCAGCGGCCGATCGTCCCCTCCGCGACGCTCTCACCGAGCTGCGGCATCGTCACCCTGGGCACTCGCTCATCCTCCGAAGTTCCGCACGGGCGTGGAGGCGTCCACGACTAGCGGGTCGTGCGGGCCGCGGTGGGCGGCACGTACGTAGTTTCGCCGATCTTGGCGGGACGTGACACTTCTGGCGTCGTGGCGCTGGCACCGCCATTATCCCGCGGTATCCCGGGTGGCAACGTCCCGTGCCTAGTACGCCGCCAGCCGGCGAATCGCGTCGGCAATCGTGTCCGGGTGAACCATGAACCATTCCTCGAGCGTTTGGGCGTACGGCACAGCCGGGACGTCAGGCCCAGCCACCCGGAGGATCGGACCATCGAGAAAGTCGAACGCCTCCTCGGCCAGGATGGCTGAGATCTCGGCGCCGTACCCGCCGAACTTGTTGTCCTCGTAGACCACCACGCACTTGCCCGTCCGGCGCACGCTTGAGAGTAGGGTGTCGAGGTCGAGCGGGCGCAGCGTACGCACGTCGATCACTTCCGCGCTGATCCCCTCCGACTCTACGAGGTCGGCCGCATCGAGCGCATGGTGTGCCATTAGGCCGTAGCCGATCACCGTGATCTGCGTGCCCGACCGCGTGACCTGCGCTTTGCCCAGTGGCACCGTGAAGTCCGAGTCGGGCACCTCGCCGCGCACCGAGCGGTACAGCTTCTTGTGCTCGAAGAACAGCACGGGGTCTGGATCCCGGATCGAGCTCCGGAGGAGCCCGGCCGCGTCGTGCGGGGTAGACGGGATGACGACTTTGAGTCCAGGGACGTGCGTGAAGAACGCCTCGAGCGACTGGCTGTGGTACAGAGCCCCGTGGACGCCACCCCCGAACGGCGAGCGGATCGTTATCGGGCAGCCGAAGGTCCCGTTGGAGCGGTACCGCATCCGTGCCGCCTCGCTCACGATCTGGTTGAACGCGGGCATGATGAAGTCCGCGAACTGGATCTCCGGCACGGGACGCAGCCCGTTGACGGCCGCTCCGATCGAGGCGCCGACAATCAGGGACTCGGTGAGTGGGGTGTCGATCACGCGCTCCGGGCCGAATTCCCCGAACAGTCCGTCAGTGGCCAGGAACACGCCTCCCTTCACGCCCACATCCTCGCCGAGAACGATCACGGCCGGATCGCGCCGCATCTCGCTCGCGAGCGCGGTGCGGATGGCCTCGATGAACGTCCGAACGGCCATCAGGAGGCCACCCCTCGCTCCGCGAAGACGTGCCGTAGCGCAGCGGACGGATCCGGCTCGGGCTGCTCTTCGGCCCAGTCGGTAGCGTCGTCGACGGCGGCCTTCACTTCGGCGGCGATCGCAGCCTCGCGCTCCTCGTGCAGCACGCCGGCATCACGCAGTTGCTGGCGGAACCACGGTAGCGCGTCGCGCTCGCGCCCCGCGGTCAGGTCCTCCGGGGAGCGGTACTTCGTCTGCTGGTCATCCGACGAATGAGGTGTAAGCCTCGTCACCTTGGCCTCGATCAGCGTAGGCCCGTCTCCCCGACGCGCCCGGTCGATGGCTTCGCGACCGGCCCGGTAGCAGGCGAGCACGTCGCTGCCGTCCACAACCACGCCAGGGAACCCGTACGCGGCGGCACGGGTGGCGATGTCTGGGATCGCGACCTGTAGCGACATGGGGACGCTGATCGCGTAGCCGTTGTTCTCCACTACGAACACGACAGGCAGACGGTGGACGCCAGCAAAGTTCAGACCCTCGTGGAAATCCCCCTGGTTGCTGGATCCCTCGCCCAACTCGGTCAGCGCGACTTGCCCGGTCCCGCGGATCTTCGCCGCCAGCGCGATGCCGACGGCGTGGAGCAGCTGCGTGGCGACCGGAGAGCTGGTCGTCAGGACGTTGTGCTCAACCGAACCGTAGTGGCCGGGCATCTGACGTCCGCCGGACGAGGGATCGTCGCCGCGCGCGAACTGGGCCATCAAGATGTCGCGGGGTGTCATGCCGAAAGTCAGGACTGCAGCGATCGAGCGGTAATACGGGACCAGCCAGTCGAGGCCAGGACGCAGCGACGAGACGATGCCGACCTGGGCGCCCTCGTGTCCCTGCCCGCTGATGACGAAGGCCGCTTTGCCGGAGCGATTCAGCACCCACATCCGTTCGTCGATCGCTCGCGCCAAGACAACCAGGCGGTACATGCGAAGTAGGTCCTCGTCGTGGAGACCGTGCTCCGCAGCCAGTTCGCTCGTCCCGATCGACGCGTCGGCCACGGCGGCCCTCCCTTGCCAAGAACCCCTAGACGTTGATCGACCGTCCAGCGACGGCCATGGCGGCCTCACCGATAGCCTCGGACAGGGTGGGGTGGGGATGCACGGCCGCGCCAAACTCCCACGCCGTCGCCTCCAGCAGCATGCCGACGCTGGCTTCGGCGACCAGGTCGGTCACGTGCGGCCCAATCATGTGGATCCCGAGGACCCGGTCGGTCTCGGCGTGGGCAAGGACCTTGACGAACCCGTCGTGCTCGCCGCCAATGATGGCCTTGCCATTCGCCGTCCAGGGGAACCTGCCCGCCTTGAACGGCACGCCATCGCGCTGCAACTCCTGCTCGGAGCGGCCGATGGAAGCGATCTGCGGGCGGCAATAGGTCGCGCGGGGCATGATCGTGTAGTCGATCGGCTCCGGATCAAGCGCACAGATGGTTTCGACGGCGGTGATCCCCTCGTGGGCCGCGACGTGCGCCAGCAGCAGGCCGCCGACGAGGTCGCCGATGGCGTATAGGTGCGGCTCGCCGGTCCGCATGTGCCCGTCGACCTTGACCACCCCGTGCTCGACCACGGCGCGCGTCCGCTCCAGGCCGATCCCCTCGACGTTGGCGGCACGGCCCGTGGCCACCAGCATCAGCTCGGCGCGCAACTCCTTCGGCTCCTTGCCCTCGGGGCCAACCGTCACGCAGACCTCGTCGCCCACGACGGTTACCGCGGAGGGATCGAAGCGCGCGGACGTGACCACGCCGATGCCGCGGCGCCGGAACGTGCGCTCGAGGACGTGCCCCACCTCGGCGTCCTCGAGGGGCACGATGGAGGGCAGGTACTCGAGCAGAGTGACCTCTGCCCCCATGTCGCGGTAGAAGGAGGCGAACTCGACGCCGACGGCCCCGGCCCCGACCACGATGACACTGCGCGGCAGGGTCCGGCTGCGGAGAACGTCGTCGCTGGTGACGATGTGCGTCCCGTCGGGCACCAGCCCTGGCAGGCTCTTCACCCGGCTCCCGGTCGCCAGCACCACGTCGGTCGCGTCGAGTAGCCGCTCCCCGCCGCCGCCGGGCGTGCCGTCCTCGCCGTTGAGGGACACCCGTACCGACGTGGCTCGCTCGAGCACGCCACGACCGGTGACAAACTCGACCTGGTTCTTCGCGACGAGGCCCATCAGCCCCTTGGTGAGGCGCTCTACCACCTGCGTGCGGCGCTTCGCGATGGTGCCCATGTCGACGCCGGTCTCGCCGACCTGCAGGCCGAACGTCCCGGCCTCCCGGATGCGGGCGTACAGGTCGGCCGACTCGAGCATCGCCTTGGTGGGGATGCATCCCCAGTGGAGGCAGGTCCCGCCAATGCGGGCCTCCTCGACGAGCGCGGTCCGGAGGCCCATCTGGGCGGCCCGAAAGGCGGTGGAGTAGCCACCTGTTCCGGCGCCCAGCACGACCAGGTCGAACGAGTTGGACGAACCGACGGCCACGGAGTCAGCACGCTCCTCTACGTTGTGAGAACACCGCGGGTGTCCACGGCGTCAGGTGGACGCGCGTCACGAGCACGATGGTACGGGCGGTGTGGAGGTCGCGCAACCGCGCGAGTTGCCGCCCGAATGGGACAGGGCGAAACCTCTCTGGGGTCTCCGCCGGGCTGTCACCCACGCCGGACCGACGCCCACAGCACACGGCCCAGCACAGCGAGGGTGACGACGACCAGCGCCACGATCATCGTCGGTGGCCGGCCGAGCGCGTCCGCGAAGGGCGGAAAGACAATCCCGAGGAACTGAAGGCCGAGCACCACGACGACGCAGCACGCGGCCAGCAGCACGACGTCACGGTCACGGACGCGGGGGCGGGACGGACCGGAGCCCGGGTCCTGAACCGCCCCGCCCTCAGCGGGAGGCTTCGGCGGGTCTGTGTCTGTCACCGCTTGCCGCCCTGGCCGTCGGACCGCATCAGCCGCGGTCGGCATCGACGGGGATGCCGATGGGTGCCACGAGCACGCGCCCCGCGAGGGCGCGTCCGTTCCTAGTTCGGAGCCCAACCTTGGGGCGGTGGAACGTGATCGTTGCGTCCGCGCGCACGACCGGGTCGGACGGGTCGCCGCTCGTGAGGTCGAGCGCGGTCGGGGTGTCGACCGCGAGGACGGGGACGCCGGCACTGCGGGCTCGGAGGGCCAGCTCAACTGCGCTCCTGACCGGCTCGCGAAGCTCGCCGCGCACCCCCGTCCCGAGCAGCGCGTCGACCACCACAGCGGCCTTCTCGACGCCCTGGCCGAGCATCTGCAGGTCCCGCGGCTGCGCGGCGTGGATCCGCTCGGCGCCGGGCACTGCCGCGAGCGCGTCCCAGTTGCGCGCCGCATCCGGCGTGCCGGGGCGCGGCTCGCCGGACACGAGGACGACCACGACGCGCAGGCCTGTGCGCGCCAGGTACCGCGCGGCGACGCAACCGTCACCGCCGTTGTTGCCGGGGCCGGCCAGCAGCAGCACAGGTCCCTTGCCCATCCGACCCGTTGTCGCGAGGAGTCCGAGGGCGGCGGCCGCGGTGGCTGCCCCCGCCTGCTCCATCAGCCAGCGGCCCGGCGTGCCCATCAGCTGCGCCTTGTGATCGGCTCCCTGCATCTCCTCACTGGTCATGGGAGAGCGCGACGCCGTGGCGTGCCAGTGCAGCGCGAGCGCATCGAGGTCGAGCGGCTCCCCACGCAGCGCCGGATCGTCGGCGGGAAGGCGCGGCTCGTCGCGCTCGGGCGACCGGAAGTCTGGGGAGTCCGCAGCGGGAGACATGACCCCCATAGGGTGCCACAGGCCGGGCGGTTGTGAGGCCGGCAGCGGCTTAGGAGTCGTGCCGCCGCATGCTTATCCCGTGCCCTGCAGCCCTGCGGCGATGCCGTTGACGGTCAACCGGACCACGCGGAGCATTCGTTCCCGCTCCGGGTCTCCGGGTTCGACCACGCGGAGGCGGGCGAGCAGTCGGAGTTGTACCTCGCTGAGCGGCTCCACGTACGGGTTCCTCAGCTCGATGCTGCGCTGCAGCACGGGGGATCCGTCCAGCAACCGCGAGCGGCCTGTTACGGCCAGCAGCGCCGAAACGCTCCGCTCGTACTCGCCCCGGATGGCTCGCCACACGCGCTCCGCACCGGGCACCGATCCGGCCAGGGCCGCGTACGACGCGGCGACGCCGAGGTCGACCTTTGCAAGCACGAGCTCGGCGTTGTCGAGCGTTGTGGTAAAGAACGGCCAGCCGGCGTACATCGCCCGCAGGTCGCGCAGCCCATCCTCGCCGTGGTGCGCCCGGTACGCCTCCAGCGCACTCCCAAGTCCGAACCAACCGGGCACGAACGTGCGGCTCTGCGACCACGCAAACACCCACGGGATCGCGCGCAACGAGTCGAGTCGGACCGGACGCCGATCTGGCCGACCGGGCGAGCCAGGCGATTCCGGGGGTTCGGGCAGAACGGGGCCCGGCTCAAGGACCGACGCCGAGTCGCGGGCTCGGGTTCTCCCCAGACTCCCGGCCGGCACTCCGGCGGCCCGCGCCGCCGGCCGTGATCCCAGGTTCAGCCCGGAGATCTCCGCGATCGGGGTCGCCGCTGTGAAGTACGCTGCGAACTGGGGCTCGCCCCACACGAGCGCGCGGTACGCCGTCCGGGCGACCTCCGCCAGCTCGTCCATCGCCGGACCCCATCGCTCGGCGGCCTCCGACGCTCGCCGATCGTGCTCCGGCGTGGACGCGCCGAGCACGGCGTGCGCGGCCTGCTCCAGCTCGCGCAGGGCAATGGCCGGGTTGCCGTAGTGGGCGGCGATGACTTCGCCCTGCTCGGTGTTCTTGAGACGGCCCCGCACCGACCCAGATGCCATAGCTAGAATGGCCCGGTTCGTGGGACCGCCGCCGCGCCCGATGGCCCCGCCCCGACCGTGGAACAGGGTGAGCTCGATTCCCTCCTCTCCTGCCACTCGTGCCAGTGCGGCCTGGGCCCGGTGCAGCGCCCATGAGGCAGCCAGGAACCCGGATTCCTTGTTCGAGTCCGAGTAGCCGAGCATGACCTCCTGGCGGCGACCGCGCCGTTCGAGGTGCTCGCGGTAGCCACGCGTGTGGACCAGCTCACGGAGGAATGGGCCGGCGGACTGGAGGGTCTCGAGGGACTCCAGCAGCGGGACGACGTCCAACCGGTCGGCCAGGGCACCCGACGGATCGGCCACGCGGGCCAGCTCGAGCACGGCGAGCGCGTCGTCGGGGTGGCGGGTGAAGCTGACGATGTAGCGGCGGCACGCCGCCTCCCCAAACAGCAACTGCAGCTCGGCGATGGCCCGGAAGGTGTCGACGACTTCGTCGACGGCGACGCCCGGCGACGCTTGGATGGCACCGACCGAGGACGGCACTGCCGCATGGCGCTCCCTGAGAATCCGCAGCGCAGCCGCATGCGCGTCGGAATGCTGCCGAACTTCAAGTTCGGCCAAGTGGAACCCGAATGTCTGGACCTGCCAGACGAACTCCTGCACCTCGCCCCACGCCACTCGCCACGCACCAGCTGAAACCAGGGCCTCCTGGATCCGGCGAAGGTCACAAAGGAGGTCCGCTGGGGAGTCGTAGCCCAGGCTGGGAGAGGGGCCCGGGAGGTTCTCGGGCGCCCGAGTTCGATATGCGTCCCCGCCGTCGACGCCTGCCTGGCGAGCTGCACGGTCTGCCCGTGCATCCGCGGCGCCGCGCCCGGAGCCCGCGTGGCCAGGAAGCTCGTCGGAGAGCGGAGCGACGTCCGCCGCGGGTCCGTCGCCCACGAGTCGCGCCCGGGTGTGCCTGAGCCGCTCCTCGATGAACCCGAACGCCCGGCGGTACGGTTCGGTGGCAAAGCGCCGCTGGAGCTCGGCCGCAGCGTCCGGATGACGCTGCGCCTCGGCTCGGAGCCATGCATGCAGGTCGGGCGACGTCGTCGACGCCGTCGCAGTCTCGGCGATGGACACGGTCTGCAGGAGCCGCTCGGCCACGTGTTCGTAGGCACGGAGCACATGATCGGCTTGGATCCGCAGCGTCGCTCTGGTCACCGCCGCCGTCACGGTCGGGTTGCCATCCCGGTCGCCCCCGATCCACGTGCCCCAGCGCAGGAAGGCCGAAGCCCGGGGTGGTCGAGTTCCGGACCGATTGTCAGCCCCCTCAACAAGCGGCCCGGTCGCATGGGGGTCAGAGGCCACCCCCCGGTCGGGGAGCGTGTCGAGGGCGGCGTCGAGCGCGCGGAGGACCTGAGGCGCCACCCCGAACAGCGTGGCGTCGAAGAACACCATCGCCGACCGGACTTCATCGAGGGGCGATGGACGCGCGTCGCGCAGGTCGTCGGTCTGCCAGAGGATCGTGATCGCCTCGCGCAGCCGTCGACGGAGCTCCCGGTCCTCGCGCGGCGAGAGACGCGGGTCATCGAGCCGATCGAGCAAAGCGTAGACGCGGCGCAGTGCCACGAGGAACGTCCGACGGCGCGCCTCTGTCGGGTGGGCGGTCAAGACCGGGTGGATCGACAGGGCTGCCACGAGCGTCTCAATCCGGTCGCGGTCCCAGCCTTGGATCACGAGTTCCCGCACTGCCGCGCCAACGCTCCCATTTGCGAAACCATCAGGGGAGGCACGCTCCCGGCGGCGAAGCGCGCGGACGCGTTGCTTCTCTTCGGCTAGGTTCACGAGCTGGAAGTAGCGCGTGAACGCACGGGCGAGGCGTTCGCAGGTGTCGAGGTCCAGGCCATCTAACACCTCACCGAGTCGCCGCGGCTCGTCCGGGTCCGGCACCGTGCGCAGCGCGATGGCCCGCGCGCGGACGCGCTCCACGAGATCGAGCAGCTCCGGCCCACCCTGCTCCGCGAGGACCTGGCCAAGCAGTGCGCCTAGCAGGCGCACCTCGAGCCGCAGTGGATCTGCGGCACCCGCACTGCCGATGCCTTTCGGTTCCGCGCGGACGGCCGCGTTATCTCGTACCACTCCTGGATGATGCATGAATTCGCGGCTGGAGGCCCCGCCGGCCCGCACTGCGGCACCTGAAACGGGCGCGCGGAGCATGGAGCAGGACAGACGAGGGCGGCTTGACGGTGCCGGATCTAGCCGGTCATAAACAGCCGGACTACGAAGAGACCCAACGCTACGACGCCGACGAGGCCGAGCGCGAGGCGGCCTCGCGCCGACGCGCGCGTACCGAACGAGCGGACGAAGGGCAGGGCCACGAGCGCCAGGAACCCGTACAGCAGGTGAAGTCGGTCTTGGGGGGCGTGGCCGGTGAGGAATAAGAAGAGCCCGACGCCAGCAGCGAGAGCGACGACGCCGAAGACGGCCGACTGGAATGACTCCAGTCGCTGACCGCCGCCGCGTCCGGTTACCAAGGCTAGCGTGGTCCAGGCGATCGCCAGCGCGACCCCCACGACAACTGCGTACGCGAGCGTCCGGTGCAGTTCCTCCATGGCTACATCATCGCGCGCCCCGGTCCGCGACGCTGGGGCCACAGGCTCCGACCGTGTGTCGTGACGCCCCTCCACCTGCGATGGAGCGTTCGGGCGCGACCGGCGCAGGCGCACCCCGACGCATCCGCGCGCCAGACGCGGTCGCCGGGTGCCTTGCAGGGTGACCGGGTACCCTCGATGCCATGCCCATCGACGGCCCCTTCGCATTACGAGACCGTCCGAGAGCGCCAGCCGCCGCCGGCCGTCCGATCAATCCTGGCTGCCTCCAAGCGGAGATCTTGGAGTGGTTCGCGGAACACCGCCGGCCGCTCGTGGGAAGGGAGGATCGCGAGCCGTGGCGAGTGTTGGTGCTCGAAGTCATGTCGCAGCAGACGCAGATCGAACGCTCGCTTGCTGGCTCCGCCGCCTTCTGTAGCTGTTTCCCGACGCCCGCTGCGCTCGCAACCGCTTCCCCCGCGGACGCCGTCCGGGCATGGGCCGGCCTCGGGTACAACAGGCGGGCGCTGGCACTGCGCTCTGCCGCGCAGCAGATCGTCGAGCGGCACGGCGGCCATGTACCTGGCGACATCCAAGCGCTCGACGATCTACCAGGCATCGGCCCCTACACTGCGCGGGCAGTCGCCGCGCGCGCGTTCGGCGTTCGCGTGATCCCGGTCGATGTCAACGTGCGCAGGGTTCTCGGACGCATGCTCGGCCGTCCCCGGGGCGCTACCGAAGCCCGCGAGATCCAGGCGCTCGCGGACGCCATTGCGGCCGCACAGAGCGCACACGTCGATGGTGGCGCAGCCCCGGGCCCACTGCACACGGGTCAGCTCAGTGGTGCAAGCAGCCCACCGTACCCCGGCGACATAGCCGACGCCCTGATGGACCTCGCCGCGGCGCTCTGCAAGCCGCGTGCACCAGACTGCGCCGCCTGCCCGCTCCTGTCATGGTGCACGTGGGCGGTGATCGCGAGTCGAGCCGCCACGGCCGGATTGTCGGCCGTCACCGGCGAGGGTGCCTCGACAACCGCACGCAGTGCCGACACTACCGTGTGCGAGGTGGGTTCGTCTGAGAGCAACCTCAGATCGCGCCCAGCCGCGCTGCCGTTCTCGGCGACCCGCCGATGGCTCCGGGGCCAGCTCCTCCGCGAGCTCCGCACGGCCCCCCCAGGCACGTGGCTGTCGATCGAAGGCGCACGCGGGTCACACGCGCACGCGTCGGTCCGCGAAACACTAGCGACCCTCGCGAGGGAGGGTTTCGTCGAGCTGGACGAACGCGGGCACGCGCGCCTTTCGGAGACATGATCGGCGTCCAAGCTGGGCGCCCACGATCGTGGGCGCCCAGCGCCGGCTGTCCACGGCCTGCGGTCGCGGTCTTGCACGACCCCACGACGTATGGCAAGGTTGGTGTTCTGATGTGCCAACCCTGCATGTGTTGCCGTCGATACACGGCCTGCCGTCCGCCGGACGGGGCCTGAGGCGGCGCGCCGGACGCGCTGACCGACGGGAGCTGGGGCCGTAGTCAAGGGAGACTGCGGCTTTCGAATTCTGATCCAGGGGCATCGTCTACCACAGGGGTAGGGGCCCCCGATAGGCATCCGGGTCGACAGGCCCAGCGCAAGGAGAACCACGGTGAGCGTCCCCACCGCATCGGCCGCCCAGCCACTCGTGTCACCAGACTGGGCGCGAGAGCACCTCGAGGACCCCGGCGTCCGGTTCGTGGAAGTCGACGTCGACACAACGTCTTACGAGCAATCGCACCTGCCGGGCGCGGTCGCCTGGGACTGGACCACGCAGCTGAGCGACAAGGTCAGACGCGACCTCGCCTCGCGCAAGGACCTATCGACGCTGCTTAGCGCGTCTGGCATCAGCGCGGACACGCACGTCGTGCTGTACGGCGACAACAACGACTGGTTCGCAGCGTGGGCCTACTGGCAGCTCAGGCTCTTTGGCTGGCCGAAGGTCAGCCTGCTGGATGGCGGGCGGCGCTACTGGCTCGACAACGGCTACCCGGTCACCACCGACGTCCCGGCGTACGCCCCAACGGGTGTTGAGCTTCCGGAGCCCTCGTACGATCTGCGCGCCTTTCGTGACGACATCCTGCCACGCCTCGGCCGCCGCGACCTCGTGCTGGTCGACGTTCGGTCCCCCGCGGAGTTCAAGGGCGAGGTGATCGCGCCGCCCGGCATGACTGAGACGGCGCAGCGCGGCGGCCACATCCCAGGCGCGGCCTCGATCCCCTGGTCGCAGGCGGTGGCCGACGACGGGCGGTTCAGGAGCTCAGACGAACTGCGCGCCCTCTACGAAGGTCGCGGTGTGACGCGCGACCGCGACGTCATCGCCTACTGCCGCATCGGAGAGCGCTCGAGCCACACCTGGTTCGTCCTCCACGAGATTCTCGGGTATCCGAACGTCCGCAACTACGACGGCTCGTGGACCGAGTGGGGCTCGATGGTCGGGGTGCCGATCGAGAGGTGAGCGTTTACTGGCTGTACCCAGAGTCCGGGCCGAAGCACCGCAAGACGATCATGCGCGTCCTCGACCTGCTCGGCTGCGGGGCGGTCGGACCGACGACGGAAGCGGCGCTCGACGCGACGCCGGGCGCGATCCGCGCGTTTCTGGGCTTCCTGCGCCGCCACGGTCGAGAGGTCGACCCGGACGCTCCGTTCGCAACACGGGTAGCGGAGCACGTCACTGGGCCATCTCTAGGAACATCCCCAAGCGCGTGATCGTGAGATCTCCCGCACGTGCCCCGCGGCGGCGCCTGAGCTGGTCGCGATGACGGAGACGACGCTGGCCCCACGGCGCGTCGGATGTCGACCCAAGAGAGAACGGTGAGTGCGGAATGCTAAGGATCCCCCCACCGACCCCTCCTGGTGCGCCGATCTGCCCGCCGCCACGCTGACGAAGAAGATGTCGACGTTGGCGGAAATGCTTACCCGGGGCGCAGCCTCATAGTGAAGCGCGGGCGCCGTTACGACCGCGGTGCTCCCAACACCTACTCCCACCGGCGGTACGCCGCGTGGCCGGGGACGGTGCGAGCTTCTTTGCAAGCAGCAGGTTTGGTCGTGCGCGATCTTGCTCCCGCGCCGGGGAGCTCGTTACGCGTGCCAAGGCGACGCGAGGACCCGTCGTCCCTGCATGCGGTACCGTCCACGCGTGCGGCAATCACTCCCCGACCTGGGACCTCGCGGCGAGGGCTGAGTGGTCCTCCAAGGCGTGATTCTCGTCGCCGTCTTCGGGGCAGGAATCCTCGGTCCCGCCTAGAGTGGACCCGCACGCCTGGCGCTGGCCGTCGGGGGGCCGCCCTTATCGTCACGGGAGGGACACTCGCGGTCCGCGGCGTCGTCGATCTTGGCGAGAACTTGACGGTGGTCCCCCGACCAACAGACCGCGCGCGGCTCGTCGATCACGGCGCATGCCGGCTGGTGCGGCACCCCATCTGCGGTGCTCTGGTGCTGGCGGCCATCGGCTGGGGGTTCGCCACCGCATCGCCGTCGGCGATTGGAGGAGGCTTCGTGCTGAGCGGATTCTTCGACCTGAAGTCACGCCGCAAGGAGGGCTGGCTTGGCGAGTGGTTCGCTGGGTACGCTGCGTATCGGACACGGACGCGCAAACTCATCCCGTGGGTCTATTGATCGCGAGGCGCCGACGAACGGGCGCAGGTATCGGCGCCGGGACGCGGGGCCTGTGATGGAGGGAAGCATGACGGCACGAGGCACTCGCGAGCCGGCCGGCGACGGAGGCGGAGTTCACGAGTTCTTGCGTATCGCCGACGAAGTCGCCGCGGCACTAAGAGACGGCCGTCCTGTCGTCGCACTCGAATCGACCCTGATCAGCCACGGCTTCCCGTATCCCGAGAACCTGGCGATCGCGCGTGACAGCGAGACCGCCGTGCGCGAGCATGGCGCCGTGCCAGCCACCGTCGCGATCCGCGACGGCCGACTCCTAGTGGGCCTGGCGCCGGACGACCTAGAGTCACTCGCCACCACGCACGGCGTGGCCAAGGTCGCACGACCGACGCTCGCCGCCGCACTGTCCCGGGGCGGCTGGGGGGCAACCACGGTGTCGGCCACCATGATCGCTGCACACGCAGCTGGAATCGCGGTCTTCGCCACAGGAGGTATCGGCGGCGTCCACCGCGGCGCGCTGACCGGCGCCAGTGGCGTGCCAGGCAGTTTCGATATCTCGGCTGACCTCGATGAGCTGGCACGGACGGACGTGATCGTCGTCTGCGCCGGGCCCAAGCTGATCCTAGACGTCCCGCTGACGGTGGAGGCGCTGGAGACGCGCGGCGTCCCGCTGGTGACCATCGGGTCGGACGAAGTGCCGGGGTTCTGGGCGCGTCGAAGCGGCGTGCGCTCCCCCATCGTCGTGGCTTCCACCGAAGAAGCCGCGCGGGTCGCGGGCACACACCTACGCCTCGCGATCGGGACCGGGATGCTCGTATGTGCCCCGGTGCCCGAGCCGGACGAGGTGCCGCGCGAACGGATCGAGGGCGTGATCAAACGGGCAAGCGCCGAGGCGGCGACGGCGGGCGTACGTGGTGCGGACCTCACGCCGTGGCTGCTCGGCCGGATCGCCGACCTCACTGAGGGCGCCTCGGTCCAAGCGAACCTCTCGCTGGTGCGCAACAATGCCCGGACGGCCGCCGGGATCGCGGTGGCTCTCGCTTCCTGAGGCAGCCCGCTCGCGGTCGTCTCTCTGCGTGCGGTAGGAGTTGCGCCGAACCGTCAGGTCGTATCACCGCCGGCCGAGCACGGCGTCTAGCCTCCAAGGTACCGCAGGTACTCCACCGTCACGCCCGAAAGGATGCCCCGCGTCCAGCTCTCGCCGGACAGCGCCTGGAATGTGGCGACGTCCAGGTCGATGACGCGACCCGGGAACACCCGCTGGTCCGGGCCGTAGTCGTTGGTGCTCCTAATGACATACCGGCCGTGCCAGATGATCCTCACGAGCCAGCGGCCATGATGCGGAACGGCTACGAGGTCCCCGTACCCCGGCCCGTAGGTCGACGCCAGGCCATATGCGGGCCGGGGCATACCGGCGAGGCTCGTGACACGGCCGGCGAGCTGGAGCGCCATCGGCCTGATCGGAGCGCCCCGCGCGGCGGGAGCAAGCCGCAGCCCCGACCACTGGGTAGACGACGAAGCCGGTCTTCGGGCCGGCCTGGGCGGCGCTGGCCTGCGCGGGGCGGTTGGCGAGCGCGTCCACGCGGGGGCAGGGGCACCAGCGGATGCGGGCATCGCCGGCGTCGGAGCCGGCGGCCCGTACGCTGTAGCA
>Ga0326727_10016164_pt1 | contig 15819 bp, 12 predicted proteins | sample MB2enrmetagenome_FD_207643 | JGI IMG/M metagenome (GOLD analysis project Ga0326727, IMG submission 207643) | Lab enriched peat soil microbial communities from McLean, Ithaca, NY, United States - MB29MY | ecosystem: Environmental > Terrestrial > Soil > Wetlands > Peat | place: USA: New York... | reverse complement strand
TTCGCCGCTACGAGGATGCCTCGCTGCGCTACACGGGCATAGAGAGCCACAAAGGGCTCACACATTACGGACTGTACGATACGGTGGTTGCAAAGGAGTGAGGCGGCGACGCCAAGATTGTCCTCGGAACCGCAGACGCCAGCGCCCGAGCCGCTTCCGTCGTTCATTTACGCCACCGAATTTCACTGTTCGCCGTCTCGTGATCGGGTTGCTAGAATCCAGGAATTCGGCTGCCTTTCCCGCTAGGACGGCGCGGCCCCTCGATTACGCTTCCCCTGCGAGCCACCAATAAAATCGCCTCCCCAAACGATCCCAAATTCGGGTCCGGTTGAGGAGGCAAGGAGAGAGGTTTACAGCTGGGAGAATCAGAGCGCTTCCGCGAGGCCCCAATTCTTCCGGGCCCCCATCTTCGCTCTTCCTGGTAGTGAAGTTCAGCGGCCATTCGTTTCATCCGGCAGCACGATACAATAAAGAATTCTGAGCTTCTGAAAGGATTTCCGTAACATGTTTGATTTGTTCCGCAGCCGGGATAAGGCTGTGCGCATTCTGCTTGGGGCCATTTTGCTGGTGGTGTGCCTGTCGATGGTGACGTACCTGATTCCGAATCAGGGCCAGTCGGGTTTCTCGTCCGGGGACGATAGCGTACTGGCCAAGGTGGGGGATCAGAAGATCACGACCATGGCTGCGCTGCAGGCGATCACGAATGCCATGCAGGGGCGCAATCTGCCGCCGGAAATCCGCGGCTTTTACGCGCCGCAGGTGGTGGAGCAGTTGATCAATCAGCAGGCCATGGCGTATGAAGCCCAGCGGCTGGGCATCCAGGTGTCCGACGATGACGTGCTGGCGAACATCCGGTCGCAACTGCCGCCCAATTCGCCAACCTCTAAATTCTTCAAAGACGATGGCAGCATCGATCAAGACATGTTCACGGCGGCGCTGGCGCAGCACAACATGAGCGTGCAGGACTTTATCGACCAGACCCGGCAGCAACTCTATGTGGAGCGCCTGCGGCAGGTGATATTGGACAGCGTGGTGGTGACCAAGTCCGACGTGGAACAGGAGTTCAAGCGGCGCGGCGAAAAGGTTCAAGTGGACTATGTCGTGGTCAAGCCCGCCATGTTCGAGGCGCAGGTGCAGGTGACGCCCGCCGAGGTGGAAGCCAACTACAAGACCACCAAGGTGATCTACAACACGCCGGAGAAAAAGAGCCTGGCGATTGTGTTGATCAACACGTCGAATCTGGAAGCCGGCATTACGCCCAGCGACGCGGAGCTGCAGAGCGTTTATAACCAGAGTCTGGACCGCTTCCGCAGCCCGGAAGAGGTGAAGGTCCGCCACATATTGCTGAAGACGGACCCTACCAAGAAAGACGATGCGGCCAAGAAGGATGACGCGCAGGTGCAGGCTCGCGCGGAAGATCTACTGAAGCAGTTGAAAGCCGGGGCGGATTTCGCGGACCTGGCCACCAAGTACTCGGAAGACCCGGGGTCCAAAGCGAAGGGCGGCGACGTAGGGTTCATCGCGCGCGGCCAGATGGTGAAGCCGTTCGAAGACGCGGCGTTCTCGCTGCAGCCCGGGCAGATGAGCGGGCTGGTAAAGACCACGTACGGATATCACATCCTGAAGGTGGAGGCCCGGGAAAACGCGCACGTCAAGCCATTCACGGAAGTGAAAGACCTGCTGGCGGGCGAATTCAAGAAGAGAAAAGCGGCGGAAATGGCTCAGCAGTTGAGCGATACGGCGACGGCGGATCTGAAGAAAGATCCCGCTCACCCGGAAAAGGCGGCCGCGGATGCCAAGGGCGAACTGGTGCGCGCGGACAATGTGAAGGCTGGGGAGCCGCTGCCGAAAATCGGGGTGAATCAGCAGTTCCAGACGGCGCTGAACGGACTCAAGCAGGGCGGTGTTTCGCAACCTGTAAATATCACGCCGGTGGAGATTGCCATCGGGCTGGTGACGGGGATTGTGCCGTCGCACCCGTCTCCGCTGGATGAAGTTCGTCCACAAGTGGAGGCTGCGGTACGCAAGGATAAGATTCAGGATCTGGTGACCAAGAAGATTAACGAGCTGATTGCCAAGACCAAGGCGAACGGCAGCGATCTGGCGCAGGCCGCCAAGGAACTAGGTCTCGAAATGAAGGAATCGAACGCGTTTGACCGCCAGGGGGCGATCGAAGGTTTAGGTTCGGCGGCTTCGCTTGCGGAGGCGTTCACGGCGAAAGACGGTTCTATCGTGGGTCCCGTGGCGGTGGCCGACGGCAAGGCGGTGGTGAAGGTGATTTCGCACACGCCTGCCGACATGAGCGGATTTGCGGCGCAGCAGGCGGCGATTCGTGAAGAACTGAAACAAAAGCAATCCCGGGAACGCTTCGCGCTGTTCGAAGAAGGGCTGCGGAAACGGCTGGAGAAAGACGGAAAAGTAACGGTTCATACCGACGCCCTGAACAAGTTCGTTCAAGGGATGCGGAGCTAGCGGCTTGGTCCATCAGCTGATCGATTTCCTGAAGTCTCTGACGGACCCGCAGCGGCTGGGGGCATTGCTGACGGTTCAGTTCACGGGGTGGCTGGGATATGCGCTGCTGTCTTTGATCATTTTCGGCGAGACGGGGCTGCTGGCTGGATTCTTTCTGCCTGGGGACTCACTGCTTTTCGCGGTGGGAATGGTTTGCGGTTTTGGGTACCTGAAACTGCAGTGGATCATTCTGATTCTGACGTGCGCGGCCATCATTGGCGATAACACGGGGTATTTCCTGGGACGGGCGGCGGGTCCGTTGGTGTTCAGCCGGCCGAAATCGCGGTTCTTCCATCCGGATCATGTCCGCCGCGCACGCGATTTCTATGAGAAGTATGGGGGCCGCGCCATCATTTATGCACGGTTTGTGCCGGTGATTCGCACATGCATGCCATTCATGGCGGGGGTGGCGGGGATGCGGTATTCCAGGTTTCTGAGCTATAGCCTGTTCGGCGGATTCGGCTGGATCACGCTGATGACGTGCCTGGGCTTCAAGCTGGGAAGCTTTCCGTTGATCCAGAAGAACATTGAAATCGTGATTCTGGCGATTGTGGTTTTGTCGCTGGTTCCGGTGGCTTTGCAGTTCTGGCGGCGGCCCAGCGTTCCAGCCGCCTGACTTGGTTTCACGATGGCGGGCTTTTGGCGCAATCTGCCTTTTCTGTTTCGCCGGACGATTGTTTCCTCCGCACAGGACGGGGTCTTTGGGATCGCCAAGGGCGCGGCGTACTCATCGCTGCTTTCATTTTTCCCGCTGCTGACTTCCGCCGCAGCGGTTCTGGTTGAGGTGCGTGCCGAGTTTGTGGCGGCGCAGCTGACTGGTTTTCTTTCGGAGATTCTGCCGCCGGGAACCGATGAGGTGGTGGTGAGCCAGCTGCAACTCCGCGGCGGCAAGCCGATCGGATTGCTGGTGGGCGCGTTGGTGGTGGCGCTATGGGCGGCATCGAGCGTAATCAAATCGCTGATCGACGGGTTCCACGTGGCCTACCGAGTGCCGCGCAACCGTGGATTTTTCCATTCCACCGCGCTTTCGATGCTGATTGTGCTGGCGGCGGCGCTGCCGTTCATTGTGGCTTCCTCGCTGGTTTTGTTTGGTCAACAGGCCGAGGCAGTGATGCTGGGTTTCTTCAAGGTGGATCCGATATTGAATCCGCTGACGGACGCCTGGGAAGTGCTTTCCCGGATTGCGCGCTACGGGGTGGCGCTGGCGGCGACGGCGGCGTTGATGTCGATTCTTTATTACTTCGGCCCTTATCGGAAACAGCGGTTCCGGAGAGTGGTTCCGGGGGCGATTTTGGCGACGTTTCTGTGGTTGGGCGCGACGACGGGATTCGCCTGGTATATGAAGAACCTGGCGCATTACAACGTGGTTTACGGAAGCATCGGCACCGGAATCGCTTTGCTGGTGTGGATGTACCTGTTGTGCGCGATCGCGATTGTGGGATGCGAGTTCAACGCCGAGTATGAACGGATGCTGGCGCTGGAATCTAATTGAGAAGATCACTGCGGTGAGTTGACCACTCTATCGTGAGTTGGACTCGCTTTGGTGGGGCAGGCGCATTGGTGTGCCTTGTTCTTACCGCACTGCCGCTAGACGCCCAAGACCCGGCTTACGAAGTGCTGACGGGGGCCTACAGCGCACTTCATCAAAAGGATTACGACAAGGCCGTTGCCGGATTCACGGAAGCCGTGCGCCTGTCACCGCACCGCGCGGATATTCGCAAAGATCTGGCTTACACGTATCTCAAAATCGGCGAAACCGATTTGGCGCGCGAGCAGTTTGGCGAGGCCATGCGCCTGAACCCCGCGGATAACCACGTGGCCCTGGAATATGCGTTTTTGTGTTTTGAAGCGCAGGATCGCACGGGCCACGGAGAGGCCATCGGCTACAAAGCGACAGCGCGGCGCATTTTCGACCGGCTTCGGAAATCGGATGACGCGGCCTCGCGAGCCACGGCGGAACAGGCATTCCAGAACATCGACGCGCCGCTGGCGGAAGGCATAGGGCGCTGGCAGCAGGCGCTGGCCATTGGCCCCGAATCCTTTTCCGCGCATTTCGAACTGGCGGAGCTTTGCGAACAGCGGGATCAACTGGAGTTGGCGGCCGAACACTATCGGCGCGCCTGGGAAATGCTGCCGGCGCGCAAGAACGTCCTGCTGGACCTGGGCCGCGTTCTGTTGCATTTGAACCGATTGGAAGAAGCGAATGCGGTTCTATTGGCAGCGTCACGCGGCGGCGAGCCCAGGGCGGCGGAACTGGCACGTGCTTTGTTGCCGGAGCGCTATCCATATGTCTACGAGTTCCGGCGCGCGCTTGAGATTGACCCGCACAATATCGAACTGCATCGCGAGCTGGCCTATCTGCTGCTGCGCATGTCCGACAAGAACGAAGCGAAGCCGGAGGAAGCGGAGCACGAGTTCAAGACCATCGTGGATTCCGAGCCGGCCGATCTGCTGTCCGCCGCGCAGCTTGGGTTTCTCTATTTGGGCCGCAAGGATGTGGCTGCGGCGACGCCCGTGCTGAAGCGCGTGCTGGATGGGGACGATGCGGAACTGGCCAACCGGGTGAGGGCCGCGCTGCATTTACCGCTGCAACTGAAGCGCACGGATTCGCCGGAAGAAGCCGCGGCGGAAGCGCGCATCATGGCCGAGAAAAGCTTGCAGGCCGGGTATCTGAAAGATGCGCTGAAATTTCTGAAACTGGCTTACGATGCGGACCCAGTGGATTTCTCGCTGGTCCTGAAAATGGCCAGCGTGTACAACATGATGCACGATGACGCGACGGCCATTCGCTGGTTCGCCCTGGCGAAGCAGAGCGGGGATGCGGCCACCATGGCGCAGGCGGAGAAAAGCATCGCGGCATTGCGGCCGGCGGTGGAGTCTTTCCGCTCGACCGTGTGGACGTTTCCCGTGTTCTCCACGCGCTGGCACGATTTGTTTTCGTACGGGCAAGTGAAGACCGACATGAAGCTGAATTGGACCAGTTGGTTCCGGCCTTATGTCTCGATGCGCTTTGTGGGCGATACGCGCGAGACCCTGCCGAATCCGGCGGGTGTGGCGCCGCAATACCTGTCGGAGAGCGCATTTATTCTGGGCGTAGGCGTGGCGAGTAAGGCTTGGCATGGATTGGTGGCCTGGGGAGAAGCCGGCTCGTCGATGGGGTATTTGACGGGCCACATCGTTCCGGATTATCGGGGTGGGGCTTCCTGGTCGCGCTCGCGGGGGCGCAATTTGTTTTCGACCGAAGCTGGCTGGTTCTGGGAAACGAATGACGATCTGGTGTATGTGAGCCGGTTTGACCAGGACACGCTGGGGTACACGCAAAATCGGGTAGGGTACACGCCGGCCCTGGGAGCGCTGCAGACGCAGTTCTTCTGGAACTTCAATGCGACCGGGGATTTGAAGCGGCAGTATTGGGCAAATTTCGGGGAGACCGGGCCGGGCGTGAAGTTCCATTGGAACGGGACGCCGAACGCGCTGACGTTTTCGGCGAGCGCGCTGCGCGGGGTTTATTTTGTGAATGCGGGAAATCCGAGAGGCCCGAATTTCAATGATGTTCGGGTCGGGGCTTGGTACGCGCTGACGCATTGAGCGCTTTCTGCAGCAGCCGCGCGGATTTCTCCCAAGAGAAATCGCGCGCTCGCGCCAAGCCGGCTGCGCGGAGCTGGTTTCGCAGATCTTCGTTTTCGGTGATATCTTCCAGCGCCGCTACTAAATCTTGCGCGTTGGCGGGATCGAAAAAGCGCACGGCTTCGCCGGCCACTTCGACCAGAGCGGGGATGCGGGAGCAAGCCACCGGAAGGCCCGCCGTCATGGCCTCCAGCACGGGAATTCCGAAGCCTTCGAATCGCGAGGGATAGACAAATGCGGCCGCGGTGCGGAAGAGTTCGTAAAGCTCAGGGCGGGGAATCCAACCTTTGATGTCGACCGCATCCTGAAGGCCGAGTTCCTTTTGGAGGGCCTCGATGCGCCCTGCTTCGAAACCCTTCAAGCCTGCAATGACCAGCCGCCAATCCGGATGCCGCCGGATGAAAACGGCGAAGGCGCGAAGCAGCCCGTCCAGGTTCTTATGCGGATGCAGGGTGGAGACGGTCAGGATAAACCGCTGAGGTTGGCGTGTGGCCGCGATCTGCCCAAAAGCCGCCTCGACGCCGTGCGGAATCACCTGGGTACGGGCCAGGGCGAACGGATAGAATTCGGCGATGTCGGCTTTCACAGCTTCGGAAGGAACGACGATCTTCCGCGACCTGCGCGCGGAAGCCGGCAGTAGAGTTTGCCAAAACGGCAGATCGAACCAGCGGAAGTATTCGGGATGCCGCTTGTACTGCAGGTCGTGAAATACGGTCACCATGGGTCCGGGCCACAGCAGAGGCGCGGTGAAGCCGGCGTTGAACAGGACTTCAATGTTGTTCTTGCGGAGAGCGGACGGAAAAATCAATTGCTCGTAGAGAATTCTGGCCGCGCGGTTTTCGCCGGACACCGGCAGCGGACGATCCTGGAAGTTAGCCGCGCGCGGGGTGAGGTCGTCCCCCGTTTCCTTGTTGCGAAAAATGAAGTAGTGATTCGCGGGATCGATAGAAGCCAGGGCATGGAGGACATTACGCAGATAAATCTCCGTGCCGCCGACCTTACCCGGAATCAGATAGAGAGCATTGACCCCGATGCGCAGCGGCATTAGAATTGGCGCACGTGATTTTGCGCGCGGTCCAGTCCTCGAAGGGCCGTTGGGTCGCCGGGGTGGCGCTGCAGAACGAATTGAAACTGAGTCTGCGCGTGGTCAAAGCGGGATTCGGCCAAGTCCAGTATGCCGCGATAGTTATAGATGTCCTTATCGTTCCCATCGATCGATTGGGCGGTGTCGAATGACCGGTAGGCGTCGTCGTATTGTCCCTTCTTCATTTGCAGAAGCGCAATATGCACCCAGGCATCCGCCGACGGCTTGATCTTCAGGGCGTTCTGGTATCCGACGAGGGCCTCGCCGGCTTGGCCCGCGCAATCGTAAGCGCCGGCGAGATTGAAGACATTCCGGTATTCGGGGTCCAGTTGGACAGCCTTCTGAAAATAGGGGACTGCGTCGGCGCATCTCCCTTCCGCCGCGTATCCGTCGCCGAGCCCCATGAGGGCGCGTGGATTATCGGGGTTTTTGCGATACGCATCATGCCAGAGAGATTCCATACTCACCCAGACGCCGTTTCGTTGATAAGTGAGCACCGCGAGGACGATGCAGATTCCGGCTTCAGCTGCGACAAGGTAGTTCTTATTGACCCGGATACGAGTTACTAAGTCACAGGCGATGAGCACTAACCCAATGAAGGGCAAGTAGAGGCGGCGCTCGGCCAGAGTATCTTTAATGGGCATCACGGAACTGGTTGGCGCAAACAACAATAGCGCCAGCAGGAATCCGTAGCAGGCCACGGGGTACCGTTTCCGGTAATAGATAGCGCAGGCAAGAAGCGCCAGCAGGAATATTCCGTAGAAGACGGCCCCGTATTCGAGCGGGGTGCGGCTAACCGGAAAGGCGTAATCCACGGACTGTCCAAATGGCAGCAGGAACAGCCGAAGGTATACGAACAAGGCGCGAAACTGCGTGAACAGATATTGGTACCAGGTGAAGTCTTTGATGCTGAATCCGGCATTCGACCCAGCTTTCAGATAGGAGCGGAACAGATACCCGCCCGCCACGGCCCCACAGGCGATAGGAACATAGAGCTTCCAGTTACGCCAGATGCCTTTCCAGGAGAAGCCCGGGTTCCAGAAGTAATCCGTCAGCAGCAGCACGGCGGGAAGCATGGCGGTGTGTTCCTTGGAACTCATGGCGCATAGATAGAGCACCAGGATTCCGATGGCGGTTGGAAAACCTACGGCCGCGCGTCTTCGGTAGACAAACAGAGTCAACGCGGACAGGAAGAAGAAGACGCTTAAATCCTCAGAGCGGCTGGCGATGTAACTTACCGCTTCGGTTTGAACGGGATGGAGGAGAAACAAAGCGGCGCCGAACAAGGCGGCTCCAAAACGTTCCTTGACGCCAATACCGGCCCACTCCAGGATTCGTCTGACGACAAAGAAAACCAGCACGGCGCAAGCGGCGTGGAGAACGAGGTTAACGGCGTGATAAGCGGCGGGGTCGATGCCGGATGACTTGTAATTCAGCCAGTAAGTCAGCATCAGCAGCGGTCGCGCTCCGAGCCAGTCATAGCGGAGCCTCAGGGTGGGGGCATCACGGCGCATCATGGGCAGGGTGCGATCGTCAAAGACAAAATCGCCATTCAGGGCGGGCGCGTAGACGAGGAAGGCAATCACCAGGGCGGCGGCGAACAAGATGCCGGCGAGCAGCCAATCCGCCATGGGCCGAGCAACGGGAACGGGGGCAGGTGCTGGTTTAGGCTTTCTCGCTGCTTTGGCCATTTTGGATGGAGTTGATTTGGTATTCCAGAATCGCGATGCGCTGCACCAGGGCGATGGTGTCGTCGCGCAAGCGCGAGATGAGGATGCTGGCCCAAAAGAACAGCAAGAGGAACACGCCGAAGAGGCCCAGCAGCAGGACTACGGGGGGCTGGTCGATATGCAGGAAATTCGCAGATCGCTCCAGCAGCCAGGAGGAACGGGAGAGAGCGAACAAAGCAACGGAGGCGATGAGCCAGCCGACGGAATACTCCGCGCGAATGTGGGACCGGCGCACCGAGAACAGAACCACCAGAAACAACAAGACGCTGATGGCGCTGGTGAATAAAAGCAGGCGGGACATCAAACGTTCTCCGGCGGACGGCTGCTACGAGCATCATACTTCAGCACGTTGACCACGATACCAAGCAGCACGTGGATGAGGTAATAGACGGAGCGGAAGCCGGTGATGGTGGAGCGGCCGGTGCGGCGGGGGTGCATGTGGCAGGGGACTTCTTCGAAGCGGAAGCGGCGGCGCTGCAGCACCACGAGCGCTTCAATCTCGGGATACTCCAAAGGAAAGGTCCGGCTGAAAACCTGAAGGGCGGTGCGGTTGACGCCCACGAATCCGGAGGTGGGATCATGGACGGGCTTGCCGAGCACCACCCGCAACACTAAGCGAAACAGAGCGATGCCGATGCCGCGCATGGCGCTGGTGCGCTGGCCGTTTTTCTCGACAAACCGCGACCCGATGACCATGTGCGCGCCGGATTCAACCAGGCGGGCGTAAATGCGGGGGATGTCCCGGGCGTCATGCTGGCCGTCACCATCGACGCGAACCACGTAGTTGAACCCGAGCTCGTAGGCCAGTTTGTAGCCCGTTTGCACGCAGCCGCCGAGGCCCAGATGGCGCGGGAGACTGACGACTTCGGCGCCGGCTTTTCTGGCCAGTTCCACGGTGGCGTCGGAGGAGCAGTCGTCAATCACAAGGACCGGAACGCCCGGCAATTCGCGGTGGATGGACTCCACGACTCCGGTGATGGCGCCGGCTTCGTTCAGGGCAGGGACAATGACCATCAAGGAGCGATTACCGGTCACAGGCGTGCGATCTCCCGCGCGGAAAGGGAGTTCTCTTTCAGCAGGCGGATGAACTGGCGGTCGGAGAGCAGCGCGGTTTGGCGGATGGCCCGGCGCTTGCGCAGGAGCGCTTTGAAGTTCGTCACCAGCGAGCCGTGGGCGCGCAGGACGATCGCCATCAAATTCCAAAGGCTGGTTCCTTCCGGCATGCGCGCGGCGCTGCCTTCCCCTTGAAAAAGATACCAGGCATGCCAGAGATAACGAAGCTTGGCATGAAAAGGAGCGTATACCAACATACGCAGCGGGAAGTTTTTGACGGCCACCCAGAGGCGATTCCGTTCGACATACCAGGCCTTCAACGGAGACGCCGCGCCGGAGGATTGCGAATAATGATGCTGGACGACGGCTTGCGGGGCATACCGGCAGGTCCATCCGTTACGCCTGGCGCGGAGGCCCAGATCGGTGTCTTCACAGTAGAGGAAAAAGTCTTCATCGAACAGACCTATATCTTCCAACATCTCGCGGCGGTAAAGCGCGGCCGAGGCGCTGGGAAGCAGGACATCCTCGGAGCGGGTGAAGTTTGCGGCGGGCTGGCCCTGTCCGCGCTGCTTGCTGGAGCCGTCGAGTGCGATCAACATTCCGGCGGAATCGAGCAGCGTGGTTCCGAAGCGGCGGACCTGAGAGGCGCACATGCCGACGTCGGAAGCGGTTTGCATTTCCGCCAGAAGCGCCGCGAGCCAATCGGGCGAGGCCTCGGCATCGTCATTCAACGTGGCGAGGAAGGCGGCGGGGGACGTTTTCCAGGCCAGGTTGACGGCGGCTCCGAAGCCGAGGTTGGCGGGACTGCGAAGGATGCGGGCGGGAGCGTTGATTTCGAGCGCACCGGTTCCGGTGTTGTCGATCACGATGACTTCGAAGCCGCGGAAGGTTTGGCGGGTGAGCGATTCGAGACACGCGGCGAGCAAAGGGCCGCCGCGGATGGAGGGGATGGCGACGGTGATGACGGGATCAGACATGGTTCACCAGGCGAAACCGGCTGCCCCACCTCATCGTTAGTGGGTGGGCCGGTCCGTGGGCGGCAGGGTCGCACCGAAGTCCTCGGCTACGCGCCTGATGTAATCGTCGCGCAGGGAGGCGATCCGGTCGTGATCAGGCGAGGCCAGAATCATCCCCACATGATGCTTTTCGTCCATTCGCCAGACCACCTCGGGATCGTTGTAGGCGGAAAGATCCGGGACTTCCTGCTTTGCCAGAGAGACGACCAGGGCGGCGTAAAGCTCTTTCACCGGCGGAACGCGATAGGGCGACTCGGCGGTGGCGGTCTCTACACGGGCCCACTCCGCCCAGAGATTCAATCCGGTAGCTGCTTCCACCAAGTCGGCAATATGAGCGCCGCCGACGCGCGCAGCGGATTCCAGGAAATAGACCTCACCTGACTCATGGCTGACGATGAACTCGGTATGGCTGACGCCGCGGACATGGTTCATCGCGGCGAGCACATCGTCGTTCTCCTCGACCAGTTCCTGTTCCAGGTCAGATGCGCGCGGAAGAATGGACGTGGTGAAGATACCGCCACCATGCGAAACATCCAGAGGCGGCCGGCCATAAGCGCTGGCGATTCGAAAGACGACCTCGCCGTCCCAAACGATGGAATCCACATGGCAAACATTACCGGGCACATACTCCTCGAGCAAGAAGAACGATTGTTGATCTCCCATGGAGTTCAATACGGACCAAAGCTCATCCGGTGAGGAGATTTTCTTGATCCCGATAGCTCCTGCCATGAGGCGGGGCTTCAAGACCCAGGGCGGCGGCACGCGCAAGGTGAATTCATGGACGGCCGCATTGTTCAGCAGGCCGATGAAATCCGGCACGTTGATTCCCGCGAGGCGAGTGGTGTGGCGCATATACAACTTGTCGCGAAAACGGCGGGCGGTGGTTTCATCCAGGCCGGGCAGGCAGAGATGGGCGCGCAGCGTGGCGGCGATTTCCTGATCGAACTCATCGAGGGCGACAATCCGGTCGATACGAGTTTCCCGCGCGAGGTGCGCAATGGACTTGAGGGTATCCTCACGATTCCACACGTTGTGCGCGTCGGGCATGTAGAAGGTTTCGTCGATGGCGCCGGCCGGCCAGTGGGCTTTGTCCTTCAGGCTGAGAGAAGTGACCAGCAGGACGCGCGCGCCCTGGCGTTTGGCCTCCAGGAGGAAAGCGTGGCCTTTTTCATAGCTGGCGAGACAGAGCAGTGTGAATGGCTGGGTGTTGCTCATGGTTCTCCATATTGAAACACGGACGCGGTTGGTGCGAGGACGCGGGGCTCTCAGCGGCGCGAGTGAAGGAGCGGTGGAAACTTCGGATAAGCTAGTTCCTGATGACCCAACCCGCATCCTGGAGCGCTCTGGAAGAGCATTACTCCAACACAATACGCGAAGCCCACCTCCGGCAGCTTTTCGCCGAAGACCCGCAACGCAGCGAACGGTTCACCGTGGAGGCTTTGGGCCTCTACTTCGATTACTCCAAGCACCGCATCACAGCCGAAACCGTTGGCTTGCTGTTGCAACTCGCCGAACAGTCCGGCCTGCGAAAACATATCGACGCCATGTTTGCCGGCGAGAAGATTAATATCACGGAAAACCGGGCCGTGCTGCACGTAGCGCTGCGGGCGCCGGAGGGTCAACAGATTTTCGTCGATGGCCAAGATGTGGTTCCCGAGGTCCACGCGGTACTGGATAAAATGGCGGCGTTTGCGGAACAAGTCCGCAGCGGAGCATGGAAAGGGCACACCGGCAAGCGCATCCATAATGTAATCAATATCGGCATCGGCGGGTCGGATCTGGGTCCGGTGATGGCCTACGAAGCGCTGAAATATTACAGCCAGCGCGATCTGACCTTCCGCTTCGTTTCCAACGTCGACGGTACGGATTTTGTGGAAGCAACGCGGGACCTGGACGCGGAAGAAACCTTATTCATCGTCTCTTCGAAAACCTTTACCACGCTGGAAACCATGACCAACGCGCGCTCCGCCCGTGAGTGGTCGCTGGCATCGTTGCGGGACGAAAAAGCGGTGGCGAAGCACTTCGTCGCCGTCTCCACGAACACCGCGAAGGTCTCGGAATTCGGCATCGATACGGCCAACATGTTTGGCTTCTGGGATTGGGTGGGCGGCCGCTATTCCATGGATTCGGCGATCGGGCTTTCCACCATGATCGCCATCGGTCCGCAGCAATTTCGCGACATGCTGGCGGGCTTCCACGCCATGGACGAGCATTTCCGTACGGCGCCTTTCGAGCGCAACTTAGCGGTGCTGATGGGCCTGCTGGTGGTCTGGTACACGGATTTCTTCGATGCCCAAACCATGGCCGTGCTTCCCTATGAGCAGTATCTGAAGCGCTTCCCGGCTTACTTGCAGCAACTCACCATGGAAAGCAACGGCAAGCACGTCACCTTGCAGGGTAACAAGGTCGACTATCAGACCGGGGCCATCTACTGGGGTGAACCGGGCACCAACGGGCAGCATTCCTTTTACCAACTGATTCACCAGGGGACTAAGTTAATACCGTGCGACTTCATCGGCTTCATGAAGCCCCTTAACCCGCTGGGCAAACACCATGACTTACTGCTGGCCAATGTCTTTGCGCAAGCCGAGGCGCTGGCGTTTGGCAAAACGGCCGAGGAAGTGAAAGCCGGCGGCACACCGGACTGGCTGGTTCCACATCGCACCTTTGAAGGCAACCGACCTTCTACAACCATTCTGGCCGATCGGCTCACTCCGGAAACGCTGGGTAAGTTGATCGCGCTCTATGAGCACAGCGTATTCACGCAGGGCGTCATCTGGCAGATCGATTCATTCGACCAATGGGGGGTGGAACTAGGCAAGGTGCTTGCCGAACGCATCATCCCGGAACTAACGGGAGACGCGGAGCTTCATCATGATAGTTCCACCAATGCGCTGATCCGGCATTACCGCGACGGGAAGAGCAAATGAGCCAGCAAGACCAGTTCAAAGAGGCGGCTGCCGAGGCTTCCGCCGCGCTGCTGAAAGATGGGATGATCGTGGGACTGGGGTCCGGCAGCACTGCGGCCAGGGCGGTGGCGGCGATCGGAAGACGTGTCGCGCAAGGGTTGAAAATCATTGGTATTCCGACCTCGGAGCTAACCGCGAATCAGGCCCGGAGCCTCAATATTCCGCTCTCGACGCTGGAGGAGCGCCCCGCGATTGATGTGACCATCGATGGGGCAGACGAGGTGGAAATCGGAACGCTCCATCTGATCAAAGGCGGGGGAGGCAACCTGTTACGGGAAAAAATTGTGGCCGTGGCCAGCGCGCGCATGGTTGTGGTGGCCGATGAATCCAAGGTGGTCACGCAATTAGGGAGCCGCTTCGTCATTCCCGTTGAGGTAATTCCTTTTGGCTGGCGAACCACCGAAGCCAGACTGCAGAAGGCGGGAGCGCGCCCCACGCTTCGCCTTCGTCCCGATGGCCAGACTTTCATCAGCGACGGCGGGCACTATATTCTGGACTGCGCGTATGGCCCCATTCCAGATGCATCGGCATTACAGCAAGAACTGGATGGCATTGTGGGCGTCGTGGAGCATGGCCTGTTCATCGGCATCGCTTCGGAAGCGCTGGTGGCCGGCCCGAACGGTGTAAGAACATTGCACCGGATGGCCTGATATGCGCATTCCGATTCTAGGCATTCCCGCCCTGGCCGCTCTCGCGGTCTCGGCTTATGGGGCCACTTACTACGTAAGTGGAACAGGCAGCGATGCGAACAACGGACTGAGTGAGACCACCGCATTCGCGACCATTCAGGCGGCTGAGAACCTGACTCTGCCCGGCGACACCGTCTACATCATGAACGGCACTTACACGACGTGCGATGGATGCGACGTGGTCGATATCACTCGCTCGGGCACGCCGGACGCGTGGATCACTTACACAGCCTATCCCGGACATAAGCCGCTGCTCAGCCTGGGGAGCGGATGGAACACGATCAATGTTCACGGCGGCGCCGCCTATATCATCATTTCCGGTTTGACCATCGAGGGAAACCTGGCCAATGTCAAAGAAGAACAGTGCATTGCCGATTCCGAGCTACCCACTCCCGACCCGGCTTGCAACGGCAATGGGATCACGGTGGACGGACGCCAGGATGGCGCCAACAAGCCGCATCATATACTGATCGAAAATAACGAAGTCTACAGCACTCTGGGCGGCGGCATCGGCACGGCCGAAGCAGACTACATCACCGTTCAGGACAACTACGTGCATGAGACGGCCTGGTATTCACGCTACGGAAGCAGTGGTATTTCGTTATGGGAATCGTGGAACTACGATAACGGGCCGATACCGCATTCCATCATCCAGCGCAATCGACTCTTCAATAATCGTTCAGTAATTCCGTACGAGAATACCGGGAGACCTACTGACGGTGAAGGTATCATCATCGATACTTCCCGCAACAACCAATCCGGCTCAGACCCTATTGGGCCGTATGAAGGCGGCTTTCTGGTTCAGAACAACCTATCGGTAAACAACGGCGGGGCCGGCATCGAATGCTATCAGAGCGATAACATCACTTTCCTGAACAACACCATGTACGGGAATGGATTGGTGGTGATGTACGCGGACATCCTGGTCAACCAATCCGGAAATGTGAATGTGTGGAACAACGTGGTTTACTCCGTGCAGCCGGGTATCGCGGTCAACGTGTTCAGCACTCCGAACCTGCAGTTCGATTACAACATCTACTGGAACGGTCCGGTTCAGGCGACCCAGGGGCCGCACGATCTGGTGGTCGATCCGCAGTTCAACGCCCCGGGCACGGACCCTGCCACCAGCGACTTCCATGT
>Ga0326727_10016163_pt1 | contig 15820 bp, 14 predicted proteins | sample MB2enrmetagenome_FD_207643 | JGI IMG/M metagenome (GOLD analysis project Ga0326727, IMG submission 207643) | Lab enriched peat soil microbial communities from McLean, Ithaca, NY, United States - MB29MY | ecosystem: Environmental > Terrestrial > Soil > Wetlands > Peat | place: USA: New York... | reverse complement strand
CGGACCTCACTCCGTGCCGTGGAGCTGGAGCGAGTCGGTGTACGAGGCCCCGAAGCAAACTCCCTGGTACCAGCTCTGCGAAGCGTGGAGCTGGAGCGTGTCGGAGGGGGGACTTGAACCCCCACGACCTTGCGGTCACTAGCCCCTCAAGCTTCCCTCCTGGGACTTTGGCGAACCACCACGAACTTACATAGCTTATAAATAAAGGGTTTCCTATTTGGCGAACATTCACGGTCGGCAGCGGACGCGCGATAATCGCGCGATAATCGCGCAAGGGACTCGGTCCTGCTGCTCCAGAATCTGAGCTTCGTGCGACTCCGCTTCTGACACTGTTCGAGTCCCTCGGAGTTTGCCAGCGCGAGGGTCGCCAGGCTTCCTTATCGCGGCAGGGCCTCATTGAGCTTCCGTTCGGCATGTTCGACTAGTCGCTTGGCCGCCTCTACAGCCCTTCGAGCCTGGGCGCCACTCACCGGAGCCGGGTCGTATTCGGCCGGTGTCTTGAGCGGTAGGAGCTGGCGAAGATAGCGCGCGCCTTGTGCATCTCCGATCGTCTTGAGATGCTCTGGCGCGTCGGCATGCTCCCCCTTCGAAACCGAGCCGACAAGGGCACACGAGATTGCATCGCCAGCATTCATCCCAGCATGTACCGCGTTACTCGTGGCTGCGGTGTTGTTCCCGAGCTCGAGAGAGAACTGCGCAGCCTTGAGGAACTCCCTGGCCTTGCTCAGGTACTTCGGAGCCTGAGAAGGCGACAGCTCTCGTGTCGTCCGGACTCGGCGTGCCGTCACCGAGCGCCCTTTGTCCGCTTGGGCGCTGACGCCGCCGCTCTCCGCACGACCGGCATCGCCGCTGTTCGCACGTTGGGCACCGCCGCGGTTCGCTCAGAGGCCTCCGCTCGAACTACTCGTGCCGTCGCTGCGCGCGCGATTGGTTTGGCGGTGTGCACTCCTGGCTTGCGACCCGAAAGCCGGTGGGCCGACGAGCTCTCGACAGCCTGGGAAACGATTGTGGCCCGAACCCGCACCGGAGCGACGATACGCCAGGGCTCCTCACCAGCAAGCGTGATGGCCTCATCGACGATGGTCCTCCAAAGCGACCGCGTCCTTGCCAACGCAGGGAGCTCGTGTCGTGAGGTTTCGATGACGTTGACCGGATTACCGACGGCCACTCGTGCCAAATCCTGCCAGTTACCGAAGCTGTCGAGCCAGGACGGATCGTCAGGCTCGACGTCGTCGGAGCGCACCGCCAGGACATCGAGATCACTCTCGGCGTCGTCAGTACCTCGAGCGAACGATCCGAATAGAACAAGACTGGCCGGCGCGGGCTTGATTGACTTGGCGAGCTCACTGAGACGCGAAATGGCCGTTGCGCGAGCATCCGCCAGCGCGAGCAGTGCCGAGGCCGCGGCATTCGTCCGTTCAATTTTCACGAGGGACGCGCCCGCTACCTCCCGACGGGAAACGATGCCGAGAGCAACGAGCCGGCGGATCTCGATGCTGGCGCGGTCGCGTGAAACGCCGGCAAGCTGCGCGACGCGACGGATCGGCAGCTCCGCATGGGTGCGTGCCAGCACACCGAGCACCTTGCCCGCCGTACCTGGGATCACCGCCTCCAGGGGTCGTGAGTAGTCCACACGGACCATTGTAGGGCAATATCTGCACAGGTGTCGGCATACCCGACAATGGATCAACGGCTCGTCGAACACCGCGCCCCTAGTTCGAGCAGCTCAGCTGGCCGCCCATCACGAGGGCCGCGATCCTCGTTCACTTGACGTGGCGACGGTCGGCGCGCTCAACAAGCAGGCTTCTCCTCTGGGGCTTTGGGGAACTAGCATGAACTTGTATGGCTTATAAATAAAGGAGTTCGTCTTCGGCGAGCGGACAGCTGGCAGTGGACGCGCGATAATCACCCGATGACCGCGGGACAGAACTGGGCCGTACCGGCTGCACAATCCGTGCGTTGAACCGTCACGGATCCAGCCCCAGTTCGATGCCTGACGCGATGCCACAAGTTCTTCGCCGGGTCCTCGAGCAGCTTCAGGATCTCATGGCGGTCCTTCCGGCGGGGCAGGCTATCGGGCCGATCCAACAGAGCTGCGATCTTCGTAGCGGTACGCGCAGGACTGGTGAGCACGCGATAGCCGTTCGTCCTGACGTGGGGGGTGAGCTGTTCGATGCGCAACTGCGGCGGTCCGACCCTTAGGAGCGGTGAGAGAGCGGCACTCACCAACTGGCCCTCCACACTCGGGCGCTGCCCCGATTGCGATCACCTAGCCGGAGAAGCCGCGCGAGCACAAGCCGCGACCAAGGCCGAGGAGACATAGGCACGTCCCGGCGCTGGCAGAGAGCACGTGGCCTTGCGCTGCTTGACTGAGGCCGTGGATCCTGAAACCGAAAGACCTATGTCGAGAAGGGGGCAGGGTCGGTCGGGCATCCCAACCGCGGTCCGCCATGAGGTTCTTTGAGCGCGACGGCCACCGTTGCGTGATGTGTGGTTACTCGAACAAGGCCGACCTCATCCTTGATCACGTCGAGTTCTCGGCTCTGGCGGCTCCGACGAGGTCTCCAACCTCCGAAGACTGTGCCGTTACTGCAACAGCAGGCGCAGCGACATGCACGAATCTGACAGCTTTCTGCTCTACTCGGGTGAGCGGTCGCCGGGTGAGGACCTCTGCGGTTTCTTCCTCTGCGGGTTTAGATTGCCTGCCCATCCCACGCTAATCGTGCCCTCCCTCCAGGGCTTGACGAACCTTTGCAAGACATCATTGGATCCGCCCCACGCCGGGGCCCCTAGGCCTCACCAATGAGGAGTTCCACGATGAGTTCCGAAGGGCCCTCGACGACTGGAACGCTCAAAAGCCTGATCTCCGCCTGCCGTTCGAGCCAGAGGACGAGTGCGGCCACCCTTGTCGCATCATCATGAGTCGGCTGGTAACAGTCGCACTGTCCTTCGACGCGACCTCCGACACTCGAACTATCAAGATTTCGACATGGGATTTGGCCCGCACCGCGCCGTGCTACGAGCGATACCCACCGACCTGGTAGCCAGGGCCTACCGCGCAGAGTTGCGCTGACATCGCGATGACGCGGACGACACCCGTGGACCCCTACTGCGATGCCGAGAACTCGGGAAGCGAGGCGAGCCACCGGACGGTCGAGGAAGCCACGGCGCCGGCGTCGTCAGATCGAACCGTTGCGGCTTGAATCCTGCCCTCGAACCCGTTTGGATCCTCGCCGAGCCGGAACATCAGGACAGGTACACCCCGGCCTAGCGCCCAACCAAGCTCCTGCTGCGCCCAGGCGGAAGCTCCGAAACCTGGGTGCACTAGAACTAGACCGACTAGCGCGTGAGTTGTGCAGAGGGCGTCTCTGAGAGCAGCCTCCCACTCCTTCGTAACCTCGATGGCGTCGTGGGCCACGAAGCCGTCGACCGATAGCTGGGCAAGAGCACGGCTAACTGCGCCGGCGAAGTCTCGGTGAGCAGACAAGTGCGATATGAAGACCCGAATCTGTCCCTCGGTCCACGGGCCAACCTTGGACCTGTCCAGATCCCGTGCCGCCCTCTCCGACGCCAGGTCCGCGATGACGGTTCCGAACCACTCGAGCTGGGCTCTTGCATCCCCATTCGCAGCCTGCCAGAGTCGCTCGGGTACTACACGGTCGTCGCGAATGTCTCGCTGACGACTGGTGGCGAACTGGTCGGCAGGCACGTCGAGCAGGAAGCGCCGAGCTGTAGATTCCGCGTTCTCGCTCCAACTCAGGTAGGCGTTCCGAAGGTCGCAGGAAAATGACTCCACGAAGCGAGATTGGTCACGTCGTTGTCGAGCGGCGTGACCGCCGTTTGCAGGTCAGCGAGACTCAGTCCCGGTTTCAAGCGCATACAAAGAGTCTGCCTCGGCGAAGCAGGTCGCTCGTGGCGCTTCGACTCTGCACGATTAGGCTCGGTTCATGCCGGAGGTGCGGCCGCCGATCTTCGTCATGGACCGATTGCTTTCATACGATGACTCGTCGCTTCTTGACGAGTTGCGCAGAGTCGCCTCGCTGATACCGAACCCGACCATTACTGCTGCCGCATACGATGCGCTCGGACGGGCGTCCAGTAGTACGTTGAGGCGTCGCTTCGGTAGCTGGCAGGCGGCGTTGGAGGCAGCCGGCCTGAGCGCCCGATACTGCGGCAAGCAGTCGCTGTTGTTGACTGGCGTGTAGGCGCTCACGCTCACCGTGGTTGGCGGAATGAGGCCTGGCCGGATGTAGAGCCGGATACCGATGCGAACGAGCGCGAAGATCGGGACACAGGCGGCGAACGCCCAGCCGGCCCGGCGAATGAGTGCGCCGAGCGCGACACCGAGCATGAACGCGAAGAGCGCATACGCGACCCCGACGAATCCCGAGATGTCGAAGTTCGCCGGCTGAATATGACTGCTCCACTGCGCCGCGTCCGTCCACCAACAAAACAGCGGCGCCAACGCGCCAACGATCGCAGCGGTGAACAGTGCGCCGACTCCGATCGCTAACCAGGCGCGTCGCTTCCTCGGGCTCCCCTATCTCTGGGGCGGGACCCAGTGCAAATTGGCTCCGTTTCGGGAGCGACCGTACGAGCGGCTTCGGCTACGACTGCTCTGGCTTGGTGTACTCGCTCTATGCCCGCTACGGCCTGTACCTTCCCAGCGACGCGGCCGACCAGCGCCACGCCGGCATCTCGATCCCGCTCGCCAAGCTTAAGCCGGGTGACTTGCTCTTCTTCGCCGGACCTGGCGGAAGAGGACTCGTCCACCACGTCGCGATCTACGTGGGCGGCGGGCACGTCATCGATTCGCCGTGCACAGGGGCATCTGTCGAGATTATTCCGATGACGTCCCTCCCCGTCTGGAACGAGTTCGCCGGCGCGATCCGCGTAACCAACCAAGCTGCCAGGCCGTGAATGTACCGTCCGGCTGGTAGTGACCAGTACCTATAGGGGCTCCAGGTGAATCGGCACTTCCGCTGCAGCCCCACGATGCCCAGTCCCATTCCACACACCACGTGCGGAATGTGGCCGAGGCGCCATTCCTGGAGCAGGCGCAGTGACGGTACTGATATCACGCTCTCTTACACCCTTCTCTGCCCACAATTGTATGGCTGCGCCGAACCTCCCATGGCAAACACCCCCACCCTGCCCGAGCGAGAGTCCGCCCGGGCGGGGTGGGCGAATAGAAAGTTAGCTGGTGACCCGCGAGTGATCAGCTAACGGGAAGGAACTCCCACTCCTGATTGGCGTCGCCGGAGTACGCGGACCACTGTTGAATCGGCGTGCCATCGGATGTATTGCCATTAGTCAGGTCGAGGACGAGACCGCTCGTGCGACAGGTGACGGTGTAGTACCCATTCCCGACCGCGGAGATCTCCCACTGCTGGTTCGAGTCTCCGGTACCGCTGATCGACCATTGTTGCATGATGGTGCCGTTCGATGTGGAGCCATTGGTGTCATCAAGCGCCATCCCACTGTTAGCGTCGATGATGTTGTAGTAGCCCGAGCCGGCACTCTGCAGCCCCCACTCCTGGGAGAGGCCTCCACTGTTCGTCTCCTCGACGATCTGCGCCCCGTTCGAGGTCGAAGACCCGCTCACGTCGATCGGTTTGCCGCTCACAGCGCTGACCATCTTGTACACGTGGCCGGCTGTAGGCGTAAGACTGGCGACCGGGACGAACTGCCACTCCTGGTTGGAGTCTCCCGAGGAGGCCGACCACTGTTGGATCGCCGTCCCGTCGGCCAACGTCCCGCTGGTCAGATCGAGATCGAGTCCGCTCGTCCGGCTCGTGATCGTGTAGTAGCCGTTGCCGAGCGAGGAGATCTGCCACTGCTGGTCCGAGTTGCCGGTACCGCTGAGCGACCACTGTTGCATCTGGGTCCCGTTGGACGTCGAGCCGTTCGTATCGTCGAGCGCCATCAGGCTGTTGGCGTCGACAATGTTGTAGTAGCCGGAGCCGGCGTTGTCGAGCGCCCATTCTTGGTCCGGGTCGCCATCGTCGGTCCACTGGACGATCTTGGCACCGTTGGAGGTCGACGCGCCGTAGACGCCGAACGGCTTGCCGCTCGTTCTGCTCACGATCTTGTAAAGGTTGCCCGAAGATGGAGTGTTCGAGAGCACTGGGGCCGCCGAGACGGTACCGACGAAGGTAACAGTCGCTCGCGAGGCCAGCGTGTAGGAGAACGACCCCTGATCGTTCCAGGTTGTTTCGAAGGTCGTGGAGCTGCTGTTCGCATTCGTCGCGACGAGCACCTCCTGACCGTTCGGGTTCTTGAAAGCCCCGGTGACAATGCCGTGAGCGTTCACCGTGGAGCCGATCCGCACCGCTCCAGGCAACACGAACTCGCTGAGCTGGCCAAGCTGGTAGTAGTTGTTGTCGAGGGTCGCGCTCGCCGACGTGACCTGGCCCTGGCCGTTCGTGGTCGCATTGACGGTCACGACCGGCGTGCAGTCGGTGCATCCGCCAAGGTGGGGACCGTCGCTCGAATTGAGCGCCACGTTCCACAGAATCGCACCCTTGGCCCAGTTCTGCGCCGAGAGGAGCGCCATCTGCACGGTGCTGTAGTTGATGATGTCGGTCGGCTGGGTGTCCGAGGAGCATTCTGTCTCGTACTGATCCACGCTCGGGTACGCGTTGTGCAGCTGGCCCATCACGGTCGGATCGCTGTCGGTGTCGTAGCAATGCCAGGCAATCGCTGGATAGTCGCCCGCGGTCGCGCCTGAGAGCAGCTCCTGCGGGAAGCTCGGGTTGTCCCAGTTATGGTCGTAGCCGAGGACGACCGGACTGAGGCCGTTGGCCGACAGGTCGGGCAACAAGTAGCTGTGCACCCAGCTGGCGTATGCCGACTCAGTCCAGGACATGCCCGGATAGTCGGTGGGACAGTACAGGGGCTCGTTCTGCGGTGAGATTCCCCAGATCGGGATCCCTTGAGCCTGGTATGCCTCGATCCACTTCACGAAGTAGTCCGCCCACGCCTGGTCGTACTGGGAGAGCAAGGTACCATTCCCGCTTCCGGTGTTGCAGATCATCGAGCCGTTCGACTTCATCCATGCCGGCGCGCTCCAGGGACTGGCCACTATCTTGAGGTTCGAGTTGATCGCGAGCGCGTCCTTGATCACAGGAATGATGTGGCCGGTGTCCTGAGCGGTCAGCGCGAAGTATTCGGTGGGGTTGTTCGCCGGTCCCTGTGCGTCGTCATCGGTCCACGGTGAGCTCGTCGAGTTGAAGTCGCTCGAGGTCATTGGCAACCTCCAGAACTGCAGCCCGATCCCGCTCGAAGTGCTGAAGAGCTGCTGCATCAGCGTGTTGTAGGCGGAACTGCTGTAGCTTTTCAGCTCCGCCATCAAGAATGTGGAGGAATCTGTAAAAGCCGCGCCAAAGCCAACCATCGTCTGGTAGGTCTGGCTGTCGTTGACCTCGACGTTTACCAAGCCGTGGCTCACAGGCCCCAGGGTGACGTTCGACTGCTGGGCCAGCGCGCTGCTGCCATTGGCGGTCGTGAGCCACACCTGCAGACTGGTCGCTGCTTGGGCTGGCGCAGCAGCGAGCATCGGCACAAGCCCGGCCATTCCGGCAACGATTGCACCGGCCGCCAGGACGCGCCAGCGGTGACTCCAACTCGATGGGCGCATATACATTCCATCGCTCCTTCCATTTTCTCTTAGTGCTTGTACTAAGATATGAACTAATTCGGTGCAACTTGACCTTCTGAGCTCCTTCCTGTTGCGATTTCCGGAGCGGCACGTGGTCGACAATGCCGCTCCCCCCTTGTCAGGCGGTGTAACGTCTCCCGTCCTGGCGAACTGTGGCGTTGGTCGCGACACCCGTCGCGCTGTTCTCGTGCTGTGATGCGATCAGGTCCCTGTACCACCGGCCACTTGACTTGACGATCCGCTCCTGCGTTCCGAAGTCAACGAAGATCAGGCCAAACCGGCGCGAGTATCCGTCAGCCCATTCGAGGTTGTCGAACAACGACCAGACGAAATAGCCGCGTACGTCAACCCCGTCGGAGACATGCCGACCCACGGCGTCGATGTGCTGAGATAGGTAGTCGACCCGCTCCGGATCCTCGACGCGTCCCTCAGGTGTGATGTAGTCGTTGAAGGCGGCGCCGTTCTCAGTGACGTACAACGGGAGCGAGGTGTACTCACCGGCGACGCGTCGCAGGACCTTCGCGAGTCCTTGGGGTCGCACAGATACGCCCGAGTCAGTGACAGGAGGCACCGGACGAAGCTTGGCGGCCCCGTGAATCGCCTCGCCGGTGTCGGCTTTTACGACGTGCTGTTCGTAGTAGTTCACACCGAGGAAGTCGATCGGTACTCCGATGACCTCTAGGTCGGAATCGTGCAAGGGCGAGAGGTCCACGCTTGCTGCGTACCAGCTCGTCATGTCGGGCGGGTAGCTCGCCTTGAAGATTGGGTCTAGGAACCAGCGGTTTTCGTTGCCGTCGATCCGCGCAGCCGCGCTCAGGTCCTCTGGTTGGTCACTCACTGCCGTGACGTCAGACAGGTTGAGAGTGACACCCACCGAACCCTTGACATTGGCGGCACGAAGGGCCTGGACACCTAGTCCATGAGCGAGGAGGAGGTGGTGGGCGGCATGGATAGCAGCTTCAAGGCTGGTCTCCCCAGGCGCGTGGCGCCCCTCGAGGTGGCCGACGAAGGCCGAGCACCACGGCTCGTTGACCGTGACCCAAAAGGGGACTTGCTCACCAAGCGCTTCGGCGACGACGGCGACGTATTCGGCAAAACGCTGCGCGGTGTCCCGGTTGCGCCATCCTCCCCGGTCGCCAAGCGTCTGGGGAAGGTCCCAGTGGTACAGCGTCGCCATCGGCGTGATGCCACGAGCGTGCAGCCCATCGAGCAGACGCCTGTAGAAGTCGATCCCCTTCTGGTTGGCCCGACCCGAACCATCCGGTAGAACTCTCGGCCATGCAATCGAGAAACGGTAGGCGCCAACTCCGAGCTCGGAAAGCAGATCGAGGTCGGACTCCATCCTGTGGTAGTGGTCACAGGCGATGTCACCGGTATCGCCGTGATGTACCTTGCCAGGTGTGCGGCAAAAGGTGTCCCAGATGGACGGCGCGCGCCCGTCCTCGCCTGCCGCACCTTCGATCTGGTACGCAGCCGTCGCCACGCCAAGAAGAAAGCCGTCAGGAAGCTTCATCTTCTCCCTCACTCTCGTGTTGTAGGAAGCCGTTGGTCTGTGCAACCAGAGTGCTCACGCCCCGGAGGCCGCGCGCCGTCGCCGGTTGAACGAGTCGATGGAGACTGCTAGAACGAGGATCACTCCGGTTGCAATGTCCTCTGTTGAGGCTGCCTGGCCCAACAGATCGAGACCGTTCACGATGCTCGCGATCAAGAGAGCACCGAGGAGGCCTTGGTATATCCGTCCTCGCCCCCCACTCATACTGACCCCGCCGATTACCGCAGCCGCGATCGCCTCAAGCAGCAGCACGCTGCCACCCACACCTGCGGATGTGGCGTAAAGGCTTGACGTGCTGACGATGCCAGCGATCCCGCCGAGAAACCCACTCAGGCCAAGGACAGCGACGCGTACCGTGGGCACGGGTACGCCGGCTCGGCGACTCGCCTCGATGTTCCCACCAACTGCATAGATGTAGCGCCCGAATAGCGTCCGGCGAGTCACCCAACCGAGAACGGCGGCGAGCCCGAGCAGCAGAACCAGAAGGTAGGGGACCCCGAAATTGTCATTCAGATAGGCCACCACCGCGAGAAGTCCAATCGTAACCGACGCCACCCTGAACCCTGTCTGAATAACCGACGGAGGCTTGACCTGCACCCGTCGCCACGAGGCGTAGCGCAGCACCTCGAGAGCTACGATGACGGCGATGACTGCTCCGGCTAGGGTCCAGGCGACCCATGGAGCGAGATAGTCATTCGCGATTGCCGTCACGGTGCCGTTCGTCACCGGCAGGTCGCCTTCGGGTCCGATGAGGGCGAGCTGCAGGCCTGCCCATGCGAGAAACCCGCCCAAGGTAACGATGAAGGAGGGCACGCCGACAAAGACCGTGACCAGGCCCTGAAGCAGGCCGATGCCGAGCCCGAGGACGAGCGTTGTCGCGATCGCCGCGGCAGCCGACCAGTGGTCGTTTGTTAGCAGAACTCCGAGCAGTGCTGATGTGACGCCGGTGACCGAACCCAGCGACAGGTCGATCTCACCGGCGAGCAGCACGAGGACCACCGCGATCGACAAGATCGCGGTGACAGCCATTTGCAGGACAAGGTTCGACAGGTTCCGGGACGAAAGGAAATTGGAGTTCTGGGTCTGGAAGAAGATCCACACGACGACGAGGCCGAGGATGACCGGGAGCGGCCCGGCCTCAGTCCCACGATTCGCGGCAAGGCGTGCCCGCCACCCCGTCAGACCAAGCGGGCCCGCCGTGGCCGAGCTCTCGACAACCTGCGGAGTTTTCGATGCAAGCTCGGTCACTGGCCGACCGCCATGGTGAGGCCGCCTGTCATGGCGGCGACGACCTGGTCCATCGTCGTTGTCCGCCGTTCGAACGTCCCGGCGTTTGTTCCGAGGCGCAGCACGCAGATGCGGTCAGCGACGGCGAAGACATCCTGCAGGTTGTGCGAGATGAAGAGCACCGCCTGTCCCTGGTCGGCGAGCCGGCGAATGAGCTCGAGTACCTGTGCGGTCTGCTCGGAACCGAGCGCCGCCGTTGGCTCGTCGAGTGTGACGAGTTTGGAACCCCAGAGCAGAGCCTTCGCGACGGCGACGGCCTGCCGCTGCCCACCGGAAAGGAGGGCAACGGGGCGTCGCAGTGAAGGCAGCCGCACCGACAGCGATTTGAGCGTGTCGCTCGCCATTCGTTCCATCTCCGGCACACTGAGCCGTTTTAGGTAGCCGAAGAGCGGCGGCCGCGCGAGCTCCCGACCAAGGAACAAGTTGGCGACCACGTCGAGGTTCTCGCACAGCGCCAAGTCCTGGTAGACGGTGGCGATGCCGATCGCGTAGGCGGCGTGCGGATTGGTGAGCTTGACCTCCCGTCCCTCTATCAGGATCGTCCCCTCAGCTCGATGCGTTCCGGCGATCGCCTTCACGAGGGTCGACTTGCCGGCCCCATTGTCGCCGACGAGCGCTACAACTTCCCCCGAGGCGACCGTAAGATTGACTCCGGACAGCGCCAAGACGCTGCCATAACGCTTGGAGATGTCCCGGAGCTCCAGAAAAGGGGTTGGACTGTTGCTCGGAGAACTCGACATTTCGGCGTTATGACAGCGACCGGGCGCGATTTACGCGGGAAATCAGTGCTTTGGGCAGAGCTTGGCGGCGATTCCGGAGCAGATTTCTCTCCAGGTAGCGGCGCCATCATTGACAACGAGCGACACATTGGCCTTCGTGATGACATGGGGCTGAAGCAGCACCGAGGGCACCTGCATGTAACTGTTGCTGACCTTGGTCGTCGCGACTTGGGCGACTATCCCCGTCTTTCCCTCGGCAAGGCCGACAGCCACCTTCGCGGCTACAGCCGCCTCTTCTTTGATCGGCTTGAAGACGCTCATCGACTGAGTCCCTTCGAGAATGTCCTGCAGGCCTGCGGTCGTGGCGTCTTGACCTGTCACGAGAACCTTACCGGCGAGGTGCTGGGCCGAGAGGGCGGCGATCACGCCCCCGGCGATGCCGTCGTTGGGGGAGAGCACTCCTTGGACATTGTTGTTCAGCTTCGTAAGCGCTTGCTCCATCTCGGTCTGGGCCGTGGCGGGATTGTATTGCGGCGTGTCGGCCGAGTAGCCGAGGATCAGGTCCTTGGACTTGAAGGCGGGCTCAAGTTCCTTGAGGGCGCCCTGCTTGAACTCGACCCCCGTCGCGCTCGTCTGGTCACCGTTGATCATGACGACCGTCGAGCCCTTCGCCAAGTGCTTAACGAGGTACTGGCCCTGAAGTTCACCAACGTAGGTGTTGTCAAACGAGACATAGAAGGCGATCTTGGCACCGGTGAGAAGACCGTCGTAGGCGATGACCGGGACGTTGTACTTGGCCGCCTTGGAGACAATTGCTACGCCGGTCGCCAGGTCGAGCGGTGACACGACGATCACGCTCGCCCCATTCACCAGCGCGTCCTCCACCTGGGAAATCTGGGCAGCGTCACTTCCTTGGGCGTTGTCAGCGATTACCTTGATCGCCGGATTGAGGGCATGAACGGCTGCGATAAAATCGGGCTTGTCCTGGTCCTCGAAGCGTGAGGCGCATGTCGAACAGGGCATCACAAAGGCGATTCTTAATGTCGGCGCCGCCGTCGTGCTCGCCAGCGCGCCAGAGCTGGCGAGAGCCAGTGCCCCGGCACACACCGTTAGGGTCACGACGATACGTGACAGACGCAGTTTGCGCATGGGTTCCCCTTACTGATTGGCCGGCGTCGACCGCCGGAATCCGATGATTATTTTTAACTTACCTTAACAAGCAAACTAAGTCAAGAGGTATGTCGGACCTGCAACGAGGCTGCATGACGGACACCGTTCAGCGCTCCCCCATCGGCTAACAGCTGGTCAATGACGAGGGTGGATGCCCCGAGTGCAACAGCGTCGGGACCGAGCTGACCCAGCTCCACTGAGACGCGACTCGCCGGGTAGGCCAGCGCCTGGGACGTCAGAGCCTGACGAACCTGGGGGAGCAAGCTCCGACCGAGCTTTAGGCCGGCCCATCCCCCGACGACGATGCGCTGGGGGTTGAACAGGTTGACCAGGTTGGCGACCGCCACACCGAGGTAGAAGGCCGTTTGTTGGAGAAGAGCCGCTGCTACAGGGTTCGCCAAACCCGCTGCGATGAGTTTGTCGAGCCATTCCTCCTCGTCATAAGAGGCAGGAACGCGAATTCGCTTGTCCACCTCTGCCCACTGCTCAATGAGTGCCGGACCACCGACGTAAGCCTCGAGGCAGCCCTGTCCGCCGCATCGGCACGGCCGTCCACCGGCAACAATGGCGGTATGTCCCCACTCGCCAGCGCTCGAGGCCGCGCCTCGGTAGAGCGAGCCGTCACTGAAGATCGCAGCTCCCACTCCCGTGCCGATGAGAGCGACGATCGCGTATCGCGCGCCGCGCCCCGCACCGAACCACATTTCAGCCTGCCCCTGGGACTTGGCGCCGTTTTCAACGAGCGTCGGGAGTGCGACCGCATCACTCAGCATCCGTGCGAGCGGAACGCCGTTCCAGCCGATGTTCGGCGCATGAACTAGGGACTCGCCGTCGTATTCGACGACGCCAGGAACACCGACCCCAACCCCAAGGACGCGTCTGTGGCTGCCGTCGAGCCTCGCGAGCATCTCGGTCACCGCCCCGGCGATGTGTTCGATCACAGTTCCTGGATCGTGCTCCTGTGGGTGGACAACGAGCACAGCCCGGCCGATCTCTCGCATCGAGAGATCGAACGCCTCGATCCGTATGCCCGTCTCGCCAACGTCAACACCGATGGCCACCCCGAAGGCTGGATTCACCTTCAGAAGAACCCGGGGCCTGCCACCCTCGGACTCCTCCGTGCCTGCCTCGATGACCAGCCCCTCGTTCAGGAGGTCCGACACGACGTTGGTCACGCTGGCGCTGCTCAAACCGGTCATTTCTCCGAGTAGTACACGGTTAAGCGGACCGCTCAGGAACAACGGTCGCAGCACGGCGGCACGATTGACCCGGCGTACGTCCCGCACAGTCATTCGCTGCTTCATCATGGCTACCTCTCGACCGGGCGACTTTTTTTACACCTTAGTTCAGTAAGAGCGCGGAGGGAAAGGCAGCCTATGAACCGGCGGCGCGCAGTTAGCCGACTGCGTGTGCGAGTTCGGTTGTGACCGATGACGGAAGGCTCGTCATCCGACGTCCGGCAGCGGTCTCTTCGGCGGACGATGAAAGGCGCGCGCTTTGTCCACGACAGCCCCGAGCTCATGCGATGGGACATCGAGATCGCCGACGCGCAGAAGGTGAAGGGACTCGCACCGCTGGCCTGCAAGACCGACAAGATCGACGCGTGGGTCCTCGACGAGCTCTCCGGCGTGATCTCGTGCCGGCGATATGGGCTCCCGGACCCCTGGACGAGACGCCACGGCACTCTCGATTCTCGACGATATCGACTCTGAGATCGACGCTTGCGAGAAAGCTGCAATCACTCGGAGCGGACCATCCCTACGTCAGCCTGCTGCAGTCCGCTCCTGGCATCGCCTGGGTCCTCGGGTTCACCATCGCCTCGGAGATCGAAGACATCTCACGCTTCTCCTCGCCGAAAGAACTGATGGGCTACACCGGGTTCTGTCCGCGCGTCTACCAGTCCGGCGACAAGGATCTGCGCGGTCCGATCGCAAGGAACGGACTGAAGTATCTGCGCTGGGCACTCATCGAGGCTGCTGTGCACGCGTCGAGTCATCCGGTCTACAAGGACCACTACGAGAGGACCAAGGCCCGCCTCGGGCGCCACCGCGGCGCCAAGGTCGCGCGTATCGAAGTGGCCTCCAAGCTCGCCGAGGCCGTCTGGCCCATGCGCCAGACGGGCTCGACGTTCGCTCCGGCAAGGTCCCCCGCCACGCCTCTGGTCGCTTGACGACCCTCGTCTGAGATGGACCGGCTGGGGAGTTCTCCACCAGACCTCTTCCTCCCTTGAGGAGGCGATAGAGAGATGAGAACCGACCCCACCACCCCGCCTAGTCGGCCCGGCCACCGCAACGAGGAAATGTCCGCCAACAACAATCGACCTTGACAACCAGTCCCTCTTCGGAGAGGCACGAGGAAGGGGTGAGCGACCCGATCGACCTCGGGGCACGTCTAGGACCCGTGCTGACGGCTTGCATCGGCGTCAAAGCAAGGGGCCGTCCGGGCCATCACACTCTAGGCACAGGGGTGCCAGGAGGCCGGCGACGCCGCCGGGTGCGGACGTTCGAGCGTTTCGGCACTCACGATCGCGCAAGCTAGGCGAAGAACGCCTGCAGCTCTGCCGCGACGAGGGACGGCTGGCGACTGTTATCAGCGGCCGTGTGGCCTACGCCTGGAAGTGTCACTCGCTTGGCGCCTGGCAGAACCGTGCTCAGGCCGTCGAGCGATGCCGTCAGGTTCCGGGCACTCTTGGAGCCGCCGAGCAGAAGGATCCCGCAATGTAGTCCAGCGAAACGCGCTAGGGGACCGGCAGCGCCCATGACGGTCTGCGCGTCGTAGTGCACGGTTGGGACGAGGTCGCGGGGAGACACGGTGCCAGGCGGCACGGGCCGATTCGCCGTCTTTCGGATGACCAGATTCAGCGGGGCAGCGAGCAGAAATCGGGGCACGTAGCGAAAGGCCGTGCGGTCGGCGGTGGCTTTCATCACCGTAACGAGGGCGGATCCGAGCTTCCCGGCTTTGAGTTCACGCTCGTAGGGCGGCGCCCACGCTGCATGAACCACACCATCGAAGGACAGAGGCGGCTCGTAGAGCGCGAGTTCCGTGATCTCCGGCCGTACGAGAGCCGTCTCGATGGCGATCACAGCTCCTGCGCTGAGGCCGAACACGTAGTGGGCGCCTGATGCTTCCACGAGGGCGCTCAGGTCTTCGATCTCGGTCCGTAGACCATGGAACTCCCCATACGGGCCGCTCATGCCCCGGCCACGTCGGTCGGGAACGTAGACGGTGAAGGCGTCGGAAAGCTCACGGGCCAGGGTGCGCAGGTTCTCGGACGACTGACCGGCTCCGTGCACCAGGATCAGCCTTGGACCCTGGCCCAGTTCGTAGTAACCAATGGCGGTACCGTCGTTCGATCTGACTGAGCCGACCGACGATGGGCGTGGTTCCTCTGGACCCGTGTCCTCACTCATCGCGCAGCCATTCTGCACCGTC
>Ga0326727_10016162_pt1 | contig 15822 bp, 18 predicted proteins | sample MB2enrmetagenome_FD_207643 | JGI IMG/M metagenome (GOLD analysis project Ga0326727, IMG submission 207643) | Lab enriched peat soil microbial communities from McLean, Ithaca, NY, United States - MB29MY | ecosystem: Environmental > Terrestrial > Soil > Wetlands > Peat | place: USA: New York... | reverse complement strand
CGAGCCCAGCAGCCCGCCGGCCGGCCAGGTGGAGATCAACACCAGCACCGTTATCGCCAACGGGGCGGTCACGGTTTCCCCGGTGTACGGCCCGGCTCCTGTTATTCCGGCACCCACGCTGGCCCAGTCCCAGGCCCAGGTTTGCGCGGCCATCGACACCAGCAAGGACGCGGCCTTGTACTCCACCTTCACGGATTCCTCGGGCAACATCTGGGCCGTGGACCAGGGCAGCCGGGCATTGATGACCGGCGCGGAAGCCAAGATCGCGGACGGAGCAACCCTCCCGGCCAATTTCGCGTGGCTGAACTCAGCAGGTGCGCCTGTTGCTATGACGGCGACTGCCTTCAAGGCCCTGACCCTGGCCATTTTCACATGGACGAACAACGTCTTCGGGGCGGCCATTGAGGCCAAGGCCGCGGTCATGGCCATGACCGACCCGGCCCAGGTCCTGGCCTACCAGATACCGGCGTGGCCCACCGCCTAAAGAGATGCCGTGGACCCGAATATCAGGATCATGTTGATTGCCGAGGAGGGCTACGCCTTCAAGGCTTACCCCGACCAGGACGGTATCTGGACCATAGGTGTAGGGCACGCCCGCGTAACCCCGGGCCTCGTGTGGACGCAAGCGCAGATCGAGTCCCAGCTTGTGACTGACGTGAACACTGCACAAAGAGCGCTCACGCCTTGGATGCTCAAGCTTCCTGCGCCCGTGATCGGAGCTTGTACGGGGATGGCGTTCCAAATGGGCGCGAAAGGGTTCCTTTCTTTCCATGACACGCTGGCGGCTCTGCAGCATGCACAGTATGCACAGGCGGCAAGTGACATGATGCAATCGGAATGGGCCAAAGAAACCCCGGCAAGGGCGGTGCGCATGGCGACGATGATACGCACAGTGGCATGGCTACCATGGCACGCACAAGAGGCCGCACTCATATTGAAGGAAGCTGGCATCTCCGATGCTTCGTAAGTTCTTGCAGCACCACCTAAACTCCTTTCATGTGTACTGCCGGCTTGTAGACATTGGCATGAGTACATCACAAGCCAAGAGGCTGGCTACGGCATGGGGGAAGCTAACACACGGAGTTTTATATGCCTGACGGCACCCTCTCCACCAAGCCCTGGTGGCAGTCTAAAGTCCTTTGGACAAATGTTGCTTTCGCGGTTCTCCTGGGAGTCCAGGCGTGGGCCGGGAAGGCCGTCATAGACCCGGCCATCCAGGCCGGCATCATCACGGCGACCAACGCCGCCTTGAGGGTGTTCACCTATACCGCGCTTACCAGCGGGAGCCCCCAATGAAGACCATCATCGCCATCCTTGTCTCCGTGTTCTTGTGCGCGTGTAGCACCTTTAACCAGGCGACCCCCGCCGTCTCGGTGGAACAGCAGCAGGCCGCGCTCACCTATCTACAGTCCTCGCTCGCGAGCGTTCAGGCCGCGGCCACCCAGGCCAAGCTCCAGAGCCCGGCCGATGCCGCCAAGATCGACGCGCAGGTGACGCCCGTGGTCAACCAGCTCCAGTCCGCCGTGTCGGCGTATGAGCAGGCCATCACCACCAACAGCGCCTCGACGACCAACACGGCCTGGGCTACGGCCGAGTCCATCCTGAGTACCACCATCGAGGTCCTCGGGCCCGTCGCGATCGCGGCTTTGGTGAAGTGATGGGATTCAGGCCCCGGAAACTCTGCGAGGCCTGGGTAGAGCCCGAGCGCGAGCTGGTCCCCTATGCTGCGGCTCGCTTGCGCATGCGTTCCGGAGACATCCTTCGGTTCGTGAGTGACTGCGCCCTGGGCTATGCAATCCGGTTCTTCCGCCCCGGGGGGAGCCATGCCGCCGTGGTCTTGGACACGCGCATCCCATCGTTTGCGACCCCAGGAGAGAGCGTCCGCCGACTGGACATGGCCGAGGCTGACGAGCGTGGGTTCGTGCCTTTGCGGCTCTCTCGCGTGTTGTCGCAGGTGGTAGGGCGCGTGTTCGTGCATCAACTAGAGCTCGCCCCGCCGCAGCTTGACAAGGTCAATCTGGTTTTGGACCGCATGATTAAAGGCGACATCGCCTACAACTACAAGACCCTCCTAGAGCTTATGTTCACGCGGCCACGTTACGAGCACTCGGAGGTCATCTGCTCCGAGGGCGCCGTCTATCCCGCGATCTGCGCCGGGGCCCTCCCGGCCATCAACTGGTGTCCCACCCCTGGAGACCTTGTCGGGCTTCCATTCCCGTGCTTTGAAATCGACATCCCCAGCGTAAAAGACTGGGTCGAAAGGAACAGGTGAGACAATGGACGAGGTGTCCTGGACCAGTGTTGCTGTCCGGTTCTTGTCGCCTCTCCTGGTGTTTGGCCTGGGGTTGTACGTCCATCGCGTAGAAGTCAGAAAAGAGCGGGCGCGAAAGGAACTAGCTGAATCAGAGCGCGAGTTCCGAGCGCAACTTAGCGAGCGCATGAGCGTGTTTGAGACGAGCCAAAAGCAGATGCTCCAGGACCAGCGGGCGTGTCAGCTCTCCCTGGCCAAGAATTTTCGCCTCAAGGCGGACGCCGACCGGCAGTGGAATGAGCAGTATCGCCTGAACAATAGCACCCGTGAACGCATGACCCGCGTCGAGACGCTTATCAACATCAAGGCCCTTCCACTTTCTGACGGGAAAGATATCTAAGCCCCCACGAATTGCATCCCGCCTAATGTTTTTTCGTTTCTAGTCCGCCTAATCCTCATTCCAAATTCCCGCCTGGAGGCTTGCGAAAGCCGCCTCCAGGCCGGGCCAAAGGCGCGTCACAGACGCCCCCGGAGGAAAGAGGATCATGCCAGAAGAATCACAAGACGAATTTGCACAGGCCTTCGCGGAGGCTACTGCGGGGGAAGCCCCGGCGGATATAACGCCGGCTGCCGATACCGAAGTCGCCGCCGCGCCCGAGCCGGAAGATGTTCCCGCAGCCGCTCCCGTCACCCCCGAACCGACCGCCGCTCTGGAAAGCGCCCCCTCTCAGCCCGCGCAGACTGATGGAAGCGATGCCGAAGCCGAACGTCGGCACCAGGAGGAACTGCAGCGGATAAGGACTCATAACGGCCGGGTTATCGCAGACGAACGCCGCAAGCGTGAGGAGCTGGAGGCCGAAGTCCAGCGCCTCAAGAATGACCAAAGCCAAGCCAAGGTCCACTTCCAACCGGACGAACTCGAAAAGGAAGAAATCGAGAAGTTCAGGAAGGCGAACCCCGAGGTCGCCAAGCGGACCATCGACGGACCGAAGGGCAAGCTTTGGCAGAAGTTGCTTGTCGAGCGTGGATCTGACGACTTGATCGCGCAGCACGAGCTGGTCCAGGAGGGCGTCGAAAGCGTCCGGAGGGAAGTGCGAGACGAGATCGCCTCCAATCACGCCAAGGCTCACATCCAGGCCATCGAGACTGCGCACCCCGATCTCCGCCAGGTCATCGGCAATCCGACCCCCCAGAATCCGAACGACCTCTACAACCATGACTTCGTGAACTGGGTTCGCCAGCTCCCGTACGACACGGCCAAAGACGTCGTGCGCATCATGGACAAGGGGACGGCCACCGAGATCATCGAGACGGTCAACGCCTACAAGGAATACCGGCAGCCGTCCGGCTCCGGCCAAAACCAGACAACCCCGGCAGCCTCGCCGAAGCCCGCCCCGAGCCAGAAGGTCCGGGCGGCCTTGGCTGTTCCCAGTCGCGGAGCAACTCCCCCGAGACCCAAGGCCGACCCGAATGATTTCGGCGCGGCGTGGGCCGAGGCGACTGCGCAACGATAAGGAGAAAAGTCCATGTCTACCATGGCAATGCAATATGGGGACATAACCCCTCGGACCGCGGCCTACGCGGTCAAGGAGTTGTTGACCCGCGCCGAGCCCATGCTGGTCCTGGAGAAGTTCGGCCAGACCAAGCCGCTGCCTTCCAACGTGACCAAGGTCATGAAATTTCGGCGGTACAACGCCCTCGACAACAGCGTTAAGACGCTCGTCGAAGGTGTGACTCCCCCGGCCAGCAAGCTGACCATCCAGGACTACACGATCACCCTGACCCAGTACGGCGACCGGATCATCATCTCCGATGTGATCTCGGACACCCACGAGGATCAAGTGCTCCAGGAGTCCATGGCCATCCTGGGCGAGCAGGCCGCGCAAATGATGGAGATCATGCGCTACGGCGTTCTGAAAGGCGGGGCCTCCGTGGTGTATTCCACCGGCACCCAGCGCAGCGCCGTGAACGTTCCGATCCAGACCAGCACCACCACCCCGAGCAACATCATCATGCGCCGGGTGACGCGGGCCCTGAAACGCCAGAACGCCAAGAAGATCACCAAGACCCTGGGGGCTGGCCCGAACTTCAACACCGTGCCTGTCAACGCGGCCTATGTGGCCGTCGTGCATCCGGACATGGAAGGCGACATCCGTGCGCTGCCCAACTTCACCCCCGTTGAGCAGTACCCGCAGATCTCGCCCTTCCCGTCCGAACTCGGGAAGTGCGAAGACATCCGTTACGTCACCAGCACCCTTTGCACCCCCTTCGCGGATGCCGGCGGGGCGGCCGGCGCGAACCTGACCACCTCCGGGACTTACGCCGACGTGTACCCGATCCTGGTGTTCGGCTCCGACGCCTTCGCCTGCACGGCCCTCAAAGGCATGTTCGCCGTCACCCCCACCGTGGTCAACCGCAAGGCTTCGGACTCCGATCCGCTGGCCCAGCGCACCCACGTCGGCTGGAAGTCGATGCAGGGCTGCCTGATCCTGAACGACCTGTGGATGTGCCGGGTGGAGTGCTCCGCTACCGCCTAAGCGGTGAAGGACTAAGGCTATGACGCTCGCAGACGCCCTTAATGTGATCCCCGACCCCATTATCCGGAAGGCTCTTTTCGATGCCTTCCAGGCGCTCGCAGCGTCCTACAACACACACTATCACACGCTCGCGGCTGGGGGCACTCAAACGAGTGCCCCCGCCAGCGGGCCGTCGAACGTGGCCTTGGCTGCCGGGGCTTCGCCCGCCACGTTCCCGTCCTAGGAGGACATATGGTTGTCGTTGACGTCGAAAGAGATCCCGCTCCTCGGGGGAACGTGGACAACAATAAAGACATTTCCAACCCGTTCCCCAACGCCAAGCGCAAGTGGGTCGAGTTCTTCAACACCGGCGGAGACGACGGGAAGGGCACGATTGACTTCCAGGTCAACGGCTACCCGTTCCGCATCCCCCGGGAAACCCCGGTGCATCTGCCCGAGTGGGTGTTTCCGGCGATAAACGACGCCATCTCCGAGATCATGGACCCCGAGACCGGCGAGATGCGCCGGGTGATGCGGTACCCGTACCGAGAGCTGCCCAACTACAAGCCCCCGGTCGTGGACAAGAAATAATCCATGGGCACCTTCACGGGCACGACCCTCATAGACTTAGTTTCCGCCTCGATTCTCAACGACGCGAACAACGTCCGTTGGAGCAGGGCGACTCTACTGCAATACCTGAACTTAGCCCAGGTGCAGGTCGTGTCCGTGCAGGCCCAGGCGAATAGCCAATACCGAACCATGCAGCTTGCCGCCGGGTCTCGCCAGTCCATGCAGTCCGACGACATGCAGCTCCTGGCCATAACCCGGAACATGGGGGCCGATGGTCAGACCCCGGGCGATTCCATTGAGATGACCGACCGGGCGGAGATGGACGCGCACCTGGATTCCTGGACCGAACCCCAGGACGGCGTCACCGAGATTGAGAGCTATGTCGCAGACGACCGTGTCCGCGCCGTCTACTTCGTTTACCCCCCTGTGCCTGCCAACCAAGACATGTGGATCGAATACATATCCGCCGTGCGTCCAAAGGACGTGGCCGAGGAGGGAGATGTCATCTCCCTTCCGGACTTCTACGTAATGCAGATCATGCGCTGGATTATCTATATGTGCCTGTCCCTGCAGATGGAGAACCCCTATTCGGCAAACAACGCCCTGCATCACTACCAGCTTTTCAATACCGAACTAGGCCAGGAGATGAACGCCGTAGACATCGTGAACCCCAGCATCGTCGAAAAGTACAGCGCGGGAGTAGCGCAGAGCGCCCCGCAGCCGATGGGGAGGCCCCGTGGCTAACACCTGGGCTGACTTCGTGCAGTTCGTGGCGCACTCCTGCGTAGGCTGCAGCAGCATGACCATCTCGACTCACCTCCAGGCGGCCATGGACGAGTTTTGCTCGGCGACGAGTATCTGGGTGGAAACCCTGGATCCGATAGGGCTCATGGCCGGCCAGGACACCTACGATATCCCGGTGGACGCCAATACCCGCGTGATCGGTATCGAGAGCGTGATGTATAACGGCTTCCCCTTGAAGCCCATGACAAGCCGGGCGCTGACAGGGTTTTTCCCGACGTGGGAAGTCTGGGACGACGGCATCAACCAGATCATGGCCTACCGGGTCGAGATGGACGATACAGACCAGAATCTCACCGTCTGGCCTTCTCCGACCGACAACGAGCCCGCATCCGTGGTCATGCGTGTCACCCTCAAGCCGACGTCCACGGCCACTAGCATCCCGGGCTTTATCTACGAGGACTGGCGCACGGTGATCGGCTCAGGTGCGCTTGCGCAGATCCTGCTCATACCCGGCAAGGATTTCACCAACCCCCAACTCGCCCAGGTCCATGACGCGAAGTTTCGCACGGGCAAATCCCGGGCGAAGGTCCGCGCCCTTGGCCAGCAGGCGGGGGGGACCCTTACCATGCGGCCCAGGAGGTTCGGAGAATAATGCCGTTCGCACCAGTGTCCGTCGTTTGGACAAACTTTTTCTCGACCGTGCTGTCTCTGGGAGTGGGGACCAGCGATGTGGTCATGAGCGTCCCGAGCACCCTCGGGGCTCCCTCTCTGGCTTCCAGTCAGTATTGCTACATGGTTCTCGCGACGGTGGATGGCCTGACCCATGAGATAGTCAAGGTTACGGCCATGACGAGCAACACGTTCACCATACAGCGAGGCATGGAAGGGACCGTAGCGGCCGCCTTTCCGGCCGGGTCCCGGGTCTACAACGCCCCGACCATGCAGACCCTGGTGGACAGGCTGAACGACTTCGACACTTACATGGGCAACGCCATCGCCGCGGCCCAGGCGCAGGTGGCGACCATGGCCAACGCCTTCCCCATCGGTGAAATAATCTTCGTTCCCTACGCCTTCACTTCCGCGTTGCTTCCGAACTTCCTCTTAGACGACGGCTCCGCATACAGCAGGACCACATACGCGAACCTGTTCGCCAGGATTGGGGTCATGTACGGGGCCGGAGACGGCTCTACGACCTTCAACGTCCCGGACCACCGGGGCGCGTTCCTGCGTATTCAGGACCATGGCGCAGGCGTTGACCCCAACGCGAGCACGCGTGCGGCCCGAGCGGACGGGATCGCCGGAGACAACGTCGGGACCCTCCAGCTCGACTGCATAAAGCTACACGTCCACCCGACCGGCGCAAACACCGGGAAGGCCACGGGCGGAGCGAGCGTCGTGGACCCGGGGACCTGGAACTCCCCAGGCAACAGCGGCGGGAACACCTACACGCTGGATGTTGGCACATCTACCGTGGGGGACACCATTAACCCCACCGCATACGCACTCGTCCCGATGGGCCTGGAAACTCGCCCGCGCAACATCAACGTAGTGGCGGTTATCCGCTACCAATAGAGTTCTCGGGGGAGAACAACGCTCCGCAACCGGCTTTTAACTTCAACAATACGAGGAACACGATATGTCTACCCCCTTGGCCACTCCGAACCCCTTTCTCATGAACTTCGACATCGACGTGGATCGCGTCACGCTCGACACCTGCATGGAGAACTGCTCCATAGCCATGGGCTCTTGCTCCATCTACGGGGCTGCTTCCCCGAACGCGAAGACCACCGGCGCCATCACCTACAGCTTGAACGGCGTCTTGAAGTCCAAGGCCGCCATCTCCTCTCTGTCCCTGGCGACCCTGAACTTCTGGAGCCTGCCCGGCGTGGTGAACTACCAGATGCCCTATCTGGGCGGTTCTACCCCCCCGGCGTTCATCCCCTGCTTCTCGTCCGTGGACGTGACCGCCTCGCTCACCAAGACCGCCTTGACGCTGCCCGCGCTGGGTGCCGGCTTGTACTGGGGCTGCGGCTTCTTCTTCTACCTGGACACCTCCGGCAACGTGCGCATGACCCAGTCCTTCCCGGTGAGCGCCACCAACTCGACCCTGGTCGATGCCAACGGCAACTCGCTGGTGCTCTGCCCGGACTACAACATGAGCCTGCTCGTGCCCTTCTGCGTCGTGAAGGTCATCAACGGGTCCGCCTCCACCTTCACTCCGGGCACCACGGCCCTGGACTCCGGCAGCGGCTTGACCGTGACCTACGCCGACTTGTCCACCGCCTTCCCTGGCCAGCCGTTCTAACCTGATAACCCCCAGGAGAAAGCGCAAACGTGGACATCTACAATTACGACGATCTTGGGGTTTTCATCTCCAGGGGTCCTGCCCGCGAGGACCCGCTGGAGACGATAAAGGCTGGCTATCCGGTCTACGCCCTGCCAGCCAAAGCGACGACCATCGCCCCCCCCATACCCCCCACGGGGCAAGTGGCCGTGTTCAATCCGGCTACCCAGACCTGGGGGGTGAATGTGGACTACCGGGGACAAATGAGTTTCTCCACGGTGGATGGCTCCAAGCTGCCGATAAGCGCCTTGGGGCCCGTCCCGGCCGGGTATACACTGATCCCGCGCCCAGCCCCTTGGTACACCTGGGACCCCACCATCCTCAACTGGGAACTCAACCTCACGGCGTACCGGGCACTGGCATGCAGCAACGTGGACACCCAAGCCGCGAACTTGCGGGCGGCCGTATTCACGAGCGACCCGGGACAGGCCAAGGCCTACCAGCTTAAATACGATCAGGCCGTACTGTGCCTGGCGGACGCCTCCGCCTCTAACGCCAGCTACCCCTACATAGCCGCCGAAGTGGGCATCACCGCGCCCAGTACCGGAGTCCCGGCGACGGACCTCCATAACGTGGCCACTATCATTAAGGCCAAAGGGGATGCCGAGGAGGCGTGGGGGATGTCCTTAGAGCCCCTTCGGCTCACGGCCAAGAACTCCATCAACGCGGCCACCTCGGCGTCGGCGGTGGAGGGGGTCATGACAAACTTAACCTGGCCTGCTGCCCCGACTTCCGTATCGTAAAGGAGCGCCACGAGTGCTCATCAACGTAAATGGGTTCGGCGGCGAGGCGCCCCGCACGTCCCCGAACCTCTTGAAACAGAACCAGGCTACGTTGGCCCAGAACTGCAACCTATGGTCCGGAGAAATCAGGCCTTTCTATAATCCGCTTACCGCGCAGGGCCTGCCGCTCCCGGGCGCGATTCAGACGATCTACAACTATAATAACGCGTACTGGCTCACCTGGAACCAGGACGTTGATGTCGTCCCGAATCCTATCGCGACAGATATGTATCAGCGGCTGTATTTCACGGGGACGGATGTCCCGCGGGTAACGAACCTTGCCCTTTGCGCTCAGTCCGGCGGGAACATCTATCCAAACGCCAGTTATCTCCTGGGCGTGCCCAGGCCGACCAACGTCATTACGGCCTCGGCCACGGGCATAGGCGGTTCTGGCATCGCTCGTGACGTGATCTATCTCTATACCTTCGTCACCGTCTGGGGCGAGGAAGGGCCTCCCGTCGCCACCGTTTCCAACGACGTTATCTGCCTATCCGGCTCGCAGGTGAATCTATCCGGCTTTCCGTCCAGCCCCCCCAGCGGCTATCCGAACATCATCACTTGCCGCATCTACCGGGCGGTAAACGGCAATACGACCCAGAACTGGGAGTGGGTAGCCGACATCCCCATCGGGACCACCACCTACGCGGATGTTATCCCGGACCTGCAGCTTTCAGTGGTTATGCCGTCTCAAACGTGGCTGCCCCCGCCGGCCGGGCTCCTGGGGCTGACCTGTCACCCCGGCGGCTTCCTGGTGGGGTTCACGGGGAATGAACTCTGGTGCTCAGTCCCGTACTACCCCCACGCCTGGCCTTATGGGAATATGTACACGATCCCGCAGCAGATAGTCGGTGTCGCCGTCTTTTGGGACATGGTCGTTGTACTGACGGACGGCTACCCGTATGTGTTCGAGGGCGCTTCCCCCTCGACGCTTCGCAAGACTAAATACCCCGAACGCCAGCCGTGCGTGAGCAAGCGCAGCATTTCCACTTACGCCGGCGGCGTGATCTACGCCTGCCCGGACGGGCTCTACCAGATCAGCAACGCCCTTAACGAGCTCATATCCCCGGGGTCCATGGTCACGCAGGACACTTTCACCAAGGGGGACTGGGCCAAGTATAACCCGCAGACAATGCACGGCCACATCATGGACCGGCGTTATTATGGGTTCTACACGACCGGAGTTGTCAACGGGATCACCCAGGGGCGGGCCATCGTCGTGGACACCGCCGAACCGGAAGACAAGCTCTCCGAGTTGGGCATGTACGCCACCGGAGCCTATGTCTTGCCGGGGGCCGACCAGCTTTTCATGGCAGTACAGTCGGGGGGCTCCAACCTCCTGCAGCAGTGGGAGGGCGGCAATACGCGCCTAAACTTCACCTGGACGAGCAAAATTTTCGAGGTTTGGCCGCAGAACTTCGGGGCCGCCCAGGTCCTCTTGGACACCAGCCTTGGACTCACCGCAGCCCAAGTTGCCGAAGACGAGGCCCTCCAGGCCGCGCAGATCGCGGCGAACGTGGCCATGATCGCGGCTAACCTGGACGGGGGGGCCTGGGCCGAGGACCCTTATGGGACAGTAGCCTTCGGCCTGAGTGACCTCGTGCCGGCCCCGGCCGGCCCTGCCGACGCGAACATCCTGACATTCACCCTGATAGTGGATGGGGTGGCTGTCTATACGGTGGCCGTAAATGACAGTGAGCCCTTTGCGCTTCCCTCCGGGTTCACCGGGCGCGAGTACCAAATGTCTGTGACCGGCAACATGCCCGTCAAACGCATCGCAATCGCCGGGTCCGTGCAGGAGTTGTCCACGGCCATCCCGAGCCAGTGATGCGAATCCTGTTCGCGTTCTACCCTCTTTTCGTACGATATAACTATGGCATTGCCCTCCTATCGTCCCTGTGCAAGGCCCGGGGTATCGAGGTGGATCTGTGCGTCCTGGGAACCCTGGACGAGTTCCAGAGACAGCTTGCACATGCCTCCTCCCGCGTAGTCGGCTTTTCCTGCGTCACGGTCCACGACTACAAGCTCTGTGTGCCCTACATGCGCACCGCGAAGGCCTTGGGGCACACGGTGTTGCTCGGGGGCGTCTGGGCCGGCCTGGGGCAGCCTGTGGACCCGTGCGTGGACTTTGTGTGCAGGGGCGACGGTGAGGCCCTCCCCGATTTTCTGCTTCACGGAGACACCTCCCTTTTCGACTCCCCTCACATCTGCCGGGACATCCACGCGCTCCCCCTGGCCGACTACGGCCTGTTCCAGAACATCCCATTCGAGCGCGACTCTTTATTCGCGGGCAAGAAGGTTCTCCCCTACCAGTCTAGCAGGGGCTGCAACGGATGTTGCACCTTTTGCCAGATACGCCACCAGCCCCGGGGCGTGCGCGTGCGCTCCCGCGTCCAAGAGGACCTGGAGCATTTGCGCGACACCTACGCGCCAGACCTTTTCTTCATGGGGGACGCAGGGCTGCCATATCAAAACACGGCCTGGGAAGCCTCCTGGGGAGACTTTACGCACCCATTCTTTGCCTACATCCGTGCGGACATCCGGCCCGTGGATCTGCACTGGCTAATCGACCGGGGCATGGCCGGGTGCGCTTTCGGCGTCGAGGCTGGAGATGAGAGCTACCGAAACGACGTCCTGCGCAAGAACCTCACTGACGTCGAGCTCTGGCGTACCGTGGGCATCTTGGAGAAGCGCGGCGTCACTCCGGTCTCGTTCTTCATGCAGGATACCCCCGGTGAGACGCCCGAGCTGCAACGTAAGACGCGGGCCCTGGCCGCAACCCTCCCGGGACTGAGCTTCACCTTCCGCTACGAGGCCCTGGGGGTCTGCGCATGATCCGTCCGGCCACGCACGGCGACATGACCGACATTGTCGGGATCGTCCTGGCCGCGAACAAGCAGATGGGGATAGCGGGACGTTTCCAAGCGAAAGTGAACCTCCCTCGAATTGTCTTGATCCTGGGGACAATGATCCACAACCCGCTGGCCGATCTCTCCGTGGTTGAACTAAACGGGACCATAGCGGGGGCGTGCATGGTGCATGCTGGAGGTTTGATCTGGGATGATACGTCCCTAATAGCGACGGAGCACCTATGGCACATGAACCCGGACTGGCCAAATGAACATCAGAAACGGTTTTGGTTCATAAAAATGCTTGACCATATGATCGGATGGGCACGCGCACAGGGTATCAAGCGTTTCAGCATAAGCACTCCGCCTGAGACTCCAGCCGCACGACTTTTGACCAGGCGTGGATTTATCCACCATGAAACTGTTTTTGTAGGAGATATGTAATGGGTGCCAGTGCAATATTTGCAGGAGTCGGAGCAACCGCCGCAGTCGCTGGCACCGCAGACAGCATGATAAATCAGTCCGGGGACTCTGGAGATTCTGCGGGGAACACGGCTGCTACGAATAACGATGCGATGATAAACCTGGGAATCCAGGATTATCTACAGGGCGGACAGAACATAGACCAGTACAACAATGACCTTAACCAGAGCATGGCGGTCTATGGTCAGCAGTACGGAGATTTCACCGGCCAGCAAGGCGACGTCACGCCGCAGCTTGAGAGCGCAGCGGACTCCCAGGACCAGACCATCGCGGACGCCAACGCGGCCTATGACCCGTACTATACCGCCGCCGGGCAGACGGGCCAGAACGCACTGGAGACAGAAAACCAGGACCTGGCCCTAGAGAACCAGACGGCCGGCGTAAAGACGCAGGCCACGAACGACGTCGGGACCGCGCTGTCCGAGGACCAGAACGTCTACCAACCGGGCCAGGTCGCCACCATCGGATCGATGGTAGACACCCTGGACCCAGCGTCTCAGGCCGCCATGGGCGCGGACACGCAGGCGGCGGACTATGCCATGTCCGCCTTCAACAACCCCGAGCAGTGGGCCTCCCAGGCCGGGACGGACGTCAACAACAGCTTCGCGCAGCAGCTCCAGGCCACGCAGATGACGCAGGCCGGCCAGGGGATAGACCCCAGCTCGGGAGCCGCGCAGAACGCGGACATCGACCTGGCGACCAACGCGGCCCTGGCGAAGTCCGGAGCCGAGACCAAGGCCCGCGAAGGCGCGATGACTCAGAACATCACCGACCAGCAGATCGGCACGGGCGAACTGAACGCAGGCGTGGCGCAGTATGGGTCTAACCTGGACAACACGAACACGCAGCTTTCCAAAGGGCCGGAGGCCGCGGGCACGAACATTTTCAACAACACGTCCACATTCTCCCCGACGACCGCCTCGTCCATGATGTCCGTCGCCGCGCCGAGCTCGACAAGCGCGGCGACAACCGATCTGGGATGGAACAGCAATCCGGTCGCCCCCAACTACGCGAACTTGGCCAGCCTGGGCCTGTCGCAGCAGAGTCTCCTTCCGCAGGCCTGGAGTGGGTTCAACGGCTCTTACAACACCACGAACAGCTTGGACACTTCCGAGGCGAACGCGAACGCGCAGGGTCTCGGGCAGGCGACCGGCCTCGGGCTTAGTACGGCCTTGGGTGGGAAAAATGGGACTCTATCGGGCTTGCTCGGGAGCAGCGACCCGAACGCCAACCTGCCTGTAACTCAGGTTATCCAGGGCAGTGGCCCCGTCGCGGACACAGAAGGCTAAAAGGAACAAGATCATGCCGAACACTTCCGGGATCATGGCGGGTGGCTTGGCTGCAGGGTACGAGGCCGGGCAGAGCCTGCTCATCAAGCAGCAGGAATTGGAGCGCCAGAACAGCCTCTTGCAGGCCCAGATCGACCATATGTCCGCCCAGAATGATATGTACCAGGCACACGCCAACCTCTACAGGTCTTACCAGAGTGACGCGGGGGCCGGAGATGCCGTGTCCGCTGGCCTGGGGAAAATCCTCGGAACTGGCGCCCCTGTCCCCCCTCCCGCTTCGAGCGCAGGCCCCGCCAGCCTCCCCGGCGTTTCCAGTTCCGGGAACCCGGACTATGATCCTGACGACTACTCAGACAATGGGGACGGGGGGGGGCCCCAGAACGCAGCGGCCAGCTCGGGCACCTTACAGGCTGCAGTTGACTCCGGCCCCGCTGTGCCCTCCCCGCCCGCGCCTGCCGGCGCAACCGGCACGCCCCCGGCCGGCCTGAACCCGAATCTCGTGCCCGTCGTCCAGAAGGCCATAGCCGACAACGGCTTGTCCGGAACCCCACTCGAACCCGTGATCTACAACATGATCAACCGGGAGTCTGGCGGCCAGCAGATAGACCCTAAGACCGGCCAACCCACCACCTCGCCGGCGGGAGCTACGGGGATTATGCAGCTCATGCCCGGGACCGCCTCGGACTTGGGCGTTGATCCAACCGACCCCGTGCAGAATATCCAGGGCGGCATCCAATATCTGGGGCAGCTCTACCAGAAATACCAGGACCCGACGCTTGCCCTCGCGGCCTACAACGCCGGGCCTGGGGCCGTGGATAAATACGGCGGAGTCCCGCCCTACCCGGAGACCCAGGCCTACGTCGCGGCCCTGGCCCCGAAGCAGCTCCCGGATGGATCGTACGAAGTAGCAGGCGCCCCCGGCATGACGGACGGGAACAACAGCCTGCGCACGCCCGGGGCACTGGCCCAGCCCGGGCAGGCTCCGGCTCCTGGTGCGCAGCCCCTCACGCGAGGCGCTAGCCTGCCGTCACTGCAGGACGCCGCCAACAAGCGCCAGCAGGCCATAGACTTTATCAACACTCAGCCTGGGCTCTCTCAGAAGGCGAAGAACGCTTACAATGCGCAGATACAGCAGTGGTACACGGGGCAGCTCACGGCCATTGGGAAGACTCAACAGGCCATAGACGGTCAGGCCAAAGACGCCAGGGCGGAGGCCAGGGCCGACGCACAAGGCCGGCGTGATGCTTTCCGAACTCAGCTTGAGTCGGACGCCAACACCATGGCTCATCAAAGGGAGGCCCGCGAGGCCGGAGCCCAGGCGCAGTCGCAGCAGATCGCCCAGCAGAAGGGCCAGCAGGAAGCGACCGCTTCCGTCATGGATCCGTTCCTGAAATCCGCGCAGGCCCTTTCCGGGATGCCCTCCAAAGTTGAAGAAGGCAAGGACGACATGGGGGACCCGGCCCCGAATGTCGATCCACAGGCCGTCCAGAAATTCAACGCCATGCAGGACATCGCAAGCCAGCTCAACCGGGCGAACATATTCACGGATGGCCGCGTAGGCGCGGGGCTGGCCTCCCAGATCAGCCAGCTTTACGACGCGGAAATGTACCGCCGGGCGTACATTGGCCAGACGAAAAACCCGGCAACCGCGGCTGTCGTCACTCAGGCCATCATGCCGGACGCCATCGCGGCAGCGGCCAAGGCCCAGGGGATAGACCCGGGGAAGGCCGTGAACGCGATGCTCCCCCCGGCGACACAGACCGCTTCTGCCCAGCCGGGCCAAGCCGGCCCGGCGGTCGGCCTGCGGAATGTGAACGACACCTCGGGGGCCATCTCCGACGAGCCGGCGGTGCCCCCACGGCCAGCCCCCCCCCAGGCTCCTATGGCCGCCGCGGCCACGCCGCCTCCGACCGCCGCTCCCCCCGCGCAGGCGCAGTCCGACGATATGACCCCCATGGGGATCAGGGCCGCAAGAGACCTCGCGGCCTCGCCGGCAT
>Ga0326727_10016161_pt1 | contig 15823 bp, 14 predicted proteins | sample MB2enrmetagenome_FD_207643 | JGI IMG/M metagenome (GOLD analysis project Ga0326727, IMG submission 207643) | Lab enriched peat soil microbial communities from McLean, Ithaca, NY, United States - MB29MY | ecosystem: Environmental > Terrestrial > Soil > Wetlands > Peat | place: USA: New York... | reverse complement strand
AACCCATTCTGTTCTGAAATCAGAACAGGTTTGTACTCTGAGTGAAAAGTACTGATCCTAAATCTCGAAGCGGCTTAGAAAAGCTGGGTTTATTACCTAGCGAGTCGTAAGACCTGACTCGCAATGGCGGAGAATGCCGGACCCAAATCAGTAGCTGAGTTCACTTGAATATACAACCCAGTGGATTGAAGGGAGTTATACGAACTGGAGTTCTGCGCATTTGCGAGGCGCGTCAAGAGAGTTGCGTCCGTTCCGCCGTCGCCACTATAGCCAATGGTGTAGATGGTCACCGGCTGCATGGTGGTTTGTGAACGTATAATATTGCCTACGTTGTCCATAGCGTTCCATGACGCGATGGCGGTGTTGTTGCCTGAGGAAAGATCTGCCGGGTTGTAAACAACGCCCGCGTAGGGCTGACTTGAAGTTCCATTTTGCTGGTCTAAAGTAGCTAGAGTGTACGCACTTCCGCTGGTGGGAGTCCCGTAGTAATCATAAGGAGGAATTTGGGCAAGGTCGGACCAATTGGTATAGTTACTCCCGTTGCTGTCCAGCCCCGCGCAATGGGCGAGCGCGGTCACCGGGCTGGATTGGGTCAAGTCGCCGGTTCCAACACGGCCGTCTCCGGGATTCTCCAACCACCAGGTCAGAGTTTGGCTATTGCTATAGGCGGAAAGCAGGAACAATCCTGCAGGTGGGCTCCAGCTTCCCGCGTTACCGGGAGTGACAATGGTGCCTGTCATGATGGAGCTAGCTCCGGTACCCGGATTGTATTGACAGGTGCTGTTTGAGCTCAATGAATTGTTCGACGGATTGTTGGGGCTGACAGCAAGGGAATCGGGCACGCCATCTGTGAACAGGACGATCACATTCTGGGCGTTGTCCGCTCCGCCATTGGCGGCGTAATCTCGATTATGCGCCTTTTGCAGCTCGATGTAGGCCAACGCGAGCGCTTCAGGCGTACCTGTGGCGCCGCCCGCCTGCAGGTTGTGAATCTGAGTGAACATGGGTCCGGCGGTTGCGGTGGTGGCGAATGCGGTGTCCGGTCCTCCCGCAGAAGTGGTGGAAGGATTGTAAGGGCGCGTTTCCGGGTAGGCGACGATCGCGCTGCCGCTCAACACGACCAGTCCGAGTTCGTCGTAGCCGGGTGTAAACATCCCCACGAAAGATTGCGCGCCTTGCTGCATTTCGTTAAAGACGTTTAAACCGCTGGTCTGGTCGACGGTGTTCATTGACCCCGAGCGGTCAAGCACCAGCACGACGCGGGCCACGCGCCGCGTCGCCACCGCATTGCCATACACCGTCGCAGAGGTCAAGTTGAACATACGCAGGAAAATGAGCGGTACCTGAACGGAGGCGTTAACGGTCACGGTGGTCAGGCCGGAGGAGACCGTGGAAGTGGCGCTGGTTTGCAGGTTGAAACTAGACCAGTAGCCGGTGGGGAAATTAGCTCTGAGAAACTCGTTGGCGATCTCAGCCGTGTTAGCGTCGGTTCCCACTAACCGCCCCGCACCCAACGCCGCGCCGTCGACGGAGGCCGAGAGCTTGGCTTCCACCACATACAGGATCGTGCCGTCTACGGCCAGTCCGATCAACCCCAGCACGACGGGCAACGTAAGGATGAACAGCATCATCACCGAGCCACATTCCAGCCGGCAACGCCGCCGTTGGTTAGAACATTCCAAATGAGTATGTCGCTGCATTGCCAAAGAACGGTTGAAGCTGCCACGCTGTTGCGGCGGCCTCGGCTAGATAAAGAGTTTGGCCCGACGGCAGGCCACTGATTACACCGCTCACATTGGTGTAGGGGTTGACGGCGTTGAAATTTGCCACGGCTCCGGCTTGCGTCACATACTGCAACTGCGAGATCTTGCCGGTACCCGGGGCCAGCGTCACACCGGTGGGACCGCTGGTAAGAGGTCCTCCGAAATTACTGGTGCGCATGGAGACGTTGCCGAACTCCAACCTCTGCGTGAAGACCCATTGTTGATAGTTAGTGCAGCCATTAGGAGTATTGTTGACGCTGTTCCAGGCGCCTACGGCCATGCATTGCGACTGGTCAACATAGATAAGGTTCGAAAGAATCACCACCGCGCTGGAGTTCGAGGCGCTCGACAATCCGAGTGAAGACCCAAGTTGATACAGAATGGTGTCGTTGCCGGGTTGTGAAAAATCCAGGCCCTTCGCGTACATGTGTCCGGCGTCCCTGGCCAATTGCACCGTCTGGAGTGTGCGGATCAAATCTACGCCCACCACACCGACTCCCAGAAAGAGCGGGATCAGCATCAGGGAGACGAACATGAATTCGATCAGCGAACCTCCGGCTGCTGTCTTCCTTCTTGTAACTCTCATCTTGAACCTCACCTCTGAATTGCTCTGGCGCAGCGCTACGGCGCGGTGCCTACGCACGGCGGATTCGTCGTGGGCTCGATCAGGTCGGAAGAGTATACGGTAATCGGGAGAGCGGCCGGAACTACGTTTCCGAGACCCATGACCGGCATCAGCGGCTGGACAGGAAGAGACTGCACCGATACCTGCATGATGTTTCCGGACGCATCGGCGTTAGCCTGACCCGAAACGTTGGTAGTCCCCGAAGTCGAATTCGGCGCTGGTGGCGCGAAGTAGTTCACCTGGATGTAGCTGAGGCCGGTCGTTCCATTCAGCAGGCCCATTGAGTTGCTTTGAACGATCGACTTAACCGTGTCGGTGAGACAGGCCCCACTCGACATTTGGCTGGCTGTGAGAGTAATACCTTGGCGCACGCCTTCGCGGACAGCGCGTTGAATCGTTGCCTTGGCTATGACAGGCCAGGAGATGTCCGCCAGCACTGTAAGAAAGGCCAGCAGGGGAAAGAGTACTAATGTGAATTCGATCATTTCCGAACCACGACGACACTTGCGACGCTGAGATACCGATCTTGCGGTAGAACGAGGGTTTTGCCGGATAGGGGTTATTACTTCCACGACATTAGGTTAGCAGTAAAACCCTTAGCTTTGAGGTGTAAGGAAGGTAATTGCTTACGTAAAAGTATCAGTCTGTATGAGTGACTTAGGTCCTAAGTTATCAGGGTTGAGCGATGGTACAAAAGTCTAGTATTTTCCGGCAAGTATCGATGCAATCAACGCCTTCGCGATGAAGCTCACGGGGAGCCGTTACGTGTAAGTTTAATGTCCTCAACGGCGATTCCGACCGGAGTCTGGCCTCGGGGACTAGCTCTGTAGTACTAGGGGATTTCCTTAAGAAACTTCCAGTGAGAGCGAGTGAGAACTTCGGAGCGCCCGAGGCACTCCCGAATTGCCAGACATGAGTGCCCTCGAAATCCGACAGAAAACTATTGATCAGACCCTGATCGCTCTCGAAAAACAGTTCGGGAAGGGATCTATCCTGCGCCTCGGGTCGAATGCCGTCACCGCCGTGGACGTCATTCCGACCGGCTCGATATCGATCGACTCGGCCTTGGGAGTGGGGGGCGTGCCGCGGGGCCGCGTTATCGAGATCTACGGGCCGGAATCGTCCGGCAAAACCACGCTCGCATTGCAGATCATCGCGCAAGCCCAGAAGGAAGGCGGGACGGCGGCCTTTATCGATGCCGAGCATGCGCTGGACCCGGCATACGCGCGGAAGCTTGGAGTGGACATTGACAACCTTCTCGTTTCGCAGCCGGACCACGGAGAACAAGCTCTCGAAATCACCAATGCGCTGGTAAATTCCGGCACCATCGAAGTGATTGTCGTCGATTCGGTGGCGGCCCTTGTCCCTAAAGCTGAGCTTGAGGGAGAAATGGGCGACAGCCATATGGGGCTGCATGCGCGGCTGATGTCGCAGGCGCTCCGCAAGCTGACGGGCACGGTCAGCCGTACCAATACGTGTCTGATTTTCATCAACCAGATTCGCGAGAAAATCGGCGTGATGTTCGGAAGCCCTGAGACCACAACAGGTGGGCGTGCATTGAAGTTCTATTGCTCCGTACGCATGGAAGTGCGGAGGATGGCAGCCATCAAGGATGGCGAGGTGACGGTGGGTAACCGCACCAAGGTCAAGATTGTGAAGAACAAAGTGGCGTCTCCGTTCCGCGAGGCTGAGTTCGACATCATCTATGGGGAAGGGATTTCGCGCGAGGGAGATCTGCTGGATGTCGGCGTCAAGGAGAATCTAGTGGAGAAGGCCGGCTCGTGGTTTAGCTATAAGGGCGAACGGATTGGGCAGGGTCGCGAGAATGCCCGTCAATATTTGCGCGACCACACGGAGATGACGATGAAGTTGGATGGGGAGTTGCGAGGGGTTTTGAAGCTGACGGTGAAGATGGCTGAAAGCGCTACGTCAGACTCTCCTACTCCGGTTCGTAAGGATGGCGCTGGTTCCCGGCAACCGACGCTACTTTAAGCGAAGCACTTTCGGATTGGGCGCTTCGTTGGCGCTCGGACACGACAATTGTTTCCGCAATCCGGTCATGCACCGTCTGGTGATTGGGGTAGATGAAGTACTGGAAGAATCCGAAAAATGCTTCGAGAGCCGAAGCTCCATAGCCCAGCGCACGCTCAATGGAATGCCACAAGGTCAACCGGTGATGGACCAGCGATACAGTGCGGATCTTCATGATCTTCTTGCCCAAGGTGGCGCCGTTGCCAATATAGTTTGAGGCCGCCACGAAGACGACAAAGTAGACGACGCTTTCCCAATGCTCGTGGTGGAAAGGATCAAACTCAATGTGGACATTGTCGCTGGTCCATTTGAGCTTGACGGCTGCAATAGCCGCGCCCATTCCCAACACGACGAAACTTAAGGCGGCGATTGCAAAATCGATGGCGAAAGCGATGGCGCGCGAGCTGAAGGAAGCGAGCGGAACCCCTTCCAGTTCCGTCATCCGCGCGGTTTCGGGTCCCCGGTAAAGGGCGAGTTTCCGCGGCATTTTCAGCTCAGCCCCGCATCGCGCAGGAACTTGGCCGATTCCTCCGGCGGCGTCGGGTTCGTATAGAAGCCCGTGCCCCATTCGAATCCCGCGAGTTTGGTCAACTTCGGCATCAGTTCAATGTGCCAGTGAAAGTAATCGTTCCCCGGCTCCTGCACCGGGGCGGTGTGAATGACGAAGTTATAAGCCGGCCGCTCGAGCACCCGGTCGAGCTTGCGGAGCGTGGAACGCAGGACGAACGCGAGGCCCTGCAGATCGGTCTGGTCGATTGATTCGAAATGCGATTGGTGACGACGCGGCATGATCCAGGTTTCGAAGGGAAAGCGCGACGCCCACGGCTCGATCACCACGAAACGGTCGGTCTCGGAAACCACGCGTGTCTGGTCTTTCATCTCCTGGCGGATGAGGTCGCAAAACACGCAGCGTTCCTTGAAACCGAAATATTTAGTGGCGCCATCCAGTTCTTCCTGTACGCGCTTGGGAACCACGGGGAGTGCGATCAACTGCGAATGGGGATGATCGAGCGTAGCCCCCGCGGCGGTTCCGTAGTTCTTGAAAAGGAGGATGTAGCGCAGCCGCTTGTCTTTCTTGAGATCGAGCACGCGCTCGCGAAACGCCCACAGCACGCGTTCCACCTGTTTCTCGGGCATGTTGGCCAGATTGTCGGTATGGACGTTTGTCTCGATGATCACTTCATGCGCTCCCAAGCCGTCCATCTTGTCGAACATGCCTTCGCCCTGGCGATTGACTTCGCCTTCGATTCCGAGCACCGGGAATTTATTGGGCACCACGCGCAGAGACCAGCCGGGTTGGTTAGACCCGCTGCCCTCGCGGATAGCCAGCACCTCGGGCGGAGTCTTGGTTTCGAGGCCTGTGCAGAAAGGACAGATGCGTCCCGTCGAGAACTCGACGGGCTCACGCTCGAAGTCCGTGGGACGCCGGGCTCTGTCTGTGGCGATAATTACCCAGCGATCGGTGATGGGATCTTTCCTTAGTTCTGGCAAGACTACCAATATATCTAGCCGCGCGCGCCAAATGCGTCCACGAACAGTTCCAGTACCGGCGGTTTGGATTCGGTAATGGCCACCACATCGAACCGGACGAGGCCCCATTCCACTTTGGCGCGCCGCGTGTAATCCATCGCGGCGCGAACGATGCGGCGTTGTTTTTCCGGTGTCACTGCGCGCTCCGGGGCGGAGGCGGTTCCGTCGTTCCGGGTCTTGACTTCAACGAAGACGAGTTGTTCGTTTTGCCAGGCGATGATATCCACTTCATTGCCTCCGGAGGGCGTTCGGTAGTTCCGGGCGACAACTTTGTAACCTTTCTTTTGAAGGAACCTGTGCGCCGTATCCTCGCCGCGCGTGGCCCGCGCGCGCTCGGGGGTCATGCGGCGCCTTTGGACATTCTGCCGAAGGGCATCGGAGATACGGGCGAGCCAGGTCATAGCGGCTCAAATTCGAAGATCAGAACTTTCCCCCGGATGAGGAAGCAGAGATAGTGCTCCCAGAAGCGGCGGAAGCGCGGGATATGGTTGACCAGGAACTCGAATCCTAAAAGCCGCCAGAGCTGCAATAGCTTCACCTCGACTTTGCGTTCGCGAAATCGCACGGAAGTGTAGTAGCCGAAACCGGCGTTATTTTCTCCGAAATAACGGAAAGAATAGCTGGTGAGGTGGTGCTTGTGGGTGGGGTCGCAGAAGGAACTGAAGTCGGTGTAGTGCGGGGTTTCGATGCGGATGAGGCCGCCGCGCTGCACCAGGCGGTGAAATTCCTCCATGGTGCGGATGATGTCCGTGACGTGCTCGATCACGTGGATGGCGTAGAGTTCGTCGAATGCGCCGTCGGCAAACGGGTAGGGAAAGCGGTCGAGATCGCAGATGACGTCGGCGGCGGTATTGGCGTTGCGGTCAATGCCGATGGAGCCGGGACGTTTGTTGATTCCGCAGCCGACGTCGAGGATTCTTGGCAAGGATCAGGTTAACAGGGAGGCCTGTGATTAAATAGCCGGGTGCTTCGCATTCTCTTTTTACTTGCCCTCGCGTCTCCGTTCGCTAACTCTGAAATCCGCCTTCCTCAATTCCTCAGCAGCCACATGGTCCTGCTGCGCGACCGCCCCATTCATATTTGGGGTTGGTCCGATCCCGGTGAATCCGTAACGGTTTCTCTGAACGGCGCGACCGGGAACGACACCAGCGACAAGTACGGGCGATGGAGCGTTTATCTGCCGCCGTTGCCCGCTGGCGGTCCTTATGATGTGAAGGTTTCCGGATCGAACGCCATCACCCTGGACGACGTTCTGGTTGGTGATGTCTGGTTTGCGTCTGGCCAGTCCAACATGGAGATGCCGTTGAAGGGATTTACCGGCAGCGCGGTAATCCAGAATTCCGAAGAGGAAATCCGCACGGCCCGGCATCCCAACATGCGGCTGCTGCTAATCCCCAAGAAGACCTCGAACTACCCGCTCAAGGACGCGCCTGCTTCTTGGACGGTGTGCACTCCGGAGACTGCGGCCGAGTTTTCCGCGGCGGCATATTTCTTTGGCCGCGATGTGCAGAGCCACGAAAATGTGCCCATTGGCCTGATTGATTCCACGTGGGGCGGAACGCCCGTGGAAGCCTGGATGAGCATGGACGGGATTTCGCGCGATGCTTCCCTGATGCCGATCTTTGCCGCGTGGGCTCGGATGACCGAACAGCAGTCTGAGACGGCGCTGATGATCGCCGCGGAGAAGCGCGAAGACGAAGCGGCGAAAAAAGCGGGTCAACCGGCGCCGCATCACGACTGGCATCCCGCGCCGGAGTCGTGGGCGCCCGCCGCTCTCTATAACGGCATGGTTGCGCCTTTCGTGGATTTTCCCATTAAGGGCGCCATTTGGTATCAAGGCGAATCGAACGCATCTCCGGAACGCGCCGGGTTATATGAGAAGGCGTTCTCCGGCATGATTGCCGACTGGCGAGCCCATTGGCATGTTGGCGATTTCCCGTTTCTCTACGTGCAGATTGCCAACTTCGGGACCAATGCTTCGGAGAACTGGTCGGTGGTGAGAGAAGCCCAAAGGCGCACGCTCGCGGTGGCGAATACGGCGATGGCTGTGACCATTGATATCGGCGATTCCACGAATGTCCATCCGGCGGACAAGCAGGACGTTGGTGCGCGACTCGCGCTGGGAGCGCGCGCGATCGCTTATGGCGAGAAAGTGGAATATTCCGGTCCGCTCTTCCGGCAAGCTACGAGTGATGGTTCGGGGATGCGGGTTTGGTTCGACCATGCGGACGGGCTGCAAGCACGCGGTGGTGAGTTAATCGGGTTTGAGATCGCGGGCGCGGATAAGAAGTTTGTCCCTGCCGCTGGAAAAATTGAAGGGCGTAGCATTATCGTCTCGAACCACGATGTGCCACGCCCTATGTATGTGCGTTATGGATGGCGGAATACGACCACCGTCATCAATCTTTATAACGAGGCCGGATTGCCGGCCTCGCCTTTTACTTCTGTGCAGTGATCAGGCGAGCGCCGGTTCGTGAACCGGCACTTCAATTTTGGAGAAGGCCATGGACCCGTCTTCGCCCAGGTCCACCTTGATGGTGTCTCCGGCGGCAAACCCGCCTTCGAGCAACTTCAGCGCCAGCGGATCTTGAATGAGCCGCTGGATGGCCCGGCGCATCGGACGAGCCCCGAATGCCGGGTCGTAACCTTCGGACAGCAATTTGTCTTTCGCCGCCGGGGTCACCTCAAACTTCAGCTTGCGGTCGGCTAAGATGCGGCCGAGCCCGGCAAGTTGGATGTCCACGATCCGGGTCAGATGCTCCTTGGTCAACTCGCTGAACACCACGATGTCGTCTACGCGGTTCAGAAACTCCGGCCGGAAGTGAGCTTTCATGGCATCCAGCAGGCGCTTGGCTGCGTCGCGATCCTTACTGTGATTTACGCTGAAGCCAATCGGGCCGGATTCCTTGATGATGCTGGAACCGATGTTCGAGGTCATGATGATGACCGTGTTCTTGAAATTCACGGTGCGGCCCTGCCCGTCGGTGAGGCGGCCGTCATCCAGAATTTGCAGCAGGGCGTTATAGACGTCCGGGTGCGCTTTTTCGATTTCATCGAACAGCACCACCGAATAAGGACGCCTGCGAACATGCTCGGTCAACTGACCGCCTTCGTCGTAACCAACATATCCTGGAGGCGCGCCAACCATGCGGGAGACGGCGTGCTTCTCCATGTACTCGGACATGTCGACGCGGATCATGCTCTTCTCGTCGTCGAACAGGAACGCAGCCAGCGCGCGCGCCAGTTCAGTCTTTCCGACGCCCGTCGGGCCAAGGAAGATGAAGCTTCCGATGGGCCGGTTGGGATCACCCAGGCCGGCACGGTTACGGCGGATCGCGTTGGAAACGAACCGGACGGCATCGTTCTGCCCCACCACGCGATCATGCAGCCTCTCTTCCATTTGGACCAGCTTCTGCACTTCGCCTTCGAGCATTTTTGAAACCGGGATGCCGGTCCACTTGGCCACGATCTTAGCGATGTCTTCTTCGTCGATTTCTTCCTTGAGAAGCGCGCCGATTTTGATGGTTTCCAGTTCCTTGTCGGCTTCTTCTAGCTGTTTCTCCAGCACGGCCATGCGCGAGTAGCGCAGTTCGGCGGCCTTGTTCCAATCGTTCACGCGGTTGGCTGCTTCGTAATCGTTACGCACCTGCTCCAGTTCTTCCTTCAACTGGCGCACGCGGCCGATAGCGCTTTTCTCGCGGTTCCAGCGCTCCTGCAATATGGCCGATTCGGCCCGGAGACGCTCCAGTTCGTTCTCCACATGCCGCGTTCTTTCACGGGACGCGGTGTCTTTTTCGCGGCTCAGCGCCTGGCGCTCGATCTCAAAATGCGCGATCCGCCGCTCCAGGTTGTCGATCTCGATAGGCATGGAACCAATCTGAATGCGCAGAGCGGACCCGGCTTCATCGATCAGATCGATGGCTTTGTCGGGCAGGAAGCGGTCGGTGATGTAACGGTCGGAAAGCGTGGCCGCCGCGATAATCGCGGCGTCTTTGATGCGCACGCCATGGTGGATCTCGTATTTTTCCTTGAGTCCGCGCAGAATGGCGATGGCGTCATCCACGCTGGATTCGCCCACCAGAACCATCTGGAAGCGGCGAGCCAGGGCGGCGTCTTTCTCCACGTACTTGCGGTATTCGTTCAGCGTGGTGGCGCCGATGCAGCGCAGATCGCCACGGGCCAGAGCCGGCTTCAACATGTTGGCGGCGTCGATGGCGCCTTCCGCCCCTCCCGCGCCCACCAGCGTGTGCAGTTCATCGATGAAGCAAATGATCTCGCCGTTTGACTCGGTAATTTCCTTCAGCACGGCTTTGAGGCGGTCTTCAAACTCCCCGCGGAACTTGGTTCCCGCGATCATGGAGCCCAGGTCTATGGCCACCAGCTTTTTATTCATCAGCTGTTCCGGCACGTCGCCTTTGACGATGCGCTGGGCGAGGCCTTCGACAATGGCCGTCTTGCCCACGCCGGGTTCGCCAATCAGCACAGGATTATTTTTGGTGCGGCGGCTCAGCACCTGCATCAAGCGGCGGATTTCTTCGTCGCGGCCGATCACCGGGTCCAGCTTGCCGTTGCGCGCCTGCGTGGTGAGGTCCACCGCGTAACGCTCGAGGGCCTGGTACTTGGATTCCGGATTCTGATCGGTAATGCGCTGTGTGCCCCGGACCGCGACCAGAGCCTTCAGGATCGTGTCGTGGTCCGCACCGGCTCGCGTCAGTAAATTGCCGGCCGGGTCGTACTTGGCGTCGGCGATAGCCAGCAGCAGATGCTCGGTGGAAACAAACTCATCCTTAAAGCGCTCCGCTTCCTTGAAGGCCGTCTCAAGAACCTGATTCAAACCGGGCGAAATCATCATCCCGCCGGCTGGATTCGAGGCTTGAACGCGCGGAAGCTGCTGCAATTGACGCTCGCCTTCGGTGAGAACCGCGGAAGGTTGAACATTGCATTTCTCCAGTACAGGCCTCACAATGCCCTCCTGCTCGCTGGCTAGAGCGACCAAAAGATGCATCGGATGGACAATTTGTTGTTGGGACTTCTCTGCGACCGCCTGGGCCTGCTGGAGCGCTTCCTGGGCCTTTTGGGTCAATTTATCAAATCGGAACATGGTCTCCCTTTTGCTAAAAACGGAAATAAAGGGCAGGCAAAAGTGCCTGCCCCATCAAAAACTACGAATTACGCGGTCGCCGACGTCACATTCACTGGGTTCGTTCCGCCATTCACGGCGATCTTCACCTGGCGCGGCTTGGCCGCTTCCTTTTTGTGCAGCGTGATAGTCAGGACGCCGTTGTTATACCCCGCAACGACGTTTTGCGTGTCCACGGTCGAAGGCACCGCGAACGTCCGGACGAAGCTTCCGTAGCTTCGCTCGATCCGGTGATATCCACCCTTTCCGGTCTGCTGCTCAAATTTGCGATTCCCTTTCACAGTCAACGTCTGGTTTTCTACCTGCACGTCGATGTCCTCCGGGTTGATGTCCGGAAGATCGGCCTTGAGGACGAGCTCATTCTCCGTCTCGAAGATGTCAACGGCGGGCGACCAGGGGCGGGCGGTACGCGGCTCGTTCATCATACGTGTCACGGCGTCCTCAAAAAGGCGCAGATGCTGGAATGGATCGTGGGTAAGGCTCATAAGTAATAGACTCCTCAACTTGAAATTGGATTCAACCGCCTAATGCGATCTCATCTGTATCTAAGCATAAAATATGAGCGTAAACTTGTCAAGTGATATGCACGTTTCTTTGGATTGTTTTCCCACTGCCCCGTTCTGCATTCGTTGTAACCTATTGAGTAGCCGCCACGCCTCTCTGGATGCCGGCGTCAAAGTGTTTACTGGATGCTGGTCGAATTCGAGCTAATTGAGCGTGCCCGGAAAGGCGATGCGGGGGCTTTCAACCAAATCGTCCACGCCTACCGCCGCCGCATTCTCGGTACTATCTCCCGGCTCGTATTCCGACCGGAAGATGTCGAGGATGTCGGACAGGAGGTGTTCACGCGTTTGTATTTTTCCCTGGAGCAGTTGCGCAGCCCGGACGGGTTCGACGCCTGGCTTTACAGGATGACCGTGAACGCGTGTTATGACCATTTGCGGCGGGCGCGCCGCCGTCCCGAATCGAGGATGGCGGACCTGAGTGAACACCAAATTCTTTCAGCCGATTCGGCGGCGGGCCAGAATGCCAGCCAGATCGAATCCGAACGCAGCGCAGTACGGGACCAGGTGTCTGTTTTGCTGGGAGCGGTTTCCGAACAGGACCGGATGCTGCTAATAATGAAAGAAGTGGAAGGTCTTTCTCTGAAGGAGCTTGCGGCGATCTACAAAGTGAATGAAAATGCTTTGAAGGTGCGGTTGTTTCGAGCGAGGCAGCGGGTGTTGAAGGCAATGGGTAATAAATCTGTATGAGTGCATCTGAACAGGAACAAACACTGGACCGGCTGCTCCACGCCTACCGGCAGGCGGCGGAGTACGGTGAGCCGTCCGCCAATTTCATGCCGGAGTTGTGGGCGCGCATCGAATCCCGGCGCTCCACGAGCCTGGCGTTCGAGCGGCTGGCCCGAATCTTCGCGACGGGCGCGCTCGCGCTTACGCTGTTGACGGGCGTTTACATGACGTTGTCTCCGGCTCCCCCGCCGGTTGAAGAAACCTGGGTCGAGAACGTCGCCAACCATCAACTTGCACAGCGGGTGAATTATTTCGAACCCGTGCAGGTGAGTACGGCTTCGTATCACGTGACATCACCCGCCAAGTGAGTTGGCCTCGGATCTAGAATGAAGCGCTACGGACTCCCCACCCTTTATCTGCTGATCGTATTCGGCTGCGGTCTCGCCACGGGCGTGTTTGGCGACCGCTTGTACGAAACGCGGGTTGTGGTGGCCGGTGGCGCGCAGCCGCGCCTGAAGCCCGAGGAGTGGAAAAAGAAGCACCTCGAAGATCTGCAGGGACGGCTACACCTGACGGCCGATCAATCCGCGAAGATCTCGGCCGTACTGGATGAGACGCACGCGGAGATGATCGCCCTGATGGCCAAGAGCCAGCCCGATATGGAACGCATCCAGAAAGAGCAGTACGACAAAGTGACGGCTGTTTTAACTCCGGAGCAGGCCGTGGAGTATGCCAAGTTTCATGCGGAGCGAGAAGCGCGCCGCATGCGGAACAGGCCGCCTCAGTAGAATTCCGGAGGGCGCCCCGTTGTGGGGCGTCCTCCGAACCTTTACATACACTCGTTACAACTTACAGATCGTGTCCGTCACCGAGACCGCCACCCAAACATTTGTGCCGTCGAAGGCAAGGCCCACAGGACCTTCCCCCACCTGGAATGTTCCAAGTGAAGAGCCATTGCTCGCATTAATCTCCGTGAGCGTCGAGCTCTGATAGTTGGATACCCAGAGATTGGTCCCGTCGAACGTCAGACCGCTCGGGTTGGACACGGAAACCGTCCCTTCCAGCGTCCCGTTGCTCGCCAGGATCTTGGTGAGTGCGTTGGAGCCATAATTCGCGATCCACAGGTAGGTCCCATCGAAGGTCATAGTGCCGGGGCTGACGCCCGCGTTGAACGCACCCTCGATGGCGCCGGTACTCGCCAGGATTTTCTCCACGGTATTGGTGGAACCTACGGTTACCCAGATGTTCGTGCCATCGAATAACACGCCGCCGAGGCCAATGTTAGCCGAGCCGAACGTATACGTGTTCACCACAGTTCCATTGGACTTGTTCAGCTCCGTTAGCGTGTTGACGCCGAAGCTGACAACCCAAATGTGAGAGCCGTCGTACGCCAGCGCTCCGGGATACATGCCGGCTGCATAGGTGGCCACCACGGACGCCGTCGAAGCGTTGACCACCGACACGTTGTTGCTGCCGTAGTTGGCAACCCAAATGTTCGTGCCGTCAAAAGCCACGCCTTCGGGATGCTCACCAACCGCGACGGTGTTGAGAACCGTTCCGGTTGACTGCTGCACCTTGCTGACCGTGTTGCTGGCGTTGTTGCTCACCCACATATTGGCTCCGTCGGACACCAGCAACAAAGGATCGTTGCCCACGGTGTAGACGCCTAGCGTGATCTGCGTCAGTGGTCCTGACGTGCTGGGAGCGAAACCGGAAGCGCCGTTATAGGTCGCTGTAATCGTGTCCGTTCCCGCCGGCAAAGTCGACGTCGTTAGCACCGCTGTGCCGTTGCTGAGGTTCTCGGTCCCCAACGCAGTCCCGTTGTTATAGAAGGTAACGGTTCCCGTGGGAGTTCCCGTGCCGGCCGTTACCGTGGCAGTCAGGGTAATGGCATGGCCGTAGGGGTTGTAGGGCTCCGAGGAAACGACGGTGGTGGAGGTTGTTGCGCCGGTAGTCCCGACAGTCTGTGTGAGAGAACCGCTGCTGGTCCCAAAATCCGTAGCTCCTCCGTAAGAAGCGGTGATCTTATGCGTACCGCTCGTGAGCGTTGAAATGGTGAGCGATGCTACGCCGCCGCTGAGCGTTTCCGAGCCGAGCGAATTGGACCCGTTATAGAAGCTCACCGTTCCCGTTGGCGTGCCGCATGGCGAAGTCACCTTGGCGGTAAACGTCACCGGCTGTCCCAAACCGGATGGATTTAGCGAAGACGTCACGCTCGTGGTAGTCGCCGCCGGCTTCACGGTTTGCGTCAGCGCGGGCGAGGTACTTCCCGCGAATTTGGTGGCGCCTTCGTAAACCGCCGTCATGGAGTGGCCACCGGCCGCCAGGGACGCCGTCGTGAAAGTTGCGACACCGCCCGACAGGGTCGCGGAGCCGATCAACGTTCCCGAACTGTAGAACTTCACAGTCCCTGTAGGCGTTCCCGCCGTGGAAGTCACCGTCGCAGTGAACGTCACCGACGCGCAGTAAGTCGATGGATTCAAAGAAGACGTGATCGCGGTGGTGGTCTCCGCGATGATACTGAAGGTGCTCGTATGGGAACTCTCGATGTTGCCGGCGACGTCCACGCTGTGAAAAGTCAGCGTGTGGCTCCCCACCGATGAGACGGTGAATGGCCCCGAATAGAGTGCGGCGGCGCCGTTGTCCAATCGGTACACGGTACTGGCTACGCCACTGGCATTGTCGGTGGCTTGCAAAGTGATCTTTACGGACCCTACGTAAGAGCTTCCGGAAACTGTCCCGCTGTACTGCACCGTGGTGACGGGTGCAATGGTGTCATAGCAGACGGGACCGTAAGTATAGTCGTATGTTGCGACGCCCGCGTTATCCCAGGCCCGGACATTTACGGTGTGGCACGCCTGGCTGACTCCGCTTCCCGTAAAGTCGAGCGACCCCGCCGTGGCGTTCGGATACTGCGGTCCGCTGTAGAAACTGCTTCCGGTTCCGGGGTACTTTTCCGAAGACGGGTCGCCTGGATCCACGTCCCACTCGGCGCTGTATCCGGCAATGCCAATCTGCGGATTGCCACCCTCGGAAGTGTCGAAGACGGTCCAGCTGACGGTCTCGTCTTTGTTGTACCATTCGTTGATCGCCGGCCCTGAAAAAGCGATCACCGGCTCACCGTTATCCCTGGTGAAGTAGCTATTGAGGAGCCACGACAACTGCAGCATGTTGGAAGATCCCCAACCTGTAACCGCGTCCCAACCGGGGCCGGCGCAGTAATATCCGAGCCCAAACAGTGCTGTGATGTCGTTGCTATTGCATCCACCGACAATGTCGTAGAAAGGGTAATGGGGAGCGAAGGAAGGATCCGTGCCAGCCCCGTAGAAAGGATAGTTGGCATTCCCGACGGGGGCGCAAGGATACTCCTGCCCGTTCCCGCAGATATTACCCAGGCTGAGCAGATATGCGTTCGCCTGCGCTAAAAAGCCGGCCATCTCGGGAGTTGCGACGCTTGTCCCGATCACGCCGGTCAGCGCGCCGTTATAGAAGATATTCTGCC
>Ga0326727_10016159_pt1 | contig 15824 bp, 12 predicted proteins | sample MB2enrmetagenome_FD_207643 | JGI IMG/M metagenome (GOLD analysis project Ga0326727, IMG submission 207643) | Lab enriched peat soil microbial communities from McLean, Ithaca, NY, United States - MB29MY | ecosystem: Environmental > Terrestrial > Soil > Wetlands > Peat | place: USA: New York... | reverse complement strand
GAAATCGATAGCCTGGGCCGCCGGCGGGGAGGCCTCATTGCCGGCCGCCTGCCCGGCATCGGTGCCTGCAGTGTTTCCATTCATCTGTGCCAGGACGGGCCCGCAAAAAATCAACAAGGTCACTGGAATGCTGAGAAAACGTTTCATTGCATTTCCTTTCCAGGTAAGGTCACTCGGGAAACCCGCACTACACCGAAGGAGATTCACAGGCAAGGCGCGGGCAATGCTGGAAGATAATCCCTACAAAATGGTTCTATAACCGGTTCTATTCATAACAGGCACTCTATGAAAACTTTTCATGCTGCCACAGGGTCGTCCGGCAGTCAACGGGTTTACAAAGTCCTTAGGACATCTTGGTTGTGGGCTGGAAAAACAAAAATCCAACCGCGGATCCTCGCGGAATTCCCATCCGCGCCAGTCCGCGAAGACCCGCGGTCTATCTTGAAAGTCTTCCGTTCCCCTGCTTTTTCACTGGCCCAATTGGGCCTAATAATGTATTGATTAAAGTTCTCTTTTACGAGGGCAAAAGCGCAAGCCGGCGAGAAAGGGATCGCTCAGGCCGGTGCCAGAGGGAAAGGTCAATGTATCGTCAGGTAAAGCAGTTGCTGGAAGAAGATGAAACTTTAGCCGTGGCCACGATCGTCTCAACCCTAGGGTCGACCCCCAGGGAAGTCGGGGCAAAGATGGTGATCACGGCTTCCGGAGAGATTTTGGGGACCGTCGGGGGCGGGTGCGGCGAAGCGGAAGTTCGCCGCGAAGCGGTTCAAGTGATTCGCTCGCGCAAACCCGCCATGGTCAGGGTTGAACTGATGGACGACATTGAGTCCAACAGCCCCGCCGTCTGCGGCGGGATTCTGAATGTTTTTGTCGATCCCTGGTGGAAAGGCCCCGGGACAGCCACGCCCGTCAAGCTGGTCGACGAACTGCTGCAGGTCAGCGAGCAGGGCGTTGCCGCTGTCATGGCAACCCTGATTCAGGTGGAGAACCTTGAAGACGCCGTACCGGGCGAAAAGTGCCTGATTCGCAATGGCGTCCTCCGCGCCGGAGACATTCGAAACCGTGAATTGCTGGAAGCAATCCTCCGGGAAGCAGACATCAGGCTGCAAAAAGAGGACTGCCGTCAGGTAACCCTTAACTTGCCCGGAACCGGAGGCAAAGCCGAAGTCTTTTTTGACGTCATCCCGGCCGTCCGGAAGGTGATCATCGTCGGAGCCGGGCACCTGGCGATTCCGCTGGTCAAATTTGCGAAAATCCTTGGTTTTCACATCACCGTCATCGACGATCGTGTCCTGTACGCAAATCGGGAGCGATTTCCAGATGTGGATGAAGTCATTGTGGGAGCTATGGCGGAGACCCTGCGCGGAATCGAGATCACGCCCCACACGTATATCGTGTTGATCACCCGCGGGCATCAGTTTGACGAACCGTGCTTGCGCGAAGTCATTCACAGCCCGGCAAAATACATTGGAATGATCGGAAGCAAACGACGGATCAAAGCCTGCTTCATCCGATTCAGGGACGAAGAAGGGATACCCGAGGAACTATTGAAAAGGGTTTACGCACCTATAGGGCTTGATATCAAGGCGGAATCGCCCGAGGAAATCGCGCTCTCCATCATTTCCGAGATGGTCAATGTGCGCCGGGGCGGGACCGCCCAGTCTCTTGCAACCCGCTGAAAATTCGAGGCTAGGCTTTTCGGTTTCCAATCTCGAGTTTCGAGTTTCGGGTTTCGAACATCGCCCCGATCGGCGCCATGTTGCCCATGAGCTTGTGCACCAATAGCCAGGCAATCAGGTAAAAGCAGCTCATCGTCAAAAGAACCGGGACGTATCCCGTTATCGGGATCACATAGCCGGGGATCAGCCCGGAAAACAGGGCGCCTCCCAATGCGCCGACGCAGGCACCGAAGCCGTTGGCAACTCCAACCGCCTGCTTCGGGAACACATCGGCCGGAGTGGTAAACAGGTTCGTCATCCAGGCCGCGTGGGCAGCCATGCCGACACCGAAAAGCAGGACGGCAAGGGCAGAGCTCTCTGCGATAACGCCCAGTGCGGCGAAGGGCATGATGACCGCACAGACCAGCATGACGGCTTTGCGGGATCTGCCCACGCCCCACCCGTGATTGATCAGATAGCCGGAGATCATGCCCCCCAGCAAGGCCCCCGCGCCGGAGATCGCATAAATGACGGCGAGGGCTGTCCCTCGCTGCGAGGCGGTGAAATGCCGTACGTCGTTGAGATAAACAGGAATCCAGAAGAGGTAAAACCACCAAACCGGATCGGTCAAAAACTTGGCCCAGGCATATCCCCAAGCCTGCCTGTAGCGCAATAATGCCTTGATGGAGAGCTTGGCGGCATTTGGTTCCGGCTCGCCGGGTTGCGCCGGAACACGATAGGTCCAAAGCCACGCCGGCACCCATAAGAACCCTATGCCGCCGATGATGGCAAAGCACGTCCGCCATCCCATCGCCAGCGCAATCCAGATGAAGAACGGCGGTCCGATGATATTGGCCGCGTTGGCAGCGAAATGAACCACACCCATAACCATCGCCCGCTGGCTGGGCGGGAAAAGCTCGGCAGAGGCCTTGTTGCAGGCCGGGAAATTAGCCGATTCGCCCAGACCCAGCATGCCCCGGAACAATCCAAAGTGCAGAGCATTCCCCGCAAAGGCGTTCAACGAGGCGGCAATGGACCAGAGCGCCGCAGCCATACCGTAGCCGAGGCGTGTCCCATATTTATCCAGCAGTTTGCCTCCTATGAGCGACCCCAAGGCATAGGCGATCTGAAACCAGAAGGTGACGTTTCCATAGGCGGCGGCATTAATATGGATCTCTTTGCGAATCTCCGGCAAAAGTACAGCCAAAATCGCGCGGTCCAGGTAGTTAACAGTCGTGGCTATAAACAACAGGCTTAAGATGAGCCAGCGCACTCTGCGCAGTTTTTCCGTCAAGGTTGCGACTCCCGCATGGGACCGGTTGTTCCGGCGCTGTTGCGTTTGAGCAAAGGTTTTGAAGTCGCGGCACTTATAGCACATTTTCGCTTGGAATTTTGCGCATTTCAGCAGGTTTCACGCTATAGTCGCTGCCATGGATCGACGAAAAATTGTGGTCATGCCGGGAGACGGCATAGGCAAAACACTTCTTCCCGAAGCACTCCGCGTGCTCGACGCCGTAGGCTTCGAAGCTGACTACATCCATGCAGATATCGGATGGGAGGTCTGGTGCAAAGAGGGCAATCCCCTGCCGCAGCGCACGCTGGACTTGCTCGAAGAGCACAGAATCGGCCTCTTCGGCGCTATTACCTCCAAACCCAAGGAACTGGCCGACCGGGAACTCAACCCGGAACTTAAAAATAAGGGCTTCGTCTATTACAGTCCGATCGTGGGTCTGCGCCAGCATTTCAATTTGGATATCTGCATCCGCCCGTGCCGGACTTTGAAAGGAAACCCCCTGAATCATGTCCGCCGCTCGGGAGACAAAATCATTGAACCCGAAATCAACGCCGTTGTCTTCCGTCAGAATACCGAAGGGCTTTACAGCGGGGTCGAATGGACAAATCCCCCGGAGCCGGTGCGCTCGGCTCTCGCGATGCATCCCAAGATGAAGCCTTTCCAATCCGTGCCCGGCAGTGATCTGGCAATCTCGTGCCGGATTCTCACTCGCAAGGCCTGCCGGAGAATCATTTCCGAGGCCTTTCACTATGCACACCGCCACGGATACAAAAGCGTCACGCTATGTGAAAAACCGAACATCCTGAGGGAAACCTCGGGGATGATGCTTGAAGAAGCCCGAAAGATCGCGTCTGAATTCCCCGGAATTCAGTTCTGGGAAACCAATATTGACGCCCAGTTGATGTGGCTGAGCAAAAATCCGGAGGATTACGGGGTTATCGTCACGAGCAATATGTTCGGCGATATCATCAGCGATGCCTTCGCCGGACTGGTGGGAGGGCTGGGATTCGCCAACAGCGCCAACATCGGCGAGGGCTGCGCCCTATTTGAGCCGACCCACGGCTCCGCTCCCAAGTATGAAAATCTGAAGCCGTCGATCGTCAATCCGATCGCGATGATCCTCAGCGCATGTCTCATGCTGGAATATCTGGGCGAAACCGGGGAAGCAGGCAGGATCCGTGCAGCCATCGCCGCCGTGGTCGCTGAAGGCAGAGTTCGAACTTACGACATGCTCCGGCTGACCGGGGGAGCCGGCGTTTTGGCCCAGGGAGCAGCTTCAACCGAGAGGATGACCGGCGCCATCATTGAACAACTCGATGCCTGATTCCCGACGAATGCCCTTCGCGCTTTGATCAGGAATTAGTAATCAGGAATCATATGACGCCAGAACTCCGCAGTGCCGCGATCTGCCCTTCGGAATATCCCAGGCCTGTTAGGATCTGATCCGTGTTCTCCGACAATCTTGGAGGGGGCGATTCTACACGCGCCTGCATCCTGTCAAACTTGGCCGTCAGGTTGAACAGTTTCAGATCTCCGATCCCCGCCGCATGGATTGTCTGCAACGTCTCGCGATGAGCGATTTGATCCTGGGACAACGCCTCCTCCAGCCCTAAGATGGCGCCGGTCGGAATGTCGTGGCGGTTGAGGACCTCCACCCAGTGCTCCGTCTCCTTTTCTTTCAGCTTGGACTCAATGAAGGGCGTGAGCGCTGCACGATTTTTCTTTCGGGCGTCCCGCAGCCGAAACCGGGGATCCGATTTCAGTTCCGCCAAGCCCAGAATGTCGGCCAAAGCCTCCCATTGCTCCTGCTTGTTGGCGGCAATATTGACGTGCCCGTCTTTTGTGGCAAACGCACCGGAGGGCGCTGCCGTGAAGTTATCGTTCGCCAGAAGTACCGGCTGTTGTTTCCCGATCAAAAGGTTGGCAACAACCCACCCCATGAGGGGCATGACGGAGTCGAGCAGCGCAATGTCGAGAAACTGCCCTTCGCCTGTTCGCTCGCGATGAAACAGGGCGGCCATGATCGCAAAAGCGGCATTCAAACCACCCACGGTGTCGCAGACCGGGAATCCGCACCGGAGCGGATTCAGGCGATCATCCCCGTTGATCGCCATAAGGCCGCTCAATCCCTGGATAATCTGGTCGTATGCGGGTTTCAGCGCGTCCGGTCCGGTCTGGCCAAACCCCGAGATAGCGCAGTAGATGATTTTCGGATTGATTTGCCGCAGTGTTGCATAGGAAAGTCCGAAGCGGTCCATCACTCCGGGCCGGAAGTTTTCCACGACCACATCGGCTTCACGCGTCAGCTTTTTGAAGATTTGCTGCGCCTCTTTCTTCTTGAGGTTCAAGGTGAGAGATTTTTTATTGGCATTCTGAGCAAGGAAGCTTGTCCCCATCATTTCATCATTCAGGGAGGGATCGCTTCCCAGTTTGCGCGCCAGATCACCGGCTCCGGGAGGCTCTATCTTGATCACTTCGGCTCCCAAAAGGGCAAGGTGCAGTGTGGCGAACGGCCCGGAGAGAACCATCGTCAGGTCCAATATGCGGACACCTTCCAGGATTTTCATTGGCTCTCCTTTCGCTTTGGAGCGCACACCCGAATTTGAAAGCGGCAGCAATCGGGCGCAACGCTAAATTTCTCGTTTCGGCGGGCCGTCATACGCAACCGGGATACGAACTCGCATCGGTTTTTCTCGCGCGTATTCTTCGAGGACCTGAGCTGTCACTCCTGCCACTCGCCCAATAATAAAAACCATCTTCCCCATTTCCGGCTGGAATCCCAGGTCATGCAGCACGGCCGAAAGAGCACCGTCGATATTAACCGGCAGCGGACGGATATTTTCGCGAGCCTCCTTTTCCAGCGCCTGCATGAATTCGATTCCCTCGCCCGCCAGCTTGCACTCACGCGCCATATCGAAGAGAACGCGAGTGCGTGGGTCCTCGGTATGGACCCTGTGGCCGATTCCCGGGATTCGCTTCTGCTCCGATTTTGCGCGTGCGACGACTCGGCGCGCGGCTTCCTGAAGCGTAAGCGATTCACGACTGGCACGCTCGACGGCGTCCGCGATCATCTGCATGCATTCAAGAGCAGCGCCGCCGTGCGCATCGCCCATGGCCAGAACGCCCGCACCGACGCAAGCTTCGAGCGACTGCCGGTTGCCGGATGCGGCAATTCGGGCAGCCGCAGCTGAAGGTGCCGCGGGACCGTGATCCGAAACGCCGATCAGGATGGCATCCAGGAGCCGGCGTTCATGCGCGCCAGGCAATTGCCCCCGGTGCAAAAGATAAATGGTGTCTGCAAAGGTTGCCTGCTTCATCAGCGAGGCGACATCGTAGCCGCGGATCAAAATCGTCTTTTCATCTGAGGTGGTGATTGCCGAGCGCCACGGTTCCATGGCCTTCCTCCCAATGTGCGTTTGAACTAAGATACCACTACGATTGAAGATTGAAGATTGAAGATTGAAGATTAAGATAGGAGTCGAGGTTCAGGGTGACGGAAGGGAAGCGAAACCTGATTTTGTGCGGATTCATGGCGACAGGCAAATCGTCCGTGGGGAAACGTCTGGCCGCCGTGCTGGATTACGATTTTCTGGACATGGACGCGGCAATCGAATCCGAAGAAGGCGTGTCGATCGCTCAAATATTTTCCTCGCGCGGGGAAGCGGCGTTTCGAAGGCTCGAATCCCGTATGGTGGAGAGAATTGAGGGGCTAAGCCGGTGCGTGATCGCCACCGGAGGCGGAACAGTGGCGAACCCGCAAAACCTGGAGAAGCTCCTGCGCTGCGGCACACTCATCCATCTGACGGCAGATATTCAGACCATACTTTTGCGGGCAGGGACAGGAGACGACCGGCCGATGCTAAGGGAAGGCGACCGTACAGAGCGGGTTCGCAGGTTGATGGAGCAAAGGGCCCCAGCCTATGCACAGGCCGATATGGCAATCGATACCTCGTCGTTGACAATTGATGAGGTTGTGCGGCTCATCGTAGACAGCCTGCGGGGCATCGGGGGAGAGTCACCCTGATTCCCTGCTGACAGGAACCCTGGATTCCCGGACACCTTGCCGCAATCGGGGGATCACGGTGACCGCCCCCAATGACGCCAATTACTCAGGGTTACGCTCCCGCAGAATTTCAATCAGGGACCGGAGACCGCACGCATAACTCCGCCATCCGAATCCCGCAATGCAAGCCACAACCACCGCGGAAATAACCGAGTGATTGCGGAATTGCTCCCGCGCATAAATGTTCGACAGATGGACCTCAACCGCAGGGAGGCGAATAGAAGCCAGAGCATCGCGGATCGCATGAGAATAATGCGAATAGGCTCCCGGATTGATCACGATCCCGTCTGCCCAGCCGGCCGCTTCCTGAATGGCGTCGATCAGCGCTCCTTCGCTGTTGGACTGAAAGACACGAAGCTCGGTACCCGTTTCCTCTGCGATCTGCCTCATCCGGGCGTTGACGTCATCCAGACTCAAAGTCCCGTAGACCTCCGGCTCCCGCTTCCCGAGCATATTCAAGTTGGGTCCATGAATGAGCAGGATTTTAATCACGATCAGCCCTCCCTCGCGTGTTTGCCTAACTTATCATCTCGATGTGGATCTTGCCTGCGCCGCCGGTTCCGGCGAGTCGAAGCGCCTCTTCAATCTTTTCGAACGGATACGTGTGGGTGACCACCCTTGACGGATGGAGCACCCCTTTCGAGACAAGGTCGATGACATGCCTAAAATCGGAGGGATGGTCGTAGATCATCGAAGTGCGCAGATTGATTCCCTCGCGCACAAGACGCATCGGGATGAAACTTGCAGGAGTCGAAGACAGTCCGAGAAGCATCACCTGTGCGCCGCGCGGCGCCGCCTGCAACGCAAGTTCCACGGTGATGGTGGCGCCGGCGCATTCGAAAACCGTACCTACGTTTTCCTTTTGCCAGACCAGAGCGGGATCATCGGTGTTCGAATGGACCACGGCTCCCAAGTTTCGAGCCATCTCCAGCTTTTCCGCAAGCCGGTCGTGCGCAATAACCCCCACGCCCGCGGCGACCGCCGCGTGAATCAGGAGCAGACCCACGACTCCGCATCCCAGCACGGCCACCGTGTCCCCAGATTGAACGCCGGACTGAAGCAATGCGTGCATCGAGACAGCCAGCGGCTCGATCGTTGCCGCATCCCGCTCGGAAATACCCTCAGGCAATGCCCAAACAAACTCCGCCGGAGCTGAAACCTTGTCGGCAAAACACCCCGGGACATTCACCCCCATGCTCTTTTTTTGCGAGCAGACGGCGCCGCGGCCGGAGAGGCACAATGAACACGTGCCGCATGGATAATTTGGCTCCACGACCACTCGCTGCCCAACCCGCAATCCCGCAACTCCCTCACCGAGCGCAATCACCCGGCCCGAAAGCTCGTGACCCAAAACCAAAGGATACGGGGCGATACGGTGGCCGGCAAAAAAGGAGAGGTCGGTTCCGCAAATGCCTGCAATCGCCGGCTGGATCATCACCTCGCCACGGGCAGGGCGCGGCTCAGCCGCCTCGTCAATGGCAATCCTCTCGGGACCAAGCAGCAGAGCAGCCTTCAATGCGTCCTCCAGGTCAGGGGTTCTGTGTTAGCGTAGCACAGGATTCCCTATTCCTGTCCAAATATATGCTAATGCAAACGCACCAAAAAATTATCAGGCGCAAATGGCCGAACCATGCTAGAATTCACCTGGCATCAGAAAAATTCAGGACTACTTATTTGTTGGAGGAGCTTAAACAATGTCCTTAAAGATTACCGAAGAATGCATCAACTGCGGAGCTTGTCAGCCGGAATGTCCCAATGAGGCAATTTACGTCGGCGGCGAAGATTATGAAGTGAACGGCAAGAGCGTCTCAGCCCTTTCGCAGGATTTTTATTACATCGCGCCTGAGAAGTGCACGGAATGCATCGGATTCCATGACGAACCGATGTGTTCCTCCGTGTGCCCGACGGACTCCTGCGTGAAAGATCCGGATCGCGTTGAGTCCAAAGACGTTCTTTTGGCAAAAGCGAAGACTCTGCATCCCGAAAAGAATTTCTAGTCAACCTTAAAATCCAGGGAAGCTCGCGGCGATATTTTCTGCGGGCTTCTTTCCTCCCTGCGGCTATTTCCGGCTGATGTGATTTTGTGTGCCCAGCCGGGAGGCCCATCGGGACACCTCCGAAAAAAGCCGCCAACCCTGCGCAGCTCCACTGAGCGGTGTCACTGCTCTCCATGGCACCTGCCGCCCAGCGATAGTGCAAATAGGCTATCGCTTGTCATCAAAAGCCGACAGCGGGCACGCCCATGTCGAGCCGCTGACCTGAAGGCCGGAATCTCCCCTACGACCAAAACCCCTAGCGGCGCTCATCTTGCTAATAGGAGCCGTGGCAACCAGAGGAGGATGTATGGAACCACTCGCAACCGGATAGGACTGCCCGCATTTCGGAGCGATAAATGCGGTTGTGGAACGTACTCCAGGAGCGCTCTTGAGTTCAATGCCCTGGAGCATGCCAGGAGATCCCCCCACCGCTTTCTGACCCCGTCCAGGGGTGCCGGAAGTCTCAGCCGTGAAATCGCGCGGGAGCTGGCCATCCGGTTGGGCTGGCATCTGTATGGCGAGGAGATCGTCAACTCCATAGCCGAGAACAGCCACGTGCGAGAGAACATCGTACGGCAATTGGATGAAAGGTCGCAGGGATGTGTACACGAGACCGATCTGCGTTTTCTCCCGATGCCGGAAAGGGCACCTTTGGGCTCTGAGGAATAGTATGAGTCTCCGGTGAAGACCCTCGCTACGCTGGCTACGCGCGGAGATGCAATCCTCATCGGCAGATGTGCGAATACGCGCCGGGCGCGCGAGATCCGGCAGATGCCTGCGGAAGAAGCCCGGCAACGTCCCTTGGCCGCAGACGCGGACCGGAGGCAATTCATTCGCCACCACTGCGGCAAAGGTGTCGACGACCTCAGATACTACGACCCCGCGTTGAAGACGGACAACTTTCAGTCGAGCAGGGGGTGAACGCAATCCTGGCGGTTACGATTCCAGGAATTCCCCCCTGATGGAAACACGGCTTTCCTGAGCGCAGTTCGCAGCTTGGTTAAATTCGTCATATTCTCCCAAAAACTAGCCGATACGTAATTATACGTAGTACGCTCTGGCTAATCATACCCATGGCGGGTTGAGTACTTTAGCGGATTGATCCTGAAGTCGGACGGCGATTGAATACAAAAAACTTCGGGAGCGTAATGCATCAGGCCCGAAACAAGCGGTCATTCTGAAATCTTAGAGTGGGTTGAGATTCATGTGGTGTAGCTAACAGCAGACCAACTGAGAGGCGTTATGAATGCATGCAGTTTCAAGAAACTTGTTCAACTACTCGATAAACAGCTGAATCTTGATGATCAGCTCGAAGTCCAGGACCATCTGGACGCATGCGCAATCTGCCGCGATGCTGTGTATCAGATATCGCATGATCGAGACGAGGCCTATTTCATCCATCGTCCCTACAAGATCGACAAGATCGTTGCCTGATCCGGGCGAAGAATCTTTGAGTGTTGGAGAATTCGAGTTGAGCTCAAAGTCTCCAACACCGAAAAACGCGGGCACACTTCCCGAGATATCCCTGCATCCCTATTGACAATTAGAGTACTTGCCATGAGCATTCCATGCCTGTGGGGTACCGGAGAACTGTCCTGGGATCGAACATAAATACCAAAAATCCAATTACTTAAATAATGGCACAGAAAGTGCTCTGTATTAAGGCAGGTGCTATCATCGAGTCACACAAAAATCGGAGCTCCCGGACAGGAGGCACTGGAAATGGCGGCCTATATCTGGTTCATGGCTTTGGTTTTTATCCTGTTTTTCCTGTGGTCCAAAATAAGAGAGCACTCTGCCAAGCTTCAGTTTCTTGGAAAGCGCCTCGATCTGATTGAAAAGAGGATTGCGGATCTGTCGCGCACGTCACCGGAATTTCGCAAAGAACCCGATCGATCGGAGGAACCGGCTCAATCGATACCGTCGCCGGCCCCAAAGCCGCCTGTAACCGAAAAACCAGCTGCCGCCATCGTTGTGCCAAAACCGGAACCGGTGATCTCCGCAAGGCCGGTTCCATTTTCCCAGCCATTCCAACCCAAACCGATATCGCTCGGATTGCACGATTCCTGCATCCATGGCGCTGCGTCAGACAGCAAGACAGAGAGCCATGCTCCGGCGACCCCGACTGAAGCTGATGCGCACCACTTGACGTCCTCGACTTCATCCCGGGAATCGCAGAAATTCGATTGGGAAAGCCTGGTCGGAGTGAAACTCTTTTCCTGGATAGCCGGTGTTGCGCTGCTGCTGGCCGTCGTATTCTTTCTCCGATACTCGATAAACCAGGGCTGGCTGATGCCGAAAGTGCGCATGGCCATCGGCCTTCTCCTGGGAATCGGTCCCCTGGCCCTGTGCGAGCTAAAGGCAGCCCGCAAATACCCGGTCACCGCCAATGCAATGGATGCCTCTGCAATCGCTATCCTTTTTTCGACTTTTTACGCGGCGCATGTTCTCTGGGATCTCCTTGGAGCCGTTCCTGCCTTTATGTTTATGGGGCTGGTCACCGCTGTTGCGGTTCTGCTCTCGCTCCGGCGCGATTCGGCCTTTATCGCGCTGCTCGGTCTTTGGGGAGGTTTTGCGACTCCGGCGCTTCTGTCGACGGGCGAAAACAGGCCCTTGTCGCTGTTCACCTATCTTCTTCTTTTGAATGCGGGCCTGGCCTATGTTGCTGCCAAAAAGAAATGGCCGCTATTGAGGACTCTCAGCCTGGTCTTCACCGTTTTTTACCAATGGGTCTGGGTAATCAAGTTTCTGACCGATTCTCAGTTGCCGACTGCTCTTGGAGTTTTTCTGGTATTCCCTATCCTCACGTTTGCCATGACGGCCAGGAGCACCAAGGATGAACGCAGAGATTGGGCTTCGCTCTACGGACAAACCTCCAACATTGCCGCTTTGCTCCCGCTCCTGTTTACGCTGTATCTGGCGGCAGTCCCCGCGTACGGCTCGCGTTATGGTCTTCTTTTCGGCTTTCTTTTGCTCCTGGACGCAGGTCTCAGTATCATCGCCCTGGCGCGCGGACCTGAAGAGTTGCACTGGATCGGGGGCTTATCGACGATCCTGGTGTCCGCGATCTGGCTGTGGAAATCGTACACCAGCGATGCGTGGCCGACGTTCCTGGCTTTTGTCGTCTTGTTCGCTTTCTTTTATCTGCTTGCGCCTTTTGTCGCGCTCCGCTTCCATCGCAAGTTCTCCGGTCCGGGACGATGGGCTGTTTACGCCGCACCTCTCCTACTCTTTGCCTTCCCTGCTTTAGTGGCCATCGAACCGTCATGTTCGAACGCTGGACCGTTGTTTGCTGTTCTGCTGTTGCTCATGGTCGCAATTTCCGGATACGCCGTTTTCATGGAGCAAGGCGGGCTTTATCTCCTGGCAACTTTGTTCGCCACGCTGGCGCAGGCGATCTGGGCCTACAGGCACCTGACGCCGGAACGCCTGTTTCCCGGGCTCGTCTTGTTTGGCACTTTCGGTCTTTTAGCCATTGGCGTTCCTATGGCAGCACGAAGCTGGAAGAAGGGCTTACGGCCGGAAGGGGTTGGAGAGGGATTGATGCTGCTCGGCATCGCGCTCCTGTTCTTCCTCTCGGCCGGTCCGCTTGCCTCGGCCGCCATTTGGGGTATGGCGCTGCTGCTCCTGGTTCTGAATGCCGGGCTTATCTGGCATGCAGCGAAATGCAAGTTGCCGCTGCTGGCAATGGCCGGGATCGCACTTTCATGGATTGTTCTCGGAACATTGTGGGCCAGTATCTCCATGGAAACCATGCTGCTTCCGGCCCTGTCCGTAATGGCAGGCTTCGCTTTATTGGTTTTGGCCGGCAACACCTGGTTACAGACGCAGGCGCCTGCGGAAACCTTCCCGGCCCACGGTGCTTTCCTCGGGCTAGCAGGCCACCTTTTCCTGGCCATTGTAGCCGCTAACAAAGGTTTATCGATCCCTCCCTGGCCGTTTCTCTGTGTTCTCCTCGTTCTTGACCTGGCAATCGGCGTCTCCGCACTGCACTTGCGCCGAACGGATCTTCATCAGGCGGCGATGACAGCTTCCGCGCTTCTTTTGATGATCTGGGCTGTGACTGCCGAGACCGCTCCCTGGCCCGGCGTAGCTATTCTTTCGGCCGCCGGTCTTTCCCTAATCAGCATCCTCTGGATTTATCTGGCCGCGCGAACCGGAACCGACCCTTTGCCTTTTTCAAGAACGGCCGCGCTGACCATTGTTTTATCTCAAACTGTTGCAATTCTAGCGGCCACGCAGCCCGGAGTGCCCGCGGTTGGATTCTTGCTCGCCGCTCACATCTTTTTCGTAGCGGCCCTTCTGGGATTGGCGTGGTTCGGCAGGACCCACGAATACGCCGTGACGGCTGTTTTCCCCGCCGCGCTTGCGGTCACCTTATGGTCTTTTCAGCACGCCGGAGCCGAATTCTGGCCGCAGCTGCTGCTTTTTTCCGCGCCGATTTACCTAATGTTTGTCGCCTATCCTTTTCTGCTGGGCAAACGTTCGGGTCGAGCGCTCGCACCCTATCTGGCTGCAGTCCTGGCGAGCATGCTGTTTTTCTTCCAGGCCAGGCACGCACTGCTGGAGGCCGGGCTGAAGAGCAGTATCGGTGGGCTACCCGTTTTTCAAGGGCTGCTCATGGGATTGCTGGTGCTGCGGCTCCTGGATATCGAGCCTCGCGCAGCGCGCTCGCTCGGGCGCCTCGCCCTGGTTGCAGGAACCGCGCTTGCATTCGCGACCGTGGCGATCCCGCTGCAACTCGAGAAGGAATGGATCACGATCGGCTGGGTGCTCGAAGCGGCCGCCCTGGCATGGCTCTATGGCAAAATTCCGCACAAAGGGCTGCTGTTTGCGGCGACCGGCCTGTTCAGCGCTGTGTTTGTTCGGCTGGCATTGAATCCGTTCGTCCTGACCTATGCCTCACGGAGCGGCATGCGGATCTGGAATTGGTACCTGTACACGTATTTGATTTCATCGGCGGCGATGATCGTGGGCGGACTGTTTCTGTCAAAAACGCAGGATTCACTGTTCCAAGGCTCGATCCGCATCTCGAAACTGGTTCCTGCCGGCAGCGCCATCCTGCTCTTTCTGCTGCTGAACATAGAAATTGCAGACTACTATTCGCTTGGACCCTATATTACCTTCAATTTTTCGGCAACGCTCGCCCAGGACCTTACCTATACACTCGGGTGGGCTTTGTTTGGCGTCGTGCTTCTTGCCACGGGGATCATGATCCACAGTCACACCGCGCGGATTGCGTCGTTGGCACTTTTGATAGCAACGATTGTGAAGTGTTTTATTCACGACCTTGCCAAACTTGGTGAACTGTACCGGGTCACCTCGTTTGTCGGGCTTGGGATGTGCCTGGCCCTGGCAGCGCTGGCGCTGCAGAAGTTTATTTTCGCTTCCCGCAGGCCGTGAATCATGAACCGCGGATCCTTGCGGATCGATGGAGATATCTTCCCTCAGCGTTGATCCGCGCCAAGCCGGGGTTCAGAGAGGTTTTCGTTTACGATAGACTTAGTCAATCGCCGGGCAACCGCCATCAACTGCCATTGGGATGCGCGTCATCCATTCCCCCCTGTTCTACGAACGCCAAAAATGGTATCTCAATGATAGGGATGGTCCATGATTCCGTTAGCCCAACTTCCACGGTCGTCTAACCTGTTCAGCCGATTTTTGCCGATTTCATCTGCAGTCGGTCGCATAAGCTCTTTGTTTTCAATAACGGATTTTTCTAAGTACGAAAATAGTAGCTAAATATTTTATTAGTTACTTTACAGATTATGAACTATATGATACTTGTAGTGGCGAATGTATATCCGCAAAAGCAACCGAAAGTATAAACGAAAAACCTACACCAACTACCTTCTGGTTGAGTCTCTCCAAACACCAAAGGGCCCCCGACAACATATCATCTGCTCGCTGGGTAGCCTGGCGCCTGCGCCCAGGGAAGAATGGCTTGCATTGGCGCACAAGTTGGAAGCCGCCCTGCGAGGGCAGCTTGCTTTGGGTGCATCCCAAGCTGAGATCGAAAAGATTGTCGCCAAGGTCCGAAGAAAAAGGAAGAGGGCCTACTTTACAAATCCAAGTTCAATCATCGAGGTTGACAGCGATCAAGTCGATACGGAACTGGCGCGGGAAGCCGGGCCGGCGCACGTGGGCCATCAAATTTGGCGACAGCTGAAACTGGACGATATTCTCCGTCACGCCGAGCTCTCGGACCGGGCCCGCAGCGTGACAGAGGCGATGACATTAAACCGGTTGATTTATCCCCTTTCCGAGCATGCGATGCCGGATTGGATTCGGCGCACTGCTCTTGGTGACATTCTGAACGAGGACTTCTCGGAGCTCGAGGATGAGTCGCTCTATCGGAATCTGGATCGGCTGCATCCGAAGCGGGAATTGATCGAACGCGAACTGGCCGAACAAGAAAAGACGCTGTTCAACCTTGAGGACACCGTGTACCTGTACGACCTGACTTCGACCTATTTTGAGGGGGCGGCGCTGCGCAACAAGCAGGCGAAGCGGGGATATTCGCGCGACCACCGCTCCGATTGCAAGCAGGTTGTCGTTGGGTTGGTATTGGACCAGGATGGTTTTCCGAAAGCACACGAAGTGTTCGACGGCAATGCTCAGGATCGCCGTACTGTGGACCAGATGCTGGATGTGCTGGAGAAGCGAACGGGGACGAAAACGAACGGCACCGTGATTGTCGACCGCGGCATGGCCTATGAGGAAAACCTGGAGCAGATTCGGAAGCGACATCTGCATTATCTGGTTGCGGGACTGCA
>Ga0326727_10016158_pt1 | contig 15824 bp, 18 predicted proteins | sample MB2enrmetagenome_FD_207643 | JGI IMG/M metagenome (GOLD analysis project Ga0326727, IMG submission 207643) | Lab enriched peat soil microbial communities from McLean, Ithaca, NY, United States - MB29MY | ecosystem: Environmental > Terrestrial > Soil > Wetlands > Peat | place: USA: New York... | reverse complement strand
GGTTCTCTCATCCAAATGGCGTCTGAGACAGCGGAACCGGCCCTTGATACCCTTGAGATCAACCATCTCCTCAAGGTTACGCCAAAACATCTAATTATGGAACTGTTATTTCGTCACGTGTCCTAAGTGGCGCCGCTAATCCCGCCGTGCTCGTCCAACACCACGGGCCCTACCGGGCGGAGCTGGATGGCGACGTGATAGCGGGCGTGGCGACGCTCGCCCGCACGGACTAAAGCGCCCCTGGCCACCATGTCCATGAGATCGCGAGTGGCCGTCGCCGGAGAAGCTCCCGTAATGGTGACATAGTTACCGGCGCTCAAGCCTCCTTCAAAGCCCTCCGGCCCTTCGCGCAGCATCCGCAGCAACGCCCTTTCCTGCCGCTCGTTGAGCTGCCCGCGCAGCCGGTCGAGCAACCGGGTTTTGTCGATCAGGAACTCGACCTGCGCGATAGTACGCCGCTGGGCTTCGATTGCCGTTGCCGCAAACCAGGCCAGCCAGGCCGTGATCTCATCGTTCTGGTTCGCAGCTTCGAGCGCATCGTAATACGCCTTGCGTTTGGTAAGAGTGGTTGCCGCCAGCGCTGTGAGTGTCGGCTGGCCCAGGCTTTGCGCCAATGCTTTTTCGGCAATCGCGCGGCCTATCCGGCCATTGCCGTCCTCGAAGGGATGGATGGAGACGAAATAGAGATGTGCGACCCCTGCTCTGGTGAGCGCGGGCAACGGCTCGCTGCCCCCGGACGCGGTCCGGTTGAACCACGCCGTGAAGCGCGCCATCTCCCCCGGCACGTCCGGTGACGGTGGAGCCTCAAAATGCACCCGGGGATCATGGATTGCTCCCGAGACCACCTGCATCGGCTCGTTTCCGGTGCGATAGTGCCCGATATCCCTGAGGTCTCCGCGGCCACGGACCAGCATGCGGTGCCAGGCGAACAGCATCTCATCGGTCAGCGGCTCGGCGAAGGAGTGGTACAGATCGACCATCATCTCGGCGATCCCCTGTTCGGCCGGCCCCACGCGCCGGCTTTCGGCCGAAAGCCCGAGCTGCTTGCGGATCGAGGACTGCACACTGGCCCGGTCCAGAATCTCTCCTTCGATTTCCGAGGTGGTCAGAGCTTCCGTGCTCATGGTCTCAATGGTAAGCTGCTGCGTCTCATCCGGTGCGAGATGTCTGACCATGCCGACTACCAGGCCGGTACCCACGAGGAAATGCTCCTCCGCCCTGGCCAGACGGAGCTTATCCCACGAGAAGTTGGGCCAGTCCGGTAGTTGCCAGTTCCAAGTCATGAGCGATAGAAACAGATCCTATCGCTCATAATATTACACTTTATGATTGATGGCGAGATTCGTATCGCTCATCGGTCGTTTCCGCTGGCGATTCTGGGATGGTGCCGGAGGTGGGGGTCGAACCCACATGCCCAGTGAAGGGCGCGGGATTTTGAGTCCCGTGCGTCTGCCAGTTCCGCCACTCCGGCTGGTGAGAGGATGCTGCAATGATCGTAGCAGACCCGCCCGCTACGCCACCACGAGCTGATGGTCCGGATTGGCCAAATCCACGCGCTGGTACAGCGTATCCACAAATCCCTCGCCGAATTGCGCGAGGAAGGGCAGAATCCCGTACAGCCGCTCCTGCAGGTGCTTGTTCGGGAACACCAGGCCGCTCAGATACGCCGCCTCCGCGCGGGCGCGTTCGTCCCGCCGCAGGGCCTCGCGCTGCACCTTGCCCTCCATCTTGGCGAGCTGGTAAACCATCTTGGCGGCACTCCGGTCCAGAGCGTGGCCGAGCGTGGCATCGAATGCTCCGACCTCACGCCGTAGTTCCGCCAGCGCCCGTTGCACGCTGCCGCGCGTGGCCGCGAACTCGTCGTGGAGCGTGCGCGGAACCAGCCGCGCGGCGATGTAGTCGCGAACCACTGCCTCGCCATGGGACAGGCACGCCACGGTCAGCCCGAACCGGTCCAGGGCTTTCTTCGAGTGCGCGTCCAGAATGGTGAAGGTGGCGCGGGCCAGCGCCACCGGCATCCGCCCCAGCAGTCGATCGTAGAGCACCTGCGATTGCGCCAGATAGGCCAGCTCCGCGGGCCCGCCGACGTACGCCACCGTGGGCAACAGGTAATCCTGCATCACCGGCCGCAACAGCGCGTTCGGCGAGAGCTGCGCGGCCATGCCGGCCAGCTCGTCCTCGCCGTAGCTCCGGTCCTTCGTGGTAAACCCGCCATTGTGCCGGCGCAGAGCGATACGCCGCTCGCCGTCGAGCAAAAAGACCAGCGATGTTTCCGGCTCCACGTGTACCTGCGCGTGATAGCCGGCTTGCTCCAGCTCGCGGTTCCGTTCCAGCAGAGCGCCGGTCAGGCCCGCGGAAGACCGCACCGCCTCCCCCAGCAGCGGAGCACGCACCTCCCGCAGCGCTTCATCCAGAGGATCCAGAAACAGCACCGCGTGGCGGCCCAGCACGCGCTCAATCAGCAGCCGGAAGGCCTCGCCCCAGCTCCGGCCCTCCACGTACGCCTCCCTCACCTGCGCCAGCACCTCGCCGGCCAGAGGGAAGCCCGCCAGCGCCTGTTCCAGACCGGCCAGCGGAACGTTCTCCAGCGGGATGGTGCCCACCGGCCGATATCCATTCGCATTCGCCGCCTTCAGCTCAATCGGCGTCCGCGCGGTATCGAAGACCCAGGCCTGGTTCACCTCGGCGAAGTCGTGGTCCTCGGTGGCCAGCCAGAACACGGGCACCGCCTCGATGCCGCGCGCCGAGAGCGTCTCGGCCAGCTTCACCGCCGTCAGCGCTTTGTAAATGCTGAAGGCGGGACCGCCGAACAGCCCCACCTGCTGCCCGGTCACTACAGCAACGGTGCCCGGCCGGGCCAGCCTCTCAAGCAGCTCCGGGTTCTGGCGATGCCGGGAAAGAGCGGCCACCAGCCGTTCGCGCCGCTCGGCCGGATAGCGAATTTCCCGCGCCGCGGCGTCGTAGGAGCCGGGATTCCAGGGAGAATACTCGTAGAACCTGGCCAGCCGCGGAAAGCAGTGTTGGAAATCGGAGAATAGGGCGGTGGTCCCTGGCAGCTCGACGTGGGCTATACAGGCGCTCTCGGTCATGCAAAGTCCAGGTTAGCAGATGTTCCGCGCGCGCAACACGATCCGCGAAACTGCGAAGCAGGGCGGGCGCCCTCGCCCGCGGCAGGTCCCCGAGCCGCCAACAGCCTGCTGCGAAACTGTGAGAATAGGAAAGTCATGGACGATCGGGAATTCCGGGAGCGCGCGGACGACGCTCTCACCCAACTCTACTCGCGTCTGGCGAAGGCCTCGGACAACGCCGAGTTCGAGCCGGAGTTCCAGGCCGGGGCTCTCTCCATTGAGTTCGACGATCCGCCGGCGCGATTCGTTATCAGCCCCAACAGTCCGGTGCGGCAGATCTGGGTTTCCGCGCATTCCCGCAGCTTCAAGCTCGACTGGGACGACGCCCGCGCCGCCTTCGTGATGCCCGGCACCGGCCAGACACTCACCGAGTTGATCGCCTCCGCCATCGGCCGGCAACTCGGCGAAGAAATCGAGCTGTAGTGGCGCAGCCGGGCGTTTACATCTCGTATCCGTTTTGCGCGCAGAAGTGTACGTACTGCAACTTCGCCTCGGGTGTGTTCTCGCGCGAGTTGGAAAGTGCCTACCTGGACGCGCTTGTTCGGGAGATGGAAGCGTACGCGTGGGGCGAGCCGCCCGACACCGTGTATCTCGGTGGCGGCACGCCCAGCCGACTGCCGGTTGCGGACCTCCAGCGCATTCTGACCACGATCCCCGGCCGCCCCTGGCGCGAGGCCACCATCGAGGCCGCGCCGGGAACCATCACCGCGGAGGCGGCCGCGGGCTGGCGCGAGCTCGGCCTCACGCGGGTGAGCCTGGGCGTGCAATCGTTCGCTGCCGCGGAGCTGGCGCGCACCGGCCGCCGGCATACCGCGGAGGTGGTGGCGCGCGACGTGGATCTGCTCGGCCGTGCGGGCATCGGCAACTTCAACATCGACCTCATCACCGGGCTCCCTGGCCAGACTGCGGCGAGCTGGTCGGCTTCGCTCGATTGCGTCGAGCGGCTGCGGGCCCCGCACGTCTCCGTCTACATGTTCGAAGTGGACGAGGACAGCCGCCTGGGCCGCGAGATTCTGTTCCACGGCGTCCGCTATGGCGCGCCCGATGTGCCCGATGACGACGCCGTCGCCGCCTTGTACGAGACCGCCGTGGAGCGGCTGGCCAAGTTCGGTCTGGCCCGCTACGAGATCTCGAATTTCGCGCGCCCGGGCTGCCAATCGGCGCACAACCTGAAATACTGGCGGCTGGCGCCATACTTCGGTTTCGGCGCCGACGCGCACTCGTTCGATGGCGTCTGGCGCTGGCAGAACGTGGAATCGGTGGAGGCGTACGTGGAGCGGACGTCGCCCGCGGAATCTCGCGTCGCCGCGAATCCGGCAGAAGAGCGTTTCTTCGTCGGCCTGCGGCTGCTGGAAGGGATTCAGCCGATGCCCGAGGAGTGGGTGCGCCACGATGCGGCGATCTCGCGTTTTCTGCGCGAGGGCCTGCTGGAGCGCGACGGCCCGCGGCTGCGTTTGACCAGCCGGGGCGTGCTTCTGTCCAACGAAGTTTTCGAGGAGTTCGTTCAGTGCCCGAGGAGTTCATCAGTTGATTGACTTGCGAAGCGATACTGTCACCCGGCCGTCCGCCGCGATGCGCCGGGCCATGTTCGAGGCCGAAGTTGGCGATGACGTCTACGGCGAAGACCCCACCGTCAACAAGCTGGAGCGGCGCGCCGCCGAGATCTTCGGGCGTGAAGCGGGCCTGTTCGTGCCCACCGGCACCATGGGCAATACCATCTCGGTCAAGCTGCACACGCATCACGGCCAGGAGGTCATCTGCGAATCGCGCGCGCACATTCTCGACTACGAGTTGTCCATGACAGCGTGGTTCTCCGGTTGTCTGGTGCGCAGCGTGTATGCCGGCGACGGGATTCTACGCTGGTCCCAAATCCGCGAGGCCATTCGCGCCTTCGGCCCGCACAACGCGCCCACCGCGCTGGTGGAAATCGAGAACACGCACAATATGGCTGGCGGACGCGTGATGCCCGTCGAGGTGGTCGGCGAGATTTGCCGCCAGGCGCACGCGCTCGGGCTGAAGGTGCACATGGACGGCGCGCGCATTTTCAACGCGGCGGCGTACCTCGACGTGCCCGTCGCCGAAGCCGCCAGCGAGGCCGATACGGTGATGTTCTGCCTCTCCAAAGGCCTCGGCGCTCCGGCCGGTTCCATGGTGGTGGGCCGGGCCGATGACATCGCGCGAGCCCGCCTGTACCGCAAACGGCTGGGTGGCGGAATGCGCCAGGCGGGAATCCTCGCGGCCGCCGGCCTGATCGCGCTCGAGGAGATGCCCGCGCGCCTGCCTGAGGACCACGCCAACGCCCTGTTTCTGGCTCGGGAACTGGCGGGCATTCCCGGAATCGCGCTCGACCCCGCCACGGTGCAGACCAACATCGTCATCTTCGACGTGAGTGCAACCGGTCTCGCCGGGCCTGAATTCAGCGCGCGGCTCAAGGCGGGCGGCGTGCTGCTGAATGCCCTGAACGCCCGCGAAATGCGCGCCCTCACCCACTGCGACGTCACGCGCTCCGATTGCGAGCGCGCGCTCGAAGTGCTGCGGGGCATAGGGCGCACCGACACGCGGCGATAGAAGCGGTAAAGGAATCGATTGCGGGGCCAATCGAACGACATCGAGTTCGGAACCGACCACGAAATCAGAACGGCCTTGCTCTCGGCATCGGTGCTGATCTGCGCGTTGTAGGAAGGCCGAATCCAGCGTGGCGTGACTGATCGTGCGCAACCCTCATCGCCACATCAGCGCCGGCTCCTGCTCGATCGGATGTTCCACCTGCCGCGACGAACTGATCCCCTCGCGGTAGCACCAAACCCGGATCGCCACCAGTAACCGCGGATCCTCGGCCGCTTGTCCCGCCTCGTTCTCGCGCGACACGATCAGTTCATACAGCCGGCTCAGATTCACCCGGCCGGTCAGTTCGTGATCGCCCGCACCATGTCGTCCGCGCCCATATAGACCCAGGCGTTTTCCGGGCCCCCAGTTACCCGGCTTCCCGGCTTTTTTTCGGAGTGGGGTGCCGGTTCTTTTACACCTTCTGCCGCCGCGTGTCAGTCCCCGGCACGTTCCGCGGGCGCGTTTGTGGTACAGTTCGTTTGTTATGGCGTCACGCAGCGTGAACAAGGTCATCCTCATCGGCCATCTGGGAAGGGATGCCGAAACCAAATTTACTCCTTCCGGCGTGTCCGTGACGAAGTTCTCGGTCGCGACAAACCGGCGCTGGAAAGACCAGCAGACCGGCGACTGGAAGGAAGAGACGGACTGGACGAACGTGGTCCTCTGGCGTCAGGAGAACCTAGCCAACTACCTGACGCGCGGCAAGCAGGTTTTTGTGGAGGGCCGGCTGCATACCCGCAGCTACGACGACAAGGACGGCAAGAAAGTGTGGGCCACCGAAGTGGTGGCCGAGGACGTGATTCTGCTGGGCCGCGGGGAAGGTTCGGCGGAAGGCTCGGGCGCGGTGTCGGCGCCGCGCGGCTCTCAGGCGCCTCAGACGGGTGGTGGCGGCGGTCCGCGGCCGGCGGAAGAGCCGGCGCCAGCCGAGCACGGGGTTACGGACGACGACATTCCGTTCTAAACACAGCGTCATTAGTGGTTGCGGATAGAACCGCTCGCTCACGCGCGCGACTCGGTTTTCGCGTTTCCGAGCCGCGAGAGTAATGGAGCGGTGCGCACTGCTTTCGTGTCGATTCTTCGTCATGGGGAAGAAACCGCAGCGGCATAACTGGCCGGAGGCTAAGAAGCTCTGCCGCCTCAATCAGGACGACATCGCCATGGCAAGGAGTCTGGGCTTTGGGCCGGACGCGCTGATTCGGGCAAGGCCCGACCCCAAACAGAAGTGGAAGCTGCCGGTGAAGTACTGGATCCACGAGCTGCACTATAAGCGGTTTGGCTTTGTCGTGGGGGAGAGACCGCTGCCTGCGCCGCCGCCCGCAAAGCTCCAATGCGACGAGGAAGCGGTGCGGCTCTATGGGGAACAACTTTACTGGGAGGATTACTGGGAGCGAAACAGGGACGACCACGCCGGCAAACCACAACAACCCGGCAAGTCCGTCCCGGCGGCGGCTGCCAGCGATGCAGCGGACGGGTCGTGGATTGTGGAGGGCATCTCGGACGGCGACGTTCCGTTTTAGAACGGATATTCGAGGGATGCAGACGTCCACGCTTCAGGACATTCGAATCGCATTTCGGCTCTTCTCGCGCACGCTGCTGTCGATCGCGCTCAGCGTCGGCGCGACGGCGGTAGTTGCGGTCTCTGCGGAGCACGCTCGTGGCAGATCGCGCTGAGCCTGAACTGGCTCAAGGGTGAGGAACTTCCCGAGGCGCGCGAGGTCTATTTCCTTGTGCAGGAGTCGCCAGGGTTCCGCTTTCAGATGACTGGGATCGGCTACGACCGACAGGAAGGGTGCCCGGGCGAATCAGATCCGCAACAGGAGAGTCCCTCCCTGTTCCCGGCCCGTGAGGAGCACCAGCCGCGAGTGCCGCAGCAATGACGAAGAAGCCGTATACCGCGAAACAAGGCCAGTACCTGGCGTTCATCTTCTACTACACGAAGCTGCACGGAGTCGCTCCGGCCGAACTCGACATGCAGCGCTATTTCCAGGTGTCGCCTCCATCGGTGCACGACATGGTGCTCAGGTTGGAGGCCGACGGCTTCATTGAGCGGGTTCCTGGCCAGGGCCGATCGATTCGTCTGCTGATCCCTCGCGAGGAACTGCCCGATTTGGAATAGGGGTGGTCAGTATTCCCTCCGCTGCAGCACCAGCACGGACGCGTACAGAAAAACGCCGGCGAATACCACCGACGCCACTATCGGAGCCCACGGCATGGGCGCGGTGACCGGATATGAAACCAGGCTCATGCCTCGGAGCGGGCTGATCCGCGAGACCACAACGGACCTGGACTGCAGCAGAAAAACCGCGCTCCAGCATAAGCCGGCGCCCATGAACTGCCACATCTCGTCGAGCACGCAGGCCAGCAGCACCGACAGCGCATATACGGGCAGGGTGCAGACGATGGCTCGCGTTCCGTACAGCAAGGCTTGTAAGGCGCTGGTGGCTCCCGGCCCCTGAAACAGGGCGAACCCGGCCATTATGGCAACGAAGACGCACGTCTCAATGGCGCCCAGTCCCGCTCGCACGAAGAGCAGCCGCCGGCGCGAAACCGGGAGAGACAGAGTAAACAACATGGAGCCGTGAAACCCCGGTGTTGCGGCGTACATGGTCTGGGTGTTGATGCCGGCGCCAGCCAAAAAAACCGCCGCAAAAATGTAAAGAAGGACCCACCCCAGTTGAAGACCAAGCCATAGCCTCTCCGGAGGCGCAGCACCTGGCAGCCATAGAGGCGTGAGCCACACCAGCATCATCGATCCAATCACGAAAACAAAACGCCAACGCGTTTCCAGCCAGGCCTTGTACCAGAGCATTACTCCCCCCTCACATGATCCAGAAACAACTCTCGCAGCGTTACGGGAAGCACTTCCACCGAGCGTGGCCCGAGTCCGCGCGCGCGGTCCACCACGGCATCGACGTCCACGTGCGCCAGCAGCGACGCCGTCCGGCCGCGCCGGCGCACATGATCGATGCCCGGAAATCCGGCCAGCTCCCGTGGCGGCTCCCCATCGAAAACCAACAGGATGCGCCGGTACTGCGATTTCAGGTCGTCCAGCACGCCATCGATCACGGTTTGCCCCTCGTCAATCAGGCAAACGCGGTCGCAGATCTGCTCCACTTCCGCCAACTGGTGCGACGCGAAGAAAACCGTGGTTCCGTCGCTCACCGCCAAATCGGCCAGCGCCTGCAGGATTTCTTCCGTCATCGCCGGGTCGAGCCCGCTGGTGGGTTCGTCCATGAGGAGCAGCTCCGCGCCGCGCGCCATCGCGAGCAGCAACATGAGCTGCGTACGCATTCCCTTCGACAGCTTCGGCACGGCCTTTTCCCGAGGCAGCCGGAACAGATCGAGGTATTTCTCTTCCAGATCCCGCCGCCATGTGGGAAAGAACGCGCGCGTGAACCGTATCGTCTGGCCTACGGTCATAAAGGGGTAGAGTTCTTTGTCCTCGCTGACGAAAGCCAGACGGCTCCGCGCCGCGACCGAGGACGCTTCCGAATTCACCCGCTCGCCAAACAAGCGGATCTCGCCCGCGCTCGGCCGAAGCATCCCCAGCAGAAGTTTTAGCGTCGTCGTCTTCCCGGCGCCGTTGCGGCCCAGAAAGCCGCAAATGGACCCGCGTGGCGTCGCGAGATCGAGGCTTCGTAGGGCTGGTTTGCCACTGTAGCTTTTCGAAAGGCCGTGAGTGGCGATGACGATGTCGTTCAAGTGCGCCTCCCTGCCGCGGTCGCGTCGTCCGATAACCGCGAAAGTTCATTTTCAAAAACGCGGCGCAGCTCCGATTCCGACAGACCGAGTGCTGCACCCTTCCCGATCGCGTGACGCAGAACTTCCCCCGCCCTGCGAATCGCCGCGGCCTTGCCGGAGGACGTCTTCGGCTCCGCCACGTAAGCTCCCGATCCGTGCCGGACCTCGATGACGCCTTCGCGCTCCAGTTCGCGGTACGCCCTCGCGGCAGTGTTGGGATTCATCGCCAGGTCCTCGGCGATCTTTCTGATGGTGGGCAACTGCTCGCCTTCCCGGATTGCGCCCGTGTCCACGGCGTGCTTGATCTGCTCCATAAGTTGCAGGTAGATGGGCACGCCAGACGAGAAGTTGATCCGGAGATCCATTCAAGTGTCTACTATATTAGTACACTAGACTCTGTGAAAGGTCAAGAGAAAAAGCGCTCGCTCCGCGGCGCTATACCTTACCGGGGAGACCACGCGGCCTTCGACCAGGGGCCGGATCGTCCTGCCCAGGAACATCGATCACGACACAACGGCCCTTGCGGTGGTGACGATTCCAAGCGCTCCGGACCGAAGTTCCTCCAAAGCCGGCGCAGCCTACTGCATCCCCCGGTCGCACGCCGCAATGGCGGCCTCCGCCACCTTCCGCCGCCGCACGGTGTCCGGGGTCTCCGGCTTCCAGTTCCTCCACCGCGCCAGGTTCTTCTGGAAGGTGAGCCGCGCCCAGCCGAAGTGGCGATTGGCGAGCAGCATCCGGCCGTAGAGATCGTCGAGATCGGAGACGGCCTCGGTGGCCGCGAGCGTCGGCCGCGAAACGGAAAGGAGGCGTTTCTCCAGGGGCAGTCCGCTGGTAATGGCCGCAGCCGCCTTGTCGGAGTTGCCGGCAGCGAGGAAGCGCTCGGCGTCGCGGTCCAGGGCGGCCAGATGCTGAGTGGCCTGGCCATACCAGGCCTCGCTGGTCGGATCGGCTTTGGGGGGCGCGGGAGCAGGCCCGCAACCAACGAGTAACAAGACGAGGATAAGGGCGAGCGGGCGCACGGATCAAGGATACCGCGATTATTTCGTAGATATTTCTTGTATTTCGTCTTATGCTGGGCGACGGCGACCAAAGCGGCCATCCTCCGTCTCGCCCCTCTCGTCCGAGTCAGTGTGGCCACGCTGACGGGGCATCAGAGTCTTGTACTGAGCTGCGCGTGGTCCCCGGACGGACGACGCATCGTCTCCGCGTCGCGCGACGGCACCCTCCGCATCTGGGATGCGTCGACGGGCATCGAGTTGGCGCCGCGAATCTACCTTCTCAACCCGCCCCGCGCCGCCCCCACTTGGGCCGCCGTGAACCATCCCAACAACCGCATCGTCGCCTGCGGAGCCGACGCGTGGCGAAGCCTTTGCTGGATCGTCCCCGGCGCCGACGGACCCCTCCCGGTGGTCCCGTGATAAGATCCTCCCCAGCCATGAACCGCCGGACCTTTCTCAACACTGGCCTGATCGCCACCACCGCCCTGGCCGCCGCGCCCGCGCCAAACCCAACCGCCGCCCAAATCATAGACCGCGTCCGCAAGAACGTAGGCGTCCCCTGGCGCGCCCAAACCGTGGACAACGTCATCGCCGGCAACCCGGACACCCCCGTCCGCGGCATCGCCTCCACCATGATGGCCACCCTCGACGTCCTCCAGCGCTCCGCCGCCGCCGGCCTGAACCTGGTGATCACCCACGAGCCCACCTTCTACCTCCATCAGGACACCGCCGACACCCTCACCAACAACCCCGTCTTCAAATTCAAAACCGCCTTCATCCGCCAGCACGACATGGTCATCTTCCACTTCCACGACCACTGGCACGCCCACCACCCCGACGGCATCGCCGAAGGCATGTCGCGCGCCCTCGGCTGGGAGAAGAACGTAGTCGACCCCGCCGACCCGCGCGAGTTCACCTTCCCGCCCACGCCGCTGGCCCGCTTCGCGCAGCAGATCGCCTCGCGCCTGCACATCCGCGCCATGCGCGTAGTGGGCGACCCCGCGCTCCCCGTTCGCCGAGTGGCCACAAGCTGGGGCTACCTGAGCCGCGACCCCGGCATCCAACTCCTCGCCCGCCCCGAGATCGACGCGGTCGTCTGCGGAGAAACCCGCGAGTGGGAAGTGGTGGAGTACGCGCAGGACGCCGTCGCGGCCGGTCAGAAGAAGGCGCTCATCCTGATGGGCCACGTGGTGTCGGAGGAGTCGGGAATGAAGTACTGCGCGGAATGGCTGAAGTCGTTCATCACCGAGGTGCCGGTGGAGTTCATCCCCGCGCCCGAGCCGTTCTGGCTTCCATCTCTTCCGCCAGGTCCAGCAGGCGCCTGACCGTGTTCCAGTTGCGGCCCGTTTGGGCGATCTTGAGCGAGAACTTCGTCTGCCCCATGCCGTGAGGAAAGTAGATGTACAGCTCGCGCCGGCCCACGCGCAACTCCACTTCGGCAATCTCCCCCCGAACCTCCGCGCCAGGCTCCTCCGCAAGGAACATGACCGCAAGCTTCGCCGGGTCAAGACCATCCCGCGAGGCGAACGGACACTGCGCAATCACGTCGCGCAGCTCCGCCGCGGTACGCAGGAAGACGTCCGAGTGAAACCCAAACGTCTCCTCGATCCCCTTCTCAATGCGCTTCGCGAGCGCGGCCATGTCCCGCGCGCTGGTGCGGAAAACAACGTTGCCGCTCTGCAGGCACGTCTGCACATCGCGCAGCCCCAGGGACTCGTAGAGCGACCGCAGGCCGTCCATCCCGATCTTGTGGTGGCCGCCGACGTTGACGCCGCGCAGCAGGGAGACGATTACCGCCATCCCTGATAGTATAGCCAGCAATGATCCGCATATCCGTCGCTCTCCTGCTGTTCGCGGCCGCAGCCATCGCGTCCGGCCTGCCCCGCGACTACAAAGGCAAGCCATTTCGGGACGATCATTATCACGCCGGCCCGCAGGTCATCCCTGGCGTCATCCAGTGCGCGTACTACGACCTCGGGGGCGAGGGTGTCGCCTATCACGATACCGACGCCATCAACCACGGCAGCGGCGAGCTGAACCACACGCCCGGCCACTGCGAGCCGGGCACGCCCGAATACATCTGCTATTTCCGCGAAAAGGAAGGCGTGGACATCTCTTACACCAAGAGCTTCGCCGATTTCAGCCACCCCAACCTGTTCGATCCGCCGAAGCGCCAGCTCTATATCGGCTGGGAGGCGGATGGCGAATGGACCAACTACACGGTCAGAGTGAAAAAGGCCGGGACCTGCCGCATCAACGCCTTGTACGGCAAGGCCGCCAACACGGTGCGGTTTTCGCTGGACAACCGGCCCGCCGCCTCCTGCAAACTCCCCATCGACACGGGCGACTGGCACAAATGGAACAAAGCCATGAATTGTGGAGAAATCACGTTCCCGAAAGCCGGCTTGCACCTGTTAACGCTGCACTACAACGCGAACAACAACCTGGCATATTTCGAGTTCGAACCGGTCAAATGAATCCGCGTCCATGCGGTGACGCTGATGGAAACTCCGCGCCGGCGCGCGTACCAGCTAATTGGGGAATCAGGTGAACGTCCCCGAATTACCCTACAGACGAACCGCGCCTCCCGCGAACGCCGCCGCGAACCAGGCGGCGCGCCGCTCCCGGAACCGTGGCGCGAGCGTGAATTCCTGGTGACGCCGCACTCCGGAGTAAAGCCACGCGGCGGTGTCGCAGAAACTCTCGCAGACATACTCACGCCACGCTCGGCCGGCGCGCGAAGCGAGCGCCCGCTTGCGCATCTCCGCGGACCAGCCCAGCTCCCCCCGCGCCCGCGCTTCCAACTCGTCCTCCAGCGCGGCCTCGTACCCATGGCGCTGGGCATTGCTCAGGCGCACCCACACAAAATGGAACAGCTCGTGGACAAGGATGCGCCCCAACTCGGCACGGCTGGCGAGCAGCGCGCGGTCCAGCACAATGCGCCTCTGGCGGATGAACGTGGCCGCGTGAACTTCCTGCCCGCCGCGCATGCAGCGGGCGCGGGCGCCGCTGTACACGCGCCTCCCGGCGGCCCGCAGGTCGCCGCGGAACGCTACCCGGATACCCCGACCGTCAAAGGCCGGAGCGCGCCGGGGCAGCAGCTCAATGTGGCGGCCGAGTCTTAAAATACGCGCTATCCTCTACCGTTACTTTGTACCGCGCCGAGATTGCTTCGATGCGTTTCTGGAACTCCTGCTGCGCAAGCTGAGTGTGGACTTCGAACCGCACCTGATCGAGTGGCTGGAACGAGGAATCCGCCGCTTTGATCAGATAGAAGCCGCTCGGCTGGCGGATGGGATCGCTCACTTCTCCGGGTTTCAGCTTGAAGATCACGTCCTTGATCGGCTGCGGATAAGGGCTGGTCCGGATGATGTCGCCGTAGTCGCCGTCCTTTGCGGCCGAAACCTTGTCGTCGGAGTTTTCTTTCGCGAGCTTCCCGAAGTCCGCCCCGGCCAAAACCTGTTTTCGCAGGTCGTCAATCTTCGTCTTTGCGTCCGCCTCGGTTCGCGTTATGCCGCTGGCGGCCGGGGGGGCCGGAGCCGGAGGCAGTTTCGGAGGGCCGGGTGCCGGAGCCGGGGTGGCAGCGGCCGGTGCGAATCCGACGAAGATCACCTTCGCTTTCACGACGCGGAACCTGGTGGTCTTGTTCGCCTCGTAGTATTGTTGTTCCTGCTCGGAGGAGATATTGGCCGTGTTGCGGAGTTTCTCCATCTCCGCCTGGGCCAACGTCCTCAGCCGACCATACGCCAACTCCTGCCGGTACGGCGCTTGTTTGTCGAGGCCGTCCTGCTCCGCCTCCCTTTCCAATTCCTCGAACGTCATCAGTTGTTGCAGGAACTGTTCCGGGGCTCTGGTGATGAACCCCTGCTGTTGCGGCGGGAGATCGGAAAGGAGCTTGTCTACGTCGGCGACGGTGAACGGCTTGCCATTCAGTGTCGCCACCACCTTGTCGGGGCTGGGCGGAACCACGTCCGTGCCGGGCTGCACGCGGCTGGTCGCGGGCCGGCCGCCAGGGGGCGAAGCGGGCGGATTCTGCGGCGCGGTGACTACCTGCGCCAGAAGGCCCGCGGCAAAGAGAGAAAACATCAGGGTCGTTTTCATTCAGAAGGTCCTCACCGTGAGAAGATGTTCAAGAAATATCATGCTAACACGATCAGACGGGCCAACCGTCTTTCGGTCCCGCTTCGCGAGCCCGCAGGAACAGCAGAACCAGCGCGATCCAAAGCAGGTCCGCCAGCAGCAGGTGCGCGATCTGCATTCCAATGGGAGCCTGCAGGATTACATTCAACGCACCGGCGCACAACTGCGCCATGGCCAGCAGGGTCGCCGCGAAGGCCGGCCCGCGTGTGTGCGCCTGGTGGGTCCGGGTGAATGCCGCGATGGCGATGTAAGCGCCGCCGGCAATGGCCAGCGCCGGATGCAGCAACCGCAGACGCAACAGCAGATGGGACGCCGGCGAAAAATCCTGGAGCACTCCAATGGCCAGGGAGGGAGCTGGATACAGCGTGTCGCCAAGCGCCGCCACTGCTCCGGTGATGCCGACCGCCAGCGACACCAGCAACATGGCCAGGAGCGTTCCCGACCATGGCTCGGTGAACCGCGGCGCTCGCGGCGCGGCGAGAAAAGCGGTCATCGCCAGCATCGCCAGCAGGAGCTGCGTGTTCACCAGGTGCGCGGACAAGTAGATGGCGCGCCCGCCCGATTCGTTCTGCGCGACGTAGCGGAACAGCACCAGTCCGGCTCCCAGCAGCGCTTCGGTGACGATAAAGAAAACGGACAGCGCGGACGTGCGCCGTACCGCCTCACCCCGCGGGAAGCGCAGAAAGGCCCATACACACAGGATCGCCACCAGCCCCAGGGCTACGCCGCTGCTGATACGGTGCGTGTACTCGATGATAGTGGCCAGGTGCGGCGCGCGCGGCACCACTTCGCCGTTGCAGAGCGGCCAGTGGCTGCCGCAGCCCGCGCCCGATCCGGACGCGCGCACATAGGCGCCCCACAGCACTACGACGAAGTTCCACGCCAGCACTACCCACGCGAAGCGGCAGAATCGCTCGCGACTGGCCGTGGCGCGCGCATCCGCCGCCGCCGGCCCGGCCATGGTTGCCATCAGGTTCACTCTAGCAGGCGGCTCGGCTTGCCGTAAATGTGGAGTCAAGGGAAACCAGCCCACCAGCGCCGCGCCGCTCCCCGACTCAACCGTTACCTCCGCTACCTCTCTCCGAATGTCGGTAACAAGTCAAGTTGTCCGGTTCTGAGAATACGTGATCTGTCCGCTTTGTGAAACAAAGTGATGCGGCCGTCAGGCCGCCTCCTTGTGTTTGGGTTTGGCCTTTGCTTTCGTTTTGGC
>Ga0326727_10016157_pt1 | contig 15824 bp, 10 predicted proteins | sample MB2enrmetagenome_FD_207643 | JGI IMG/M metagenome (GOLD analysis project Ga0326727, IMG submission 207643) | Lab enriched peat soil microbial communities from McLean, Ithaca, NY, United States - MB29MY | ecosystem: Environmental > Terrestrial > Soil > Wetlands > Peat | place: USA: New York... | reverse complement strand
ACGTAGGCGCGGGAACCAAATTCTACGGCAGCCAGCGACGATTCAACGCTACGTTCAAATACTCCTATCCCGTGCAGGATGGCAGCGAGATCAACTATTATTCCGGAGATTTTTCCCGGCCCTTTCCAGACAAAGAGCGGGCATGGGAGTGGCTGGAGCTGCTGAAGAACAAGCGCATCCGTGTTCACTATCAGCCCGGCCACCCTGAAGTCTCAGTGGTCTTTGCCGCCGATCTGGACGCCCACTTTGCCCTTCCGGCGCGAACTCCGGCAGACTTGCTCTTCTATTCGCCGGGCATTGACTCGCATTAGTACTGCGGCGAACTTCGACCGCCGCCCGACTGGGCACACCATCGCTTGCCTATTTTTTTGCGCAACGAGTGAGAAATCTGTAATCAGCATCCACCTATACTCCCAAGCGCAACAAAGCCGCCCCGAAGAGCGGCTTTGCCGGCAAGTAATGCGAATTAGTTGAAGATGCCTACGATGGTCACGTCACCGGCCAACGTAATCGAGCATGTGTTTAGCCCGGTCGAAGTCGAAGGGTTAGGCGACGGCGTGCAGTAATACGGCGACTTCGGATCATTGGGCGACCAGCCGCCGAAGGTGCCTGAAGTTACAGTTGTGGACAGAACCACCGTAGTGCCAACGGGATAAGACCCCACGCACACGGGACCGCCCGTGGTTGTATCAGCGGGGCCGCAATGGATCGCGTTCGCTACGCCTGTTGCGGAATCAGCCGTCACAAGCCAGTTGGTTGTATTGTTTCCCGCCCCGAAGACGGTCAACGTCGCTACTGGCAGTACGGGCGGGGGTACGAGGTCGCATTGCTGATAGGGGCAGGTCAACGTCGCCACGCCGGTCACGCTGGAGCCGTCGGTGTTCGTATAGGTGGCCGTAATGGCGGTAGTGCCCTCGTAGAGCAAAGTAGCAAGCCCCGCGGGGGCGCCAAGACCACCGGTAGTGGGACCGTTAGTCCCGGTATTGTTGATGGTGGCAACATCCACGTTGCTGGAAGCCCAGACGGTACTGGTATTATTCGTTAAATCTTTTGTGTACGGCGCCTGGGCAGACGTTCCGATGGCGAGAAACTGCGTAGTTTGATCGATGAAGTTATCCGTCTGGCTGGCCGGTTGGATCGAAATCGAAATCACATCCCCAGAAATAGCCACTGTGTTTGTTACCGTCAACTGCGCGGTAGCTACCACCGTGCCGGCGGAATTCGTGTATTCGGCAGTGATGGTCGTGGTGCCCGCGGTGGCGCCGGATGCAAGCCCGGGCGTAGTTGGGCAGAGAACTGGGACTGTAAAGGTAGCCGTTGAGTTGCAAATTGTGGCAACTGTCGGGATGCTGGAACTCCAGGTAAGGTTCGGCGCGGTTGTCACGTCTGACTGTAGGCCGGTTGCTCCATTCGTGCCCAGCGCAATGAATTGAGCGTCCTGACCCTTGGCCACAGACTGAGAGTTGGGAATGATAGTAAGCGACGCCACCGGTTGCGATGCGGCATTGACAACCGTGAAGGTAGCCGTACCAATAACCACGCTCTTATCAGGATTGGTTTCAATGGCCGTGATGACAGCCGTGCCCTGGCCCACTGCCGTGACTAGCCCGTCTGTCGAACTCGTACAGGGAGGGGGAGAAGCAACAGGGTATGTGGTGCAAACCGTGGCAACTGCCGGATTGCTGGTACTCCAGATAGCCGTGCTCGTTAGGTTCTGCGTAACCGGTTGGGTCGAGGTTGGCGTGAACGTGCCAATCGCAATCAATTGGGTGGTTTGACCAGGGTAGGCAACCGATGGCGTGGCGGGAATGACGGCAATCGAAAGAAGCGGTTCCGGTGCCGAATTTAAAACCGTAAGCGTCGTGGTCGCCGTCACGATGCCCGACCCTGAGCCGGCAGGATTCGTATAGCTGGCCGTGATCGTTGTCGAGCCTTGTCCTATCGCCGTGGCAAGCCCCGAAGAACTGATCGTGGCTACCAGCGGATTAGTCGAACTCCAGTTGACCGCGGATGTCACGGCCGTCTGAAGGCCGCTGGTTCCGTTGGTCCCGATGGCGATAAAGCTCAGGGTTGCCGGCGTCGCGGATCCAATCACCGGCAATGTGAGCGACGGGTTGCCGGGGAAGATGGACAGCGCCGAGACCGGTTCCACCTGTGCTCCTGTCACCGTGAAGCTCGCGGCGGCCGTCGCTCCGCTGCCGTCAGTTTTGTTGGTGGCGACGGCCGTGATGGCAGTCGTGCCCGGACCCACCGCGGTAACCAGCCCGGTGGTAAGGCCTATGGTCGCCACCGACGGATTGCTTGAATACCAGTTGACCGTATAGGTGGGGACGTTCGTCATGTTCTGCTGACCCGGATACGTGTAGGAGGACGAGAAGTCTCCGATAGCCAGGAATTGTGTCGTCTGAGGCGCCCCGGCAACTGATTGCGAACCGGGAAGAATGGAGAGCGAAAGCAGGGGTTCAGGCGTGGCTGCAATGGCCGCTGTTAAAGTAGCAATTCCCGTTACCACGGTTCCGTCTGGCGTATGGGTAACGGCGTTGAGATTCGCATACTCGGCGGTGATGGCGGTTACACCGGAATTGGTTCCTGCCTTGGCCAGTCCAGGAGCGGTGATCGTGGCCACGCTGGTGACGCTTGAATTCCAGGTTGCCGCGTTGGTCAGGTCCACCGTGGCGCCCGTTCCTGTCGTGCCGATGGCGATGTACTGCGCGGTTTGACCGACCGTCGTGAGCGTCTGCGATGCCGGGACGATGGCCAGCGAGACATAAGGCTCAGGTGTCGCTGGAATGCTCACGGTCAGGGTCGCGACTCCCGTCACTACTGTGCCGTCAGGATTCTTGGCAATCGCCGTGATTGCAGTCGCGCCATTCGCAACGGCTGTGGCGACTCCGCTGGTTAAATTGATAGTAGCCACCGAGAGTACGCTGGAACTCCAGGTTGCGGCGCTGATTGTCGCCGAACCAATCGTTGCAGACATATTGGTCAGGTTCACCGTTGTGCCGGTGGATGTGGTGCCGATGACGATAAGCCCAGCGGTCTGATTGGCTACGGTAAGCGTCTGCGAGGCCGGAACGATGGACAGCGAGACCAGAGGTTCCGGTGACGAGGGGATGTTGACGGTCAATGTAGCTATTCCCGTCACCACCGTGCCGTCAGGATTCGAGGCAATAGCCGTGATGGCCGTTGTGCCGTTGGCCACGGCGGTAGCAACTCCGGTAGTTGCATTGATGGTAGCCACCGAGGTGACGCTGGTGCTCCACGTTGCCGCCTGGATCGTCGCCGTACCGATGGTGGCCGTCTGATTGGTCAGGTTCACTGTCGTACCGGAGGACGTGGTGCCGATGACGATGAGCCCGGCAGTCTGACCGGCTGCCGTGAGCGTCTGCGAGCCCGGAACAATGGCCAGCGAAACCAGAGGCTCCGGTGACGAGGGGATTTCCACGGTCAGGGTCGCGACGCCCGTTACCACCGTGCCGTCCGGATTTTTGGCTATCGCCGTGATGGCCGTCGTGCCGTTCGCAACGGCTGTGGCGACTCCAGTAGCGGCATTAATCGAGGTCACCGAGGGGACGCTGGAACTCCACGTTGCCGCCTGAATCGTCGCCGTACCGACCGTTGCCGTCTGGTTGGTCAGGTTCACCGTCGTGCCGGAGGACGTGGTGCCGATGGCGATGAGCCCGGCGGTCTGACCGGCTTTCGTGAGCGTCTGCGCTGACGGAACAATGGCCAGCGAAACCAGCGGCTCTGATGAGGATGATCCAGTCACAGTCACCGTGTAGGTGGCTGCGCCTGTCACCACGCTTCCGTCGGGATTCTTGGCGATAGCCGTGATAACCGTCGCACCCGCCGCCACCGACGTAGCAACTCCGGTTGCCGCGTTGATTGTCGCAACCGATGGATCGCTGGAAACCCACGTCGCAGGTTGAATCGTCTGTGTGCCAACCGTTGCACTTTGATTGGTCAGATTGACCGATGAGCCGGACCCGGTCGTGGCAATCGCGAGGAATTGGGCCGTTTGGCCAATTGACAACGCTGTCTGCGCGTTCGGAGCTACGGTAAGTGCGGTCAGAGGCTCTGCCGAGCCGGTGGCAGCCACGGTGAGGGTTGCGCTTCCGACTGCCCCAGAGCCGTCGGGATTGGTGAAGGTAGCCGTAATGGTGGTTGTGCCCGATCCGGCCGTGGTAGCCAACCCGGTCGTCGCGTTGATCGTGGCAACGGATGGCGCGCTGGAAACCCATTGAATCCCTGACACATTCGTCAGTGGCACCGAGGCGCCGCTGACTGTCAGACCGATCGCTTCAAACTGTACGGGGACACCGAGTGTTGCAACAGTCTGTGTAGCTGGTAGGACGGTGACCGCGGAGATATCGCTGTCTACGCAAGATGAGCAACCGGTAACGGTGAAGGTCGCGGTATTGCTGACAAGTGTGCCGTTGAATCCTTGCGCGCTGGCAGTGATATTCGTAAGTCCTGTCCACCCCTCGCCGGTACGCGGATTGAAGCCGGTAGCCGTGGCCAATCCTGAACTGTTGATCGTTGCCACCTGGGAAAGGCTGGAAGACCAAGTGACCTGGTCGGTGATATCCATGGTTGTCTGGTGGCCGGCGTGACCATAGTATCCGATGGCTTTGTATTGGTTTTGCCCCTGCTGATAACCCGGCGGCGCCAGCGACACCGTAACCGCGCTGGGTGTAATCGTAATGGAATCCAGCCCGGTAGAGACGTTGCAGCCGGTAAAGGTCAGTGCAAGGCAGGCAAGCAACAGTGCTCCAAAGCAGAAGCGATTGTACATATGGGTCTCCTGGCGTTTCCGGCAGCTACAGCTCCGCCATCCCACGGCGAAACCGGAGATTATCGTCCACTTTCGACTATAGGCCTTCAAATAACTGTGCGCCTATTCCATAAAAGAGTCCCTATACATACGGAATCAAAACAGTTAATAAGCATTTCACCGGCTACTCGCGCGCTTCTCTCTTACCGCGATTACGGCGCGGGTTCTTCCGCAATATGGCATGGCCCGCGGTCACTTGCTCTTTGCCCGGCACACCCCGCACCAGCTACACTTCTCCTCAGCATGGCCATCGCCCACAACAACACGCCTGAACGGCTGGTCAGCGCCGCGCGCGCCGACGAAGAACAGGGTTATGAACTCAAATTGCGTCCCCGCTGGCTGGGCGAATTTATCGGCCAGTCCAAGGCCAAAGAGCAGCTCACCATCGCCCTGGAAGCCGCCAAATCTCGCGGCGAGGCGCTTGATCACGTCCTTCTCTCCGGCCCTCCCGGCCTGGGCAAGACCACCCTGGCCACCATCATTGCCAATGAACTCGATGTGGGCTTTCAGCAAACTTCCGGCCCAGCCCTTCAAATCCAGGGCGATTTGACCGCTATCCTCACCAACCTGCGCGAGCGCCAGGTGCTGTTTCTCGATGAAATTCACCGTATGCAGCCGGTGCTGGAAGAAAAGCTCTACACCGCCCTCGAAGATTACAAACTGGACATTATCATCGGTCAGGGGCCAGCGGCGCGAACCCATGTAATGGAGATTCGCCCCTTTACCTTCATCGGCGCCACCACCAGGCCCGGCCTGCTGAGCTCGCCCCTTCGCTCGCGCTTCGGCATTCTGCTGCGCCTGGAATTTTATACAGAAGACGAACTGCGCATCATCGTCGCGCGCTCCGCCGAGGTGTTGCAGATTCCCATCGATCAGGACGGCGCGGCCGAAATCGCCCTGCGCTCCCGCGGAACGCCTCGCATCGCCAATCGCCTGCTGCGCCGCGTGCGCGACTACGCCCAGGTGCGCGGGACAGGCGTGATTAATCACCCCACGGCCAAAGCCGCCCTCACCATGCTTGAAGTGGACGCCCATGGCTTCGATGAAATCGACCGCCGCCTGCTGCTGGCTATCATGCAGAAATACGACGGCGGGCCAGTCGGCCTCAGCACGCTGGCCGCTACCCTGGCCGAGGAGGAAGACGCTCTGGAAGAAGTTTACGAACCGTTCCTTATCCAGATCGGATTCCTCGACCGCACCCCGCGCGGCCGCGTCGCCACGCGCCTGGCTTATGAACACTTCGGCCTGACCATGCCCGGCCGCCAGACAACGCTGTTTTAGCAAAAAGGCTCCGTGCCCCATCCGTTCGCGCACTTTGCGAATGGGTGGGAGACCACAAACTCAATCCGCATCAGGAGGAAAACAATGTCCCTTACCGAATCCACCATGCTGGAACTGGGCACCACCGCCCCCGACTTCGCACTCACCAACGCAGTGACCGGCAAGACAGTCCGCCGCGACGATTTTCGCGGCTCAAAGGCCCTGCTGGTCATGTTCATCTGCGCCCATTGTCCCTATGTGAAGCATATAGAGAAGGGTCTGGCGGCACTTGGCAAGGACTACGCTGGCAGGCCTTTCGGCCTTGTTGCCATCAGCAGCAACGACGTGATCACGTACCCCGCCGACAATCCCGCCGGACTGAAGCAGCAGGCTGAAACATTGGGCTTCAACTTTCCCTATCTTTACGACGAGACGCAAGCCGTGGCGCGCGCCTACAAGGCCGCCTGCACGCCGGACTTCTTTCTCTTCGATGGAAATCTCCGCCTGGTTTATCGCGGCCAGTTCGACGCGAGCCGCCCCGGCAATGGCATCCCGGTCACCGGCAATGACCTGCGCGCCGCCATCGACCTGGTGCTCGCCGGCAAGCCGGCGCCCACGGATCAGCGCCCCTCCATCGGCTGCAACATCAAGTGGAAGGAGTAAAAAAGCAAGCCAGCGAGTCAGCTAGTCGGCGTACTAAAGGGCTGACTCGCTGACTCGCTGACTTGCTGACTCGCTAATCTACAGCTTCAGCCCTTTTAGATACTCGCGGAACTGCGGCCCAAGATCGCCGCGCTTGAGCGCAAACTCCACCGTCGCCTGCAACATGCCCAGTTTGTCGCCGGCGTCGAATCGCTTGCCTTCAAAGGTATAGCCGAAGACTTTTTCTTTCTTGAGCAGCGCAAGCATCCCGTCTGTGAGTTGTATCTCTCCACCCGCGCCCGGTTTCGTCTTTTCCAGCAGTTCGAAGATACGCGGCGTAAGTACATAGCGGCCGATGATGGCCTGCTGGGAGGGCGCATTTTTGAACTTTGGTTTTTCCACCATGCCGGTGCAGTTGAAGATCCGCTTGTTCACAGGATCCTGCGATCCAGCCAGCACGCCGTAAAGGCTGATTGCGGGTCCTTCAATGGTCTGCGTCGCCAGCACCGAGCCGCCCTTTTTGTTGAACACAGAGATGATCTGCTTCAGGCAAGGAGCCTCGGCGTCGATTACATCATCGGGCAGAATCACGGCAAACGGCTCATCGCCCACCAGATCTCTGGCGCACAGCACGGCATGGCCCAGCCCCAGCGGCTCTTTTTGACGCACATAGCTGATTCGCGCCAGCGACGAAACGCCGCGCGATACGGCCAGCAACTCGTGCTTGCCTTTCTGCTCCAGCATTGCGTCCAATTCGTAACTGATGTCGAAGTGATCCTCCATCACACCCTTGCCACGACTGGTAACAATGATGATGTGCTCGATCCCTGAAGCAACCGCCTCTTCCACGCCGTACTGGATGATGGGCTTGTCCACCAGCGCCAGCATCTCTTTGGGAATTACCTTGGTGGCCGGCAAAAACCGCGTGCCCAGCCCTGCTGCCGGAAATACCGCCTTCCGCACCTGCTTACTCATCGCATCATCCTCTTCTGGAAAAAGTTTAACCCTGGGCCTCATCCATTTCGTGCTCGCTGCAAAAAGACTGGGGAACCAAAAAACTACGCCGGCATATTCTGCCCGGACGGAGCTGACTCCAGGCTGGCAATCAGCTCGTGAATTTCCAACAGGACTTCGTCGCTTCGCGCGGCTACCAAAGGATACTTCAGCAGGCCCTGTGGCGTGAACTGCGCGCCCCGCCTGGCATTGCGCGCCACCAGTTGCATCAGGCGCTCAGGGTCGATGGCCGCATTCTCCCTGAAGCGAACGTGCAGCTCGGCGCGCTTGCGATCCACCTGCGCAATGCCGATCCGCTCGCATTCCAGCCTGATCAGCGCCGCCTCCAGCAGGTACACCGTCGCGTCCGGCGGCGCGCCATAGCGGTCTTCCAACTCGGCGCGCACCTCGGCAACCGCCGCCTCGCTCGAAGCGCCCGCAATTTTCTTGTAGAGCCGCAGACGCTGATTCTCCTCCGGCACATAACTCTCGTCGATGCGCAGCGCGATGCCCAGGTTCAGTTGCGTCGCCGGCCGCTCCTCGCTCGTCTCGCCCTTCATCTCCTTGACGGCGGCCTCCAGCATCGAGGTGTATAACTCGAATCCCACCGCCTCGATGTGCCCGCTCTGTTCGCCGCCCAACATGTTGCCGGCGCCGCGCAACTCCAGGTCCAGCGCCGCGATCTTGAAGCCCGCGCCCAGGTCGCTGAATTCCTTCAGCGCCGCCAGCCGCCGGCGCGCAATCGGAGTCAATTCCTGCTCCGGAGGAATCAGCAAGTACGCATACGCGCGCCGGTTTGAACGGCCCACGCGCCCGCGCAACTGATATAACTCGCTCAGCCCATGCCGGTCGGCGCGATTAATGAGCATGGTATTTGCCAGCGGAATATCCAGCCCGTTTTCGATGATGGTGGTCGCCACCAGCACATCGTACTCGTGCCGCATGAAGGCCAGCATCACGCGCTCCAGTTCCGTCTCGCTCATCTGACCGTGGCCCACGGCGACCCGCGCCGCCGGGACCAACTCTTGTATGCGCGCTGCAATTTCGTAGATGGATTCGACGCGGTTGTGCACAAAGTACACCTGCCCGCCGCGCTCCAGCTCCACCTCGATGGCCGAGCGAATAATTTTTTCGTCGAACCTGGCGACCACCGTTTGAATCGCCATGCGGTCCTTGGGCGGCGTCTCAATCACGCTCATATCGCGCAAGCCCACCAGCGACATGTGCAGCGTGCGCGGAATCGGCGTGGCGCTCATGGCCAGCACGTCGATCTCCTTGCGCAACTGTTTCAGCCGCTCCTTGTGGCGCACGCCGAAGCGCTGCTCCTCATCCACCACGAGCAACCCCAAATCCTGAAACTTGATGTCTTTTGACAGCAGCCGGTGCGTGCCGATCAGAATGTCAATCTTGCCCGTCTCCACGCGCTCCACAATATTCTTTTGTTCTTTTTGCGTTCTGAAGCGCGAGATCATCTCCACGTTGATGGGAAACTGCGCAAACCGTTTCTTGAAGGTCTCAAAGTGCTGAAAGCTCAGAATCGTGGTCGGCGCCAGCACCGCCACCTGCTTGCCGTCCTGCACCGCCTTGAAGGCCGCCCGCATGGCCACTTCCGTCTTGCCGTAGCCCACGTCGCCGCATAGCAGCCGATCCATCGGCATGGTCGATTCCATGTCGTACTTGATGGCTCGAATCGCCGAAACCTGGTCGTCGGTCTCGCTGTAATCGAATGCGTCCTCAAACTCTTTCTGAAACTCATTGTCTTTGGAAAAAGAGGTCCCCTGCGCGGTGGCGCGCTCCGCGTATAACTTCAATAACTCCCCGGCCATATCCTGCATGGCCTTGCGCACCCGTGCCTTAGTCTTTGTCCACTGCTGCGAACCCAGCCTGTTCAGCGCCGGCGCCGGTCCCGCGTCTGTCGAGCGATACTTCTGAATCAGGTCCAGGCGAGTAAGCGGCACATATAACTTGGCAGCTTCGGCAAACTCCAGGATCATGAACTCAACGGAGAGTCCGTCCTGCACAATTTCCTTGAGTCCCTGATACTGCGCAATGCCATGCTCCACGTGAACCACGTAGTCGCCGATTCCCAAATCGCGAAAATCAGAGACGAACGCCGCCGTCTTTGAGCGCCTGGGCTCCGGCCGCGCCGCGACATCCGCTTCGTCGGAGAGATCATTGGCCCCGAACAAAATCAAATTCGAATCGATAAAGCTCACGCCCGAGGCCAGCGGCGTTCTGACAATCACTGGCACGCGCAGGTCGCCGGCCAAATAACTCGACTCGTCCAGCATCGTATCGCCGGGGTGCGGGTTGCGGCTTCCGAGGCGATAAGGGATCTGATATTCGCGCAGCACAGTGGCCAGCCGCTCCACATCTCCCTGGTGCGGCGCCGCCAGCACAACCCGTGTCTCAGTGGCCATCAGCGTTCGCAAATGCTCTGCCAGCGCCGGAATCGACCCATGAAATCTCAGCGTCGGCCGCGTCTTCAACTCGATCTCGCCCAGCGTCGTGTCCGTGTCCAGCACATCCACCACGCCTAGTTGATCCAGGTCAAGCCCCATGTGCGCGTCTAACTGCGCCCGCAGCGCCTCAGGCCGCAGATAGATGTCCTCCGGACGGATCAGCGAACCTATTCCTGATCTTTCATGCCGCTGCTCGACCTTATTCCACCAGCGATCGATCTGGTTGCGCACCATCGAGGGCTCTTCGATCAACAGCGCGCACTTGGGCAGCAGCGTGAGCAGCGATTGATCCGCTCCGGCCACCGCGGAGAAAAATTCCCAGCCCGGAAAGACACTCACTCCGCCGGCAGAAGCCAGCTCGGCAGACCTCTCCTCATCATCATCCGCGCCTTCAAACTCCACACGCTGCCGGTTCAGCCGCCCATGCACCGCGGCCAAGAGTCGCTCGGTCACCGGCGTCTCGGTCAGCGGCAATAACAACGCCTCGTCCAGCACCGACTGCGAGCGCTGCGTCTCCGGATCAAATTTTCGTATTGTCTCAATCTCATCGCCGAAAAGCTCGATGCGCACCGGCCGGTCCGACTCCGGCGAGTACACGTCCAGAATCCCGCCCCGCCGCGTGAACTGCCCCGGCATCTCCACCAGGTCCATCTGCGTGTAGCCCACCGAGGCCAGGTGCGCGGTGAGCGCCTCGACATCGACCTCTTCGCCTCGCCGCAACGTCACGGCGAGGCCCGCGTAGTAGTCGCGGTCAAAAAGACGCAGCGCCACCGCTTCCACTGGCGCAATCAGAATCGACACCGCCCCGGTGGCCAGCTTCCACAACGCCGCTGCACGTTGCTCCTGCACATCGGGATGAGGAGATAAGTTTTCAAAGGGAAGCACATCGTGGGCCGGGAACCGGACAACTTGCGCGGGGTCCACCGCGCCGGTCAGTTCGCACCCCGCACGCAACAGTGGCTCCAACGCCTCGGCGGCCTTGTTGTCGGCCACCACTATAATCACCGGCTGTCGCGCGGCCCGCGCCATCAGCGGCAGATAGATCGCTCGCGCCGTGGCCGTTATACCGGACACACGTCTCCGCCCCGCACCCAGGCTCATATGCCTGCGTACGCGCTCAAATCCCGAAGCGTGCTCCAGCTCCGCAAAGATTTCGCGGACGAAGGGGAGGATCATCTGATGCTAGTTTAACAGCGATGACACTCAACTGGTGGTATCCTCTCACTATGCAGGTTTCACTCGACATTCCGGATGAAATCGCTGCGCTGATGACTTCCGGCGGCACGGATATTCCCCGCGCTGCGCTGGAAGCGTTGGCTCTGGAGGGCTACCGGACCGAGCGCCTCTCGGAGTCCGAAATTCGCCGTCTGCTTGGCTTTGAGACCCGCATGGAAGTCCATGCCTTCCTCAAGGAGCACGCCGCCTGGCTGCACTATTCCCTTGACGATCTGGAGCGAGACCGCGAATCGGCACAACGGATGAGAGCCCGGCGGCAAACGCCCTTCGCTGCCAGGGAGCGCCTTTCGGGATGATCGTCGTTGCCGACACAACGCCCCTAAATTGATTGATCTCGATTAAGCGACAGGTTAATTCGAATTGTTCCGAATCTGATCAAGCCTTCGTTTCGCGGCCGAGCGAACACCTGGGTCTTTGTCCTCGGCGATAATCTTCGCCAGCAACTCCTGGTCGGTCAGTTTCTCGACGGCGTACTCGCGCACATACGATTTCATCCCCGCGATCGCGATCTTTGCAAGCAACGCTTGATCGGTCAGTTTCTTGACGGCTGTCGCCCCGAGGTCGGAATACGGGTGGTTGTCCTCGATGGCAATCTTCGCCAACAGCGACTGATCGGCGAGACGCCCGATGGCACATTTGCGGACTCCCTCGCTTTTGTCCTCGATGGCGATTTTCTCCAGTAGCGTTTGATTCGTAAGATTCGAAACTGCGGCTGAGCGGACTTCCGGAATCTCCGATAAGGAAAGATCAGACAAATCGTCTTGTGTAAACACCGCATTCCTTAATAATCTTGCCAGCAGTTCATCGCCGCGAACCCGCGCGTACTCGAAATCTGAATCAGGATTGAAAGGGAGCATTGTCCTTGGGAAATCGGAGACCCAATCCTTCTCAGCCAAGGTCTCCCCGCCCTGACTCAGGCTGACTGAGATAGACTCGCCTCGCAGCAATGAAACTCCCTTGAACCCTCCAGTTGAATATCCTACCTGTTTAGCGGAGACTCGTGCTGAAAGTAGAATGCCAGGAAATCGAGCCCGAATGCGTGGTTCCTGAATGGCCAGTTTGAGACGCGCGATGGACACTTCTGGAGAAGTCGAGAGTTCTTCATTAGAACCTTTGAGAAGACCCGCCTGGACATCAAGTTGCGCTATGCCCTTTATGAAAGGATTCGATGCATCCATCGCCGCAACTGCCGCTGTTCTAATAACTGCCGATACACTAAAAACATCGTTCTTATCCTCGAAAATCTTCACCAACAACGCTTGGTCGGTCAGCTTCCCGATAGCGGCTAATCGGACATCAATGTCTTTATTCTGGGTGGCGATCTTCGCCAGCAATGACTGATCGGTCAGACCCATAACAGCGACTAATTGGACATTCTTGTCCTTGTCCTGAATGGCGATCTTCGCCAATAATGTTTGGTCGGTCAGTTTCCCAACAGCGACTAATCGGACAATATTGTCCTCGTCCTGAATGGCGATCTTCGCCAACAATGTTTGGTCGGTCAATTTCCAAATAATGTCCTGCCGGACCGCCGAGGAGCTAGTTTCGCCGGCGATCTTCGCCAATAAAGCTTGGTCAGTCAGTTTCTTGATGGCAGAATGGATGACATTCCAATCCTCGTCCTCGCAGACAATCTTCGCAAGCAATGACTGATCAATCAGGTTCTTGTTCTCAACGGCAGCCTGACGGACATTCCAGTGCTTATCTTTGATGGCAATCTTCTTCAGTAGATCCTGATCGGTAAGATTCGCGATTGCATCGTGAAGTCGTATACAGTCAGGCTGGAAGCCAAAATCACACTCTGCTGAGAGTACTTCGATGTCTTGTGCAGCCGCGGTAACCAGAACATTCGCAAACAGCAAGGTGCAGAGAATCGAAAAAAACGCCTTCCTCTTCATCGCCTCAACCCTCCCTGAGAGCGTTTTACGCTTCGTGAGTGATTCTACGTCTTATTCGCCTCATCAAATGCCCACGCGCCCGTGAATATCCTTCAGCAGCATTAGCAGATGGAGCGGGTCCGCCGGCGAGACAACAAAAATCGAACTGCTCATAATACCGCCGCGCCTGCTCGTCTTTTGCAGGTACGTCAAGCGCCCGAATCCCAGCGATATCGGCGGCTTGCATGGTTCTGAGCACGGCATCCCGCAGCAGCGCGCGTCCCACGCCTTTCTTCTGCCATTGAATATCAACGGCCAAGCGGGCCAGCAGCATGATCGGCACAGGATGCCGGGCGAGTCCCTTCCGCAAACGTTCTGGCGTATCGTTATACTCGATCTGCCCGACGGCCAGGCTGTAATAGCCAACCACAATTTGGCCATCCAGACCGACATAGGTCTGTGCCGCGCCCGCACCCTGATTCTGCAACGCGTACTTGCGCAGCCACTGATTCAAATCCTCTTGCCCGCAGTCAAAGGCGTCGATAGCGTGGTCGCGCCTCAGTTTTTCGATCAACCGAGTCTCGTTCATCTATTTATCCATGTTCTTAACTCTGTTCGATCCTATCTAGTATAGGAACTCAATTCTCATGATTGAGATCCGTCATTTTGTCGCGCCGGAGTCAAAGTATCCCGGTTCATCGAGCAGAGCTTGTAGACGAGGCAAGGGCCGGGCGGGCGCGTCAAGGGCGGCTTGAAAGGCGGCCCACTTCTCCGCATCCAAGCCAAAGACACGGCGTTCCGCAAGCGTCTCCTCGGCGCGGGAGAGAGCGCTCTCCATCACAAAATCGCTCATCGAGCGATGAACGGCCGATGCAGCAGCCTGCAGCTTGGCCTTTGCCGCGGGCGAAACCCGCACATCCAGCTTTTCTGTGCGCCGTTCAGTCAGGATGGATTGAGTTGCCATGAGCTTCTCCATTGCTACATCAATCATGACCTACTGTCATGACAATGTCAAGACATATCGTATCGCTTTAGCAAGTCACCCAGCCCGCCGTTCCTACTCCCCCGCGCCCGCCCTGTCGACAAACACTTGCTTGGGCGCCGTCACTTCAACCGCCGCCCCGCCTACCTTGACTTTCAGCATTTCAGCGGCAGGCTTGCGGTCCAGATCAGCGGAAAAGTCCAGCTCGTACTGATTTGCCAGGCGGCGAGCGAGCTCCTCAAAAAACGGCTGCAGGGAAACCGGGTTACCCATCCCCGCCCATAAGTTCTTGCCGCCCGTCGCGTCGGTCACTTGAATCAAGAGGCTCTGGCCGGTATTTTCAGCGTACTGAGTGGAAGAAGCGACGCCTTGATTTTGCCAGTAGATGGAGTAGACCACCAGGCCCGCGCGGACCGAGTCGGCAATTGCGGCCAGAACATAAGGATCATCGAGATTAAGCTCCGGCTCGTAGTTATCCACGCCGTCGGTCACCATCACCACCTCGCGCCGTGCCCCGCGATCCCCGGAAGGCCAGTGCTTGGCCAGGTCGGAGAGACAGAAGTAGGGGCTGGCGCTCGACCCCGGTGAGCCTCCGGGCAGGTGAAGCGCGCGCAACACCTCGGCGTGATCCGCGCTCAGAGGACCGGCAAAGATTGCGCGTCCGTTCCGCATATACGCAATAGCGGCCTTGGTATTCGGCGGCAGGCCGTTGATGAAATGCTCAATGTCGCTGAATTGGGACCCCAGGCTGTTGAGTGCCGAACTATCGATCAGAAGCACCAGCTCCAGCCTGGCCCCGGGCCCACGCAGCGGCGCCCAACTGGTGACTGTGGAGGGCTTCCCGTTCAACTTGATGCTCACGTCCGTTTGGGAGACGCTTGCGGGCGACTCGCCATGCTGCTTGGCGAGAATCGTCACCACGGCCCGTCCCTGACCTGTGGATTTCTCACTCTGTGAAAACGCCTGCGCTGTTAGCAGCAGCGCTCCCGCGGTCATCCAGATCGCCATTCTCCGGTTATTCATGCGAATTCCTCCTTCGAGGTACAATCGCTGCCCACAGTCTAATACGGATCGCCCCTGTCGGGTTAGACGCTGTGGCTTCAAGTTTGACTCTCGAAATTCCCTCCCGCCGCGGGATTCGTTGCGAAGTTAACTTCCGCTCCGTATCGCACCGCTACCCTCCGGTTCATTTCTTCAAACTACAATTGAGATGAAATGGCAAAAAAACTGCGTGTCGGGATTTTGTTTGGCGGACGGAGCGGGGAGCACGAGGTTTCGCTGCTTTCGGCGGCTTCGGTTTTACATGCGATTGATCGCAACAAATTTGACGTCGTGCCGATCGGCATCAACAAGGCCGGGCACTGGCTGACTTCGGGGGCGGCGCAGGGGCTGCTGGAGGGGGCCGGGATCAGTGCCGCGAAGCCGGCGGAACTGCGGGCGGGCGATCCCGCGGCTACTCCGGGAGCGCGGGTGCTGGCCGAGGGGCAGCCTGCGTTGCTGGCGCCGGAACCGGCGTCTTATACCTCCAAGACACCAGG
>Ga0326727_10016156_pt1 | contig 15824 bp, 16 predicted proteins | sample MB2enrmetagenome_FD_207643 | JGI IMG/M metagenome (GOLD analysis project Ga0326727, IMG submission 207643) | Lab enriched peat soil microbial communities from McLean, Ithaca, NY, United States - MB29MY | ecosystem: Environmental > Terrestrial > Soil > Wetlands > Peat | place: USA: New York... | reverse complement strand
TGGCGCTGCTGCTGGCCGGGCATATTACCCGGGATCTCTTCGGCAAGTGCATTGGCTGGCGGGAGTTTGAGTTTGTCTTCAACGAACTGAACGCGCGGGATGAAATGACAGAGCTGGCGGTGCAGGTTCAATTGCTGCAGGCCGGGGTATTGACGGTGAACGAGGTGCGCGCAATGCGGGGACTGGGACCGCTGGGGCAGGATGGCGCGGCGGCGCAGTTGACGGGTGAAGCGGCAGCGGAAGATGCGAGCTAGTGGATTGGAATACTGCTCATTTCTGCGGAGGTAAGGTAGTAATTTTGACTCCCAACCTATCTGCAACAACTGCAGCAAGGACGGGGCCCCAGGTCACAAGGTTGAAGGGCCGAATCAATAGAGACTAATTGCGAGAGCAGATGGGCGGAGAGCGCATGAGACTGGAAGCGATGGCGGTAAAGATTCCCCATGTGAGCGGACACCCCAACCGGGTGCCGTTCGAGGGGGTGCTGACGATGGTGAATACAGCCAGCGACAAGGCTCCGGCGGGAGCGCGCGGACATCGGGTGATGCTCACTCATGCGGCGGCGGAGAAAGCTTTACCGTCGCTGTTGGGCATGGCGGTGGACTACCGGCCGGGCTGGGACGGGCACGACGCGCGGCGCAAGATCGGACTGCTAACCGAGGCGGACCTGGTCGGGGAGCAGTTGGTGGTACGCGGATATCTGTATGCACGGGATTTTCCGGAGGTGGCTGGGGCGATCCAGGCGCAGAAGCCGGAGTCGATGGGCATGAGTTATGAGTTGGCCGACGCGCGGGTGGAAGATATGCGGGCCGAAGTGTGGAAGCTGACCCGCGTTACTTTTACCGGAGCGGCCATACTGCTCCGGGACAAGGCGGCCTATCGGGCCACCAGCTTCCGCATGGCAAGTTAGCAAGACAGCGGATTAGCAAGTTGGCAAACAGGCTCCGTTCAGAGCCTGATTTGTTAACGAGTTAGCGACAAACAGCGGGTCGTCAAGTTAACGAGTTAGCGACAAACAGCGAACTGTCAACTGAAGAAAGGGATGGCATGGAAAACAAAGAGCAAGAGATTGCGGATCGGCTTGAAGCTGCGACGACCCTGCTGGAGCGGACGCTAGGCTGGCTGGAAGAGCGTCAAGGCACGCTGAGCGGCGAAGTGGAAAAGATATCGGCGACCATCGAGCAGAGCCGGAGGGAAGCGGAACTGGCGGAGAAGCTGGCCGCAGCCGAACAGGAGCTGGCCGAGTTGAAAGCAGGGAGTGCGCAGAATGTGTTGAACCCGCTGCGCAGGACGTTGCCTACGACGACCAGCGAGATGCTGGCCAAGCATGGCATCGGCGAGGGCCCGGTGAACGTGCAGGCCCTGGACGCGGCGCTGGCCGGCTTGAGCCTGGAACAGCGCATCGCGGTGAAGACCCAACTGCTGCGAGCAGGCGCGATTGCCTGAGAGCAGCTTCCAGAAAAAGCTTTATGAAAACACGTGTAAGTTGTGGCTGGAAAACGACCCTGGTGAAAAGTAACCGGGAGCGAGTCCTGCCGGGAGAAATGCAACCAATGCCGGATTCCGGCAGAACAAGCTAGCCGCTAAGAGCCAGGAGCTAGCAGCTAACACGGCCCCATGGAGGGGGCGGAAGAGCCTATGAACGCAACCTTTGCAGACATTCACGCGGCAGCAGATTATATCGGGCCGGGCGCTATCGAAGTTCCGTTGTATCAAACTGAGATTTTCGACATCTGCCGGCGTTCGAGCCCCTTCGGGCAGCGCATCAAGCAAGTTCCGGCGACAGGGCATCCGTCGCGGTTCTTTGAGGAGACGGCGATTCCGAATCCGGGAACGGCCGGCTTTGTGAATCCGCGCAGCATATCGCCGACGGTGGTAAGCCCGACACGGGTGGAGCGGAGCGTGCCGCTGAAAGCGATCGTTTCGCAGATCAACTACAACCTGTTCGACATCGAACTGGGCGACCAGCAGAAGCAGTTTGCCTATCTTCAGGCCAAAGACCTGGTGGACACGGTAAGCGGCGTGATGGTGACGCACGACGTGGCGTTGTGGAACGGGAACGACACCAGCCTGGCCACGCCAACGACCACGCAGTACATGGGCGTGATTCCGCAGATCGTGGCGGGCGGCCTGACGACCAGCATCGGCGTGACAGCATCGATTGTGGACGGGATCAAATCGGCGGTGGCGCAGATGGTGGCCAACAACGGCTTCCAAGTGCGGCCCACGGCGATCTACGCCAATCCGGTGTTGCTGGACCTGATCGACCGGGAAATGAAAGCGGAGTTCAATGTGGTGCTCAATACCGACAGCATCACGGGTGGAATCCGGGTGAAGATGCTATCGACGCAGGCGGGCGATCTGCCGTTGATTCCGGACTGGAGCCTGAGCTACACTGGCACGCCGGGATCGGGCACGGCGGTATTGCCGGCCTACATCATTACCGAGGATCTGATCGAGTACCACTGGCTCGGGGATCCGACGCCGCGCATCTTCCAACTGGGACTGCCGAATTCACTGACCTACCAATATGTCGCGGTCAAGTTCGGAGCGCCGGTGGTGAAGGGCGCCAACTACGCTCACTACCAGGTACTGGTGGACCGGTAAGAAGCGGGAAGGCGGTTGGCGCGCCGGCAAAGAGGCTCCGCAATCCACTCCAGCGACAAAAACCAGTCGCTGGGTATGTGGATGCAGCGGAGCCCCTTTTGTCAGCGAGCCGGAGCATTTTCAGGGATAACCTAGGGAAACTCTGATTAAGTCATTGATGCAGTCAAACATTCCCTCAGGGGCTAAAGCCCGCGATGATTATGCTGCGTTTGCGGCACGGCTAAAGCCGTGCACTTTCAAAGCATCGACTTATTTGGTGGTTCCTAGCAATGTTACGGACAAGGCACGAAGAGGAAGGGTGGGGTATGGCATATCTGCAGCCAGCGGATTACCAGAATTACGGCTTGCCGGCAGGAACGACGGCGGATTGGATTACGGCCGCCACGGCATTGATCAACAGCTACTGCAGACGGCCGGACCTGAACGTGATTCAGTACACGGAGCGGTTGCGGCTGACGAGTGGAGCGCAGACAGTGTTGTTGAGCTATCTGCCGCTGGCGCCGCTGGGCACGGCCACAACGCCACTGGTGAGCATCGAAGGCCGTTATGCAAGACCGCGACGGGGAGAGCTGCCGAACGAGCCGCTAATGGAAATTGCGCTGGCATTTTCGCTGCCCGGGCAGTGGACGGCGATTGACGCCAGCACGGTGGACTACGACCCGAATACCGGGGAACTGACGCTGCCATGGAATTTGCTGGGGCTGGCCTTCAACGAGGTGGCGGTAACTTACACGGCGGGGCTGGCGACGATTGGCGACGACGTAAAGACAGCGTGCGCGCAGATTGTGCGCAATGCGCAGTCCACGCCGGCGTTGAACGCCAGCAAAACCAAGATCGACACGATGCAGATGCAGTATTTCTCGAGTTCGCTGGTGGACGAAACAGTGCAGGCCTGGCTGCGTCCCTACGTGGCGAACAGGCTGGGGTGAGGGATGAGCGATACGGCGGCGCGTAATCCTGTAGGAGCGCCGCGGATGCTGGCCGATGCCCTGCTGCGAAGCGTGACAGGGACGACGGCCCTTCTGCGGGTGACGGGAGCGAATACAACAAGCAGCCAGTCGGAGGTGGGGCTGGTGGCAACAACTTTTGCCGAAGTGGCGGTGAGCCCGGTGGTGATGCGCAAGCTGCGGCCCAACTGGCAGGAAAATGGCGAGTCCAAGTGGGAACTGCTGGTATCAGCAACGGGCGTGGAGCAGCAGGTGTATGCGCTGGACCTGGAATCGGCGCAGGCACTGTTTGCGATGACTCTGGCGGTTACGGTGGCGGGACAGGATTACCTGATAGAGTCGATCTCCGCCAATGAAGCCTTCAACCAGGTGTATATGTACCGGTTGCTGTTGCGGGAAGCGCGACCGCAGGCGGTGTAGGGACAGCTGTTAGCTCACAACTATCAGCCATCAGTTCCAAGTTGTCTATTATCGTCGATGAGTTATCCAGGAAAGACTGTCAGCTGTCAGCTATGTGCTGTTGGCTGGAGGGAGCTTTACTCCATGCAGAATGCGAAAGATTCGTTTTATATGGCGCTGCGCACGCGTCTGGCGATGATCAATCCGGAGCGGACGATCCTGCTGCGCGGAGCGATACGGCCAGGGATTCTGGCAGAGGAGGCCGAGGCTCCTTTCAGCCAGCTTCCTAACGACGTGTTTATCTTGCGTTGGCTGGGCCTGGGCGTGGATTTTGATCTGGGGTCCACGATGGTGGCCGAGCAGTGCGAGGTGATCTATCAGACCTGCGGATCGCAAAATTTTGGCGGGCTGGACCGTGGGCGGTCGTTGAGCGAGATGGACGAGGAACTGGCGGCGATGGTGCAGCCTTTTCATACGCCCAAGCTCAACTACACGGCAACGCCGCCGGCATTGATGATGACAAATGTGTTTTGGGATGAGCCTGGATTTGGACCGATTGTGGCGCAGCGAGATCTGATGAGCCGTTCCGCAAGAGTGATGGTTTATAGCTTTCAGGAGCAGGGGGAGTAAATGGCGACGAATTGGTATTCGGCTCCCGCACCAGTGGCGCGGCGGGTACGAGGGTATTTTGCGCCAGTGAACCGTGCGGCGCAGACGCCAGTGCTATTCGACCCGGCGGAACAGGGCGGTTTCATCCTGGGAGCTCCTCCGGCGCCATGGATCAGCCTGGGCTGGATTCAGGAGTTCACGCGCACGCCGGGGAGCAAGAGCGCTGCGGTGATGACGGGGATTCCGGCCAGCGTGCTGGGGCAGGTGCGGGAGTCGCTGGAGGCTCAGGTGAGTTTGGAATTCCTGAGCTGGACCAAGCTGACCATGGCCCTGGCTACGGGATCGCAGCACATGAACCTGCTGTCCCCGGCAAGCGGAGCTACGGCGGCAGCGGATGGCGCAACGGCGGCAACAGCGGTAACGGTGCAGAGCGGATCGACAGCTACATTTGTCGCGCTGGCCTCGGCTGATGCCGCAAAATTTTCTGCTGGCTCGATCATTGCACTGGATGTGGATTACACGGGGCAAACGGGGTTTGTGGGTTCGCCGGTATCGGGAGCGTATGTGCGCACCGCGCTGACGGATGTGGATTACGTCAGGAGAGTGACCTTCAATGTCGCACAGGTATCGCAAACGAGCACGGCCGGGGCAACGACAGGGCTGACGCTGGCCGGACCGTTGCCGGGCGGCGCTCCGGCGGCGGGCGTCAAGATGCAGGCGGTGAAAGGGTTTGTGGATCGCGAAGGCGGCAGCTTCTATCAAGAGTGGTCGGCGCTGTTTGTGATGGAAGGCAGCCAAGGGGAACGGATTTTCTTCCACTATCCCCGGTTGCAGACGGCGGCCAGCGCGCAGGAGGCCGCATTGCCTGTGGACAGCAAGCAGAAGACCGGGCTGGCGCGGGTGTTGCTCAAGGGAAACTTTCTGGCGCTGCCGGTTACCGATCCGCTGGATGGGGAACGGGTGGTTTGCTACCGGAGTTTCATACCCGCGGCAAAGGCGCTGGTGTAGGCGAATCTCTGATGAAGTCTTTACTACGAGCCGGCTTCCCTCAGGGGCTAAAGCCCGCGTTTTATTCCGGCCATGTGGCGGCACGACTGAAGCTCCACCCCATCGACGAAGACCTGTCGATGGGGACCCCGGTGAAGTCGTACCCTTTCAAAATTTCGGCTTGATCAGAAGTTCCATAGGCAAGTCAGGTAGACAGCAAGGCAGAGAGACCCTATGAAGATCACGATCAACGGGCAAGATTATACGGCCACGCTCGATGCAGCGCGGCCGTTGACGATTGAGCGCAGACTGAACGAGCCCTCTGTCTGCCAACTGTGGCTGAGTTTGGCGACTAACGGCAACTTATCGATGCCCTTGCGCAACCAAACTATTGCGGTGACGGGCGACGATGGGACGTATTACTTCACGGGTTACATTGCAGTGAGTCCTCTGCCGGAGTATGCGGGGCTGGCGATCGAGGGACCACGCTACCGGATTGCAATTCAGGCTTTGAGCGATGAACTTCTTCTGGACCAGAACCTGATGGCTCCCAGCAGCGGCGCAACAGGCGAAACCGCCGGGGCGCTGATGACCACACTGGTGACTCGCACTGGGGTTACGCAACTGTCGACAGCGGGACTTTCGCTGAGCGCGGCGGTGAGCAAGTTTGTTCCGGAGCCGGGTGCTCCATGGAGCAAGAGCGCCGGCCAGGTGGCCAGTATGTCACGAGCCGCGTATCGCGCTGTCAATGGCGCCTTGACGGTCTCACCCGTGCAGACGACCGCGCATCCGCTGAATGAGACGGACGGCAGCCTGAACCTGGCAACTTTATCGTTCACGGCCAGCGTCAAGCGCGGGCTGGCGAACGATGTGACGGTTTGCGGCGAGCACGAGCCAGCAGCTTACGTGACCGAATATTTTTTGGGCGACGGGGTCACGACACAGTTTTATCTGGCGCAAGATCCATTCTTTCCCGCTGCCTCCAAGTCCACTATCATCAATGAACTCTTCAACGAGACGCAGATCAACCTGAGCGTGTGGGGCATGATGGGCGGAGCGGGCTATCTTTCGCTGAGCGCAGGCGGGCTGGCGATGAACTACGGCAACGGAATCGACGGGGAGACGCTGCTGGCCTGGCTTGATCCAGTGGAGATGGGCGGAACACTGCTGCTGGAGGCGGTGGGCGTGACTCTTGCCGCGAACAGCATCGGGGTGCTAGCTGGATTTTTTGTTGGCAGGGCTACACAGGATGCGTGCATTGCGGGCTTTCAAGCGACGGCGCAGCAAGGAACAGGGGCTGTCACAGTACAGCCGCTGATTCAAGGCAACGCGGTGGGCATGGCGTATGCCATCAATCCAGCATACCAATACACACTGCGCGTGCGAGTGCATTGTGCGGAGAATGAACGGGAGCTGGCCGTCTATCGCTCCTTCGGAGACAGCGGAGAAATTACGGCCGGCGGGCAGTGGAATACGGCTGCGGGCAATGTGCAGATGGAGATTCAGCAGTTTGTCAACGGAGTTGGCGGGATGCCGGTGACGTTGTATGACGGCGCGATTGGCAGCCTTCCTGGAGCTTGTACTGTGGTGGCGGCGAGCAGCATCAATCTGAATGGAACGATGCGCGCGATCCACTTGACGAATCTCGGCTCGGGCTGGGTGGTGAGCACGCCGCCGAGCGGAGGCGCGTATACGCGGCGGGTGGGCACGACGGCCGAGGCGGCTGAGTGCCATCTGGAGCGGACGGGCAAGCTGGTGTTTTATACCGGGTTTGCGCCGGTGTCAGGCGAGCAGGTTGCGGTGAGTTATCGCACGGTGGGCAGGGCTGTGGGTCGAGCGGTAAACACCGCCAGCCAAGCGGCGCTGGCCGCGGCGGGATTGCCGGTTGAGGCAGCATGGATTGGCTCGGTGACGAATCCGCCGGCACGCAGTTCGGCCGATTGCCGCAACGCGGCGCTGGTGATGGAGCAGGCCGCGGCCAGCGTGAGCGCGCTGTGGAGCGGGACGTACAAGGGGGCACGGTTCAGCTTCGCGACCGATGTGTGGCCGGGCGACGCGCTGTTGATGAATGCGCCTTCGACAAATTTGAATGCGCAGGTGGTGGTGCGAACAGTTACCGTGAGTTACAGGGCAAGTTATCCGGAACTGGTGGAGTATGCAATCGCCTTCGCGAACGACTGGGCCGACGACCTGGCGATTAAAACCAGCGCAACAGTGCCAGTGGATGCGTGGCTGCCGGCTGCTGTCGCGCCAACCATGCTGGCAAATCTTAGCGGCCTCACTGTGACGGCGCAGACGGGAACGACGGTGACGGTGAATGCCGGCGCGACGCCGCCGACGGGCGGAGGCTTCGAAATCAGGCGATGGGATTTTGCTTTCATGCCGGGACAAGACCCGGGGCTGGTGATGCGCGCGACGCTGCCAACGATGACATTTTCCCGCGCCAGCGCGAATGACAGGTTTTTTATCCGGATGTATGACGGCGCGACGCCGCCGAACTACTCGGAGTTTTCAACGGCATTGTTTATCAATCTGCCGTTGTGATGGCAAACGTAATTTGTTGGGACATGAGCAGACGGAGCTTGGTCAATGCGAATGATGAATGAATTTGAAGCGCAGGTGCTGAGCGACTTGAGCGTGCTGAAGACGCAGATGACCGGTCTGATGGGCGACGGCAACGGCGGGCGGGTCGCCGATCTGGAGCGGCGCATGGAGCGGCACGAGCAGAACTGGCAGCGGGCCAAGGGATTTGTGGCAGCGGTCAGCGTGCTGTTTGCGGTGATCGAAGTGGCGGTGACGGCGATGTTCCGGCGCTGAGCGGCGGAAGAAAGCTTCTATAAGTGAGACATAGAAACGTAATTTTATCAATTCCTAATACAAATATCGTGCGATCCCACCCTAGCCGCAAAAAAATGCGGCGAGGGTGGGGCACCCATAACCGTTTATTCGAGATTCTTCTCCCAGCGCTTGGGGCGGCGATTCTGCTGCAGAACCTTTTTGCGCAGGCGGAGAGATTTGGGCGTGACCTCGACCATCTCATCCTCGGCGATAAATTCGATGGCCTGCTCCAGGTTGAGATTTCTATAAGGCACCAGGCGGATGGCCTCATCGGCGCTGGAGGCGCGCATGTTGGTCATGTGCTTTTCGCGGACGACATTGACGTCGAGATCCTTGTCGCGCGAGTGCTCGCCGACGATCATGCCCTCGTAGACCTCGACGCCGGGACCGACAAACAAAATGCCGCGCTCCTGCAGGCCGTTGAGCGAGTAGGTGGTGGTGAGTCCCTGGCGGTCGGAGACCAGAGCGCCGGTGGGGCGCTGGGGAATCTCGCCCTGGTAGGGGATGTAGCCGTCGAAAAGCGCATTCATCACGATGGTGCCGCGGGTCTCGGTGAGCATCTCGCTGCGCAGGCCGATGAGGCCGCGGCTGGGCACACGAAACTCCAGGCGCACGCGTCCCGAGCCGTGATTGTGCATTTTGGTCATCTCGCCCTTGCGCGGGCCGAGCTTCTCGATCACCGTGCCGGTGTAGGCGTCGGGCACGTCGATGGTGAGATGCTCGACCGGCTCCATACGCGTACCGTCCACCACCTTGGTGACGATCTCCGGGCGTCCGGCGGAAAGCTCGAAGCCCTCGCGGCGCATCATCTCAATCAAAATCGCCAGTTGCAGTTCGCCGCGGCCCAGCACCTTGAAGTTGTCGGGAGAGCCGGTCTCCTCGACGCGAATGGAAACATTGGTGAGCAACTCTTTTTCCAGGCGCTCTCGCAAGTTGCGGCTGGTGACGTATTGGCCCTCGCGCCCGGCGAAGGGCGAGTTGTTGATGCTGAACTGAATGGCGATGGTGGGCTCGTCGATGACGATGAGCGGCAGCGGCGAGGGGTTTTCGACGCTGGTGATGGTTTCGCCGATAGTGATGCCCTCAACGCCGGCCACGGCCACGATGTCGCCCATGGTGGTCTCGGTGGTCTCGATGCGTTTGAGGCCGCTAAAAGTGAACAACTTGGTGATGCGCGTCTTCATCAGCGAGCCGTCGCGCTTGGAGATGGTCACGTCGTCGCCGAAGTGGAGCGTGCCCTGGAAGACGCGGCAGATGGCGATGCGGCCGAAGTAATCGGAGTAATCGAGATTGGTGACGAGAATCTGCAGGGTGCCGTCGGCGTCGCCGGTTGCGGGAGGAATGGTGGAGACGATGGTTTCAAAGAGCGGCTGCAGGTTGACGCCGGGCCTGGCCGGGTCGAGGGTCGCCGTGCCCGCCTTGGCCACCGCGTAGAGGACAGGAAAATCCAGTTGCGATTCCTCGGCGTCGAGGTCGATGAAGAGATCGTAGATTTCGTTGAGGACTTCCTGGGAGCGGGCGTCGGGGCGGTCGATTTTATTGATGACGACGATGGGCTTGAGCTTGGCTTCTAGAGCCTTGGCGAGGACGTAGCGGGTTTGTGGAAGCGGACCTTCGGCGGCATCGACGAGGAGCATAACGCCATCGACCATTTTGAGCGCGCGTTCGACCTCGCCGCCAAAATCGGCGTGGCCGGGCGTATCAACGATGTTGATCTTGCCGCCTTCAAAGACGATGGCGGTGTTTTTGGCCAGGATGGTGATGCCCCGCTCGCGCTCCAGCTCGTTGGAGTCCATCACCCGGTCGGCCACCTGCTCGTTGGCGCGGAATGTGCCGGACTGGCGCAGCATGGCGTCCACGAGGGTTGTCTTGCCATGGTCAACATGGGCGATGATGGCGATATTGCGTATCGTCTGGGTCACAGGGGAGCTTTTCCTAATTCTGGTTTGGCCGATGGGCAATGGGTTGGGGGACAATACAGTGATCAGTGGTCAGTGATCAGGGATCAGAAAGCCCGTTTGGCGTTCTCAACACCGCGACAATCGCAGCACAGTGCGGCAATTTCTATTCTATCAGCAAGTGGGAAAACAGGGTTTGGGCGGATGCGCCACGTTTCGCGGTACACTGGTTTGGCTTGCTGATGAGCTGCCGAAATAAAACCCGCAAAGCAAAACCGCGCTCTGGACGATTGATGCTGGCGTGCGTGGTGGTGTTTGCGGTTTTGCTGCTATTGTTGCGGATGTGGGTGTACGTGCATGGGCGGCGATGAGGGACGCGTGTGGTCAGACTGGATGGATTGCAGCCTGTGTCAGGGCACGACTTTAGTCGTGCCGAAAATGCACCCAATTCGGACTCGGCTTTAGCCGCTGCGGGAACGCAAATTATTCTACGAAGACTCCCTCAGGGGCTAAAGCCCTCTCTCCATTTGCGCCCATTGCGGCACGACTAAAGTCGTGCCCTGACACAATGCAACTAGACATTAGAATCTTCCGTAAACTGTTTAGCCCCTGCGCGCTTTTGTTTCTTCAAATATGCGGAACCGAACGTGTATTCTTCCGGCGAATTCGCCAGACCCGCTTTCATGGGATTGTTATCGATGTACTCCCGATGCTGCTGGAAGCTTTGCTCATCGTTGATGCGTTCGTCAGAGAATCCCCGTTGCCAAATCTCACCCCGAAACTCCAATTCCTTGTTGGCCCGAAACGAAAAACCGCCCTTGATCAACTGCATCGCCTTCTCAAGACTCATCTCGCCGGGAACGGTCATCAAGATATGAACGTGGTTGGGCATGACGACGAAGTCATGAATGATTATTTTCTTGGAACGCATGGTTGAACGAAGGACTTCGACAAAGAGATTTGCCATACGCTCAGTCTGGAAGAGGGATTTCCCGCCTGCTGTTCGTGTAGTTGCAAAGAATGTTCGCGGGCATCCCACGGCGCTGTTTGGGTCCGAAGGCCGGGAAGGTCTCGCCATCGCAGGGGCTGAAGCCCGATTCCTTTTTGCTATCGTTTCGGCACGACTGAAGTCGTGCCCTGACACAAAGCCGCAAATTGAGGTTCATCGTCTCCCACATCTCAAAATCGAAATGTGTGGCAGCCGGCTACCCGCCTATTAAGTAATTGCATGACTCCGCGTGTTCCTTTCAATTGCAAGTAAAACTAGAATCAGGCTTGCCATGGCTATTAAGAACATGATCGAAAAGGCTGATGCCACCATATAAATCAGACGCTGTGTTCGAGCAGCACTGTCGGCTTTAGCAAGAGTGAGCTGAGCCTGTTTTAACTCAAAATACTTATTAATGACCTCAGTCGTATCTTTCCTCTTGCTCTCGCTTGCCCTGACTACCCGAGACAAATTATCCAAGTATTCGATTCGTTCGGAAGAGTCGAGACCATCCATGTGCCGCATAAGAACGGCCCGATTGTCTGAGGAGCTGAAATAAGGCTGAAGTACAAGCGGAAGATCAAGTGAACCCTGGAAATCTTCCCTGATCGGCGATGTGTTTGTGTCATACTGATTCGATTCATGCGAAGGATGCAACTCGCTGTTGATCTCGTTGAATGTAACCTCAGAAGATTGGTTTGGCATCAAATCGCCCGCGAAGCTGACCGCGCCAATGATAAGTGCCAGGGATAGAGCCAAAATCACGACAAAGGCCAAAAAGCGGGTCAAGCGAAATAGCAAACGAGTCTCTACAGTTTCTAGGAAAGCCATGTGTATCCTTTCTTCCTACGGCCGTATGCACCAGGTCTCGATTCCGAAACCCGCGCGCTTAGCTGGCCGCGGTAGCTCCTACCCCCTTGCGCGGCCTCACGGCTTCTTTGGCTTCGGCGGGGCCGGCGGCGGGGACTTCGGGGATTTCAGCTTTGACGGCGCCGATGTTGAGCTTCTTGCGCAATTCGGCGTCGAGCTTGGCGAAGATTTCCTTATTGTCCTTGAGGTAGGAGCGGGTGTTTTCGCGGCCCTGGCCGATGCGCTCGCCGGCGTAGCTATACCACGCGCCGGATTTCTCGACGATGTTGTTGGCCACGGCCAGGTCGAGAACGTCGCCCTCGCGGCTGATGCCCTCGCCGTAGAGGATGTCGAACTCGGCCTCGCGGAAGGGCGCGGCCACCTTGTTTTTGACGATCTTGACCTTGGTGCGGTTGCCGGTGACGGCCTCGCCGTCCTTGATAGCGGCGATGCGGCGGATGTCCACGCGGACCGAGGAATAAAACTTCAGGGCGCGGCCGCCGGTGGTGGTCTCCGGGTTGCCGAACATGACGCCGATCTTTTCGCGGATTTGATTGATGAAGATGAGAGCGGTGCGGGATTTGGAGACGGTGCCGGTGAGTTTGCGCAGGGCCTGGGACATGAGGCGGGCTTGCAGGCCCATGTGGGAATCGCCCATCTCGCCGTCCAGCTCTGCCTTGGGGACGAGCGCGGCGACGGAATCGACGACCAGCACGTCAATGGCGCCGGAACGGACGAGAGCTTCGGTGATTTCCAACGCCTGTTCGCCCGAGTCGGGCTGCGAGACCAGCAGGTTGTCGATGTCCACGCCCAGTTTTTTGGCGTAGGCGGGGTCGAGAGCGTGTTCGGCATCGACGAAGGCCGCCAGTCCGCCCGCCTTTTGCGCCTCGGCGATGACCTGCAAGCAGATGGTCGTCTTGCCGGAGGACTCAGGGCCGAAGACCTCGCTGACGCGGCCGCGGGGAATGCCGCCAACGCCCAGCGCCGCATCGAAGCTGATGGAACCGGTGGAGATGACGGCAATCGGCACCAGCGCCTCTTTGGACCCGAGCCGGACAATCGACCCTTTACCAAACTGTTTTTCGATCTGCGCAAGGGCAAGTTCAACGGCTTTGGTGCGGTCATCGGTATTTATCATGGGGGGATCCTCCTGAATTCCGTGCCTGCTCCCCTTCCCGGGAAGGGTGAGAAAAGACAAGCGCAAGGAATACATTTCGAAGGGATTGTAGCAGGACGAGACAGGCATAGTCAGTATAAAATAGCGAAGAAACGGAGAATATTAGAAATCGTGTCAGAAACTACCAAATTCTGTGAAAATCCGTCAGTGGTAAGATTTTAGGCAGCGAGGGGCATAGGCGATGGCAAATCAACTAGTCAACGGTCAACTGTATGGCCCGGGAATTACTCGAATTGCCGTGACTGGATTCAAGTCTCTGGCAACGAAGACCGAGGTTGAGATTCGCCCCTTGACCGTCTTGGCAGGAGCCAACAGCTCAGGCAAATCGAGCCTTATGCAGCCGCTGCTGCTGATGAAGCAGACGTTGGAAAGCAGCGTTGTCCCCGCAGGACCGTTCCTATTATCGGGTCCGTATACTCGCTATACTGAGGTAAAGCAATTCCTTTCTCGAATCGGACCTGCAACCGAGTCAACACAGCGTATGGCAGTTGATTTCGATTTTAGCGAGAAATTATCAGCAGGCATGACGTTCGCGGCCGAGCCGAATGCCGCGTTTGATGTTATTGAAACTAGAGGGTCGAATGCCAACAAATCCACGCGGTGGAAGATCACCAAAGATTCATCTCCTGATGATTTGAGACCTATTCATTCACTTATAACGGCAATCATGACACACAAGGGGTTAACAGAGTTGTCAGGAGAACGCTACAAGTTTTACCTGTGCCTTCGAACCTCTGCTCCACAAAATGAAGGACCGTCTTTCTCCCAATTAACTGAACCTTACGAGATTTCAATTTTGAATTCTGAGATTCGCAGGATGATCCACATTCCTGGGCTTCGTGGCGATCAACTTCGCAAGTGGCTTTTGGCAGATGTTCCGGTTACGAATATGTATGAGGGACCGTTTGAGAGCTATGTACCAAGTATCATAGAATACTGGCAGCAAACCGACCCAACGATAAGACCATCGATCAACGAACTGAATGCCGGTATGAAATTTCTTGGTTTGGCTTCGAGTGTACGGACACTGAGGCTGAACGAGTCAGAAGTTGAGATGCGAATACCGAGGGCATTCAATTCCGACGAAAATGATTACGTGAATGTTGCAGATGTTGGTCTAGCGGTTTCAACCGTTCTTCCAGTATTAGTTGCATTGATTCAAGCCGAGCCTGGTCAACTCGTTTATATCGAACAGCCGGAGCTTCATCTGCATCCGAAAGCGCAAGTGCTCATGGCGCAGTTGCTTGCGAAAGCGGCCAGTCGCGGAGTTCGCCTTGTCATAGAGACGCACAGCTCGCTTTTACTGCAAGGTATTCTGACCTGTGTAGCAACTGACGCAATTACTCCGGAGAATGTTGCGCTTCACTGGTTCACCCGCAATGAAGACGGTGTCACAAATGTGTCCACTGCCGAACTGGATGCGCAAGGCAGAGTGGGTGACTGGCCGGAAGATTTCAGCGATGTAGAAATGAGATCGAGTAATGACTATCTGGATGCCGTAGAGAGCAAGATGTTTGCGGAGAAGAAATGAGCTGGAGGAACAGCAAACAGATCGTCGTCGATGCAAACCTCACCTATGCAAGCGGTAACTTAAAGTTCAATCCGCTGATCGACCCTGCCATCGCGAGTATCCCGGATCGGAATCGACAAAGCCTTCAAGCCCTATTCGAGGAGCGTCATTTTGCCGTTTTCGGTCGCAAGCTTTACGAGGAGTGGAGTCGTCATGCCAAGGAGGGCACTCACGCTCGGGATTGGCTCAATCGCATGATGAAGAAAGGCCGTATCATGCTGGAAGATGGCGAAAGTTTTGCCAATTTGGCCGGTTCGGCTTGTGCTTGTCTTTCAGCCGACGGAGAAAAAGAGGCGCTTGCCAAGGATTTTCATCTGATCCAATCTGCTTTGGCAACAGGACAGTTGATTCTTTCCAACGAGACGCACTTTCCGCGATACGTGTCGCTTGCATGTCCGACGGACCAGGAGCTTTCCACCTTGTATTATGCCAACCCTGCTGTTGAAGGCGATGACTGCCGATTGTGGATCAAAGCCGGTGCGGAGAAAGACGCAGACCGCCGCATCGACGTATGGGCCGAAAATCACTCCAAAAGCGATTAGCTGGCTGCTGGATGAGGTTCAAACGGAGTAGGCGCCGATACGAATCTCGCGGCTGGTCAGATCGTCACAGGCGCGGTCGAGGGTTTCGTACTCCCGGTCGTGGTCCTTGCGGAAGGCGCGGAAGGCCTCTTCGCTGGCCCAGCGGTCAATGGTGAGGTAGTTGCCGGGGATGTAGGCGTCCCGCAGCAACTCCGTGCCCCGGTACTCGGGCGAGGCGCCAAAGAGTTGCGCCCAAGCGCCTTGGGGAGAATAAGCGGCCTCGAAGGCGGCAATCTTGTCCTCTGCAATCTCGAACTGCCAGACAACGACAAACATAAGCGTATCCGATCTTAACTTTATGGTAACGCAGGTAGGAGAGCGTTGGCGAAAGAGGGAGAGCATTCGACGCCCCCGGAGGGAGAAACGGGGTAGTT